>WNGL01008490.1_pt1 | contig 26109 bp, 18 predicted proteins | sample 5400591 | NCBI WGS metagenome assembly WNGL01 (sample SAMN13153377, study PRJNA577476) | soil metagenome | isolation source: 80 cm soil or saprolite under Garry oak tree replicate 1 | place: USA:California | collected 2016-06-15 | reverse complement strand
GACGAGCGCGTCCTGTCGTCGGGGCTCGCGATCGAGGCCGCGTTGGCCTATCAAGGGCCGGTTCTCGTAGAATAGCCATCGAAACGGAGGGGGATCATGAGATACGAGACACCAGGCATTGCCGCCATCGGTATTGCCGCCGCGCTCCTCGCCGCGGGGCCCGCGGCCGCGCAACAAAAAGTGAAGATCGGCTTCATCACGACGCTGTCCGGACCCCAGGGCGTCGTCGGCGAGTACATGAGGAACTCGGTCGAGCTCGCCCTCGATCACCTCGGGCGCAAGATGGCGGGGCTCGAGGTCGAGGTGATCTACGGCGACGACCAGGTGAAGCCCGACGTCGGCAAGCAGGTCGCGGACGAGATGCTGAAAAAACACCAGGTCGACTTCGTTGCGGGAATCATCTGGTCGAACGTCATGCTCGCCGTCGCGCCCACGGTCACCGACGCGGGCAAGTTCATGATCGGCACGAACGCCGGCCCGCACGAGCTCGCCGGAAAGCAATGCAACGAGCTGTTCTTCACCACTTCCTGGCAGAACGACGACACGCCCGAGGCGATGGGCAAGGTGATGCAGGACCAGGGCATCACCGACGTGTACGTCATGGCGCCGAACTACGCCGCCGGCAAGGACATGGTGAACGGGTTCAAGCGCTCCTACAAGGGCCGCATCGTCGACGAGGTCTATACGCGGCTCGGGCAGACCGACTACCAGGCGGAGCTCTCCCAGCTGCGCTCGAAGAATCCGAAGGCGGTGTTCGTCTTCTACCCAGGGGGAATGGGCATCTCGTTCCTGCGGCAGTACTCGGAAGCGGGGCTTCGCGGGCAGTTCCCGCTGTATTCGGTGTATACGGTGGACGAGATCTCGATTCCGGCGGTGAAGCACGCGGCGCTCGGTCAGTACGAGACCCGCTACTGGAGCCCGGACCTGAAGAATCCGGCGAACCAGAAGTACGTCTCGGACTACCGCAGGAAATACGGCAAGATGCCGGTCTTCTACGGTGCGCAGAGCTACGACGGCATCCTGCTGATCGATTCGGCGGTGCGCGCTGTGAAGGGCAATCTCGCCGACAAGAAAGGGATGATCGCCGCGATGCGCAAGGCCGATTTTGCGTCCACGCGGGGCAACTTCAGCTACAACACCAACCATTTCCCGATCCAGAATTTCTACCTGCTGAAGGCGGTGACCGGGCCGGCGGGCGAGGATCCGGTGATGGAGATCCAGAAGACGGTCTTCACCAACCACAAGGATTCCTACGCCAAGGAATGCCCGATGAAGTGAAAGCAAGGCGTCACATCGAAGCTCCAGGGCGCGGAACGATCCGCGCCCTTTTTCGTTCGTGATCCCGTGAATCTCTTTCTCGTCCTCGAGCAGGCGCTCAACGGGCTGCAGCTCGGGGTGATGCTGTTCCTGATGGCGGCGGGCCTGACGCTCGTTTTCGGGATCATGAACCTGGTGAACCTCGCGCACGGGTCGTTCTACATGGTGGGGGCGTACCTCGCGACGTACTTCTATCAGGCGACGGGATCTTACTTGTTGGGGGTGCTGCTCGGGCTGGCGGGGACTCTGCTCGTCGGAATCGCCGTCGAGCTGGTGGCCCTGCGCACGCTCTACGAGCGCGAGCACCTCGACCAGGTTCTCGCCACTTTCGGCCTGATCCTGTTCTTCAACGAGCTGATGGCGATCCTCTGGGGCCGGGCCGCGATCTACACGACCCTTCCCGACTACCTCGCCGGGCACGTGGAGCTTTTCGCGGGCCTGCGCTACCCGCTCTACCGCCTGGTGATCATCGCCGTCGGCCTCGCGGTGGCGGGCCTGCTCTGGTTCGTGGTCGCGCGCACGCGCCTCGGGATGCTGATCCGCGCCGGGGCCTCCAACCGCGCCATGGTCGCGGCGCTCGGCGTGAACGTCCGGCTGCTCTACACGCTCGTGTTCGGCTTCGGCGCCGCGCTCGCGGGGCTCGCGGGCCTGATGTCGGGCCCGATCCACGTGGTGCAGCCAGGGATGGGTGAGCTGATCTTGATCGAGGTGTTTGTAGTTATAGTAATCGGCGGAATCGGCTCGATCCGCGGCGCGCTCGCGGGCGCGCTGATCGTCGGCATGGCCGACACGCTCGGCCGCGCGTTCGTCCGGCCGATGCTCGCGACGGTCCTCTCGACCACCGCCGCCGACACCGCCGGCCCGGCGCTCGCCTCGATGCTGATCTACGTCTTGATGGCGATCGTGCTCGCGCTCAGGCCGCAGGGCCTCTTTCCCGCGCGCTCATGAATTCCCGCAAGCGCGCGATCGTGCTGGCGGCGGGCCTCGTGCTCCTCGCGGCGGTGCCGCCCCTCGCTGCGCTCGCCAACCAGCCCTTCTACCTCGATCTCGTCCGCCGCGTCATGATCTTCGCCATCGCGGCGCTGAGCCTGAATCTCATCCTCGGCTACGGCGGAATGATCTCCTTCGGGCACGCCGCCTACCTCGGCGTCGGCGCTTACGCGGTCGGCGTGCTCGCGCATTACGGGATCCACAACGGCTTTCTGCAATGGGCGCTCGCGATCGGCGCATCGGCGCTGGTGGCGCTCGCGATCGGGGCGGTGTCGATCCGCACGAGCGGCGTCTACTTCATCATGATCACGCTCGCGTTCACGCAGATGCTGTATTACCTCGGCATCTCGATCGCGGAGTACGGCGGCGACGACGGCATGCGCCTCGCGGTGAAGAGCCAGTTTCCGGGACTCATCGATCTCAACGACGCCACCGCCTTCTACTACCTGGTGCTCGCGATTCTCGTCCTCGCGCTCTTCCTCGGGCAGCGGCTGGTCGACTCACGCTTCGGCATGGTGATCCGCGCCGCGAGGTCGAACGAAGTGCGCACGCGCTCGATCGGCTTCTCGCCGTACCCGTACCGGCTCGCGGCGTTCGTGATCGCGGGCGCCGTGTGCGGGCTCGCCGGGGCGCTGCTCGTCAACCACACCGCGTACCTCACGCCCGAGTTCATGAACTGGACGCGCTCGGGCGAGCTCATGTTCATGGTGATCCTGGGCGGCATGGCGAGCATCGCCGGGCCGGTGCTCGGCGCCTTTGCGCTGCTCCTGGTCGAGGACGCGCTCTCGGGTTGGACGCAGCACTGGCAGCTCGTCCTCGGGCCGCTCCTGGTGCTGTCGGTGCTCTTCTTGAGGCGGGGCCTCGCGGGACTGCTCTTCGGCAAGAATGAATAGGACCCTGCTCGAAGTCCGCGGCCTCACGAAGAGCTTCGGGGCGCTGCTCGCGAGCGACAGCGTCGACCTCGAAGTGCGGGAAGGCGAGACCCACGCGATCATCGGGCCGAACGGCGCCGGCAAGACGACCCTGATCAGCCAGCTCGCCGGCAATCTCTTTCCCGACCGGGGCCGCGTGCGCTTCGCCGGCGAGGACATCACGGCGCTCTCGGCGCCGGCGCGCGCGCGCCGCGGATTCGCGCGCTCCTTCCAGATCACCAGCATCTACCCTGACTTCACCGTGCTCGAGAACGTGATGCTCGCGGTGCAGGCGCACTCCGGTTCGAGCTTCAGGTTCTGGCGGCCGGCGCGCGAGGAGGCGAGCCTGCGATCGCCCGCGAGCGCGATTCTCGAGGACGTCGGCTTGAGCGGGCGCCGTGACGTTCTCGCGGCGAACCTCGCGCACGGCGAGCAGCGCGCGCTCGAGATCGCGACCGCGCTCGCGACCCGCCCGCGGCTCCTGCTTCTCGACGAACCGGTCGCGGGAATGGGCGCGGAGGAGAGCGAGCGCATGATCGCGCTGCTTTCCTCCCTCAAGGGCGGCAAGACCCTGATCCTGGTCGAGCACGACATGGACGCGGTGTTTTCGCTCGCCGACCGCATCTCGGTGCTGGTCTACGGGCGCATCATCGCCACCGGCGCGCCCGAGGAGATCCGCTCCAACCCCGAGGTGCGGCGCGCCTATCTCGGCGAGGAGAGCGCGGCGTGATGCTCGAGGTCGATGCGCTCGTGACCGCCTACGGGCAGAGCCAGGTGCTGTTCGGCGTCTCGTTCGGCGTGCGCTCAGGCGAAGCGGTGACCTTGCTCGGCCGCAACGGCATGGGCAAGACCACCACGGTGCGATCGGTGATGGGCATGGTGCGCCCGCGCGGGGGCACGATCGTGTTCGAGGGCAGGCCCTTGCACGGCCTGCCCTCGTACCGCGTGGCGCAGGCGGGCCTCGGCCTCGTGCCGGAAGGGCGGCAGGTGTTTCCCAATCTCACGGTGCGCGAGAACCTGGTGGCGACTGCGGCCAGGCGCTCCGGCCGAGCCGAGCCCTGGACGCTCGCGCGCGTGTTCGCGCTCTTCCCGCAGCTCGCCGAGAGGAGCGCACACTTCGGCAGCCAGCTCTCCGGCGGCGAGCAGCAGATGCTCGCCATCGGGCGCGCCCTGATGACCCATCCGCGCATGCTCATCCTAGACGAGGCCACAGAGGGCCTCGCGCCGCTCGTCCGCGTCGAGATCTACCGCGTGATCGAGGGCCTGAAGGCCTCGGGCCTCGCCATTCTGATCATCGACAAGGATCTGCGCGCCCTGACGCGCATCGCCGACCGGCACTACGTGCTCGAGAAAGGCCGCGTCGTATGGAGCGGCGTCTCGGCCGAGCTGGCGGAGAACCGCGAGCTGCAGCACCGCTATCTGGGCGTCTGACGGTTCTTCGGCCCCGTGCGGCGCGCTTGCCTGCCGGCCCCTGCGCAAGTAACCTCGCCCGGGTGCTGTCGATCAGGAACCTCTGCAAGTCGTTTTCCGGCCCGCGCCCGAAAACCGTGCTCCGCGACATCAGCTTCGAGCTCCCCGCGGGCGACTACGTGGCCGTGATGGGCGAATCGGGAATCGGAAAATCGACGCTGCTCAATCTCATCGCCGGGCTCGAGCGGCCCGATTCGGGGCAGGTGTTCCTGGACGGCGAGGACCTGTGCGCGCTCGGTGACGACGCCCTCACCCTGGTCCGCCGCAAGCACATGGGTTTCGTGTTCCAGGCGTTTCACATCCTGCCTTACCTGACGGTGGCGCAGAACGTCGCGCTCCCCCTCGCGCTGAACGGCATCGGGAAGAACCCCATGCGCAGGCGGGTCGGCGCGCTGCTCGAGTCGGTGAAGCTCGGGGAGCGCGGCGAGAGCATGCCGCACGAGCTCTCCGGCGGCGAGATGCAGCGCGTCGCGATCGCGCGCGCCCTGGTGCACAAGCCGCGCCTGGTGTTCGCCGACGAACCGACCGGGAACCTCGATCCGGAAAACGCGAGGGAAGTGCTCGCGCTGCTGCGCGAGTGCGTGAAAAGCGAAGGCGCGGCAGGGATACTCGTCACTCACTCGGCGGCGGCGGCGAGGACGGCCGATAAGACGTATGTGCTGACCGAAGGAGGGCTGCGAGCCCAGAGGCATGCCGGCGCCAGTGGCCAGGTGGATCGGCGACGCGGCGAAAGGGACCGCCGGCGATCCCCGCGGTCGTGAGAATATAATCGCTGGTCGGACCGACGGCTGAGAACTATGAACAAGCGAATTGCAATGCTGACTACGATCATCCTGGCCGGCAGTCTTTCCGCGTGCGCGACGACCAAGACCGAAGACGTCAAGGTCTACAGCCCGGCGCAACTCAAGCAGGGCGAGTACGAAACCGTCAAGCGCCTGTGGGTCGAAACCTGGCGCCCGCCGTTCTGGGTGCCGAGCTATTCATCGCCGAAGGACGGCATCGCCGCCTTGCAGGACAAGGCGGCGGCGCTGGGCGCGAACGGACTGATCAACGTCGACTGCTACGGCGACAAGGGCCTCTTCTCATTCGGCTCGGAATCGTTCACCTGCTACGGGAAGGCGATCAAGGTCCGTTACCTTCAGGGCTCACCCTCCCAGTAGTCGAGGCTTGGTCCACGACGAGCAATCACGTCGAACGGGGTGGCCTTGTCGAGGCTGCCTTCCGCCAGGAACTTGCCTGAGTCCGGGTACTCGCAGATCTCAGGGGCCTCCATCGTGCTTATCGACAGGTACTTCAGGGGCGCGGCGGATGTGTTGATGATCTGGTGCGGATACTCGGGTCCGGGCGGAATGAAGATGACGTCGCCCGGCCGCAACGGGAGCATTTCGCCGGCCACGCGAAGCGTCCCGTTTCCCTCGAGGATGATGAACATCTCTTCCTGGGCATGGTGGAGATGGTACGGACACCCTCGCTTGCCCGGAGCAAGTATGTCGAAAGACGCGCCGAGCTTTCGCGCTGCGGTGCCTTTCGCCAGGCGTGCACCCTGAGCGTCGTATTGCGGCTCGCGCAGCAGACGAGTCAGGGGGATTTCGTTGAAGTTTCGGATGAGAGTGGCGGCAAGGGCGGCGGCGTGATCGGACATGGCGGTGCGCGTGGTGTTGGGTTGGATTGGTGACGCCAGACGTCCGCGTTGGGCCGCGGGCCACTTTTGCCGTCGGCTCGAACGCGTTGTTATACGGCTTCGACTTCCACGAGCGCGCTGGTCGAAGACGGAGGGGGAGTAGGTTGACCTTCGTCCTTTAGACCTTCCAGATGAAGCTCAATAGCCTCACGAATGAGCGAAAGTACTTCGTCCTTTGTCTCACCCGCAGCAACGCACCCCGGGAGATCTGGAACATACGCCCCATAGGAAGTGGGGCCTTTTTCAACGATGACTAGGTAGCGCATCTGCATTTACTCCTATTTCTTCAACCCAGCTTGTTTCAAAGCACTGTTCAACGTGCCGGGAGGAATATCAACGCTCGGCTTTCCCGAAACGGTCACCGTGCCTTTCTTGGTTCTATGGTGAAACTGGCGATGGCTGCCCTTCATTCGCACTTGGAACCACCCATCAGCTTGAAGCAGTTCGACCAGTTCCTTTACCTTCACACCGTTGAGTTTACTACTTTTCTATTTTTGAGCCGTATAACGTTCGCGTTGAATGGCGCAAGCAAGGGAGCGCAGCGACGCTTGCGAGCGTCGGTTTTCGAACGCGTTGTTAGGGCTACTTGCGACCCGCGTTGCTGGCTTCATAGGCGACGAACAACATGCCCGCGATGAAGACAACAACGGCTAAGACTACGGCCCAGAGCATTAGAGGTTCTCCAAGGTCGATATCACCGGATGTCCTGTAGGTGAGATTTAACGTGAATTAGGAACCCCAAAAGGCGAATTGTATTCCGCCTTTTGTCAGCTTGGCGGGTCAACCTTCCGAAAGCAGCCGCTTTGAAGTTGCGCTTTACCTCACCCGATCCTGAACAACCCCCGCTCCGCCCGATGCATCCGCTCGAATCCCGTTTCGGTGACGAGGATGAGCTCGCCGACCTGCACTCCGGCTTTCTGATCCGGCGTGATGACGTTCGGTTGCACGACGCAGGTCATTCCCGCTTCCAACGTCATTTCCGGAAGCGGCCCTGCCGGGCGGCTCTTGGAGCCCAGCACGGGAGGGAAATAGCCCCCGCCGAATCCGTGCATGAGGTCATCGTATACAGTGAAGCCCGCGTCCTCGATGACGCGCGCGGCGTCGATGATTTCCTGCATCCTGGTGCCGTGACGGATGACGCGGGTCACGGAATCGAACGCCGCTTCCGCCGTGTCGTAGAGCTTTCGGAAGAGGGGAGTCGGGTCGGCCGCCACGGTGAAGGTCCGGAGGATCTGCCCCGGGTACTCGAAGAATTGCGCGGTGATCTCGGTCGCGATCGCGTCGCCCGGCCTTACCTTGCGGCTCGACGTGAATTGGCGCGGGACGCAGTACTCCGGCTTGGCCATCGGCGTGACGAGGAAGTAATGGATGTAGGTGATCCCGCCCAGCGGGTGATAGGCGGCCTCGCAGATGGCGCCCAGCTCGTGCTCGGTCATCCCGGGCCTCGCTTCGCGCCGCAATCCCTCGATCGCGAGATCGGTGAGCGCCGCCGCGATCCGCATCCAGTCGATCTCCTCGCGCGACTTCACCAGCCGCAGGCGCACGTACTGGCGGTTGAGATCCACGAGCGGGCCGAAATGGGCCTCGAGCTTCCTGCATTTCGAGAGGCCGAGGGCGCCCATCAGGCCGACGCGCTTCGCGCCGCCCGCCTTCAAGTCGGCGATCGCCTTGTCGATTCCGCGGTGCTCGCCCCAGCGCACCTCGGTGTCGCGCGCGAGCTTGCGCGCGAGCGGCCAGTGGTTGTACCACTCCATGTACATGACCTGTGATTCGCGGGGCGCGACGATCGCGTAGGCTTCCACCGTGGCGGGCCACGAGGTGAGCCAGGCGACGCCGGTGCCGGCGCGCTGCTCGCCGCACATGAGCAGATGGTCGACTTCCGCCTCCTCCATGACGCGCGCCAGCGCCGCGCGGCGCCGCGCCATCTCGGCGTCGGAGAAGCGCGGATACTCCGCCGCGTGGATCGCGGCGAGCCTCGCGTCGAGATTCAGCGGACCGGGCATTGCAGGAGCGCGGGCGGGGTTTTTTGGGGGATCTTGGGCGGCGCAAGTGTAACCCGGACGGGCTGCAAGCGGTTCGGAAGCGCGTCTTGCCGCCTCTCGGGAAGCGCCTGTCGGGCGGCGGCGACAGTGCGCACGGGCGCTTGCGAAATTCGTTTCATTCCGAGAAACTTATCGGAGTCGTCCTGTGTCAGAGCTGGATATCTCAAGGAGGAGCGAATCATGAAGTGGAACAGAAAAGCACAGCGTGCCTATTCCGTCGTGGCTGCGGGCGCGCTCGCGCTCGGCTTGAGCGCTGTGGAAGAGCGACGAGAAAGCGAATCCCGTCGCCGGCGCGGTAGCCCAGCCCAAGCCCGCCGAGGGAACGATCCAGGTGGCGAGAGCCGTCGACCTCCCGAAATCCATCGAGGCGCCCAAGCCTCCCGTCGACGAGAACAAGCTGCTCGCAAACAAGATCAAGGCCGCGCTCGGCGCCGACCCCGCCTTGAAAGTCCTCGCAATCGACGCCGCGGTGGCGGACGGTGCGGTGACGCTCTACGGGACCGCGAACAACCGGGCGCTCCGGGAAAAGGCCGCGAAGGTCGTGGCGGGCGTTCCGGGAGTGAAGTCGGTGAGGAACGAGCTGGTGATCGTCGCGGGGTCGTGAGCCGGACCGTCCCGGGCCGGGGCGGAAACCCGCTGGTTGGCCCGCAGCAAGGGCTCGCCCCGCCGAGGCCGCCCGGCGCGCGCTCACGTCGCCAAGGACGTGAACGTGGCCGCCCGTCGCTTTGAGGGCCGCCCATAGTTCTGAAGGAGCACGCGCAGCACACACAAAACCCGCTTCGGCGGGTTTTATTTTGTGTCATTTTTTGGTTTCAACTATTTCTGGAATACCCCGGGATTCGACGAGAGAGGGCATCCAGGCAATGAGGAGGAGTGCATAGCCATGAGTATTCTCCCCGGATGGGGCTCCCTCGAGTCCACCGCCCACTGGTATTGGGGGTTTCACGTCGCCGGACTGGTGTTCGTGCTTCTGCTCGCTCTGAGCGAGATTCTTGCATTCGTCTACAGCAAGAGAGCGGATACCTTGAGAGGCATCGCTGAAAGCGCCCGTGCCGAAAAGCGGCAACAAGAAATGGACGAGGCAAAGGCGTTCCACGTGGCGGAAGTCGAGGCGTTGAAAAAAGAGATGGGACAAGGCGAACGGAGGACCGTCGCAATTCAAAGAGAACCGACCGACAGACAGCTTTCTCCTACTCAGGGACACGCGCTCATACAAGCTCTCTCGCCGTTTCGCGGACAGAAGGTCCGCGTCGTCTGCACCGCGAATGACGCCGAGGGATGCCGATTCGCCGAAGCCTTCAAGGCCGTGTTCGTCGCTTCGGGGTGGAACTGCGAGGGAGTGAATCAGGCCGCATATACCCGCGGCCATCCGGTCGGAATCGAAGTCACCGTCAACCAGGCGGAAGGACAGGCCGGACGCATTCCACGACCGGCAGACATGCTGATCAAGGCACTCATCGTGCTCGGCGTTTCCGGGCAGGAAATATTTGCCGATCCGGCAGTGCCCGCCGGACAGATCGACTTCAGGGTCGGGGGAAGGCCAGCTCCCAAGGCCGCTGCAGAAATGGTTCAAAGGCCCGTGACGATGAGGTAGGTGCGGATTGTCGAGAGGTGACGGCAGGGAACTGCGAACAACCGGGCGCTCCGGGAAAGGGCAGCGAAGGGAGTGCGGCGGCGTCCAAGCAGAACGGGAGATGTTGATCTTTTCGACCCAGCCACTCTGGTCCGAAAATACTATAAACACGTACAGTTTGTCGAGACTTGGACACCCTGTAGAAACCGACAGGGTTTCAAGCGGGTTTTTTTCCAGTATTCTCTTCGCTACCTCTCCTAGGCAGCACGCCGGGAGAAGAACCACAACGTAGCGGGGAGGTTTTGCCGTGGTACCCCTGTCGGGTCATTTGGCGCGGTTTGGCCGGGTGTGCCTTTGCTCATTCGGTCTGCTGTGGGCCGCGACGGCCCAGCCTCAGGCGTTATCACCTGAGGTTTCGCGCGGATTGTCGTGGCTGCAAAACCAGGTCCAATTGGACGGTACGCTGGCGAACGAAGGTACGTCGATCGCCACCGCCCTTCAGAACCGCGCTGAGGTAGCTCAGACTTTTAAGACGTTATCCGCGCTTCCGGCAAACCTCATAGATGTCATCGCAAGCGAAACGGAGGACAACACTGAGTACCTTGCGCGCCGCCTCGTTTCTCTCACTCTCGCGGGGCGGGACGCTTCGGCGCTGGTCACAGTCTTGTCTGCACGTCAAAACCCTGATGGGGGCTTCGGCGGCGGTCCAGGCTACGACAGCAACGCGCTCGACACCGCCTGGGCGCTGATCGCGTTCAAATCTGCAAACGCGATTGCCCCGCTTTCTCCGGCGCTTGGCTATCTCGCCTCGGCGCAGGCGTCCGACGGCTCGTACTCGGCGCCGGTTCGACCCAATGTCGAGACAACCGCGATCGTGGTGTTCGCTCTGCGCGTCTATGCGAGCCAGTTCGGTACCATCGCGGAAATCCAACGAGCAGTCCCTTACCTTCTCTCGCAACAGTCTCCGGCCCAGCAGTGGAGCGATTCCCCGTTCCTCACCGCCACCGCATACGAAGCGATCCACGATTTCGTTCCACTTGAGCCGACGGCCTCCGCGGTCAAGACTTATCTGATTTCGCGGCAGGCGACCGAAGGCAGCTGGGACAACGGCGATCCGTTTTCGACGGCGTTGGCTTTGCGCGCCCTGAGGCTCTCGGGTACGGCACCGGCCAATCCGACCCTCGCGATCGTCAGGGGAAGAGTGGTCGACGGCCAGAGCGGGTTCGCGCTGGACGGCGTCATCGCTACTCTAAAAGGGCCGACCAACCCTGCGCCGCAAACCACGTCTACCGGATTGTTCGAGTTCCGCGATCTTCTTGCCGGCGCCTACAATCTTCAGCTTTCGCTCAGCCAGTACGGAGCGATCACGACCACTACGCAGATCTCTGCGGGGCAGACCCTCGAGCTCGGCGTCCTGCAGATGAGCAGAGTGCAGGGTGCAACGACCGGAACGGTCCGCGGCACAGTGAGGGATTCCGCGACCAACCAGCCTGTCGGAAACGTGCTCGTTGCGACCAACGGCGGACTGTCGGCTCTCACCGACGGCACCGGCAATTACCAGATCGTCAATGTTCCGCCTGGCACGATTACAGTCCAGGCAAGCAAGAGCGGCTATGCCAATGCAGCGGCGTCCGGCTCGATAGCCACGGGAGGCGTTCTGCTGTTTTCACCGGTGCTCGTGCCGAGCGACCAGTCCGGAGCCGGAGTCACCATTACCGGTACGGTCATTCGCGCTTCCGACAACGTGCCGCTCGCAGGAGTGCTCGTTACGGTAAGCGGTGCGACCACTGCGGGAGCCACCACGGACGCGGTCGGCCGCTATTCCATCTGCGATCTCAACGCCGGGTCCATCTTGCTCAGCGCATCGCTCACTGGATTTGACACCGTCACGGCGAGCGCCAACGTTATGGCCAATGCCACTGTCAATTTCTCGCCCCGGCTCTTTGCCACGGGCTCCGCGCCGCCGAACGCGAACACCGCAGGGGTAACGGGCGTGGTGCTGGACGCCGGAGACAACACGCCGCTTGCCGGTGTCACCGTTCTCGCGAGCATTCCCGGCAGTCCCAATCGCAGTGTTCAATCCGGGCCCGATGGCATCTTCGGCTTCGGCGGGATCAGCGCGAGTTCGGTAGGGCTTCAACTGACGCTTGGCGGTTACGTCGGCGCCGTCTTCGACGTCCCGCTCGATCCTCTTACAACGCTCGATTTAGGGCAGGTGCGCCTGCGCAAGAGCCAGGCGCAACAGCTGCTGCCCGATCTTACCGTCACGGCGGTCAGTCGCAGCGGCGCGACCACACATCCCCAGACGTTGACGGTGACAGGAAGCGTAAGCGCGACAATTGCAAACGTTGGAACAGCAGCTTCCGCGGCGGGGGTTGACGTGTTGGCGTTCTTCGACGTCAACCGCAACGGCGCGTTCGATGAAGGGACTGACTCGGTGCTGGGCCGCGCCACACTCACGGCGGCGCTGAACACGGGGGCCAGCGCCGTGCTTCAGATTCCGGTCGGGGGTCAGCTCCCGTTCCGTGACGCGCCGATCCACGTCTGGGTGGATAGCCTCCAAGCGGTCGCCGAGCTGAACGAGGGCAACAACGTTCGCTCGACCGCACAGGCCTTCGAGATCAAGCCGGTCATCGGCACGGTACTGCCGGTGGCGAAGTGGGAGTGGACGGGGAGTCCCGTGATGCCGACTTATTTCCGCGTCATGATGACACCGGTCGTGGCGCCTCTGTACGACACCAACAGCGACGGCAAGATCGACTCGAACGACGCCCCCGCGATCGCCTTCGTCGCTTATGAACAGCGCGACGGGGATTTCCGGCCCGGCACACTCCGTGTGATCGACGGCCGTGACGGTTCGGACATCCTGGCCGTCAGCGACCTCAACTTCAAGCTCGGCAGCTATTCCAATCTCGCGATCGGCGACCTCGACGGAGACGGCATTCCCGAGATCGTCGGAGTCCTATTTAGCGGCGGGCTGGTCGCGTTCAATCGGGACGGCAGCGTGAAATGGGCTAACACCGACCCCTCCATGGCCGTCGGCTGGACCTTTGGCGGGCCCAGCATCGCGGATCTAGACGGGGACGGCAAGGCCGAGGTGATCTATGGCAAGACCGTGGTCAATCACGACGGGACGACAAGGTGGGTGGGCTCGGGCGGTTTCGTCGGCAGCAATCATATCTTTGGTATAGACATGTTCTCCGCGGTCGCCGATATCAATCTCGACGGGCAGCCGCACCTCATAGCGGGCGGCTCGGCCTTTGACCGCAGCGGCGCTCTCGTTTGGCAGAACAATGCGGTCGGCAACGGGCTGGTCGGTTTGGGCAATTTCAATTCCGACCCCTATCCGGAGATCGTCGTGGTGAGCGCCGGGCGCGTGTTCCTGCTGGACCGGTTCGGTCAGATCATTTGGGGCCCGGTTGCGCTCCCGGGGGGAGGGAGGGGCGGACCGCCTACGATTGCGGACGTGGACGGAGACGGCATCCCGGAAATCGGCGTGGCGGGGCTGTCCCGGTACTCCGTGTTCCGAGCCGACGGTAGCTTACTGTGGTCGGTCCCTTCGCAGGACACGAGCCAGGTTACCGGTTCGACGGTGTTCGACTTCGACGGCGATGGCAAAGCGGAAGTCATCTACAACGACGAGAAATTACTGCGCGTATTCAACGGGGCGACCGGCCAGGTGATATTCAGCGTCGTGAATCCCTCGGGGACGGCGAGCGAATACCCGGTCGTGGTCGATCTGGACGGCGACGGCCATGCCGATCTACTCGCAGTGAGGAATGATTTTTTTGAAACGTCACCCTCGGGTGTCCGCGCGTTCCGGGACGCGAACAATTCGTGGGTCAGCGCGCGTGGAATCTGGAACCAGCACACTTACCACGTCACCAACGTCAACGACGACGGCTCGATCCCGCGAGTAGAACAAAACAGCTGGCAGGCGCACAACACCTATCGCGCGAACATCGGCCGCAGGTTGTTCTCCTGTCTGCCGCCGCCAGCGGGCGCTCCGACGAGCGCGCTTTCGCCGCTCGACGTGTCCGCCTCCTACTTGCGCATCCAGGATGGCGGGCCGAATCCCTCCACGTTCACCGTCCGCGTCGGCAACAGTGGCGGGTTCCGCATGCAGGCGGGCGTGCGCACGGCCTTCTACAACGGCGCACCCGACGCGGGCGGGGCCCTGGTCGGCAGCGTCACGACGACAAGAGTGCTCGACCCCGGCCAGTTCGAGGATGTGAACCTGGTCTTCCCCGGAAGCCTTGCGACTCTCACCGAGCTCGTCGCGGTAACCGACGACGACGGGCGGCTCGCAGAATGCGACGAGAGCAATAACCGCGTCAGCTACTTACTTGCCGACCTGCCGGGCGTATTCTCGGTACAGGCTGCCACCGATCAACCCTCCTACGTTGCCAATTCCAATGTGGCGATCACTGCCACCGTAGCCGACGCCGGCAGCCTCGACAGACCGGCCACGGTGCGCTTCACCATCGAAACCGGGGACGGAATGGCGACCGTGACGACGCTCGAACCGTCGGCGACGATTTCCGTTCCCGCGGGGGTCAGCCGCACCGCGGACGCGGTGTGGAACACGGGATTGACGCTCGCCGGAGTCTACCGCGTTAAGGCGGAGCTGCTCGACGGGGCGGGACAACCGTACGCGGCGGCGTTCGCCCCCTTCGGCATCACAGCGGGCGGGGCGACGGCCTCGACCAAGGTCAGCGTCGACAAACTCACCTACCTGCCGTCGGAAACAGTGCGGGTCACGAGCCGGGTGGAGAACCTCACTGAGAATCAGCCGCTGGACGGATTGATTGCAATAACCACGGTCACCCATCCGGATGGCAGCGTACGCTTTACGCGCTCGGAGTCGATTGTGCAGTTGGTGCAAGGCGCGCTCAAGGACTTCAATTACACGCTGCCGCTCGCCTTCGGCGCATCGGGCAGCTACGCGGTGACCCTGAGCGTGCGCAACGCGCTCGGGGCGGTGCTCGCTTCGAGCAGCACGAGTTTCACGGCACTCTCGAGCGCGGCGACTGGCAGCGGTCTCACCGGGAGCTTGAGCGGCACGCCCAAGCCCGTTCCCTTTGGCGATCCGATTGCCTTCAACGCGGTGGTGAATAATCTCGGTAACGCCGACATCGCGTCACTGAACGTGAAGATCACGATTGTCGATCCTGCGGAGCGGGAGGTACTGGCGGAATTCCCGGCGACGCTCGCCCTCGCGCGCCAGCACACGGCGCCGCTCTCCTTCGGTTGGCCCGCGAGCGCGGGTGTCGGCGGAACGTACGTGGCGGTGCTCACGGCGACGGTGGGCACAGCCACGCTAACACTCGCGCAGGAGGCCTTCGTGATTGCGCCGCCGGCGACGCGGGTCACCGGCACGCTTGCGGCGATTCCGAAGCAGGTGCCGCAAGGCGTCGCGGTGTCGCTCGCCGCGAACGTGAGCAACGCGGGCTTCGGCGCGATCACCGGCCTGCCCATCTCGGTCACCGTGGCCAATTCGACAACGCAGCAGGTGCTGGCTCAATTTACGGACAGCCTTGCGATCGGCTTGCACCAGACGATCCAGAGAACATTCAGCTGGCCTGCTTCCGGCGCAGTGGGGACGAGCTATACGGCGGCGCTTACCGCGATCGTCAACGGCGTGGCACGCACGCTCGCCCAGGACAGCTTCGGCATCATAGCGCCACCGGTGCAGTTGGATGTGGCGCTCACGAACCTGAAGCAGGCGCGCGTACTCGTCCTGCTGTCGTGCAAGTACGGAGACAATGACTCGGACGGAGACCACGACACCGAGCAGGGCGATCCGGCGAAGCAGGCTTGCGTCACGCAGAAGAGCGCCTTCTTCGCGTCCTATCTTACGAGGCTCGGCATTAACTACCGTATCACCATCACGGCCGACGCTTTCACGCGCGCCTTCCGCAGCGGTCAGTACAACACTTACTGGATCACGGGCGGGGGCATGAAGCTCGACAACGACCTCACCGACGAAGTGCGCGAGGCCGTGTTCCGGGGCGATGCTCTGATACTCGACGCCGTGCACGACGAGCGCAACCACGGTCTCGACGCGATCGCCGGCACCAACGTGCACGGCAAGCTGAGGGTAACCGGCCCGGCGATAAACCTGAACGGGCCTCTCTTTGCGCCGGGGACGCTCGGCAGCTCCGGCCGTCCGCTGCAGCTCGACCTCACCACCGGCGTAGCGCAGGCGGTGTTCGCCGCCTCGCCGTCGCGGTCGGCCATCGTCACCAACCAGTACGGGCTGGGTCGCGGAATTCTCTTCGCGTACAACCTCGTGGCCACGCTGATGACGCAGCCCTCGACCGCTCTCAACGATCTCGTCTCGGCCGCAATCGGCTGGGCGGCGCCCGCGCCCGCGACCGTGTCGGAGGCGCGCAGCTATACGGTGCTTCGCGCCCGGGTCGCCAACGTGGGCATCGCCGCGGACCTGAAGGCGACGCTCACGCCGCTGGCCGGTGCAACGGTGCTCGGCACGGCCCCCGCCGCGACTCCCGACGCGAGCGGCCGCCCGGTGTGGACCTTCACGCTCGACTCGGGTGCGACGAAGAACCTGGATGTGGGCTTGCGCCTGCCGGTGAACACCGGCAGCTTCACCGCGAACATCAGCATCGACTCTGCGAGGAATGATCTCGCCGCGCCCTTCAGCAAGTTCATCACGCTGTCGGTCGAGTCGGCCGATACCGTCGCACCACGCGTGGCGGACGAGCTGTCGGCGCTCGCCGTCTCGTCGAGCGACAAGTACGAGCGCGACCATGCGGTCTCGAGCATCCAGGCGGGGCAGGCTTCAATGGCCGCGGGCGCGTACGAGCAGGCGATCGGGCAGCTTCTCACCGCCGCCGAGCGGTTGTCGAGGATCACGAGTGTCGGCGTCCGCGCTCAGCGCGTGCAGGTGGGGCGGATGTTGCAGGAAGCCCAGGTACGCTGGTTCCTCGCGCAGCCGCAGTGAACGGATGAGAAAGGGAGAGACCGTGTTCAGATCGAAGGCGCTGCGACCGATAGCCGGTGTGGTCCTGATCACCTTCACTGCACTCACGCTGCAGCCTCTCACCGCTGCAGCGCAGTTGGCGCCGACGCCTTTACGCGCACAGGCGTCGTCCGATTCCGGCGAAGAGCGCTTCTCGCGGACGCTCAACGAAATTCACGAGATTCTAAAGGAAGTGGTGCCGGCCGCGGCGATGCCGCACAGGTTTCGTTCGACCGCGCCCGCAACGCCAGGCAAACCCGGCGAGAAGGTGCTGCAGGCGATTGGGCCGAAGATGCACCTGGAGACCGAGCGTGCGAGGCCGCTGCCAGGAGTGGACGTGGTGGCGAAGGTGAGGCAACTGCGCGGGAAATACAAGGAGCTGAAGAACCTGGAAGGTGTGGTGGACAAGGGCTTCAAGGCCACTGAGAAACACATCCGCGACAAGAACCTTCCGGCCGAGATCCTCGCGCGGCACGAAGCCGCGGTGGCGGATTACGAGCGCCGCAAGGCGGAGTTCACTGTGCTGATGCAAGCCGTGGAGACAACGGCCGATGCCTCGGCAGGTTCGGCACAAGCCGGCTCGCTGCAAGGGGCGCTCGCGAGCTTGGGAGAGTTTATGGCGAAATTCCCCAACGCCAAGACCCACACGCTCGCCGACCCGAACAATCTGCCGTGGGGGAGCCCGAAACCGGTGACGCGGGCGCCTTACACGAACCCGGCGCAATTCAAAACGAGCCGCCTGTTCGGCGAGCCGGTGAAGGTGGCGCAGGCAGGAAGCCTCTCCGGGATCAGTCTCCCCAGCACCGTTCTCCCGGCCACACCTATGCCGGAGGACAGTGCACCGACCGAAGACGTGCAGATCACGCGGGCGATTAGAGACCTTGCCATCTCGCTCGGCAACAAGCCGGTTCCCATCTACAACTGGGTGCGCAACAACATCCAGTTCATCCCAAGCTACGGCTCCATCCAGGGCTCGGACATGACTCTGCAAACCAAGCACGGTAACGCGTTTGATACCGCGAGCCTGCTGATTGCGCTCCTCCGCGCGGCCAATATTCCCGCCCGTTACGTCTACGGCACGATCGAAGTGCCGGCGGACAAGGCGATGAACTGGGTGGGCGGCGTCAATGTGCCACAGGCCGCGATCAACCTGATGAGTCAGGGCGGAATACCTGTGGTGGGCATCGCCCAGGGCGGAGCTGTCAGCCGCTTGCGCTTCGAGCATGTGTGGGTGGAAGCATTCGTGGACTACGTACCTAGTCGTGGAGCAGTGAATCGCAGTCCCAATACCTGGGTGCCGCTGGATGCCTCGTTCAAGCAGTACCAGTTCGCGCAAGGCATGGATGTCAAGGCCAACATCCCCTTCGATGCCAATGCCTTTATCACCCAGATCCAGCAGGGCGCGATCGTTAATGAGGCCGAGGGCTGGGTGCAGAACGTCAACCAGACACTCGTCCAGCAGACGCTTACCAGCTACCAGACGCAGGTGACGAACTACGTCAACGCACAGAAACCTGACGCGACGGTGGGCGATGTGCTGGGCACGCAGACGATCATCCAGGAGAATCGTCCGATCCTATTGGGAACACTGCCCTACACGCGCATCACCACCGGAGCGAAGTTCCAGGCGGTTCCGGACAACCTGCGCTGGAGGTTCCGCTACAACGTCTATGCGAATGACACCGACCGCGCCTTCGACAGTCCTTTCATCAGCTATACGCAGAGCACGCCAAGGCTTGCGGGGAAGAAGATCACGTTGTCCTTCAGTCCGGAGAGTCAAGTCGATCAGAACACAATAACCAGTTTCCTGCCGCAGCCCCATGCGGATGGGAGTCCCATTCAACCGAGCGAGCTACCTCAAAGCCTGCCGGGGTATCTGATTAGACTCGTTCCCGAACTGCGGGTGGAAGGGCAAATCGCCGCGACCGGGCCCGCATTTACCATGGGAACGGAGTTGATTCAGAACGCTGGTTACTTCAATGCCCCTTCGGGGCAATGGGAAACTGGGGATGACAACCGACCAGTGGTCGGGGAATTCATTGCGACAGGATTGGATCTGCAGAGTATAAGCCCTATCCAACTGATCGCCCTGAAAACGACATTAGAATCCACCAAGGCCAAGCTCGATCGGTTCCAGTCCAATCCCAATAATCCAGCACCCATTCAGTCGTTGACCAAGGAGACTTTTGCTGGCGATCTGTTCTACAGTGCGGTACTGTCCTACTTTGCTGCGATCGACACCGTGGGGCAGATCAGCGCCCACGCCGCCAAGGTGAACATCTTGCGCATGCCAAGCTTCGGCAACTTTGGCACCGCAGTCCAGGTACAGTTCTACTTTGGCTTTCCCCGAACAGTGGGCTTTCCTGCGCTTCATATGGACATCGACCGGGTTATCGACTCAGAGGTATCCAAGGACGCGGACGACGCCACGGTCGGCGCTTTCCGTCGAGCCGTCGGCAACCAATATTCGGCGCATGAGCATTTGATTCCGGAGGCGATTTTCGCAGACCAGAACGATCCGAATCAGGTGCAGGCGATCAGTGCGGTCAAAGCCATCGCGATTGCCGCCAATCAAGGACAGCGGGTCTACACACTGAATTTACAGAACCAGGCGATTCACGCCAATACGATCGGCCAGCTCAATGTCGATTCAGCAGTGAAGCAGGAGATCTCCAATGCGCTGGCAGAAGACAGGGAAGTGACCGTCCATCAGACCAACATTGGCAACGGCGGATTCAACGGCAGCGGATTCATTATCGCTGATCCAGAAACAGGGGCTGCGGCTTACAAGATCAGTAGTGGGGCAAATGGGGCAAAGATCGTATTGTCTCTAGTGGGCTTGGTTCTATTCTTTACACCACTGATTACAGGAACGGCATTGGTGATCGCGCCGATTCTCATAGTCCTACTTTCCATACTTTCAGCATTCCTCGCGTTCTACTCGTTGCTGAACAACGCAATCGCCATTCTTGATCAAGGAGGACCTTGCGCCAAGCAACTAGCAGAACAGCATCTCCAAATCTTCTTCCCCATAACGATATTCGCGACAATAGTGAACGTTTTTGGAGGCCGATATACAGTTGAGGCCCTTATGCTAAGGCTAGTCGCAATCATGTATGGTGGGGACCTATACAAAGGGGTCGCTGGATCGAGGGCTTGTCAGTGAACGACTATGTCCTTCTTGGTATTTCGACGATTATAAGTACGTTAGTTGCGGTAATTGTCTATGCGCGCATGGGAAAGCCCAGTGTGTCTCTAAGTTCGCGCATCGGAGCCGGGCTTGGAGGCGCTGCGGTAGGCAGCTTCGCCGGGATGATATTGTCGTCGGTATACGGCATGGACCGGATCGCACCCGATGTCCCGTGGGTAGCAGTTCTTATTGGCACCCTTATGGCGGTTAGTTTCCAAAAGTATTTGAGTGACTCGTCGAGTGAGTAGGACTCCACGATAGACCTCCGCGCCTCTGCACTGCTTCCGACCGCACAACGATAACCCACAATAGTCTCTGAAGACGATACGGAAGCTCTCAATTGGCTATAAGGACTATAGTGACGATGGAAGAACGGACTGCGTCACTATAATCGGCCTGTTTTTGAGCAATGAATGCTCTGGCCCCGATGAAAGCCGCACGCCCGGTCCTCACTCGTTAGTCGGCATTGAGAGACGCCGTCAAATATGATCAGGTTCCCCGGGCGCCGGTTTGACCGATTCGTCATCGTCGATTGCAGGTGTGGAAGCCGTTGGTGTTCAGACCGTGCGCAAGGATTCGTTCTTGGCGAGCAGCGCCCAGACGATGCGCGCGTTCTTGTTGGCGATTGCGACCAGCGTCCGGTAGTAGCCGCAGCGCGGCTGCAGTTCGAGCGCCCAGCGTGAGATGGGGTCGCGATGCGCCGCCGCCGTGTGCAGCACCGAACGTGCGCCCTGCACGAGCAGGTTTCTGAGATAGGCATCGCCGCGCTTGCTGATGTGGCCCAGGCGGGTCTTGCCGCCGGTGGAGTATTGACCCGGCACCAAGCCGATCCAGGCGGCGAACTGCCGGCCGTTCTTGAATTCGCGTGCGTTGCCCACGGTGGCGACGATGGCCAGGGCAGTGGTGGGCCCGATGCCGCGGATCCTCATCAGACGCTGCGCCGGCTCGCAGAGCTTGGCCTGGGTTTCGATCTCCCGGTCGTAGCCGCCGATACGTTCATCGAGTACGCGCAACTGATCGAGCAGATCACCGATCGCGCGGCGTGCGAGCTCGGGCAAGTTCTCGGCCGCCGTGGCCGCCTGGCGGCGCACCGTGATCGAGCGAAGAGGAAGCACGACACCGAACTCCGACATCAGCCCTCGCAGCCGGTTGATGGTGGCCGTCCTCTCCACCACGAACCCCTGCCGCACCCGGTGCATCGCCAGCAGCGCCTGCTGCTCAGCGCTCTTCACCGGCACAAACCTCATGCTGGGCCGGCTCACCGCCTCGCAGATGGCCTCAGCATCGTTGCCGTCGTTCTTGCCGCTCTTCCTGTAGGGCACCACGAACTTCGGTGCCATCAGCCGCACCGTGTGCCCAAACTCCTGGAACCGTCGGCCCCACTCGTGCGCCCCCGAGCACGCCTCCATACCGATCAGACACGGCGCTATGCCCGCCACCACCTTCACCAGTTGATCGCGCCGCACCGTGCGTCGCAGCATCACTTGCCCCTTCTCATCCACCCCGTGCAGCGAGAACACGCTCTTTGCCAGATCGATCCCCAACGTAGTAACCTTTTCCATGACTTCCCCTCTCGTTCAGATTGAACACGCAAACTCAATCTTGGCACTTCGATGCCGTGCGGGCCAAAACCCGCTTCGAGTAGGGGAAGTCCCTTTCATTCGTTAGATGACATGTGGCCGAGATTGAATTGTCCATGGTGCTGCAAGGACGTGGGGTTTCCTGCAAATCTGGGTGCCCGCCCATCCGATAGTGGGCCTAAGTGGTATCAGTTCACGTTGTCAGAGCGCAACGTTATTCGCCCCACCTCGGTGTGCCCTTATTGTAGCAACCCGGTAAAGACTAACCGACGGTCTCAGCGCTGGATTCTCCTTTTTGTTCCATACTTTGTCGCCTGGTCTGTTGACCTCTTTACTATTCCCGCCTCGTATGTCCCCACTTGGGCTATGTGGGCACTTGGTGTAGTGGGTGTAATCGGAGCCATTCTTGCCAGGGCCACGATGCGACTCGAGAAGGCAAATGTTATTTAGCTTTGCGCTGCACGCGAACGCAGAACCTCATCCGATCATGTGGAGGCACCTCGACCTAACGCTCAAGCAGGTACCCATGCCAGCGTCCGCTCGATCCTGGTTGCCCGTAACTCGCACGCTTCCTATGCCCGTCCCCCTGATTCTTCAAGCGCTTAGGGCCCGACCATAGCCTCCCCACCCCCTGGAAGTTGGTGTCTTCTTGTAGATAGCCGTCTACAAACTGTCGTGTTTACCCGGACATCACTTGTCGGGCTTGCCTGACAGCAATTCACCGTATCTCCTGATTAGATTCTCCCTCGGGCGCGACGCAAAGTCGGCCCGCGCCTCGTACTTCGTGCGAGACGGAAACGCGGCCGGCCACGACGTCATCACGAGGGATGTGATCGCGCGCCCAGTCACGGCTTTTGACGCCGTGGTATTGGGGGAGATCGTGACCGTTGAATCTTCGCAATCGTCGAGCAAGTATCCCTTTTCGGGTTTCCAGAGACATTCTTTCGGCGGATGGTCGCCGTGAGAGGAGGGTCATCCGCCTTTTCAAATTGATTACTGAAGACCGGTGTTGAATGCAAAGAAGGTCGCGCTCACGGATCGAAACGGATCTTTCGCTACGACCCGTGTGCCGCGTTTCACAAACTTAAACAGAGGAAAACAATGAAGACGACATTGACGAACCGACCAGTTGAGCAGGTGATCGCCGCGATAAACGCGCTTGATCTCGAATCCGTGAAGGTCAGGGCGATGGACCCCGAGCTCGGAGAAGGCTGGACGCGCGAGTACGCCGAGAGCATCGAGCGCGCGTACAGAAACTATCTCATCGTGCTGGTGAAACACCCGGAAGACATAGAAGAGATCGTCGTAAGCAAGGATGTGGATGAGTTCTGGCATACGCATATTCTGCACACGATGAAATACACTGAGGATTGCGAGAAGGTGTTCGGCACGTATCTGCATCACAGCCCTGATATCGGCGGGCGCGCGCCCGCGGAAATCGAGAGGAAAGCCGCGCTAGTGGAGAAGACCCAGCGTTTGTATCAACAAGAGTTCGGGCGTACGCAGGATCGCAAGACGGCTTGGGCTGCAAACACAGCGATGTGTGGTGCGGCCATCCGGGCGGAGAATGCAGCGATGTGTGGTGCGGCCATCCGGGCGGAGAATGCAGCGATGTGTGGTGCGGCTATCCGAACCGGGGACGCGGCGATGTGTGGTGCGGCCGTCCGAACAGAGAACGCGATGTGCGGTGCGGCCGTCCGAGCGGAGAACGTAGCGATGTGCGGCGCGGCTATCCGGGCGGAGAACGCGGCGATGTGTGGTGCGGCGATCCGAGTAAACAGCCCTGCGCGGGTCCTCCCTTCGGGCGCCTGATACCTCATAAGTTTTTTTCATTCGGGAGGATCGAGTAAGGCCGGGCAATCCGGCCTTTACTCTTATTTCCGATGAAATGCCAGGGAATCGAAGAATTACGCGCCGTGGAGTAGTATCGGCTTTAAGCCACAACAATCGGGGTACAAAAATCGGCAAGATGAAGACGGAGACGATGACCACAGCCACGAGCGGGGCGACTCGGCCGGTTTTTCATTCAGCCGTGCTCCCCTGGTTGGTAATGGCCGCAGGGATTACGGTCTCTTTTTTCTTGTTTGCACTTATCCGGAATTCTGTCGAGGACGTCGCGCGACTGCGGTTTGAGCGCGAAGCAAGAGACGCAAGCAGCATCATTGAGGGTCGTCTTCGCTCCTATGGCGATGTTTTGTACGCGTTACGAGCGCTGTTCGCCGGCGAAGACCCCGTCGACCGGCTTCGATTCCATCGCTTTATCGACTCCCTCGACCTGGAGCTTCGCTATCCGGGTTTCATTTCGCTGAATTACGCTGCCTACATACGCGCACAGGAGAGGAGGCGCTTCGAAGAAGTGGTGCGTCGTGACACCAGCCTTGACCCACGAGGCTACCCTGAATTTGCTATCAAGCCACCTGGGGATCGCTCCGACTATTACGCGATTGTGTATCTCGAGCCAATGTCCGACTATGAATTTGCGTTCGGCCTCGACCTGGGCTCCACTCCTCTGTCCCCGAACCCGGAAAAGGTAGCGGCGGCGATGCGCTTAGGGCGGGATACGGGAAAACTAACCAGTTCCGCACAGCCACTCCGGGTAAAGCGTGCGAAGGAAGCCATTTATTTGGCGATGCGACTCGCGGTGTACAAGAAAGGGATGCCTGTTGACACGGTGGAACAGCGTCGTAGCGCTTATATTGGTTCAGTCGGCTCAGGTTTTGACGTCGAAAACCTGATGAAAGGCGCGCTCAATGTAGAAAAACTGCGATATATGCAAATCAGGTTATACAACGGCGGCTCTGTGGATGAACGCAGTTCCGACTCCCCCGAAAGAAGGCAACTGCTGTTTGATAGTGACCAGTTGACCAAGGGGTCCCCTGCACAGTCTGCAATCGACGCCTCCAGCACCTTCGTACAAGTACTGCCGGTCGAAGTTGCCAATCGGATATGGGAATTCCATTACATAGCGCCGAAGGCCGCAATAATCGGTCGCCTCGACAGCCTCTGGCCTGCCTGGGTACTGGCCGGCGGCGTGCTCTCGAGCCTGCTCCTTTTCGGCGTACTTTATTCATTGTCCCTGTCGCGCGGCCGCGCCCTTACGCTCGCCGCCCAGATGACGAAGGATCTTCGCGAAACAGAAGAACGCTTTCGCTTGCTCGCCGAGAATGCCTCCGACCTGATTATCCTGATCGATCCGCAGGGGCGGCGGGTTTACGTCAACCGCGCCTACGGGCGGCTGTTCGGAGACGAAAAGGATCTCGTCGGGACGGATGCGTTCAAGGAAGTTCACCCCGAGGACAAGGAGCAGGTCGAGAAGACGTTCTTCGACACGGTCCGCGATGGCCAGAACCGGGACGTGGAGTTCCGGTTTCTCCTCCCGAGCGGAGAGGTACGCTGGATCGAGAGCCATCGCAGCGCCGTGTTCGATTCGCAAGGTCATGTCGCACATATCGTCGCGGTGGCGCGCGACGTCACGGAGCGGCGGCGGCAGGACGAAGCCTTGCGGGCGCGCGACGTTCAGCTCCAGGAGGCGCAGGCGCTCGCCAATCTCGGCAGTTGGGAATGGGACGTGCGCACCAACTCGCGCAGGTGGTCGGACCAGCTCGCCAGGATCTTCGGCCTCCGCCACGATCAGGTGCCGGCGACTTTCGACGGCTTCTACCCGCTCGTGCATCCCGAGGACCGGGAGCGCACGGCGAAGATCGCGAACGAGGCGCTGCGGAGCGGCACCGACTACGAAAACCAATTTCGCATCGTGCGCCCGGACGGGGTCGTGCGGACGGTGCACAACCAGGCACGCGTGGACCGCGACGAATCGGGCAGGCCGGTGCGGGTGATCGGCGTCTGCCAGGACATCACCGACAGGAAGCAGGCCGAAGAGCAGGTGCGCGCGAGCCAGGAGCGGTTCCGCATGATGGTGGAGAACGTGCGCGACTACGCCATCTACATCCTGGACATGAACGGCTACGTCACCAGCTGGAACCTCGGAGCCGAGCGCATCGAGGGATATCGCGCCGAAGAGATCATAGGCAAGCATTACTCCTGCTTTTTCCCGCCCGATCACGCCGCCCGGGGAGATCCCGGAATGCAGCTCCAGTTCGCCTCGGTCCAGGGGCGGTACGAAAGCGAGGGTTGGCGCGTGCGCAAGAACGGGTCGCAGTTCTGGGCCCACGTCATCGTCACGCCCCTGCTCGACGAGACCGGAAAATCGCGCGGCTTCTCCGAAATCACTCACGACGTCACCGAGCGCAAGCGCGCCGAGGAAGACCTCCACAGCTACGCCGACCGCCTGAAAGTCACCTCGCGGCGGCTGGTCGAGGTCCAGGAGGCCGAACGCAGGCTCCTTGCAAGAGAATTGCACGACCGGGTAGGGC
>WNGL01002196.1_pt1 | contig 26141 bp, 16 predicted proteins | sample 5400591 | NCBI WGS metagenome assembly WNGL01 (sample SAMN13153377, study PRJNA577476) | soil metagenome | isolation source: 80 cm soil or saprolite under Garry oak tree replicate 1 | place: USA:California | collected 2016-06-15 | reverse complement strand
TCGATCCCGGACAGACGGACCTGGCCCGCCACGCCACTCGAGATGTCGACGGCAGCTCCACCGCCAGCATCGACGAATCCGGCCGCGATGTGCACGACGCCCGGCGGGTGCTCGGCGACGAGATCCGCGAGCGATGTGAGGTCGACGGACTCGATGATGGACACACGCATTCCGGCCGCGGCGTACTGGGCCTCGATCGGCACGAGCGTCGTCTTGATCATGCCGGGCGCGTCGCGCCGATCACGAACCTGCGGGCGGATGATCAGGACCGTAGGCTGGCCCGGTTCCCGGAGGATCGGCTCCTCTTCGGCGTCCGGGCAGCCGCGGTACAGGTACCGGACCCGCGGATCACGCGCAAGGAGCGTGTTCTCGCCGTCCACGGCGGCGAGCTCCCACGGGACCATAGCGAGTGCCGGTCCCTTCGGCCAGAGCCGAAGGTCCGCGGACTCAGTGCCGAGGAAGTCGCCGGAACGCTGGCCGAGCAGCAGGACGTCCGCCAGTTCGGGGGCCGCGACCGCGCGTTGGGTGAATAGCTCGACTAGCTTCGGGTCGAGCGGCCCGGGGCGGGCGGCCGCGCGCAAGACGGCAGCGACGACCGGCGTGTCGCCACCGATGCGGGCCTCATGCGGCAAACCGCTGGCCGGCGCCCACGCTCGCACCACGAGCTCGTCGCCGTCAACCTTAAGGACGATGTCGAGCGTGGGATGCTCGGTGCGGACGGCGGGACGGTGCGATGCCGGATGCGCGGCGGGCAACTCCCGGGCCGGTTGCGACCCTGGCGCCTGCCGGAGTAGCGCCCGCTGCACGCGCGGGTTCTTGAGCACACGCCACGCGAACCACACGGCCGCAACCGTCGTCACCCCCTTAGCCACGTCCCGGATGCGGTCGTTGCCGATCAGCTCCTCGGTCGTCTTGATGGGCGACGGCGGGGCGAGTTCGGAACGCTCGTCGGGTCCGGGGACGCCGAGGGCCTCGGCGAGCTCCGTGTGCTCGGCGCGCGCGGCCGCCCGCCCGAGCTGGCGGCGGACGAACGGCGGCAATGCGCGCGCCGTCTCCAGGAGCCGCCCGCTCTCGGCGGGATCGCCCGTGATGCGCGCGACGTCGGCGAGGCGGACGAGGGCCACGCGCCGGTCGCGTTCCGGGTAGCGGTCCACCTGGCGCCGGAGATCCGGCTCGGCGAGCAGCTCGCGCAGCCGCGTCAGCTCGCCGTGGTCCAGGCCGGTCAGGGGCGGGCAGCGTTCGAGATCTTCGAGCATCGCAAGCCGGGCGCCAGCAGGCTGGATCTCCTCGAGCGCGCGGTTGAGCGCGACGAGAAACGCAGCCGCCGGCCCGCGCCCGGGCAGGCAGAGCCCCTCGAGCGCCGCGCGGGCGCGCATGCCGGGCGGCGCGTTCACCTCGGCGAGCTCCTTGATGACGTCCGTGACCAGCGCCTCGGGATCGCCGATCCCGCCCCGGGCCAGGTACTCCGCCCGGCGCAGCCGGACGGCACCGAGATCCCTGGCGGCCCGTTCGGCGGTGACGGTCTCGGCGCGCTCGAGCGCGGCATCGGCGAGCTGGAGGTCGTCGACGCGCATCTGGAACTTGGCGATCTCGGCGAAGCACCGGCGCGCGCCGTCGCTGGCGATGCTGTCCCAGACCAGCGCGGCGGCCTCGAAGTCCTCCTGCGCGCGGTGCTTATGTCCGAGCGCGGCGTGCGCCTGGGCACGGATTTCGCGAGTCTCGGCGAGCTGGATGCCCGCCTCCGCGGTATCCGTGCGCCGCGACCGTGCCTCATCCACAGCGGCGGTCGCGATTTGCAGGGCGCGGTCGGGATCCCAGCGGGCGAGCTCGGCCGAGGCGAGCAGGAGGTTCGCCTCGTGGCGGAGCCGGTCCCCGCGCCGGAGCGGGATCTGGGTCGATGCCGCCGACGTCGAGGGCGTCCCCACCCGCAGGTCGAGCGTGCCCCGGAGCACCAGCAGCGCGGCCTGGGCCGCCGTCCCGTCGGGAGCAATCGCGAGTCCCTGCTCGCACGCGCCGCGCGCCGCGTCGAGGTCGTCCCGCCCGTCGAACGCCGTCGAGCGCTTCCAGTGCAGCGTGGCGATGTCGACATCGCGCAGGCCGGTGCGGCGGCCGAGCGCGATCGCGGCTAGGTAGTCCGCGTCCGCGTCGTGCGCGCCGGTCAGCGCGAGCGCGTCCCCGCGCCGAACGTGCATGATCAGCTCGTCCTCCGGGCGCAGATCGCGCGCGAGTTGCGCCGCCACGACGTCGAGAGCTTGCGGCGGCGCCCCGTCGCGCACCAGCAGCGCCGCCCGGCAGNNGGCAGCAGCTGAGACGCAGGACGCCTGCTCGACGTCTCCGCGCACGAGGTCCCACAGCCGGCTGCCGCGCGCGGCGCCCGGCGCCGTGGCGCGGCGCAGGTTGGCGACCGCGCGCTCGACGCGCGCCTGGGCCACCACCTCTCGTGACAGGAGGTCCGGCTCGCGGGCGGCCAGGTCGAGCATCTCGTCGGCCAGTGCGGCGGCGCACTCGGGATCGGTCGCCATGTCGCGCGTCCGGCGCTGCCAGTAAGCGATCGCGTCGTCGACGTCGAGGACGAGACGATGGTAGAAGGCCTCCTGCAGGAGCCGCGCGCGGTCGCCTGGGTCTTCCGCGGCGCGCCGCTCGAAGTAGTCGATCGCGGCCCGGTTGAGCTTGGTGAAGATCGGCTGCTCGCGCAGGAGCGCGCGCATCGGCGTGACGACCTCCTCGTGGAATCGCAGGACGTCGGACTCGACCAGCTCAACCCACGAGTACATGGTCGCGTAGCGGCGTAGTTGCTTCCAGAGGTCTTCGGCGTCGATGTCGGCCGTGGTGTCCACAGGGGGAAATGCGTCGGCGATCGCGGAGCCGACCGGCTTGCGGTCCCGCGCGGGGTCGTCGTCGGGCATGCCGTCGCGGATGGCCTCCTGCAGGAACGGCACGACGACGTCACCGACGAAACGCCGGCTGAGCAGGCGGGGAACGACGCCGTAGCGCAGTAGCCAGCGGACGCGGGTGTCCGGGATTCGCAAGACGATGCGCTGCATGAGGTAGTAGAGGCGCGGCTCGCCGAGCTGCCGGACGACGTCCGCGGAGATAGCCGGATCCTGCGCGATCACGTCGGCGATCATCGCCAGCATGAGCGGCCGGGCGCCCTCGTTTTCGACGCCCGACGCGGCGATTGCCGCGTCGATGACATCTTCTCCGACCTCCAGCTTGCGGGAGGCGCGCAGGTATCGGCGCGCTTCGTCGGCGTCGAGCCGGTGCAGCGGCAGGTGCTCAACCGGGCCGAGGCGCTGCTCGAACCCGCCGATCTCGTCGCGCAGGTCGTAGCGCCCGGACATGACGATCCGGACCTCGGGAAGCCGCTGTGAGAGCGTGGCGAGCTCCCCGACGAACGCGTCATTCGCGCCCGGGGCGTTGGCGCCGCCGGCGTGAGTGATCACCTCGAGCGTGTCGAACACGATCATGACCCGGCAGGCGACCTCCGGCGGCGCGAGCACGGCAAAGAATTCGCCGCGCACGGCGTCGCGCAGGCGCTCGCGCTCGTCCTCGCCGTCGTCGCCGAGCTGGCCCGGGACCGACGCCTCAACGGCGAACTGGGGCAGCAGTAGCCGGGCGCGCTCGCGGCCGTACTGCTTGAGGAAGTCGTCGAACAATCGTCTTGCCCATACCGCCAGCGCCGAAAAGCTGCAGCCGGTTCGGGGTGCTCTTGTCGAGGAGGCGGTCGAACGCTGTTTCGGTGCCGCGCGGCGGCAGGAACCGCGACGCTTGCCGGTACCTCTCGCGCCAGAACGTCCGCGCGACGAGGTAGCGCTCGAGGCGGTTCTGCTCGGCGACCAACTGCCAGCCGCCGAGCGAGCCGCGGGCATGGACGAGATCGAGCAGCGCCTGGCAGGCCGGCGTGTCGAAGCGCGCGTCGGCCTCCGCAAAGAGCTCGCGCAGGAGCTCGATCGCCTTCGACGGCTCGGCGATGATGAGCTGGTCCAGCTCGTCCCGGCGGCGGCCGCGTTGACGGAAGTGCTCGACGAGGCGGGTGCTGAGCTCTCTGAGTTGCGGGCGGACCTCGCCGCCGGGCGCGAGGCGCGTGAGCGCCGCATCGCGCGCCTTCTGGCGCAGCCGGTACGCGCCCTCGCGGCCGGAGACCGGGCGCACGTCCGGGGACGCCACGACCTCCTCGAAGGCCACGTCCGGACCACCTTCGCGCAGCACCTCGAAGACCTCGATGTCGAACGTGCGTACCCAGGCGCAGCGATCGAGCATCGCCGCGACCTCCGGGGGCAGCTCCTGGCGGAGGAGCGCGTCGATTGACCCCACGGACTTGAGCCGCGCCAGCAGTTCCTCGGCCGACGTCATCTGACATTCCCCAGGAATAGTCGCAGGTCCTCGAGGGTCCGGGGCTTCAAGGACCCGTCCCAGCGGTCGATGACCGGCGCGAGAACCTCCCGGTCCGACGACCACGCGTCGTGGAATCGCAGGTACTGGCGCGCCAGGACCGGTATCTCGCACGACTCGAACGGCGTAAGCACCACCGCGTACCCGGGCTTCATGCCGCGCAGCAGGCTAGCGACGCCAAACCCGGCCAGCAGCAGCCCGATGGGGACGTTCTGATCGAGCACGACCGGCTCGATCAGGTTCGGGAAGACGTCGGCGCTGAATTCTCCGGGATCGACGGCCTCGGTGTGGTCGAGCGCGATCAGCAATTTGGGCTCGGCCAGCGACGTCAGGACCTCCAGGAACCGGCGGAAGATCTCCTTCAGGTCACGGGGATCGGAGTCGAACCGTGCACCTTTGTCGGTCACCTTGTCCGGCACCGCGTCCAAAGGGACGGGTTCCCCGACGCACAAGTGATTGAGCGCGCGCGTCCAGGGGTCGAACGGGCGCAGTGGGGCGCGCACACGGTGAATGCCCTCGCGGATGGCGCGCAGGACGTCGATGGCCGAGCACTTCGCGCCGTCATGCGTCCCGTAACCCGCCGCGAGGTCGACGTACACGACGTCGTGGCCGCGACAGGCGAGCTGGCGCAGCGTCCGCACCGCGAGCCACGTCTTGCCGACGTCCGATTCCCCATCGATGGAGGCGAGCGCCACGCCTTCGGCGGCGGGGGGGTCGAGACGCTCCAGAAGCGTGCGCCGGTGAACCTTGCGATCAACGAACGGCTGCCGCGGCAGGAGCATGTTGACGATATCCAGCCGCTCTTGGCCGATGCCCAGACGGGGCGGCAGCACGCGATCGGGCGGGCGCGAGAGCGTCAGCGTAGGCAGGCCGAAGTCGCGCTGGTCGGACCCGGCCGCGAGCGCTCTCCGGCGGCCTCTGGCGACCGCGACGTCGAGGGTGGCGTTCTCTAGCAGGGCGTCATAGAGGCCGCGGCTGAACGTTGCCGCCGCACCGCCGTCGATGTCACCCTGCATGGCGAGCACGGCGTACGCGCCGCGCAGCATGAAGGCGTCGGCCACCTGCCAGATGCCGACCTGCGGCCGCAGGTCCCCCGATCGGCACGCGTTGAGGGCCGCGATGCGCGGGGTGATCGGCATCGTGTTGACGATATCGTCGGCGGTCCAGTCCCAGCGCCCCTGGTCGTCGTTCATGACGAGCACCCCGGTTCCCCCGCTGGACTCGCCGTGGCCGATGAAGTGCAGGACGTGGGGCTTCTGCCGCTCGAGCTTGCTTAGCAGGAACTCACCGCGCGGCGGCTGCCTGATCACCTCGTACTCCACGTCGGGCCCGACCCTGTCCAGCGCGGCGTAGAGGTTCTCGAGTTCCTGCTCGACCTTCACCACCGGGTCGTCGGCCTCGGCACCGACGATGACCGTCACCCGCAGCGGCCACCAATCCGGCTCCGGCGGGGGGGCGGGGTTGAACTGCTGCGTGATCCGAGCGCACGGGTTCTCCGGGTCGGTGAACACCAGCCGATTGCCGATCCGTGCGAGCTCCCACGGGAGCATCCGCAGCTCCGGCGCGGCGGTATCGATATCGAGCAGTACGCCGAGGCCTTCGGTGCCGAGAGGGCTCTCACCGGGGTAGCGCGCGCGGAGCTCTGCCCACTTCTCGCCCACGGCGCCGTAGCCCAGCAGGCCGCCGAGGTAATCGCCGACGCGCTGGAGCTCGCCGAGCGACGGGAGCGGCCGTGATCGCACGAGGAGAGCATGAATACCGGCCTGGTCGAGCACCATGCCCCTGTCGTCGGCTGGGCGGTTGTCCTCGACGCGCGCACGCGGCACCGTATCCGATGCGCTCTCAGAGGTCTCGATGAGCTCGAGAGTCACCGAGTAGCCGTCGGCGTCCCCGGCCCTCAGACTGAGCTTGACCTGCCTCACCTCGGCCGCCCCCAATAGCCATTGTCAAGCCGCCGAAGGTGCCGCGCCGAGTCCGCGTGGGGGAAGTAAAGGGTTCGCCTACGGGGCGTCTCATCCGTCGGCGGCCGGTAGGTCGTGTGCACCCCGGCGGTATTTGCGTAGGCTGCCTCGCGGACGGCTCGGTCGACCGGCGCAGCACGCCTCGTGGTCACAGGGCTGCAGGACCTGATAAGTGCCTTTTCGATATCGGCGAGCGTTCTGTGCAGCATGTCAGGCCTCAATGGCGCTAGAATCGAAATTACGGCCTTCCCGTGCAGAATCGTGTCGGTGACAACCCTTTGCTCACCGGTTTCGACGAGGTCCAACCGGAACGACTTGCCGGACACATCGGCCCTCACTACTTTCACTCCCGCGAGGTTGCTGTCACTTGTAAGAGGGAAGACCGCGGGCATTTGATACTTTCCAATGGGCGTGAACGCGTCGGAAGTTGGACGCGGTTACCTCGGCTAGCACTGCAGTAAATACTTGTCACTCCATCCTCCTGACCATCCTGGCTTCGGGTAGGCATCGATGGGCGCAGGCTGTTCGCTAGTCATCATCGCGGCGCCGCCACCTAACCATGTATCTCACCCTGCGCGGTCTCGGCATTGTCGTTGATCAGTGCTGCGATGGCCGGGGAGCGGCGCAGTTTGTCCAGGTAGCGGCGGCGCGTGGGCCCGATGCTCCCGACCGGGATGCCCAGCCTGGCGCTGATCTCGGTATAGGGCACCGGAGGGTCGGCCATGAGCAAGGCAAGCAGTTGCTGGCATTCTAGAGGCATACGCGCGAACGCCTCGCGCAGCGCGGCATCGCGCTCTGCCACGATCAACTTATGTTCGGTCGGCAGGTCTCGCTCGTCTGCTATGTTTTCCAGCACTTGCTCATCGGCGGGCAGTGTGCGCAGAGTGCGACGGGCGCGAATGCATACTCGCATTGTGGTGGTGACCAGCCAACCGGGTAGCGCGTTGGGATCGCGGAGGTTGTTCAGTTGTTCCACCAAATGCAGCCAGATGTCCTGGACGACGTCCTCGGCGTCGGCGCCGGCTAGCCCGTACCGACGGCAGATCGACCAGATTAGCGGGGCGTAACGCTCGACGAGTTCCTCCCAAGCCCGTTTGTCGCCCCTTCTAGCGCTGGCCACCAGATCAGCGACCGATGGGTAACTGCTTACTTGGTTGGCGTCCTTTCGCCCGGGTGTACGCGGTCTGCGGCTGGCTTGCTTGCCGCGCTGGTACTGCCCGGCGCGATGTGCCGCTGCCGGGGAACTCGCCTGATCGGATGATGCCGCGGCGTTGGCAGTCTCGGTGGACATGATTGGATCTCCCCGTTTAGTGCAGAGCGACTGGTTCGGCCTGGTGTTGACTGGCAAATTGATGCCTGCCAATAGGTCGCCCTTGCGCCACTGTAGGAGCCCCGAAGGCATCTGGAGATCAGGTAAATCCCCAGTTCTGGGAGCCATCGCGGCTGCGGCACGACTAGGGATTTCCCTGATTACATCGTCGGCAGGTCGCTGTATGCTGGCCGTCGGCGGGGGCGGCCCGTACTCTAAAATGCTGGTCAGTCGAGAGGGCAGCCGTGTTGTCCGGGGGTCATCGCCAAGCTTACGGGACCCAAGCTTCGTTTCGAACGGTTGGCGAAAGATGATGACAAAAGCCGGTGAGCAAGCCGTTACGTCAGAGCTGGCCGAGGGCCGTTGGTAATAAGCCGAACGAGTTGGGTGCGCGAGCGGATCCCCAGTTTTCTGTAGACGCTGGACAGGTGGTACTCCACGGTTTTCGCCGAGACAAACAGCTGCGCGGCCGCCTCGACGTTGGTCGCCCCTTCCGCGATGGCAAGGGCGATCCGCAATTCCTGCGGTGTGAGCTGCTGCGGCCCGACTTCGTTCCGCGGCCCGGAGGTAAGACCAGTCGCGCGCAAATCGTCACGTGCCTGAGCGCTCCACGGCTCTGCGCCAAGCCGGTCGAACAGCGACAAGGCGGCGGTCAGCTCTGCGCGAGCCTCGGCGCGGCGGCGATAGCGGCGCAGCAGTTCGCCGTGTAGAAGCCGGGTACGCCCTTCCTGGAAGGGCTGAACGGCTCGAGCATGCCAGGCGAGCGCTTGAGCGAATGCCTCTTCCATGGCCTCTTCATCATTCGCGAGCAGACCCTGGCATCGGGCGGCGACCGCCGCTTCCGTGGGTCGGCCAGTTCGCTCTGCCTCCGCCGCCAGCACCTCGTATGTGCGCAGGCTACGACTCGTCTCCCCGGCTTTGACGAGCGCCTCGACCAGGTCCCCGGCCCAGCTCAGGAGCACTGGGTCGCGAAGCCCGTGGGCCGCCGTGAAGGCCGCCGTGAACTTCAGGTGTCGTGCCGCTTCCGGGGCGTTCCCGTTCCCGAGCTCCAGCAATGCGAGCGCGTTCGCGGCGTGGGCTTGGAAGACCTCGGCGCCTGCTTGCTTGCTCAAGGTGATGGCACGGGCAGCACTCGCCTGGCAGCTCCTGGCGTGGCCCATCCCCGCCTCTATGGCGGCGAGCGTCCCCAGAGCATGCGCCAACTCAATCTGCCGATCGGTCTCCTCGGCGAGTTCGACCGCATCGTGTGCGTTGGAGTAGGCGGCGGCCCAGTTCCCGCAGTGCCATTGCACGAGAGCGAGCCCGCGCAGCTCGTATGGCAGCAGGCCGACCGCGCCGGCCTCCCGGGCCGAGCCGATTGCGTGCTCGAGCAAGCGCGTGGCTTTCGCCGGCTCTTCCAGCGACTCCCAGGCGAGTGCGGCAACAAGGAGAAGCTGCTCGTTGGCTAGCGGATCCGAACTGGCCAGATGAGGCTCACAGCGGGCGAGTACCGACCGGGCCTCCGCCACGTCGCCTCCCGTGGCGAGAGTGAGCGCGTAGATTACCAAGGCGGGCATCGTGATCGAGTCCGGCAGGTGGGCCAGCGCTTCGACGGCCTGCCGCGCCGCGGTCGACGCCAGCCGTTGTTCTCCTAGTGCCGCGCTCATGAGGGCCGCTTGGGCGCGCATGATCGCCGACCACGTCGGGTCCGCCGCCTCGATCTGGTCCGCCTCGGCGATCAGCACGTCACGGCCGACGACGGCTTGTCCGCCCCACATCTCGATACGGCACCGCAGCTGCTGGGCCTCGGCCCGCAGCCGCCACTCGTTGGTCTCCTCCCGCACCTGGTGCAATAGCGTCAGGCCGAAGTTCTGCCGACCCGCCGCGAAGGACAGTTGGGCGGCGTTAAGTAGCCGCCGGGCCCGGGTGTCTCCGGGCGGGCTCAGCCGCGCTGACCGTTCGTGCATATCCATGGCGGTGGCGTAGCTCCGGCGCGCCGCCGCGGCCTCGGCGGCGTTGTCCAGAGCTGCAGCCACAGCTTCATCTGGACCGAGGGTGGCGGCCGCCAGGTGACAGGCATACTGCTCTTGCGCGCGCGGTGTGGGCAGCGAACTGAACTCTTCGGCGAGCGTCCGGTGAGCGGCCCGGCGCTCGGCGGGTGACGCCGACTGGTAGAGCGCTGAGCGTACGAGCGGGTGGCGGAAACGGACATAGCCGCGGTCGACTACCAGCAGGCCGGCTGTCTCGGCAGGCTCCAGGTCGGAGGCTGAGAGACCCTGCAGGGCGAGTGCGCGATCGAGAACGTCGGCAGCGGAGGCACCCGCCGCCGCCAGCAGCAACATCGCCTGGCGGGTCGGCGGCTGAAGCGCTCCGACACGGCGGCCGAACGTCTGCTCTAGTCGTCGGCCGATGCGCAGTGGCTCAACCGGAAGCGGATGCTCGCCGAGGGCGGAGAGTTCAAGAAGTGCGAGCGGGTTGCCTGCGGCCTCGGCCACTCGAACATCTAGCACCTCCAGGGGCAGGCCGGTGCGCTGTGCGGCGAGAACTTCGCGGGCCGAGCCCGCATCGAGACCAGCCACCACAACCTCAGGCAGCGCTTCAAGCAGCCGGTTAACCTCCGCAGGCACGTCCTCGGGCGGGCGAGCGGTGAATATCACGGCGATCGGCTCCGCCTGCAGGCGGCGGGCCGCGAACACGATCGCCTCGAGCGAGGACACGTCGAGCCAGTGGGCGTCATCGATGGCGACGAGCAGGGGCTGTTCGTCTGCCGCGGCGGCGAGCAACGTCAATGTCGCAACGGCTACAGCCAAACGGTCGCCACCAGTGGCAGGCCCCAGGTAAAGCGCTCCGTTCAGCGTCTGAGCCTGACGCGGCGGTAGCCGGGGCAACAGCGTGGTCAACGGCTCGAAAAGCCAGGACAGCCCGGCAAAGGGAGTCTCGGCCTCCGACTCGTGACCTTGAACGGGCAAAACCCGAAAGCCGTCCGCAGCCTCGGTGCCGAATCGGAGCAACGTAGTCTTCCCGATGCCAGCCTCGCCGCGAAGCACGAGCACCGCTGCTCTTTCTTCGCGGGCCTCTGCAATCATGCGCCGAAGCTGATCACACTCCGCGGAGCGCCCTACCAACATGACGTAAGGTTAGTACACTGGGCTCATCCGCAGACGTGCTGATGTTTTAGCTGGTGAAGATGATCTTTGCTGGGGTTACTGCGCAGTCAAATTTTATGTCGGCGCCCCGTAATATCATCTGTCCGGCTGCCGTGAACCGAATCGAGAGCGTAGAAAGGCCGCTGCGACCCTGATCCTGTCGGTTCTCGCGGTGCGCGTTCGCTCCCGGGTGCGGTTAAGGAAGGCGCCGCCATCGTTGCGTGGGCGCGGGGTGCCGCCGTGCAATCCAATGGGGCGATGCTATCAGAATGGCGACCAGGTCAGCACGCGCTGACCGTAGACGTCCCATAGCTTTCCGCAGAAGAGGCCGCCGAAGCGTAGTGCAGCCGATATTCGACCCTTAACCGTAGCGCTTTGTACCCGGAAGCTAGCCAACTGCGCGAGAAAATCAGGTAGATGAATCCGGATAATACCGGACGCCACGATCTCGGCAGTCCTGTCGTTCGCTGGTTCAATGTAACCGCGTAGAATGCGAACGTGCAGTGTGGTCGTTGCAGACCATATTCCAATATTTGAATCGTCGTAGATGTCTTTGTGTCCGACCAAGGTAAGCTTGTGCCCGGCCTTGTCCGTGAACCAGAGGCGATACAGCATCTGAAGATGTTCCGGGTCTGACTCTTCGACGAAAAGGTTGAAGGATCCTTGCTCGACCGGCCGTTGCCCGCCTAGCGCCTGGCATATCACGCTGCCTGTAACTGAAGCCTGGTGCTCCGGGCTGATGATGAAGTCATCCATCTCCTGGATTTCAACGGTCAGGCGCGCTGAAAGGTCCGACTCGCGCCGGCCGGCAACGGCATCTGGCGCTTCGAACCGGAGCGATCCGGTCATTCGCTCGGTGAAGCGCAGCCGAGTCCGGTCGCTGCCATATGACGGCGGCGTGGCCGTCAGTTTGACAGGCGGATCCTGCTCGTCGCACCAACGCCGGGCCGCCTGGACGCCAAGTTCCACTGCCTCTGCGAAGCGGTCGCGCGTGAAGTTGACCAGATAGTTGAGCGGGACCTCCGCCGACAGCAGCTTGACATCTATGCAGCGGCGGAACTCTCCTGGCTCACCGTTTCGGATGGCGGTATTGTTTTCCTCGATACGATCCAGCCATTCCTGGAGCCTGCTGTTAGCTGCAGTTTCGATAATCTGGAAGTAATTTGCTATGAAGCCATCGTACCAGCGACCCCGCCGGCTGACGGTCCAGATTATCCACAGCTCCGAACAGCCGCGGCGAATGGCTTCTCCGATGTTTGCGTCAGTGACGTACACCGGATCGATGTAAGTGTCGCCTTCAATGACAGTGGGCGGGAACCACATCGGAAGTGATACAGCCGCGGCCAAGCGGTCTTCGTTCATTTCGGCGGCCGTAAGCACCCGGAGCTCATTCTTACTAAAGTTGTAGAGGTTAAAGCTCGCACTGCGGTTGGTAGCACGTATCTCCGTCCAGTCCAGGCCCCAGGCAGGAAAGACGTGCTCGCGATATCCTTTGAGAGTGAAAAGAGATTTGGCATAAGGCCCTCGCAGATACTGCCGCCAATTTGGTGAAACGCCCTTTAGCGGCCGCAGGTTTCTCCAGTTGTCTGCGATTTGCTTGCCTGACATGTACTGGCAGTACATGGCCAGATTAAAGGTGCCCCCACTGGCCCCGTCGGCATGGTCGAAAGTCAGCTCGGCCTCATCAAGCCATACCTGGAGAACCCCGGCCTGGAAGGCTACCTTCAACCCGCCTCCGGCCAAGATAAGTGCACGCCCGCCGGATGCGGACTCGCGGTCACCGGACATTTGTGTTACGCCTCTTTTTCTTGAAGTCGTCAATGATCCAGTCGGCGGAGCGATCGGCCAGAGCCGCTATAGTGAGCGAGGGGTTGGCGCCCACGGGACCTGGCAGTACCGAGCCGTCTGCGATGGAAAGACCCGGGTAACCGAATACCTGGCCGTACTCATTTACTACACCCTCGCCCGGGTGCCGTCCCATCGGTGCTCCGCCTAGCGGATGAACGGTGATGAGCATGTTGAGCAGCCATAGCGGGTTTGCGGTATAGCTGGAGCCGAGCTTGCCGGCGATGGACTGCATGGTTTCGTTTAGCCGGGTGAAGTAAGCCTTCGACGCGGTTGGATTCCAGTCGAGGTCGAGGTATCCGTCCCGCAAGTACAAGCGTCCGTTGGGAACCTCCCGGCCCATCCCGAGCAACGGCATTGACGTGGCGGTGAACAGTCCTTTGCTCAGCGCGTCGGAGACCTGCCGGCCGACCTGGCTCTTTGGACTGTGGATAATTCGCGACCATCCCCTGCGCAGCAGGAACCGCACGCCACGCTGTGCCTCAGTGGCAAGGTTGTCGTCAATGAGCCAGTTGACGAACTGAGGGTAGCCTGCGTCCTCGATGTAGAACCCTCGCCCGGTGCCCCCGTCGAGCTTGTCCCGCATCCGCATGGCCGTAGTGATGACAGGACCAAGGCTGGGATCCAGGATGCGCGGCGAGACGGTCCCGTTTTCGTGGGATTTCGCCCTCAAGACGAGGCCCAGGAAGTCTCCGTTACCACAGAAGCGCTGTCCGAGCGCGGTGCTAAGCCCGGGGAAGGCACTCACGTTCCTGAAGAGAAGATACGGTGTGCCAAGGGCACCTGCCGACAGGATCAGCCGATTCGCGGTCACCGTATGTCGTGAGCCCTCTGGATGTCGTTTATAGGTAACGAAGAACCCGCTATCGGTCCGCTCAAGTGAGCGGACCTCACTGCAGGTCCTGATTTCGGCACCGCAGTCCTTGGCCTTACTGAGGTAGGTTAGATCGAGACTGTTCTTGCTGCCGAAATTACATCCGATGTCGCATTCGCCCACCAGCCGGCATGTGTACCGTGGTTTATGGTGAAGGTTGTTTTCTCCTCCGTCGATCGGCACGCCAGGCACGGCCGGCTGGTTCGGGTTAGCGAACGTGATGGCCAACGGTACTAGTTCTGGCTCCAGGTCGATCTGGCGCGCAGCTTCACGCACGGCAAGTGTCTTGGGCGTCTCGCTGTACGGGTGCTGACCTATAGGGAACTCCTGCACGCCGATCATGTTCTCGACCCGGTCGTAGTGCTTGTCGAGTTTCTGGCGGGTCACCGGCCATTCCTCGCAGCTTCCGTCGGCTTTTTCGTTCACGAACCAGTCATCAGGCATGCGTAGCAGTACATTGGCATAGATCAGTGAACCGCCGCCAAGACCGCTGCAGACAACTGCCTCGAGGCTAGAGAAGCTCCATATGTCAAACATCCCGTAGAGGTTATGCTTCGGGTCCCAGAAATTGGTAGCCGTATCATGCGGGCTACGCGGGAACTCGCCCGGCGGAAACGATTTGCCGCGTTCCAGCAGGCATACACGCAGACCGGCCTCGGTGAGCCGGTACGCTGTCACGGAACCACCGAAACCTGACCCCACCACTATCGCGTCAAATTCCGACACTGCCAGCTCACCTGTCTCTGACCTGTATCACTGCATTTTTAGCTTTTAGCCGGCCCGCGGCTATATTATTTTCGATAAGGCACGCCCCGGCCATCAGGTCACTGCCGTTCCTTTCGTGTTGACGATCTTGTTGGCCGCGTATCCAGTGGCAGAAACGCCCATCAAGGTCAAGAGCGCGGCCGGCACCGCCGGCAGCCCGTCCGTGGGCCGTGCTAGGAACTGGACCGTAAAGTACAGGAGCGTGATCAATGTGAAGACGACGTACTGCAGGTCTGCCCAGGCAACCGCATCGTCATCACCGGTGAAGAGTTCCGCTATCCCGGCCACGAACCCCCATGCTCCCGGCGGGACGGGGTCACGCACATAGACGCGGTCGAGGTTAAGACTGTCCACCACCGCCGAGGAAGAGCGCGAGCTAGCAGGCCCATGACCGGAATTGCTGCTCGCCACGACGGCTTTGGCGGTCGTGGCGGCCGCTACCGGCAAGCCAAGCAAGACGAGATATTCCGGTCGCCAGCTGTTAGTCACAGCCTTAGCGAATACGCTTCCACCGGGGTACGCTCGCGCCAGCAGGAGAAGATTGATGAGCGCCCACACTACCGCTGCGGTCCAGAGCACCACCTGGGTCTTGCTCGTGGAGGCCCTGCCGTCTTGCCCGATGATGGCCGCCTTCAGACCGCGACGGCGAAACGCGAGCGTGGGGTGGGCCGGCGCAGGCTTCGTGACGCCGACCATCCGTGCCTGATACCACAGCAGAATCGCCTGGGCCACGATGGCCAACGCCGCCACCACCAGCAGTGCCGTCCCGGCCGCAGCGGCCCGGTGCGCAGTGCTGAGATCCTTCCCCCGGGCAACCACGACGCTCAGTGCGGCGGCGGCCAGCACAGCCACGATCGCAGCGAGCCACCAGCCTTCAGCGAACGTCAGGCTGTCCGACGGTTGCCGGACAGTAGCCCCGGCCCTGCCGACCGGGACCGCCGCCGTCGGCGCGGGATTCGTTGTGTCAGTAGCGTCCGCTACAGGGTTTTTCGTATCAGGCAACATGATCGTGTCCGCTCCCATTCGACTGCATAGACGGTAAGCAGGTTGCACCTACTATTACGGAGGCAGTTCAGCAGAGCGTGATACTTCCAGCTACGTGAAACATGGCGAATTTAGCGCGTTCGGTCCATGACATTTGAACCATTAGCCTCTTCAGTCTCAGCCTTAAGGTCGGTCATGGACCAGGCAACGGACCCACCACGCCGCTACGTGCGGTCACTCATGCGTCTGAGTGGCCGGCTACGGTCTCCTGAAATCCGTTTGCCTATGCCCGCTAGCTGGACATTATGGCGAGCATGGATCTGTAGGCAGTGGCACACGTGCGGAATGAAGACGGGTTCGAGCCACTCCCCGTCTTTGTCCGGTCGCCCGAAGTCTTCGCCGTGTGATCAGCGCAGGCTTCCTTTACGCGACGTGGTGTGCGACGTCGCGCCAGCCAGTGCGCTCCGCAGAGCGCTGCCGGGCACCTCCTGCTTAAGCCTTGGAATCGGCGAAGCCATGAACGATTTCCGCAGTACCGGCGTGTCCGCTGAAGGTGGCGGATCTGATATCGGCCGGAAAGCGCTGTGGGTGATCAGGGAATTTGGCCTGCCTGCCATCGTTAAAGCAGGCGTGTCGTGCCGGTCCACGCGTCACCATCCCACAGGGAAGTTTTGCGTGAACGCGAACGGCAAGCTCCTCGATGTCTGGATGCTGATCTGCTGCGAGCTGTGCGGCCGCACCTCGAAAATCCCCATCCACGAGCGCATCTATGTGCAGGCACTCGGCAGCGAACGGCTGGGGATGTTCCAGGACAACGATCCGGCCATGGTGCGGGATCTGGCTATGAACTCCACTGTGCGGATCCGGCGCCGCTCACGGTAATCATCAGATTCGAGCTCCCGGTGCCCATCCGGGTCGACAAGCTACTGGCGGCCGGGTTGGGCCTGAGCCGGTCCGCCGTCAGAGGCATGGCCGGTTCCGGGCGTATCCGCCTGCCCATGGCCATAAACGCGAAGGCACGTGAAGACTTCACCCTCTTCGTCATCTGCAGGCGACCGACCCGTGATCAGGCCACTGACGCCTGCGGTGGCTCGTCACCTAGGCCGGCCGAGAGGCCGTGGTCGGCCACTAGGCGGATGCCCTGCCCGAGCGGGATGATGCCGGGCAGCTTGAGGTGAACCTGCCTGCTGATGACCTTGGTGTCCTGGATGGTGAGGGTGGCTGTGACGTCGCAGCGGCCGGAGTGCACGGTGACGAGCCGTCCTCCCCTGATCCCGGCCACCAGAGCACTGATGTCGAATACCACGGACAGACCGAGCTCGAGGGTGGCCACGCGGTGGTTGTCCACCAGCAGATTGACCGCGGGACGCTGGGTCGCGGTGATCTGGTGCGTGGCCAGGTCCACGAGTTCGATACTGCCGGGCGCGGCCACGGTGCGCCGGGCAGCGGCGATGACCTCACGATGTTTCTGCCACCCTGACACCAGGAAACGGGTCAGGTCGACATCCAGCAGACCCTTGGCCGCGTTGATGGTTTCGCGGACGGCTGCCTCGCGGAGAGTGGCCGGGACGTTTTCCAGGGCCCGGCCCAGGTCCCCGGTGGCGCCGGACGACAAGAGCCCGGACACTACCGCCTCGGGACCGTCCTCGCCCGGTGAGAACAGCAGATCCAGGACGGTCTGCGGGGAGTCTTGTGGGGTAGGTGTCATGGCCTGGCCTCCTTGATCGTTGTGATGCTGGCTCCAGGGCTGGATCCGATGTGCACCGTGTGCGTCACTCCTGCTCCGGTCTTCTTGACGCTGACCAGGGCCGGCGGACCGGGAACCGGAGCAGCGCGAAGGCTCGGCTGAGGCCCGCGCAGGCGCCGTGAGCGCCGCCGCACCCGCCGCACGAGCGTGGTCACGCCCGCGGCCGCGGACACCGCGGCGGCGACCAAGATGGTCAGGATGCCGGGGAATATCGAGTTCGCCGAGGCCACGTCGATGGACTGCTCCACTTGGGGTGCGGCCGCGTAGCGGTCGTTACCGCCCTGGCTGACAGTGACGGTGCAGGTGCCAGAAGCGGTGGGGGTGAGGTTGGTGCCCGAGACCGTGCAGGTTCGCGGCGTATCCGAGCGGAACGCCACCGCCAGTCCCGACGTGGCGGACGCGGAGAGCGTGACCGTCTCGCCGACCTTTGCCTCCGGCGGCCGCGCGAAGGTGATCGTCTGCGCCTGATGGCCCGCATGGACCTGGAATGACTCGGCTACCTCACGGGCGGGCAGGTACCGGTCATCGCCGGCCTGGGATGCGGTGACGGTGCAGGGCCCGGCCCTCGTGGTGGTGACGGTGGCGCTGGAGACCGTGCACACCGAGGGTGTGTCCGAGCGGAACGACACCACGAGCCCCGAGGTTGTGCCGGCGGTCAGGGGGACCACCTGGCCAACGGCCGCGGTCGGCGGCTGGCCGAAGGTGATCGCCTGCGAGGCCTTGTTCGGCTTGAGGGGGGGCGGCCCGGCGTGGACCGCGAAGGATCGCTTCACGTCCCGGGCGGGAGCGAAGCGGTTGTCGCCGACCTGCGATGCGGTGACGGTGCAGGTGCCGACCCTCGTGGTGGTGACGGTGGCGCTGGAGACCGTGCACACCGAGGGTGTGTCCGAGCGGAACGACACCGCGAGCCCTGAACTGGAAGACGCGGCCAGACTGACCGGCTGGCCAACGGCCACGGTCGGCGGCTGCCCGAAGGTGATCCCTTGAGCGGTCTTCTCGGGGGGGACGATGCCGCGGTTGACCGGGAAGGACCGGGTCACGGCGTCGGCTGGCGCGTATTGGTCGTCGCCGGGCTGGGACGCGGTGATGGTGCAGGTGCCTGCCTTGCCGGGCGTAAGCGTGGAGCCCGAGAGCGTGCATACGTCCGGGGTGCTCGTGCTGTAGCGCACCGGCAGCCGCGAGGATGCGGTGGCGGTCAGGGTGACCGGCCGGCCGAAGGCGACGTCCGGCGGCTGCGGGAAGTCGATCATCTGGGGGATCCGCGCGACCTGGAACGACCTTCGCACGGGCTCGGCCGCTGCGTAGCGGTCGTCGCCGACCTGCGATGCGGTGACGGAGCAGGTGCCGCCCCTGCTGGTGGTGGCGGTGCTGCCGGAGACCGTGCACACGTCCGGGGTGTCCGAGGCGAACGAAACCGCCAGTTTCGATGTCGCCGACGCGGTCAGGGTGACCGACTGGCCGATGGTCGTGCGGTCCGGCGGTGTGAAGGTGATGGTCTGCGCGGCCCGCTTAATCCGGAAGGAGCGCACCAAGTCACGCGCCGGGGCGTAGCGGGCATCGCCGGCCTGGCTGGCGGTGATGGCGCAGGCCCCCGCTGCCGTGGTGGTGGTGACGGTGCGACCCGAGAGCGTGCATACGTCCGGGGTGCTGGTGCTGTAGCTCACCGGCAGCCGCGAGGATGCGGTGGCGGTCAGGGTGACCGGCCGGCCGAAGGCGACGTCCGGCGGCTGCGGGAAGTCGATCATCTGCGGGATCTTCTGGACCGGGAAGGAGCGGGTCACGGGGTCGGCTGGCGCGTATTGGTCGTTGCCGGGCTGGCTCGCGGTGACGGAGCAGGTGCCGGCCCTGCTGGTGGTGGCGGTGCTGCCGGAGACCGTGCACACGTCCGGGGTGTCCGAGGCGAGCGAAACCGCCAGTTTCGATGTCGCCGACGCGGTCAGGGGGACCGGCTGACCCGCTGTGGCGTTCTTCGGTGGTGTGAAGGAGATCGTCTGCGGGATCTTCTGGACCGGGAAGGACCGGGTCATGGGGTCGGCTGGCGCGTATTGGTCGTTGCCGGGCTGGGACGCGGTGATGATGCAGGTGCCAGCCACGGTGGCGGTGACGGTGGCGCCCGAGACCGTGCACACGTCCGGGCTGCTTGAGGTATAGGTCACCGGCAGCCAGGAAGAGGCGGTAGCGGTCAGGATGACCGACTGGCCTATCGTGGCGCTCGCCGACGGCGTGAAGGAAATGATCTGCACCGCGCGCGCGACCGGGAATTCCTGAGTGACGGGCTTGGCCGGCTGGTACCGGGCGTTGCCTTCCTGAGAGGCGGTGATCACGCACAGGCCGACTGTCCAGGGGACGACGGTGGCGCCGGAGACCGTGCACACCTGCTGGTTTCGCGAGCTGAACGACACGGTCAGGCCTTTCGGCGAAGTCGACGCCTCGTACATCAGCGTCGACGACGATGCCATCAAGACGACCGGCACGCCGACCGTCGCGCCTGGCACCTTGTCGAACGAGATCTGCTGAGGAGCGCGCTTGCCGTGGGCCATGACCGGGAAGGATTTTGACGCCTGAGCAGCCGCGTAAGCGGCGCTTCCGCCCTGGAACGCGGTTACGGTACAGGTGCCGACCGTGATGGGTGTGACTGTGAGGCCCAAGACGGTGCACACTAGGGGCGAGTCTGAGCGGAACGACACGGGCAGGGGCTCTCTTGCGTCCGTGGAGGCCGACAAGGTGACCGGCTGGCCGAGGAAGGCATCCTGCGGCTGTTCGAAGTTGATCGTCTGCTGGCTGGTTCCGGTGTGCGCCCGGAATGAGCGCTGTACCGGCTGGGCCGCCGCGTAGCGGTCACTGCCGCCCTGGGACGCGGTGATGGTGCAGACGTCGGCCGTCGCGGGGGTGACGGTGGAGCCTGAGACCGTGCACGCGTCAGGCGTGTCCGACCGGAACGACACGGTCAGGCCCGTCTGCTTCGCAGGCGATGTCGTCGTGGTCACCGATACTGCGGTCAACACGACTGGCTGGCCGACCGCCGCGGCCGTTGGCTGGTCGAAGATGATGGTCTGGGGTTCTGACCCGGCGCGCGCCCGGAACGCGCGCGCTACGTCGGGAGCTGGTGCGAACGTGCCGTCGCCGCTCTGGGTCGCGGTGATGGCGCAGAAACCGGCCGCCGTCGGGGTGGCGATAAAGCCCGAGACCGTGCATGTGGCCGGGGTGTTCGAGCCGAACGACACGGTCAGCCCGGTCCCCGCGGAGGGCGGCGTCGTGGTAACCGATGACGCGGTCAATGTGATTGGCCGACCGACCGTGGTGTCCGGCGGCTGGTTAAAGGTGATCGTCTGCGGGATATCCGCCGCCCTCGCGGCCAGCCGGTTAATTGCGGCCGCGACCTGGGTGTGCGGCAGACCTACGGTCGGGCCGCCTACAACCACGGCGAGGAGGCAGAATCCCATGGATGTCCGCAGCCAGGACCAGCGCGAGGTCGACCGAGAGGCAACCCTTCCGGCCAGCCTCCTCAGTTCAGGCTCCTTGCCCATCCGCTGTAGGCCCATGACCGCACCCCCTACCTCCTCACGCGAAGTCCTGTAGGAGTATCAGTCCGTCACAAAAGACGGTGCCACGGACGCGCCTGCAGATACATGCCATGGGAGCGCTAGGTCGGAGCGCAGCCAATCCCATCCCAGCCCCTCGGCCAAGACCCAGCTGCGGAACCCCTGGCCCCAAGGCGGACTGTCCGCCTGACCCCGAGGGAGCCGGGCACCGCGCACAGCCAGATGACCCGCGCAGCTCTGGACTAGCGCCAGTTTGCACGGGTGCACCACCGCTGGTGGTCTTCCTACGCCGGTGTCGTGTCGGGGGAAGTGTCCTTCGGTCCCGAGGCATCCCGCCGCGCGCTGTCTCAGCGGTCATGATCTGGTCCTCCCCGTGAATGCCTGGCCACTGTCTCAGCTGGCGAATGGCCGCCGGGAACCGGGAACCTGGCGACTCTTGGTGACACCATATGAACGCCGGATACATGCTGGGATCAGGTGAATCCCCAGGCTTCACGGCGACCGCGAACGCGACACGATTAGGGATTTCCCTGATTCGCGGCGAGCGCCAGACGTTCTAGGTTTGCCTCACGGGATCCGGCACGGCTGTTAGAGGTCAGATCAGCTGGAGGAGCCAAGCCGCGTCTTTCGTGGAGGTCACTGGCAAGCCCATGGACGCCAAGGCTTCCTCCCAACTGGCGAGACGGAAAGGCGGAATGACGCAAGAAATTATGATCACCTAGATCCCCACCAGCATCCCTCCCAGCCAGGGTCCTTTAGCTGCGAGAACCCCGTCGGCAAGCGTCGGCCTCTAAGCAGGTGACTTCCGCGCCAGCCGAGTAGAGAATGGTAATTACCGTTCTCGGTCGAGGATTGCGGTGCCGCTTAGCATCCTGTGGACAACGGTTAAGTTGTTGCAGAAGGGGTAGGAGATGTCCGACGACAATACCTTGCTCAATATGCCTGTAGATGGCGAAAGCTACGATTACATCGTGATCGGTTCTGGGTTCGGCGGCGGGGTAGCAGCCGCGACCTTGGCCGAGAACGGGCAGGATGTATTGGTACTGGAACGGGGCGGCCTGTACCCGCCGGGAGGCTTTCCCCGTACTCCCTTGCAGATGTCCACAAACTTCTGGGATCCGAGCGAGGGGTTGTACGGTTTGTTCGATCTCTGGTCGTTCCGGAGCTTTGAGGCAGTGGTGTCCAGCGGCGTAGGGGGCGGTTCGCTGATCTACGCGAATGTGCTGCGACGGAAAGAGCGCGACTCGTATGACCATGGCTGGCCCAGCGAAATCACGTCCGAGGATCTCGAAGAGCACTACGCGAGAGTCGAAGGAGATCTGGGCGCCACAACATACCCCTACCTCGCCGCGGACGATGAAGGGACCGGGCAGTTCCCATACGTACGGAATACGCCAAAGGCGTCGAGCTTCAAAAACGCCGCAGAAAGGGCGAAGCTTCACTGGGAGCCAGCCAATTTGGCGATTAGGTTCAGCGGCAAGGATGAGCCGGTGGGCGAACCGTTTGACGCCCCGAAGGACAACATGCACGAAGCTCCCCGTAGCACGTGCCGTCTCTGCGGCGAGTGTGACATCGGATGCAACTCAGGCAGCAAGAACACGATCGACCTCACCTACCTCAGCCGCCCGGAATTGCGTGGAAGAGTGGTGCATCTATGCGAGGCCAAATGGATCTGGCCCGCGGGCGACTCCGACGGCAGCGACGGCTGGTACGTCAAGGCGGTGCGCTACCCGTCGCAGCGCGCAACCCGGCACGATCGGGGCGATAATCTCGAACGAAAGGTTCACTGCTTCAAGACCAAGCGGCTCGTGCTCTCCGCAGGCACCCTGGGCACCACCTACCTGCTTCTGCGCAACCGGGCCAACCTCCCGCATATCAGTACTGCGCTGGGCCGCCAATTCAGTGGCAACGGCGACTTCCTGGGGTTCTTCACCCACGGGCGGAACACGATAGAGAGCAGCCGGGCTCCGGTAATCACCGGCATGGTGGTGGACAAAGAAGGCGGCCACGGCCGTGCCGCGCACCGGACGGTCCTAGTGCAAGATGGCGGGGCGCCGGTGCTGGCCGACTGGCTGGGCGAAATAATCAGCGTGAGCATGATCAGGCGGCTTAGCCGCGTGGCGCTGGCGCTCGCCCGTGCCCACCTGATCGGTGCGCCGGGAACGCGTGTCAGCGTCGAACTGAACGAGGCGCTTGGTGCGGTGCCTCTGGCCCACGCCTTTCCCGTACTCGGCATGGGATACGACGTTCCCGGCGGCGTCATGCGGTTGCGGGACGGCGAACTGGCGATCGACTGGGAGAATGCTTACTCCAAGCCCGCATTCAAGGCGATTCAGAGAATTATGCAAGAAATGGCCGGCGCGTTGGATGCTCGGTTCATCAAAGGACCCAGTTCCCTGCTCAGCCGCATGGTCACCGTTCATCCTCTCGGCGGGTGCCCCATGGGTCAGGAAAACAACGGCGTGGTGGACTTCTACGGTCGCGTACATGGTTACCAGAATCTTTTCGTTGCCGACGGGTCGGTACTGTCTGGTCCGCTCGGTGTCAACCCATCGTTGACCATCGCCGCACTCGCCAGCCGGTTCAGCGAAGAATGGCTGAAGTCATGAGCGCCGAACCTGCCCGCCGCGCCTTGGTCCTTGCAGGCGGCGGCCTCAAAGTGGCGTACCAGGCAGGCGTCATGCAGGCGCTGGACGAGGCGAGGATCGCCGCTACGGGACAGCCCCTGACCTTCGACTCGGCAGACGGCGCTAGCGGCGGCGTGTTCAACCTAGCCATGTGGTGCCACGGGCGCAGCGGTCAGCAGGTCGCCGACAGTTGGCGGCGCTTCCGGCCGCTGCGCGGCTTGTCGGTCAACTGGCGTCACTGGCTGCCCAGGCCGGCATCGGTCTTCACCTACGACCGGTTCCTACGCAATGTCGCAGGTCCCGGCGGTGACTGGCGGCTCGACTGGAACGATCTCGACCTGGACCGGGCCTCCATTTCCAGGTTCAACCTCTACAACTTCAGCCGCTTCAAGCTGGAACTCGTGCCAGGCACCGAGATGGATCCGGACGCGCTGATCTCAGCCGTCTCACTTCCCTTCTGGTACCCGCCGGTGCAGCGCCATGACGATAACTACATCGACGCCGTTTACGCGACCGACGCTAACCTGGAGGAGGTTCTGGAGAAGGGAACGAACGAGATCTGGCTCATCTGGACAGTGGGCCAGGCTGGTCAGTGGCGCCGCGGCCCGATCGCCCAGTACTTCCAAGTGATCGAGTCCAGTGCGAATAGCCGCCTGCTCGCTATCCTCGACCGGATCGTCCGTAGCAACAAAGCGATCGACGACGGCAGGCCGGATATGGCCGAGTGGAAACGGCACATCGAGATCAGGTGCCTGGCAGCCGAGGTGCCGCTGCACTATCTATTCGACCTCACCCGCGCAGGCATGCGCGAGGCCGTGGAACGAGGCGTCGCTGAAGGCCGTCGCTGGTGCCTGAGCATCCCGGAAATCACCGCACCGGAGCCAGACGATACTGATCCCAGCAGGGTTTATGGCCCTGAGCGCCGTCTGCGGTTCAGGGAGCGGATGACCGGGACATTCCAGTACGGCACTGACGACTGTGTGCTCGGCGCCGAGCTGGGCAGCCAGCTCGGACAACGGCTGTCCGTGCAGCTCACGGTCGATATCGACAACGTCGCTTGGTTCGCGGCCGAGCCGCGGCACCGCGCCACCGTCACGGGTACGGTGTTCTGGGATCAGCTTGCCGACGGCAAGGCCGATATCAGCGACGGGCATGTTTCGCTGTTCGTTTACAGCCACGATCCCCGCCGTAAGCAGATGGTCTACGTGCTTCCGTTCGTTGGTCCGAATGACAAGATGTTCACCCTGCTCGGCACTAAGTTCGTGGCTAACGATCCTGGCGGGGCTAGGCGGCGCGGACCGCTACGGATCTGGACAGACACCACCACCCTGTACACGCGGATCGTGCACGGCGCTGTCATGCTCGATCCGGTCAGCGGCGAACCAGGCGGCGACGCAAACTCGGTCGTGTGCGCGGGCATCCTCCGGCTGACTACGCCCGCGTTCCTCCACCAGTTGCTTACGTTCCGGCCGGGCGGTGGAATCAGCGGCGGTCTGGAATCCTTGGCCGGGTTCGGCCAGTTCTTCGTGCGACAGCTTTGGCAGGTATACGGCCACCCAGCCACGCACCCCGAGAACCGGCCGACGCCAATCGAGACTGTGCTCAGGCAGCAGGGCGGCGACCAGCCGTCAGCCCCTTACGAGGACAGGGCGCGAACGAGTCGGCCGAGAAGCCGAAGGAAAGACCGAGAGCCAAGCGAATTCCAGCACTGGCCGACCGGAAACGCACCATCAGACGCATGGGTGTACGCGCGCAACGAGCTGGCCGTACCAGTCCCGCCAGACAGGGTCTGGGAATGGCTGTCCCGGGCCCGACAGTGGCCACACTGGTACCCAAACTCTTGGGACGTAGAAATCCTGACCAGAACGGTCAGAGGGCGCCGTCGCAAACAACTGGCGAGCCAGACGGTGTTCAACTGGATCACGTTCGGACTCCCCATCAGCGCAACCGTCGATCCATGCGTCCGGCCGGACACCATCGGCTGGACGTGGCGCACTCGCGGCTGGGCAGGCGCTGCCAGCGGGTACCACATCTGGTCTATCCAAGCCCAGCCGTACGGCTGCCGGATCGTCACCGAGGAAACCGAGATCGGCGTGCTGCCTCGGGTGCTCCGGCTAGGTCTGCAGCCGGCCCTTCACATGTCGCATCAGCTGTGGCTGCGTCGGCTATCCGAGAACGCGATCCGCGGGCTTCCGAGGTGAAGCCCAGAATCGTCACGGGGCCGATGTATGGAGTTGTGGCCGAGCTGCAGTGACTCGCGCAGCGACAGCTCAAGCACCTTCTTAGCCTCGATCCACCGGCTGATTCCCGTGGGCCGTTTCCGGCTTCGATTCCTGCGCGAGGAGTTTTCCGGGGTGAATCCGGGTGCGGGCGTCTTGCCGCTCGTCTGGCCTGCGGCTTGTCCGGGGTTCCTGGCTCGGGGGCGGGGTTCGGGTGGCCCGTCGGGGCCGTAGCGGGTGCGGACCGGATCGGGGCTGGTCAGGCCGCGGCAGCGGGCGGGCCGCAGGCCGCGGCGAACAGGTTCTGCCATTCGTGCTCGCGGTGCCAGCCCTCGGGCAGGTGCAAGGTGAGGTGGCCGCGGCCGTGCCGGGCGGTGCGGGCGGCGACGGCGATCAGGTCACGGCGGATGGTCGCGGCCCGGGCCCTGGCGAACGGCAGGCTGGCCAGGGCGCCGGCGGCGCGGAGCAGGTTGTGCGCCATCGCGGCGATCGACAGCCAGGCCGCGTTCGCGGCGAAAACCCCGGATGGCATGTGAGCGAGCGGGCCGCTGGTGAGGTCAGCGAAGACCTGCTCCACCACGGCGTGGTCGCGGTGCTGCTCTTCGGCCTAGAGGAGCTTTATCTTGAGCTTTTGAATCGCCCCGGGTTTTGTGGAGGCTCCCAATCCACGGGAGAGTGGGACGATGGGAGCAGCACGGAAGTATCCGGACGAGCTGCGTGACCGGGCGGTCCGGCTGGTGCTGGACCTGGT
>WNGL01005372.1_pt1 | contig 26146 bp, 22 predicted proteins | sample 5400591 | NCBI WGS metagenome assembly WNGL01 (sample SAMN13153377, study PRJNA577476) | soil metagenome | isolation source: 80 cm soil or saprolite under Garry oak tree replicate 1 | place: USA:California | collected 2016-06-15 | reverse complement strand
GACGATCCCGTCCCAGCCGGGCAGGAGCGCGCCCTCGCGCGCGCGCATCGTGATCTCGGTGACCGCCGTGGTGGCGAGGATGAGCCTGCGGACCAGGATCGGGAGCGTGGTCTGGGCCGCGAGGGTGCCGGACCACTGATCAAGGTCGACGGCGGTGATCAGCTCGGGATTGCTCACGCAACCAGTCTGCCGGAGACCGCGGACAGCCTCGGCCGGCTGACTCAGGCGCTCGCGGCGTCTGCACTGCTCTTCACTTTGTACGGCGCCCCGACCGCGGCCGCCGCGTCCCGGTCGCTCTGGGCGAGGAAGTGCGCGTAGGTCCCGAGTATCGTGGCCACGTTGGCGTGCTGCTTCTCAGTCAGCACTGCGCGCACCGCCCCCGCCAGGACCGGAACCGAGGGATACCGAACGCCGCGCGGGTCCCGCGGGTCAGGGACCAGCGCCAGCGCCTCCAGCAGCCCGGCGGGGACCACCCCGGCAGGAGCCGCCGGCCCGCGCGATCCGGCAAGGACATCAAGGTGGCCAGCAACCAGGCCAGTAAGCGAAGATGACACGGCGGGCACGGCTCCAGGAGATGATCACGAAGTTCAGCAACCTCATGATCACCGCCGGGCCGTGCCCGCCCCAGTATCACCGCGATCGCGGCGTGTCGGGCAGATCTGCCTGCTCAGCGCACTGTCACACGAGTACGCAAAGGCCGTGCGGCTGTGGCCGACACGGTGGAAAGCAACTTCTATAGTCGAATTGCTATGCCTCGGCCGCCGACCAGTCAAAACTAAAGGCTTTGGGAACATTGTCCACGCGATGGAAGTCACGCAATTCCGGGCTCTCTATCACGATGAACGACTTCAATGTGATGCCCTTTACGACTCCCCGGCCAACGCAACCTATCACGACTTGAAAAAGCGAACCGCTCATAATATCACGTGCCATGCCATTCTCAGTAAGGTCATCTCTTATCGCAGTTAGAATCGCGGTCATTCGATAGGCAGTAGCACCGCGAAGAGACGTCGACATAAGCCCATAGACGTTTTCGGCAAAACGACTCCAACTCTGCGGAGCTAGTGCAGGAGAAACCGTCTCGTCAGCCATCAAGCCTTTGAATGCGTCAATTATTTCCTGTTTGGCATCAGTCTCGGGATATGACGATTGAGCCACAAAGTCGAGGTTCGCTTCGAATCCAGCTATTATAAGCTCAATTTGCTCCACTCCCGCTTTCAACTGAGCCGCAAGCCGCGCCTTACGCCAATCCATGTCCGGGGACTTATAGACCAGATCGTGAGTTACGACAGCCCACGCATGCTCGAAGGCACTGGGCACCTGAACCTCAAACCGAACAGACGAGACACCGGGCGGAAGCTCTAGGCCATCGGTTATGCGCAGCCTACCTATAAATCGAGTTGAGTCGAATCGGAATGTCTCCGGCGCTTTTTTAGTAGAATTCCGCGGTCTAAGCTCTACTTCTTCGAAGATCTTCCGTAGGAAATCAAGTACCATGCCCTCGCGCGCCGCTGTTGGCACTACCACAGAGCATGCATAAAGGTCATCGATGCCAGACCAACAATCATAACGACCGGACTCGAGTTTCTCCGAAAGAGACTCTACTGTCTTTATCCTACCAGAGAATAGGAAGTCATTCCTATCACACCAAGGCCGTATAGTCGATGATACGTATTGACCGACCGCCTCTACGGCCGGACGGGCCTCAGAATATGCTTCTTCAAGTCTGCTTGGTACTGGCATCGTCGGTCACTCTGAAGCTATCACCTTGCCCAAGATTTCAGCTCGAATACGACGCTGACTAAGGTCATTGGAGGCAGATCTCGCCGCTTCGTAATACCTCCTCACCTCTTCGACATCTAGCCGAGTCTTCTCATCTTGAACCTTGTGAACGAAGGTGGCCAATCCTTCGGCCGCATTGGCTGCGGGCGGAAGGATTGACGCATTACTTAGTCGCAGAGCTGCGCCAAATAGCGAATAGAAATCCGCCTGATTACGGAGCCTCCGAGCGTCCGGCATGGCCGCCGAGAGGAACGGCGATGAAAATACGTCATTAAGATAGTGAACGATGCGAGTAAACAGACTTCGAACCGCCGTCTCATTATCCCACTCAGAGTCTCGGTCGCTGTAAGCTTGATCGAGATCGTCCTGAGAGAACGACTCTGGGCCATTTTCAACAAGCAACAACAACTGGGCGGTGAACTCGACGTCTTTCATTTGACGTTTCGACGTCGGGACGAAATGCGGCACATCTGTTGGCAGGCCCGATTCAAGCAATTCGGCCATCTCATCGGTAGTTTGGGCAAAGCGCCCATCGAACTTTGCATGTCTTAGCTCTTGCCTCGTAAGACGCGCGACGTTCCTATTGATTCTTTCAAATACGTTATTGAGCGTCACCTGATCGGTAGTCGGAACGTATTCGACGAGAAATTGGTAGGTCCAGAAGTCCTTCTTAACCTGATCGTCAAGCTGGATGAAATACTTTCCCTGAAAGCGCTCGAGCACCGAATCGTCGGCGACGGAAAACTCTCCGCCAGCGAAATCAAATATCGTCGTGAGACGCTGCTTGCCGTCCACTACGCTGTAGAGGGCGGAGCCGTCGGTCCGGATGTCTTCGTACAAGAAGATTGCTGGTGCCGGATAATGTAGCAAGACGGTCTCAATGAAGTACTGCCTGAATGTTATGTTCCAGACAGATCGACGCTGATATGGGGGGTCGAGGTCCAGTAGATCACGTTTATATAGATCGTTGAACCATGCTATGGTCTGGAGCGATTGCCGCCGCTCGAGCCTCTCCTGCATAGTTGTTTCCTTTTACTTAAAGCCGACGAGCATGTTTATATATGGTTAGAGACGTTGAAAACTAAAGGCGGACGAAAGCTCCTGGGCCGCTGAGGCTCCTGGGTTCTGCTTCGTCTACGGGGCGAGGGCATCGGGGCCTCGAGTCATGGACGTAGATCTTAGCCTGGATCTTCCTGATCTTGAGTTGTTGGCTTGCGGCTGAGGCTTGGCGACTTTTCCTTAGCTGACGGTCAGCCTGCTGGCCCGGCTGGCGCGCCGGGTGGGCTGGTTCACCCTGTACCCGGGGGCTGGCCGCCGCCTACCCCGGACCGGTGCCGCCCCGACCTCGCCACCTCCCTGTCCCAACCTCGGCATCTGGTTCCCGGAGCTGGGCCGCCCGCCGACGCCCTGCCGCCGAGCAGGAGGCGGTCGCGATCGGCCAGGGGCTGGCCGCCGCCTATCCGGACCGGTACCGCCCGACCTCGCCGCCTCCCTTGCCAACCTCGCGTAACGTTCTCGGAGCTCGGCCGGGACCGCGAAGCTGCAGCGGTATCTGCCGAGGCCGGCAGGCTCCGTGACTCCTCCGCTAGTGGCTGAAACTCCAGCCTCGTCTCATCTGCCGAGCGGCAGACGAGACACGGACAGTGCCGTCAGCCGGCCGGGGCCCCGGCAAGCATCCGCTACCGGCGGAGCGGAGAACCCAACCTCTGGTCAGGCTGGGGGTTCGGTCAGTCGTCGAAGACGACCCTGACCGGAAGCCTGTCCCACTTCATCCCGTAATCGGAATGGGCTATAGCCAGGACCTCGAATGGCTGCAGTATCCCGGCCAGGTCGACGTCCCAGCGAGCCGGGCGGCCAACCTCGATCTGGCCGCTGCCGGCCTCCGGAAACTGGGCCCACTGCTCCATCATCGAGGCGCGGCCGTGCAGGCTGACCGGCGCGGAGGCCGGCATGATAAGCGTCACCGTCGTGAGCCGTACCGAGTTCGTGACGCGGATCTCCAGCCGGGCGTGCCCGGCGCCGTCGTTCCCGTCGGTATTCACGACGTGCCCCTCCAGCACCGGGGCGGCGTCCTCATGGCGCTGCTCCAGCTCGTGGTGGTGGCGGTCCCGCTCGATGGCCAGCTGCTTCTGAGCCACCCGTGTAGCCGTCTTCGTGGCTATGGCGCTGACGTCCCCCGCCGTCGCGCTCCGACCCGCGATGCGGATGCTGATCACGGCCGTGACCACGCCGGCGACGCCCGTGGTCGCGCCGATGATCGCAATAACGAGAGCAGTGACATCCATCCCGTTACCCCGTCGTACATTCGTCTCGCGAATAGCGCTCTCGCGCTATTCGGAACTATATTCGACCGCACGCCGTGCTCCGGCCGCCGGCTTGCAGCAGGGCCACATGGACGAGATGGCTGCAACCGGGGCCGCAGCTCATCGCGGGGCTAGATGGCACCCCGCGCGGCTTCCGGCGGCAGCCATCCCTAACCCGGGCAAGATGATCTCCGGCCGAGCCGCCGCGGCAGCTGGCCACCAAATCGCAACCGGACGCCAGCGGCGATGGAGTGCCCAGATGGCCGGGTCTGTCAGCGGGCGGCGCAGCGAAGCAAACCCATCATTTGGCGCGGCGCGGCGCCGCGCCAAATGATCTTGGCGATGGCTTCCCGCGCCCAGTCCTATCGGCTGCCCTGCCATTGTCCCCCGCCTTGCTGATGATCTTGCAGCCTGCAGGCTTCTGCCGCTTCTGTCATCATCAAGCTCGCCAAACTTCGACTACACACCTATGCATCAAGATGATCAAGGTCGGTCAAGTTCAAGATCAAAAATCGTACTGGCGATCGAGAGGAGGTGGGTCGTGGCAGTCGTGGTCAGCATCGCCCGCGGGCACGACGCTTCGTACCCGTTCAAGACCATCGGCGCCGCCGGCCAGTTCCTCGATCCGCGTGACTCCACCGGCGTGACCTACCTGGGCAGCCCGCCGCGTGTGAACGCCGGGCTGGCCGCGATCTACCAGGCGAAGCTGGCCGACCGCCCGGGGGCAACGGCAGATGAGCGGATGCGGCTGCTGGCCGAGGCCCGCGCCGAGCACGAGGGCCCGGTCGGGGTGCAGTATTTCGACACCACCTTCAGCGTGGACAAGACCATCTCGCTGGCCCACGCGTCGGCGCTGGCGTCGGCGCGCGAGGCGAAGGAGGCCGGAGACCTGGGGGCGGCCGCGATGTGGGAGGCGCGGGCGGCGGGGATCTGGGCCGAGATCGACAAGTCGGTCCGGCTCTACGTGAAGTACATGCAGGGCCAGGCCGGGTACGTGCGGACCGGGCATCACGGGCGGCGGATCGGCAGCCTGGAGACGGGGCGGTTCGAAGACGCCCGCGAGGTGCCGGTCGCGATCTTCCCGCAGCACACCAGCCGCAATGGCGACCCGCAGCTGCACGTGCACGTCCTCTGGCTGAACCGGGTCGAGGCGGTGCGGGACGGCATGTGGCGGGCGATCGACTCGCGGGGCCTGTACCGGGAGAAGGGCGCCGGGTCGGCGCTGGCGGCGTTCGCGCTGGAGACCGGGCTGACCCGCCGGTTCGGCTTCGGATGGGCCTACCGCCCGGCGAGCAAAGGCCGGGTGATCGCCGGGTTCCCGGAGAACGCAATCGCCCGGTTCTCCTCCCGCCGGGCGCAGATCACCAAGGCGATGCTCGCGCTCGCCGGCGAGTACGAGCGCCAGCGCGGGCACGCGCCGGATCAGCGGGCGCTGTCGAGCATGCGCCAGTTCGCCAACGCGCGCACGCGCCAGGGCAAGGAAGAGGGCGCGCTGGACTTCGCCGCGCTGCTGCGCGAGTGGGAGCAGGCCTCGCGCGGCGCGGAACTCGGGACGCTGCGCGACCTAGCGCGAACTGTCTGGCCCGCCGGACCCCGCGCGAACGGCACCACGGGTGCGCGCGCAGACGCGCGCGCGGAACCCGCGCGGCTGGCCGCGCGGCTCGCCTCGCGCGGGGAACTCACACACGCTCAGGAACACTCGGCCATGGCCGCCGGTCTCGCGCAAGCGCAGGAGGCGCGCGCCGCGTTCACCCGCGCGGATCTTGTGCACTGCATCGGCCGGCACCTGCCCGACCATGCCGCTGGCCGCGACCAGGACCACGCCTGGCAGTACCTGGAGCACCTGACCGACCGGGCCATCGCGGGCCAGGCCGGGGAGGATGTGCTGCGGCTGGACGCCCCCGAATGGCCGCGCGTCCCCAGCAGCCTGCGCCGCGCAGACGGCGAATCCATGTACCGCGCGCACGGCGGCGAGCTGTACGCCACCCGCGCGCAGCTCTCGATGGAGGCACAGCTCCTCGCGGACGCGCAGGCTGAAGCCGCGCCGCATCTTGCGCGCGACCTGGCCGCGGGGCTGCTCGGCGCTGATCCCGCGCAACTCGACGCGCAACTCCGCGCAGACGCACCCGGGCCGGACGGCGCCACGCCCGGCGGGCTGCGCCTGGACCAGGCCACCGCTGCGTTCCTGGCGCTGACCAGCCCGCGCCGCGCCGAGCTGATCGTCGGCCCGGCCGGGACCGGCAAGACCTACACCGCCGTCCGCATCGGCGGGGCGTGGCGCGAAGCGGGCATGGGTCAGGTCATCGGGATCGCCTCCACCTCGGCGGCGCGGAATGTGCTGCTGGAGGCGGGCATCCCGGTGGCGGAGAACACCGCGCAGTTCCTCGGCCACCTCCCCGGCCGGCGCGGGGCACGCGGCGCCACGGGCCTGGGCGCGGGCGCGGGCGCGCTGATCATCCTCGATGAGGCGAGCACCGCGTCGATGCCCGACCTGGCCGCTGTCCTGCGGCATGCCGCCCGGTCCGGCGCGAAGGTCGTCATCACCGGCGACCATGCCCAGCTCGGCGCCGTCCAGGCCGGCGGCGGCATGGAGTTGCTGGCCCGCAAGCTCGGATACGCCCAGCTCACCGAGGCGGTCCGGTTCCGCAATGGCTGGGAAGGGAACGCTTCCCTGGCCATCCGCGCCGGCGAGGTGTCGGCGCTCGGCACCTACGACGAGCAGGGCCGGCTGCACGGCGGGTCGTACGAGGAGATGGCCGAGCAGGCCTGCCGGGCCTACTTGGCCGAGTACCTGGCCGGGACCGATGTGATCCTGACCGCGTTCGAGCACCGGGAATGCCACGACCTGTCCCGCCGCATCCAGGGTTACTTGCTGGCCTGGGGCCGGCTCCAGCGCGGGAAGTCCGCAGCGCTTGACGACGGTGCCGCGGCCTACGCCGGTGACCTGATCGTCGCCCGGCAGAACGACAACCGCCTCCAGGCCGGTGAGCCCGCGCACACCCTCGCCAACGGCGACCTGCTCCGGGTAGAGGCGATCGGCGAGGATCAGCTGACTGTCTCACGGCTGATCAGGCCCGGCCAGAGGTCCGGAAGCTGCGGGTGGTCACCTGCGTTCACGATCAGCCGCGCCTACGCGGCCGAGCACTGCGACCTCGGCTACGCGCTGACCTGGCACACCGTCGAAGGCCAAACCGTGGCGGCGGGGATCGCGCTGGCAAACAACAGCCGCTCCCGGCGTGACCTGTACGTCGCCATGTCCCGCGGCGGCCAGCGCAACGAGATCTACGCCTACCCATCGGCGCAAGAGCCCGCTGAGAGCGTCATCGGCCAGCCGCCGGCGCCCGACCCGGAGATCGCCCGCCAGCGCAGGCTCCACGCCGAGCGCGAGAACGGCGCCGGGACACCCGCCACCCCAGGCGGCAAAGACCCGATCGCGATCCTTGCACCGGCAGTTCGCCGCGACGGCGCCGAGCGGTCGGCCACCGAAACCCGCGAGCAGGCGCTGTCGGACGCCGACCACCTCGGCGCGCTGCACGCCATCTGGATGGACCAGTGCCGCGCCGAGGCCTGCAGCCGGTACGTGCGCGCGGTCCGCGAGCATGCCGCGCCGGCGGACGCCGGGCAGATCCTGAAGAACACCGACCGGCTGTGGCGCACGGTCCGATCAGCCGAGCTGGCCGGGCTCGACGGCGCCGACGTCATCAGGTCCGCGATCGCCGGCCGGCCGTTCACCGGCGCCCGGTCCTGCGCGGCCGTCCTCGACGCCCGGATCCGGGAGAGAACCGGCCACCTCCCGCCCCTGGTCCGCGAGTCCCGGGCCGCCAGCCCGCCGAGGTTCGCCCACCCCGAGCTGGCCCGGTACATGAGCGAGGTAGCCGCGGCCATGGACGAGCGGCAGCGGCGGATCGGCGAGCACACCGCCCGCGAGGCCCCGCTGTGGGCCACCCAGGCACTCGGCCCCGTCCCCGGCGACTCGCAGCAGCGGGCCGGATGGGAAACCAGGGCAGGGCGGCTCGGCGCCTACCGGGAGACGTTCGGCTGGGACCATCCCGGCGAGGCGATCGGCCCCGAGCCCGCGCCCACGTCACCGGAGGCCCGCGCCGAATGGCACGCGGCGTTCGCCGTCATGGCCCGCGTCGAGGGCGTCGACGTGCGCCACCTCACCGACGGGCAGCTCCTCGCCCGCCGCCGCGCGTACGAGGCCGAGACCTCCTGGGCGCCCAAGCACGTCACCGAGGAGCTGCGCGCCGCCCGCCACCAGGAGCAGTTCAGCCGTGTCGAGACCACGCGCCACGGCTACGAGGCGGCCGCCGCCAGCCGTCGGGGCGAGCAAAGCCAGGCCCGGCTGCACGAGGACGCCGCGCGGTCGTGGACGGCGCTCGGCCGGCGCGCCGCGCTGGTGCGGGAGAAGCTCGCAGAGGCGCACGACACCCGCTGCCAATGGGAGGCTATGACCGAACCCACCCGCCGGGTCGCGCGCGCCGCGGACATCGAGCTCAAGCGCCGCGGCGTCCTCGGCCGCGACGACCTTCTCAAGTCCGCCGAGCCCGAAGGCTTCAAGTATCCGGACCGGGACAAGGCTGGCGAGGTGTGGGTGCAGCCGCGGCTGGACGGATCCGTCGAGCTGCCCCGAGAGCCCGAACCGCTGGGTCCGGCCGAGCGCGAGACACGGGCACTGGAAGTGCTCGGCCTCACCCTGGGCTGTGACCAGCCCGAGCTGCCGCTGCAGGTGCGCGAGGTCGCCGACTACAACCGCCAGCGGCAAACCCAGATAGACGAACGGCGGACCATCCGGGTCCCCGCCGAGGAGCCCGGCGAGATGGATCTCGGCGAAGCCTGGAACGTTCTGGCCGAACGGCACCGGGACGCCATCATCCAGCCGCCCAAGCCGCCAATGCCCGCAGCCGACGCGATACTGGAACGCGCAGCCGAGCGCGAGGCTGAAACCTGACACCGCAATGGTGCATCCTGGTCAGTGAACGCCGTGGAGCGAGGTGAACATGGCCGCCACCGTTACGCCACCAGGCAAGGGCACCATCGTTGCCTGCCCGGAATGCAAGGGCGTCGCCGGAAGGCGCTGCCACGAATGCCAGGGCTACGGCAGCTATGTCATGCGCGCTTGCCCGCTCTGCGGTGACCCCGGGTGGGACTACGTCAACGGCATGAACGACCGCGACGGCATGGCCTGCCGCATCAGCTGCGGCTACACCTGGACCGCCGACGACCCCGGGTGGCGAGCCCAGGTACTACCCGGTGCCCGGACCTGACTGCCATCCGGAACGCCGACGACATCACAATGCGTAATCTCGCTGGCCTACACCCAAAGCGACCCAAAGCGCCTTATGGCTCGATCTACGCGATCGTCCACCGCGCAAAACAGTGACGCGTTCAGGCCCGTATATGGATATTCTGTGCGGCCAAACCATGGCCACGACCACCTCATTTCGAGCGAACAAGAGATCGCGGATGCGCTCGGCCTGATCGCACCGGTCAATACCGTCGTGACCGGCTCGGACGCGGAGGCGGCGGCCGCTTGGCCACCTTGGGCTCGCCGACCATCTTGAAGCTCTTAGTCGCCGCCGCCATCAAGATCATGTGCTCATGGCGCAGCTGCCGCTCGTGCGCGATCCGCGCATCCTGGTTGCTGGCCGGGATCGCGGTTGGCCCGCCGATACTCGGACCAAGCGTGGCCATGCTAATCCCAAAAAAGGTCAGGACAGCCAACGTGGTGCCCATCAGCCCCACGCAGCGGTCGAGGCCAGCCCACCGCGGCCACCGCCGCCTTTGCCGCGACGGCAAGTAGGGCTGATCGTTAGGTCGTTCATATGCTGCGGAGTTCGTGTGGCGAGTTCGTTCATAGGCCATCACCGCCCACGCCAGCCCAGCGCTAACCAAGGCGCTGACGACACCACTGATGACGCCAACTGCCAACAACTCTTTGTCGCGCCGCTTCACTGGGACCTCGCCGAAGAAGGACCTAGCAACACCTAGAGCTTAGCGCCCATTCGGCATCCATGATAACGATCAGTGATGGATCCATTACCACCTGTCAGATAGCAGCGCGACGCGAACGGCCTGTCCCCGCCTGGGTGGCGCTGGCCCTAGGTATTCCGAGCCTGTGTCGCTGCGGGAGCAGCGCCCGACTCACGAGGTCAGCCAGCCTTGCGCGGTGCCTGCCGCGTCCTGGGAGCTTTTAGTACTCCACAATGCGCCCCGCGCCGATTCCCGGGCTGGCTTGATCGCCCAAATTGCCCGATGGTGTTCTGCCTCGGGCCAGGCTCTAGCTCGTCGGCGCCCCTCCGCGGTAGACGTTGGGCGCACTGAACCTTCTCGTGCAGCGCCAGCACCGAGATCGACAACGTGGCGAGCTCGAGGCCCGGGCAGGATGTGACCGCGGCAGGCGGTAATACGAGCCGCGCACCCCGAACCGGCCGTTATGCGGCGCCCCACGACCGCAGGCCGCCACTGGCAACTCGCGCCAGATTCGGCCTTCCGCGAGAATCGAACGGCTGCCATGCCGACTGGGCCATGACTCTCGGTGATAGCGCAACCGACCAGTCTGGCTTTGGCGTAAACCAAGTGCGATAGCGGCCGGAGGCTGAGCAACGGCTCTCCGATCGGCCCGGCCGCTCTTGCGCTGCAGCCGCAGGATATAGCAAGCGCGGGGTCGGTCGCTCAGGATGACTCGCGCCCAAGTCTCGCTGCCGTCGCATGAGCTACGCGAGCTTCGCAAGGTCAGTCGCCGGGCTCAAGATGTCCCGGGCCATACGAACCCCGTCAGTAGCGTCAAGCCGAGCTGCTTCCGCTGATCCGCGCCCAGAGCCACGCCGCACGCTGCCAGCCGCGCCCGGAGACCGATCAGCTGGCGTCCCTCCGCCCGCGAAGTACCACCTGGAAGAGCCTGCCTGCCCGCAGCCACCTCGGCGCCTCGCCCACTGACCACGGCAAGCGCCGCAATATCGCCGTGCCCTTCCGTAGGCTATCAACTCATCACTTCTAGCGATCTTATGCTGTAATAAGAGCTTGCAGTGCTTCAGTTCCCAACATGCGTTCAACACCGAATAGGTCAACATGCGAATCCGCCGACTCCTCCTCCTGCCCTTGATTCCGCTCGCAGCAACGCTGCTATCAGGTGCGTCCAGCGACTCGTCTCCAACGCCAGTAGGTCAGATACCATACCTATTTGTGAACAAACTAACTAATAACGACCAGACGATAGAAATTATTGCTGGAAACCTGACCGAGTATGCCGTCGATCTCTCAGGGCTAGCAATCGACGCAGCCTGTGCGCAAAAAGCGACGCTCTCCAGCATCGATAACGTCAGAGTCGATCTACTTACGCAGGGATGCGCAAAGATCATTGGCACGCCAGCCAACACCGCTGAGGCGAACGCACAAGCCTCAGCCATAGCTAACAAGGTCGGAATGTGGGCGCCTCATCGATCGCCCCGTCCGAACTCGTCCCATCGTCCCAAAGCTTCAGTCTTCGCAAGCTTCGTTCAATGGATTACCAAGCATAAGTTGATTTCAATCCCGAGCATAGGTCTGCTCCTAACCGCACTCGCTTCGCCATGGCTGCTCAGATTCGCCGGTTGGCTGATGCAGCTTTTTCTCAAGCGAAAAGTACAAATTGTAATCGCTGGAGCCGTTGCAGCGGGAAAGACCGGACTCTGGATAGCTTGGAAGGACGAGTATAGCATCGGCGCATCCGGCCAGATCTCGAATCTACCAGCAACAGCCGGCAAGCACTCGGCGCGCCTTGAACCAATAATGCTGCAGAAATGGACGTTGCACCCTACTCTCATCGATGCCGCCGGCGCCGAGCCCGAACATGTCTTGCAAGGCATACGAAGCCCCCGTGGCCCAAGAGGCGTCATAGCACGTCGACGAACAAAGCGAGTACTGCTCTGCGTCGTCGCGCCTTGCTCGGAAGAAGCCACGACCAGCGGCAATGTATTCGACGAAAGTTATGTCAGCAAGCAAGAAGGGTACATGCATCTGCCCATGGCCATATTGAGGCAGCGAGATGCGGCCTACAGACCAGATCTGGCGATTATGTTTGCAACGAAATTCGATCTGCTGTCAAGTATTTCGCCAAGAGATTCGGATGGGAAAGCTGTTACTCAGGTGGCCACAGCGTTCAGATCACATAGACAGCTCTTCGAGACAGCCTGCACCAAAGCAAACGTGCCATTTGTGTGGATAGTTGGCAGCGCAAGGCGAAGCTGGGGCCTCGATGAGTTGCGAAAAGGTCTCGCAAAGGTAATCGCCAATGCTTAGGTGGAGGTCAGCGGGATTTGCAACGATGTTGGTGTTCGGCTTCGAGCGTTCTGCACAATTGGTAATAGCCGCCGGCAGTCCGGCCAATCTGCGACAGGAAGAAATAGACGAGCTAAATCGTCATGCAACCGAAGTGACCGCAGTAGCGCAAGTCGTGCGTCATGCGGTTAGCTCGGCGTTTCGGGTCGGCAACGGGCAGGCGCTGATGTTGGGGGTTCCAGTCGCCGAGCCCGAGTGGACGTCAGGCAGGACTGGGTTGTGCGTCGTATTTGCTGTATTCGTTTCAAGACGTCGGGTAGCTTCTGCTGCAATGTTTGTTCAGATGATCGCTGCACTTGAGTTGGCGATTTCTGAGGTGTGCTCTGGCTCGTACTCTAATCCCGTGATGACAGCGACGACCTTTACGCAGCTCCTACAGCGCCACAACTTTGACGCCGCACTTGAATCTTCAAAAAGAGTAACTGAGCAACTTTCACTGCTCTTTACGTCGATCCTAAGGGCGCGGGTGCGGCGCCGTTATGGATTCAGGTTGCATCATTGGGCAACTCCGGCTGGCTGGACACTGAATAATTCTAGGTCGTCACCTTATTATGCTGTCTTGGCGCTTGCTGCGCATAATATGTCGCGCACTGGGCAGCTATGCTATTACGCTCCCTTTACAACGCATCTCGCGGAGTCGCGCTTGAACAAAGCGACTCCTGCGAACTTGCACCTGTTTCTTGAATCGGGCGTTGTGATGGGATATATGCTTCCACGTACTGATTCCCCGTATCGGGTTGTATGCGGCCTTTAAATGAGAGGAGTTGTTTCTGCGCGTCCGCAGTCAGCTAGCGAGTGCGGCACGCTCCGAACCGGCTAGGCAACTGCCGGGAGTTGTGCCTTGTTGTTGCAGACGACAGAGCCGGTGAAGATGCTGAGCGTACATGTTCGGATAGGACGAGGACGCTCATGTTGTTCTCAGCGGAGATCAACGAGCCGTGGTCCCGTTCGCTGATAAGTATCTTGACGCACGGTGAGATAGCGCGTGACGACGTGGCGTGCGTCCTCAAGGTCACGTCCATGGCGGTAACGCGCGGCGATTCCGCGAGGTCTGGTGCGTGCCTTCCGCTTGATGAGCTTGTCCCACCGCTCGGGACGGCCGAACAGCGGCGATCGCCCTGCCGCTCGACAGCGACCTATCCACACCGCTATTGGCCACAGCCCGCTGGCGCGCCTTCAGTTGCAGATCCCGCCCCGTCGTGGGCCCGCTGCCCCAGGCGCTGCCTCGGCCGGAACGACGCGCGGCTCCCGTTGTCGGCGTGGCGGTGAAGTTGGGGCCGGAACGCCTTGACGGCGGTGCGGCGGACCTGGCGCATCAGCAGCTCATACGAGCCGATCACGGCGAACGAGGGCAACGCCGGAGGACCGCGATCCACACCATGGCTGCATATGGCGTCGGTAGGTCTATGCTATAGTAGCTCAAGAACTGGGGCAGCGTTAAGGCCTCGGCAACAACGAAGCACGCGAATGAAAGGAGCGATAGGAGAGTGACGCGGGCACCGCGGCAGTAAAGCAACTGCTGGGCCGCATCGACGAGCTGGTCATCGTCGGAAATTTGGAATGGCGCGAACGCGACGCCAATTTCCGCGCCCTAGCTATCAATCACACGCTTCGGCGCCAACATGAAGCGCTAAGCGCCGCCGTCATGCTCGCAGATATGCAGCAGGGTCATCTCGCAGTGGCGTTCGTTCGGCCAGCACTTGACGAGTGGCTGTGGCTGACTTATCTATGCAAGCTCGACCTGGCCAAGGCCAACGGGCTGCTCCTAGCGATGGGCCGATATGACGCCATCCGATCACTGAGTGCCCAGCGGGATTACATCGGGGATGAGGCGATGACCGCGCAGCTCTGGTATCCGCCTGGCTTCGTCGATGTGCAGGTAGAGCAGCTGCCCAAGGTCAGGGAAGAGCTCCGGCGACTCGGACAAGTACTCGGCTGGGGCAACAGCGCCCTTCCGCCAGCTCGGTGGCTTGCCGAGCAAGTCGGTGAGGTCGCTGAATACGAGTACTTGCACGCCGCGACAAGTAGAGCTGTCCACTTCTCGGCCGGTGAGGTCCTGAGACGCGGATGGGGCACACCCGGCGGAATCCTGGTGACGGACAAGCCTGAGTTCCGTGAACATCTCGCCGATTTTGCACTTGATCGACTGTGGCGGCTGTGGGCGAGCACTCTCGTCGCCGTCGTGGACCGCCTGGATAACACTGGAGTCCATTTCGAGGAGTCAATAGACGTTATCTCCGAGACCTTGGGCAAGCTTTCGCGTTTGGGCAAGGTGCCGCTGGTCCATGCGGCAGAGTGGAACCTCGCGCCGGATGGTCCTCTGCGCATCGCCAGACCTGATGACCACGACTGATGTTTTCAGTCGGACTGGTACACCAGAGTTGAACTTGGCAATGACGCCGTCACGCCAGTGATAATGACGGGATGAGTGGAATATCGGGCGGCGGCCGACCTTGTGCCGCCGGTTGCCGCACGCGATGACAGGCAGCCATTGCTGTGCCGGGCCTGCCACCACAAGGAGGGCTAGCCTGCTTCGGCCCCTTACATACGCCCAGGGCCTTTGCATTGTCCCATTACTGACCGTTACCTCCGGCCTGTGAGCAGCCGGAACGGGCGTGCCGGGTCGCGTGCGGCGTGCCGCAGGGCGGCGGCGATGCCGGCGTGGCCGGCCAGTCGCAGGATGCTGATGACCAGGTTGCGGAGGGCGGCCATGACGTGCGGGCCGGTGCCGGTTCTGGCGGTGGAGGCGTCCTCGCCGAAGGTGACGTCGCGGACCCAGTGCAGCTGGTTCTCGATCTTCCAGTGGCCGCGGATCCAGGCGGCGAGCTGGCCGGGCCTGGCCTGGGCGGCTGGCAGCGAGGTGATCGCGTAGCTGGTCTCGGTCCGCCACCGGCGGCTGCCGGGGCGGCGGGACTTGCGGGTGACCTGGATGGCCTGGGCAGCGTGCGGGAACGCGATCCCGGCGGCGACGGTGACCGCCTTGACGATCCGGCGTTCGATCCGGCCGTGGCCCCGCCCGTCCTGCACGTGCCCGGCCGGGACCTGTTTCCAGGGCAGGGAGCGTAGCTGGCGGAGGAGGCCGGGCTGGTTGCCCTTGACGGTGACCAGGTAGTGCGCGCCGCGCTCAGCCAGCCAGGTGGCGTGCTCACGCTGGGCGTGCAATGCGTCCGCCGTGACGAGGGCCTCGCGGAGGTCGCCGGCCTGGCCGAGCAGGCTGGTGAACATGGTGATCTCGTTGGTCTTGCCGTCGACGGCGACCTGCGCGAGAACGACGCCGGTGCCGTGGTCCAGGCAGGCCAGCAGGTGCGGGGCGGCACCGTCAGCGGTACGGGCGCCGCGCACGGTCTTGCCGTCCACCGCGACCACGACCCGCGTTCCGGGCCGCCGCCGGCCCGCGAGCTGCGCGGCCACCCACGCCCCGACCGCGGCGTCCAGGGCGGCCGGATCCACCGCGGTCAGGACCCGCCAGATCGTGGCCAGATCCGGCACCGCGCCCGGCAGGCCCAGCCGGGCCCGCAGCCGCGGCGGGGCGTCTGCCGCCCACTCGGCGATCGCCTGGTACGAGCGGGCCCCGGCCAGCATCGCGCACACCGCGATGGCCAGCACCGGGACCAGCGGGTAGCGGATCCCGCGCCGGTCCCTCGGGTCGGGCACCCGCCCGAGCGCTTCCAGCAGGTCCTCAGGCGCGGTGCCCGCCAGCGGCACCCGCGTGCGCGCGAGCAGGGCAAGCTGGCCCCCGGCCAGCACGGTAGGCGAAGATGACATGGCAGGCACGGCTCCCGGCGAAGATCACGAAGTTGGCGAACCTCATGATCACTGCCGGGCCGTGCCTGCCCACGTAACCACGCGATCGCGGCGTGTCGGGCAGATCCGGGCTGCTCAGGACAGCACCAACGGACTATGCAAAGGCCGTGTACATACGCCTGTGCCGGGTAGACCCTCCGGCCGCGCCGGCAAGTCAACCGAGCCTGCGAGCGACATCTCCGAACAGAACACGCAGACAGGACGCTCAGCGGAAACTTCGCCAAGCCCCGGATCTCAGCCGGCAGCAAGACTGACTGGGCGCCGACCGAATCGCGACACCCGGACTCACGGAGTAGGTCAAGATTCCCACCCGAACTGATAATCGGGCGACTGAGTTTTATGACGGCGGCGAGTGAAGCTACACGCTACTCGGCGTTCGGCAGCGTCATGGCGAAGTCACAGGTGAGACCAGCTCACGTTCGGTGATCGCCTCCAGGTTCGGTCTGCGGGCCGCCCTGGCGCACGTGCGCGGCCTCCCCGTTCCGGGTAGCCGGATCGGGGAGATGGGCGGGGCCGGGGCCGGCGGGTAGGGTCGGCATGTGATCTCGCCTGATCGTCCAGACGAACTGCGTACCAAGGTCTTCGGGGAGCGGGTCGTTTATGACAACCCGTGGGTGCGGCTGACCCTGCTCGACATCGAGCCGCCGGACGGGCACCGCTTCGAGCATCACGTGGTGCGCTTGCAGCGGGTCGCGATCGCCGCTGTCCTGAATGACGCGGACGAGGTGATTATGCTGTGGCGGCATCGGTTCGTGGACGACTCATGGGGCTGGGAGCTGCCCGGAGGGATCGTTGGCGGCAATGAGGATGGTGCCATGGCTGCGGCGCGCGAGGTGGAGGAGGAGACCGGCTGGCGGCCCGGGCCGCTGAAGCACCTCCTTACCTTCCAGCCGATGATCGGCATGGTGGACACCCCACACGAGGTGTTCGTGGGCTACGGTGCGACCCATATCGGCGAGCCAACCGATCCGGAAGAGGCCGGTCGTGTCGCCTGGATCCCGATGAGCGCGGCACTCGGCCTGATCAACAAGGGCGAGGTGCTTGGCTCAGGATCGCTGGTCGGCCTGCTGCACCTGCTGGCCAGTCGCGCCGGGGGCCCGGCCCGGGAGCCGACTGTGCCGTAGCACTCAGCTGGTTTCAGGCATGCGGCGAGAACGCAACCGAGACAAGCCGCTCAATCCTTCGGCGCTGCCGGATCGAGCCGACCCGCAGCGCTAGCACACGCGCACGCCGGGCATGCACGGCAGCCTCCTGCCGCTCGCCTTGGATCAGCATCGCCTCGGCCAGGTCGCACCGCAAGCCAGCCTCGGCTCGGGTGAATGTGGTGTCCATTGCCGCCAGTGCTGGGAGCGAGTGCTCGACAGCGGCAGTGTCACCGAGCCGGACCAGGCAGTTGCCGCGCCAGCGGGCCAGGTGGGCCTCGCTGAGGAAGATGAACGGGAGCGCGGGGTCGCTAGTGTCGGCAGGCAGGGCGGCATCGGCCGAATCGAGCGACCGGCGGCAGCCCTGGTCATCCCTGGCTGCGGCGTGTGCCTCTGCCTCTGCGGCATGCAGCCAGGCGGTCAGCAACGGCGGACCCGCCCGGGCAGTTAGCATCCGGGCGTCGCGGACGAGCTCCACAGCGTGCTGATTATCGCCGACATCGAGCAGGGCGAAAGACTGTTCGCCCATCGCATGAGCGAGCAGGGCGTCGGACCGCGCCTCCCTGGCGGCTGATTTGGCCGTCTCGTAATGTCGCCAGGCCCGCCCGACGGTCCCCACGTCGAGCGCCTGCCACCCGGCCAGCGCTCCGGCGTCCGCTAGCATCGCGGCCAAGGGCTCGCGGATGCCGGGCCTCAGGCTGTAGGTGAGCAGGTCGGTCATCGCGGCCATCAGGGCGCGAAGCTGTTCCAGGACGGCGGGCGCGCCGAGCTGGCGGTCGAGCGCACGGATGTGCTCCACCTGCTGCCGTATGATACCGACCTCGGTGGCCGAAACCGCCTGAGCCGTGGCCAGCCTCGCGATGAGGTCGTTATCCGGGTTGTCGGCCGGGATGGGCTCGCCGACGCCGAGGTCTTCATCGGTCCGGCCGTAGACGAGCCGGTAGGCCTGGCGCCAGTCGCGGTCAGGGGCGGTCTTGCCATTCTCGTGCCGGGAGATCTGAGTCTTCAGGCTGGCGTCCGAGCCGAGCTGGACCTGAAGTAAGCCGGCCCGCTTGCGGAGTTCCCTGATCACCCGGTCTTGCGACCAGCCGAACTCCTGCCGGACCTGCTGGAGCCTAGTCGTCATCTCGGACCACTCCGGACGTGCATGAGGCAGTGCGCTCCTCCAGAATGCCCCACATTCCGCCGACGTGCGCAGCCCTGTTAACACGCGGATGTCAAGACCTGCTGGCTATCGCCGCCGGCGCCGCCACGGTGGCATGGCAGCCATGACGAACCGAACGCATGGCAGCAAGGGCACGGCCAGCGGATCCGCGGGACCGGACGGCAGCCCGACGGCGGCTCGGCGCCCCGGCCGCCGTGGGCCAGCCGGTGCCCCGGACTCTGAGCGGGCCCGGCACGACGTGGGCGGCGCGGACATGCGGGCGATCGAGCTACGGCTTATCTGGCTGGCTTCCGAGATCGCCGCTCTGGACTGTCGTCTTGCTCGAGCCGAGACATCCGCTCATCGAGACCTCGCACGGCGTCAGCAAGCTCGTCGAGGCGCCTCGTGATCACCGATGCGTCGCCGCGCGAGAGCTGCCCGCCGTTCACCTGCGCCTCAGCGGCAGCCAATCCGGCCCGCACGAACACGCCCTTGCCCTGCTGGCCGACTACCAGGCCCTCACGGCGCAGCTCGTTGAGCGCGTCGCGGATGACGGTGTTCGAAACGCCGTACAACTGCCGAAGCTGGGCCATCGACGGGAGCTGCGCGCCGACCGGCAGCGCTCCCCCAGCGATCTGCTTCCGGAGGTCCGCCGCCACCTGGAGGTACGCCGGCGTTCCCGACAGGTCTGCCATCCGCTGCACGCTCCCGTGGTCAGCCCAGCCCGGCAAAAGCGGCGGGTGCCAGCCGCCCGCCGAACATCACGTGCTTAGTACAGCACACCGACCCAGCGCGGCACGTGTCCTCCTAGCTCCCGACAACTTGACGTACTATCCGTGCTATGCGTACCATGTTGCCCGCCTGAGCGACGGAGAGCCAATGCAACGCACCCTCAACAGAACCTCACCGGCAGGCGACCTGCGTGGTCGGTGGTTGCGGCCCGTGGCCGCCGCGCAACACGGGGATGAACCGTCGGCGCCCGAGTTCCGCGCTGATATGAGGAAGCGGCTTGGCAACGCCGACGGCTGCTCCCGCGCCGGCGGACCTCGGAAGGACCGCCCGGCGCGCTGGCTGACCGCGGCGATGCTGTCCCTGGCGGTGCTGGCTGCGGCAGCGGCGATCGTGAGCTTCTCCGCGCAGTACCGGATGGTGTTCGCAGCCAAAGCGGTCGCGCCTGTCGCGGCGCTGGAGGCTGCGATCCCCGACGTCGCCGCGCTGATTTTCGCGACTCTGGGGATCGCGCTCGCGTTGCACGGCAAGCGGGCGATCCCCTGGCCCGGCAGAAGGCGCTGAACGAGGCGCTTGCCGACGACGGCGCCACGCCGCTCGCGTTGCTGGGCTGGCTGATGATGTGGCTGTTGCGCCTGGCACTTGCCCCGCGGTCGACGCTGGCCGGGTTCCGCGCCTGGGTGGTCGAGGAATGCCCGGTGGCCCCCGACCGCCGCGGGCGCCCGTCCGCGGTCAAGGCCCGTGCGGCGGTCACGCCGTCCAGGGCGAGGGAGAGCGCCGCCCTCCCGGCGGCCGGACGTTCACGCGGGGGAGCGCGGACCGGGACGAAGACGGCCCGGTTCCTGGCCCTGGCCGCGGATCGTCACGGGCCGCTCGAAGCCTTCCCCCTCGCCGATGTGTCGCGGGTCAGCGCCGAGCTGGCCGCCGAGGTCGGCCTGCATCCCGGCGCCGCCCGGGCTGCGTTGCGCCGCCACGTCCTCGCCCTGCGGAACGGGAGCCACCGGTGAACCACGTCGTCCAGCACTTCCCCGCGTACTTCGCCGCGCTGATGTCCGGCCTGGTGGTCCTGGCTTTCCTGCGCTGGTGCTTCCTCCCCAGCTCGCACCTGCCCCGGTACCGGATCCGGCACCTGCGGCTGCGCCTGCACCTGCGCTTGCACCCGGGCCGCGGCCACGCCACCGTGTTCGAGCTGTGGCTGCGGTGGGGGCGGTTCGCCGCGTTCCGCCGGTCGGCCCGGTCGCGCCGGTCGCTGGGCATGTGGCGGCGCATGGCCTGCCCGGACGAGCACTCGGCGGAGATCGGCCGGGCGCAATACCGGCACGGGCTGCGGGTTCCGGTCGACGAGCACGTCCTGGTGGACGGTCCGCCGCGCGGCGGCAAGACCGCGCTGCTCGCCAAGCTCATCCTCCGGTACCCGGGACCGGTGCTGTCGACGACGACCAAGCACGACGTGTTCCTGCTCACCTCCGGCATCCGGGCCCGCCGCGGCCCGGTGCACGTGTTCAACCCCCAGTCCGTCTGCGCGGGCGGGGACATGCGCCTGGTCGCCCGGTGGGCGCTCGGCAACGCCGAGCCCGCCGAAGGCATCCTCGACAGCGCCGGCGCGGACCAGTGGGCCGCGGAACTGGCCGAGCTGCGGGGCGAAGCGCAGAAGACCGCCGCCACGATCCGGATGGTGCTGTCGCGGGCGCTGGGGTTCATGACCGACCCCGCCCTCGCCCGCAGCGTCCTGCCAGCTGACGGCGACCAGGGCGTCGACATCGAGGCATTCCTGGCGGAGACAGGGACGTTGTACATGATCGCAGAGTCCGAGCACGACGACTCCCCGGTCGCACCCTTGTTCGCCGCGATGGCCGGCGAGGTCCACCACGCCGCCTGCCAGGCCGGGCAGGCCATGCTGGGGGGCCGGCTGGACCCGCCGCTGCTGATGGCGCTGGACGAGATCGTCCAGACCTGCCCCGTCCCCCTCCCGGCCTGGCTCGCCGACTCCGGCGGCAAGGGCATCCAGCTCATCCCCGTCACCCACGGCGAGGCGCAGCTGCGCACCCGGTGGGGCAAGGACGGCGCCCAGGCCATCCTGGACACCTGCGGCGTGAAGGCCTGGCTGCCCGGCATCACCGACACGGCCACGCTGAAGATGGCGTCCGAGCTGTGCGGCCAGGCTTGCTTCACCGAACGCGACAGGGGCCGCTGGAACGGACGGGCACGCGGTTACGACGCCGACCGGGACCGGCGCATCTGGCACGACGTCATGACAGCGGACATGATCCGCCAGCTCCCGGTCGGCCACGCCCTGGTCATCAGAGGCGGTTACGCCCCGGTGATCGCCCGGCTCGGCGCCGCGTGGAAAGACCCGGCCTACAAGGCCGCCCGGCGTGCCGGGACCGCGACCGCCCGGCTCACCCCGGCCGCCGAGGTACCCGCCGCCTGGCCCGGTCCGGCCGCGCCGGGAAAGCCCGCACAGCCGCGGCGGCTGCGGGCCGTCCCCGACACCGGCGCCGAGGCGGCGGGCGGCGACGTCGGCCCGGACGACTTCCCGTGGAGCTGACCATGACCGGCGACAACGGACCCGAGGGCATGACGGCGGTACTGCTCCAGCTCGCCGACATGGGGCAGAAGGTGGCCGTGCTCGGCGAGCGGCAGGCCAGTGACACTCGCCGCATCCAGGAGCGGGTCGCCGCGCTGGCCGCGATCGTGAACGACCTCAAGGGCACGGCGGCCAGCCACGCCGAAGCCCTTGCCGCGCTCAACGCCCTGGACAGGCGGATCACCGCACTGGCAGAGCAGGCCGGCACCGGCACCACGACCCGCGATGGCGGTGAGTCCGGGGCGTACCAGCCGCCGGCAGCGCCGAAATGGTGGAAGCCTGGCGGGCCGGAACGCGACCAGGCGGTCGCGAAGCTGCGCGCGTGGGTGGAGCAGGTCTACCGGCCCGGGTACGGCCACCTCGCCTCCGGTATGGGCGAGTGCTGGGAGCAGCACCCGCTGTGCCTGTACATCCTGGACTGGCTCAGCGAGCTGTGGTCGGTCCTGTACCTGCGACCGGAGCGCACCGCCGGGACGCTCGCCGGGCAGGCCGAATGGCACACCCGGCTCCTGGCCGCCACCGCCGAGCAGCTCACACGGGAAACCAGGGGCTGCCGCCACTCCGCCGCCCCCTGCCCCGTGACCGGCGGCAGGGGAGCGCGGCCATGAGCGCGGGCGAGATCGCCGAGCAGGCGCACGCGTACGCCCGGCACGGCTGGCCGGTGTTCCCCTGCCAGCCCGGCGGCAAGCGGCCCGCCACCAGGCACGGCTTCCTCGACGCCACGGCCGACCCGGACAAGATCGCCTGGTGGTGGCGGCGCCAGCCGGACGCGAACGTGGCGATCGCCACCGGAGAGCCCGGCCCCGACGTCCTCGACGTCGACCAGCACGGCGAGGCGGGCAGCGGCTTCGCCGCCCTGAACCAGCTCAAGCGCGCCGGGCTGGTCGAGGGCGCATCCGCGGTCGTGTCCACGCCACGCGGCGGGGCGCACCTGTACTTCGCTGGCAGCGGCCAGCGCTCTGGCAAGCTGCCCCGCCACCACCTGGACTTCCGTGCCCAGGGCGGGTACATCGTCGCTCCGCCCTCGCACGTCGGCGGCAGGCCCTACCGGATCGTCAGGCACCAGGCGCAGGCGGGGGGACTGGACTGGGGCAAGATCTCCGGCCTGCTCGAACCCCAGCGCAACGACGCCGTCCGCCCCGCCACGGCCAGAGACGGTGACCTGAGCCACCTGGTCGCCTGGGTGGGGCGCCAGCACGAGGGCAACCGCAACGACGGCCTGTACTGGGCCGCATGCCGGGCCGCCGAAGCCGGCGACGAGGCGGTCCTCGCGGAACTGACGATCGCCGCACGGTCGGCCGGGCTGCCAGACCAGGAGATCACCGCGACCATCGCGTCCGCACGGCGCACCGCCGGGCACCGGCAGCCCGGACATCATGGCGGCCCGGAGTGCACGCCATGACACCCCGGCCAGTGGCTCTGACACCGGTCACCACCTCGACACGCGTGGACGCGAACGGAACCACATGGCGGTTGCGGTCCCTGGTCGCGATGGGCCATGACTGCACCCGGATCGCCCGCACCCTCGCAATGCCCCCCTCGCTTGTACGCCGCGTCGTCAACGGCCACGCCCGGACGGTCACCGCCGGATTCCGCGCCGCCGTCATCGCGCTGCTGGACGCCTGGTGGGACAAGACTCCGCCCCGCGACACACTCCCGCAGCGGCGCGCCACCGCCCGCGCGCTGAACCTCGCCGCCAGCCACGACTGGCCCGCCGCGGCAGGCCTGGACGACGACCAGCTCGACCAGCCCAGCTACCGGCCCTGGTGCCGGTACCGGCCCGCCACCGGGACGGGCACCGCGCCGGACTTCCCCCCGGCGCGGACCCGCCCCATCGACACCAAGGACACCGCATGACCAGCACCACCAGCCCGCAGCAGGCCGGAGCGCAGGCAGCGCACGACCTGATCACCGCGCTCGCCGACGCGGGCATGAGCGCCGAGCTCATCGATGCCGCCGCGGAGGACGTTCTCGGCGGCCGCTACGACCAGCCGACCCCGGTCTCGGACCGCTTCTACGCCGGGTTCGACCGCACCGCCGCGATCTGTGTCGCCGACCTGCGCGAACTCGAAGCCGGATGACCACCGACAGGAGGACGAACCAGATGAGCATCATTTCCGCGAGCTCCGCGGTCCGCTCCGGGGGCCTGTCCGCGCGCTGCCGGGCGTGGTTCGCCCAGATCGCTGCCCGCGCCCATGCCAGCGGCGATGCCCGGGCCCGGGCGGCCGGCTGGACGGTCACCGTGACTCCCGGCCCGTTCGGCCTGTCTGGCCGGGCCTACCGGGATCCCAGGTTCGGCCCGCAGGCCGGTGCGGCGTCGCCTCAGAGCGGGCAGCGATGACCGCCGCAGCCGCGTTCTGGATCGACCATGACTATGACCGCGAGCACGCCTCCGACGGCATGTCCCGCTATGGCGCCTACGTCCGCGCGGCCGCCTTCGAGCCGTACACCGACGACGACCAGGTCACCGAGCTGGCGGTGCACGCCTGGACGCTGGCCACCGGCCCGGTCATGTCCCCCGGGTACGTCCGCTGCCACCCCCGCATTCACGGGGCGCGGCTGGAACGCTCCGGCTGGGACGGGTCACTGATCGCGGCGATCGACCTGGTGACCGGCCAGCCCGGGCACCTCGCCGGGCTGCGTTCCGGTGACGACCGGGGCTGGTGGCGGGACTGGCCCAGCGAGCGCAACCCGTGGACCGGCGACAGCGCCTGGTACGAGCCGTCCGGCGAAGACCTGGCCCGCAGCCCGTACCTGCTGTGCCAGGCCAGCCTGCGGTTCACCGTCCCCCAGGCGGGCCTGGCCAAGCCGCCCGGGCAGCCGTCTATGCCGCTGCTCGCCGCCCAATGCCGCGACGCCGCCGCCGCGCTCGTCCGCACCCTGAACACGATCGTCGGCCCTGTCATCGCCCGCATCGACGACGACGGGAGCAACCGGTGAGCGCCCGGGCCGGGCGGGCGGGCGGCGGGCGCGCGGACCTGTATCAGCAGGTGACCGACCGGATCACCGCCGCGCTCGACGCCGGCACCATCCCCTGGCGCCAGCCCTGGATATCCGCCGCTGGCCGGCCCGCGTCGATGTCGACCGGCCGGGCCTACCAGGGCGTCAACGTCCTGCTGCTCGGCCTGGCCGCCGCCGACCGCGGCTACGCCTCCCCCTGGTGGGGCACCTACCGGCAGATCAGCGAGCTGGGCGGCCAGGTCCGCCGCGGCGAGACATCAGTCCAGGTCGTGTTCTGGAAGCAGCTCGAACTCGCGGCCGGTCCCGCCCAGGACGGCGACCAGGTCCGCAAGGTGCCGCTGCTGCGCGCGTTCCGGGTGTTCAACGCCGAGCAGGCCGACCACCTGCCCGCCCGGTACCGCGCCGCCGGGACGGCCGGGCCGGACCTGGCCGGGCAGCCGCAGGACGTGCTCGGCGGCTACCTTGCCGCCGGCGGGCCCGCCCTGGTCCACGCCGCCGGCGCCGGCCCCAGCTACCACACCGGCCGCGACCAGATCACCCTGCCCGCACCGGGGCAGTTCCCCAGCCGCGAGGCCTACTACGCCACCGCGTTCCACGAGGCCGCCCATTCCACCGGCGCGCCGCCCCGGCTGAACCGGCCCGGCGTCGCCGAGTTCGACCACTACGGCTCCGGCAGGTACGCGCGCGAGGAACTCGTCGCCGAGATCGGCGGCGCGATGCTCTGCGCCACGACCGGGGTCGCGACCGAGGCCAGCCTGCGCGACGACTCAGCCGCCTACATCGCCGGCTGGCTCAAGGCCCTGGGCGATGACCGCAAGCTCGTCGTGGTCGCCGCGTCCCAGGCCGAGCGTGCCGCCGACCGCGTCCTGGAACCCCAGCGCCAAGCCGAACCCCGGCCGGGCGCCGAGGCAGACGCCGGTCAGCCCGGGCCCGCCGCCTCGGCCGGCGCCCGGCTGACCGCGCAGTGGGCCGCCACCGCCCGGCCGTACCTGGCCGCCGAGCCGGAAGCGGGTGCGTAGCCGTGGACCACGTGCCCGGAACCATCTACCTGCTGCAATTCGACCGGCCGTACCGGCACGCCCGCCATTACCTGGGCGAGCGACCTGAACTCGCGGCTCGCCGAGCACCAGCACGGCACCGGCGCCCGGCTGCTCCAGGTCGCCAAGGCAGCCGGCATCGGCTGGCAGCTCGCCCGCACCTGGGACGGCGACCGGTACCGCGAACGCCAGCTCAAGAACCAGGGCGGCCGGTCCCGCCTGTGCCCGGTCTGCAAGCACCCCGCCCCGAAGGAGCCCTCCATGGATACCGTCACGCCCGACAGGCAGGAACCCCTCGGCAGTACCGTCCGCGCCGAGCTGGCCGCCGGCCTGCCCTC
>WNGL01001799.1_pt1 | contig 26170 bp, 21 predicted proteins | sample 5400591 | NCBI WGS metagenome assembly WNGL01 (sample SAMN13153377, study PRJNA577476) | soil metagenome | isolation source: 80 cm soil or saprolite under Garry oak tree replicate 1 | place: USA:California | collected 2016-06-15 | reverse complement strand
GGGATGGCCTCGCGATTGATCTTTGGGGGAGTGTTTCGCAGCGCCTCGTTCGAGTCGTGGACCGGGAGGGCCGCGTCTCGCTGCCGGAAGCGGGTCCTTTGCTTGTAAGCGGCCAGACGCTTGGCGAAGTTCAGCAATCAGTCCAAAGAGCTTTACGTACGCAATTTCGGGAAGTCTCCGCGGATATTTCGCTCTCGCGGCTGCGCACGGTTCGTGTCTATGTGGTTGGAGATGTAGCTGCACCCGGCGCGTACGACATCAGCTCGCTTTCCACCGCGCTGAATGCTTTGTTTGCTGCGGGCGGAGTAACGCCCCGCGGTTCGCTGCGCGCGCTCAAGCACTATCGTGGCAAGCAGCTTGTGGAAACAGTGGACGCGTATGACTTGCTCTTGCATGGGGTTCGCTCCGACATGCGCCATTTGGAGAATGGTGACACGCTGCTGGTCCCTTCTATCGGACCCCAGGTAACGGTAGACGGAATGGTTCGGCGGCCGGCGATCTACGAGTTGCACGGCGAAACTTCACTTGGGGACGTGCTCGAGCTGGCCGGTGGAATCCTGCCGACGGCGACGCTGCGCCATATTGAAGTTCAGCGTGTCGAGGCGCACGAAAAGCGCACGATGCTCACCTTGGATCTCTCGCCTGCGGGGGACACGGATGCAGTCAAGAAACAGCTCGACTCCTTCAGGGTGAGCGATGGCGATGAAATTCATATCTTTCCGATAGCTCCGTACAACGAGGACGCGATCTACGTGCAGGGACACGTGCTGCGGCCCGGCCGCTATTCCTACAAAGAAGGGATGAAATTGTCCGACGTGGTCGCGTCATACAAAGACTTACTGCCGGAGCCCGCGCCGCACTACGCCGAGATCGTCCGGCTAAACGCGCCGGACTTTCGCCCCAGCGTCGAGAGTTTTGATCTCTCTGCGGCTTTGGCAAATCCTGCATCTGCGCCGAAGCTGCAGCGGCTCGACACAGTTCGTGTGTTCAGCCGCTACGATTTTGAGCCTGCTCCGGCAATTTGGGTGGGCGGGGAAGTTCGGATGCCCGGGAAGTACCGCACCTCGGGTCAGGCGCACCTGAAAGACGCAGTCTACCTGGCAGGCGGCGTCACGCAGGATGCTTCGCTTGACTCTGCGCAGCTCTTCCGAACGCAGGCCGACGGCAGCATGAAAATTTTGAGCGTCGACCTCCGTGAAGCCCTCGCGGGAAATCCAGTTGACAACGTAGTGATGCAGCCACGTGACCGCCTGCTGGTGCACCGAAATCCGACGCGTGTTGATCCGCCGACGGTTTACATCAAGGGCGAGGTAGCCAAGCCCGGACGTTATCCTCTCACAACAAATATGCGCGTCGAAGAACTAGTTCGCGTGGCCGGTGGATTAAAGAGGAGCGCGTATGCGGAGAGTGCCGATCTGGCCCGCTTCGAGAGTGAGACGAAGGGAGCTCAAAAGGGCGCCGCTGAACGCCTTGAGGTTAACCTTGCGGCAGCGATGACTGGAGACACGAAGAATGATGTGCCGTTGCGCGACGGAGATATTCTGACGATACGCCAGCTTCCGCGCTGGAACGACATTGGCGCATCTGTCGCGGTGCGAGGGGAAGTTCTGCACCCAGGTACCTACGGTATCGGGCCTGGTGAGCGGTTGAGTTCGGTGTTACAGCGAAGCGGAGGGTTCGGTTCGGAGGCGTATCCGTACGGCGCCGTCTTAGTCCGGCGCGAAGTCCGCGACCTTGAAATGAGATCGCATTTGGAGCTCGTGCAACGAGTGAAGGCCGAGCAAACTTACTTGAAGTCTTTGCCTGAAGCGGACACGGATCAGAAAAACGCCAAGATGACGGCGATTGCGCAGACGCAGTCGACCCTCGACCAGCTGGAGGCTACCGCGCCCATCGGCCGCGTCGTCATTCACATTCGCCCGGATGTGCGTTCCTGGCGCAACACAGCGGCAGACGTTCCGCTTCGTGACGGCGACGTACTTGTCGTTCCCAAGACCACAAATTACGTGACTGTGACCGGCCAGGTGTTCAATCCAACAGCGGTCGCATACATCCCCGGCAGGAGCGCAAATTGGTATCTCAGCCAGGCTGGCGGATTGACACAGCTTGCGAACAAGAAAGCGGTTTTCGTTGTGCGAGGCGATGGCTCGGTGCTCGGAGCGAAAAATAACTCGGATTCGTGGTGGTCCGGCGATCCGCTGCACGAAACATTAAGACCGGGCGATTCGATTGTCGTGCCGGAGCTTGCTCCGAAGATCGGTGGGCGCAATTGGGCGACAATTTTGCAGGCAGCGCAGATTGCGTCTTCTGCAGCTTTGACGGTTGCTTATATCAAGCCATAACAGGGGACGTCCTAAGTGAAGATAGGGGCCATTTTGAGCGGATTTTGGCTGCTTCTGGCTGGTACGGTTGGGGCCGTGCGCGTGTCTTCGGCTCCCCAAGAGTCCGGCGCAGCTGCGAAGAGAGAACACTCCACCCAGCCAGCAACGGACTCTGCTGAAAAGGTCGCAGGAATTAAGTCCGTCCGGCCCGGAGATCCCGGTGATCTGCAAGAAGCATACGCGACAGGATCGCATCACGGTTTCAAAGGGCTAACCCAGGATTTCTTGGGTGACCAGAGAGAGATTTGGACGAGCCCTGCAAAACTCCGCTTTTCTGACACCGAGTGGCTTGTTCCGCTGAGTGGTATCACTGCCGGACTTTTCGTGACGGACCGCGATTTTAGCAAGCACTTGTCGCAAAGTCCGACGACGATCAGCCATTACAAGACGCTTTCGAACGCCGGCGTGGCCGCACTCGTGGGCGGGGCGGGTGGAATGTGGCTATTGGGGCACGCTTCACACAACGAACATTGGACCGAGACGGGGTTCCTTGCAGGTGAAGCAGCGTTGAACAGTTTGGTGATGGTGGAAGGATTGAAGTATTCGTTGCGACGGGAACGCCCGTATCAAGGCGATGGCAGCGGATCATTTTTTCAGAGCGGTGGCACCTCCTTCCCCTCGGGGCATGCGGCAACTGCATGGTCCATTGCCGGAGTCGTCGCACACGAATATCCCGGTCCACTCACCAAGATCATGGCTTATGGCCTGGCTTCTTTGGTTAGCGTCTCCCGCGTGAAGGGTCATAGGCACTTTCCTTCGGACGTGGTCGTTGGCAGCGTGATGGGTAATCTCATCGCGCAGAACATTTACAGCCGTCATCACGATCCTGAGCTCGGAGGCGGCGAGTGGAGGTCGATCAGCGAATTCTTCCGCGGCGACGGAAACTCCTCTCCTGCGAATCAGGGGTCGCCCTATGTCCCCTTGGATAGCTGGGTCTATCCAGCTCTCGACCGCTTGACAGCTATGGGTTTGATCGATAGCGCATTCGAAGGGATGAAGCCCTGGACTCGCAATGAGTGCGTTCGCCTCTTGCAGGAAGCTTCCGAATCGGTAGACGGAGAAGGCCGCGGTGGGCCTGAGGCAGAAAAGATTTATCGATTGCTGGAGACGGAATTTCGCGACGAGCTCGAAGGTCGCGGAGGCGATTCTGCTTTTCGTGCCAAGGTCGAATCTGTCTACGCGCGAGTTACAGCAATCTCCGGAGAGCCACTCACGGATGGTAATCACTTTGGGCAGACGCTAATTAACGATTTCGGTAGGCCGTATCAGGAAGGGTTCAACTCCGTCGATGGCTTTTCGGCTTGGACTACAGCAGGCCGCTGGGTCGGTTACGTACGCGCTGAATACCAGCACTCCCCTTCAGCTCCAGCTCAGCCCGATAGCGCGCGACAATTCATTGCTTCGGTCGATAACATTCCCGGCGTTCCGCCCGCTACGCCGATTTCCTCCGTCAATCGAGTTCGATTGCTCGACGCGTACGTAGGGATGAATTTCGAGAACTGGCAGGTTTCGTTCGGAAAACAAAGCCTGTGGTGGAGCCCTACCGAAGCCGGGCCACTGATGTTCAGCGACAACGCCGAGCCGATGAATATGTTTCGAATCAATCGTGTCTCACCATTCAAGCTCCCCAGCGTCCTGGGTTGGCTGGGGCCCATCCGGGTGGAGTGGTTCCTCGGGCAGTTCGCTGGGCACGATTTCGTATTCCAAACCAACACAGGCATTGTCGGACAGTTTGGGCTTCCGTTAGATCGGCAGCCTTTCCTGCAAGGACAAAAAATTAGCTTGAAGCCTACGCCGAACTTTGAGTTTAGCGTTTCGTCTACGACTGTTTTTGCCGGTGGTCCGGGCGCGCTGACTTTGCACACTCTTTTGCGAAGCTACTCTTTCGGGAATGCTGCCAATCAAGGTGGCGTCGATGATCCGGGGGATCGCCGCTCGGGTGTGGACTTCAGCTACAGGGTTCCCGGGATGCGTAATTGGCTGACGTTCTACGGCGACGCTTTTACAGAAGATGAGTTTTCTCCTTTGGGTTATCCCCGCAAGTCTGCGATCAGGGGAGGGATTTATATGCCGCGGATTCCAGGCGTTCCAAAGCTTGACCTACGAGTCGAAGGGGGATCTACGGTTCCTCCGGATTTCCCGGGCTGCAATGGCTGCTTTTACGTGAACGGTCGTTACCCGGACGGGTCTTACACCAACCATGGCAGCCTTGTCGGGAGTTGGTTGGGGCGCGCTGGACAGGGCGAGCAGGCTTGGAGCACGTACTGGCTCGCCTCCCGCAACAAGATTCAATTTAATTACCGGCACCAGAAAATCAGCACTCTTTATCTTCCACAGGGAGGAACGTTGAATGACGGAGGGGCGAAGGCCGATTTTTGGTTGGGTAGAGCCGTGATGCTCTCGGGGTCAGTGCAATATGAGAAGTGGAATTACCCAGTGCTAGACCCACTGCCTAGATCGAATGTGACGACTTCAATCCAGTTCACGTTTTGGCTTAGTGCGTGGAAGTGAACCGGTGCGAATGAGGCAGGGAAAAAGAGAACGGAGAGAAAGAGAGACGTGATGCAGACAGCAGCCAAGCCGCAGCCTGAGACCCCACCGCAACCGGTTGTGGGAGAGGTTTCGCTGCCAGAAGTGCCACTCGAGGATTCGCGCGAGTGGCAGGCCGAACGGTTACGTTTGCTTTGGGAACGTCGCCGGTTCTTTTTTAGAGCGGGAGCAATCGGTCTTCTCGTCTCGACTCTCGTCGCGTTTTTGATTCCGAAGTCCTACACCTCGACTACGCAGCTCATGCCACCAGACACGCAATCTTCCTCAGGGATAGCGATGATGGCCGCTATGGCTGCAAAAGTTGGTGGCGGCCTGGGATCCATGGCCGGTGATTTGCTCGGAGTGAAAAGCTCCGGCGCGCTGTTTATCGGAGTTTTGAGGAGCCAGACCGCGCAAGATCGCCTCATACAGCAATTCGATTTGAAAAAAATTTACGGCAAGCGGCTGATCGCAGACGCGCGGACGATGCTCGACGAAAACACGTCGATTTCGGAAGACCGCAAGAGCGGCATCATCACCATCAGCGTGACCGATCACAGTCCACAGCGTGCCGCAGCCCTTGCGAACGCCTACGTCGACGAGCTGAACACGCTTGTTTCCGAGCTGTCGACTTCTTCTGCGCACCGCGAACGAGTGTTTCTCGAGGAGCGCCTCAAAGTCGCGAAGCGAGATCTTGACAGTGCCGTGAACGAGCTCGCGCAGTTTTCTAGTAAGAACAATACGCTCGATATCCAGCAGGAAGGCAAGGCTATGCTGGACGCGGCAGGAACAATCGCAGGCGAGATGATCGCTGCGCAATCCCAGCTCGAAGGACTCCGCCAGATTTATACTGACAACAACGCGCGCGTCCGCTCTCTTAATGCTCGGGTCGCGGAACTTCGCAAGCAACTCGAGAAGCTCGGTGGTACATCGGCGAATGGCGCGAATGGCACCAGCGCATCCACTGACCAGGCAGGCGATCCATCCGCCGCTAAAGCCGGTGGTGGTCTGCCTTATCCCACCATTAAGAGTTTGCCGCTGCTCGGAGCAAAGTACGCCGACTATTACCGCCGTGCAAAGATCCAGGAAACCGTCTACGAACTGCTGACCGAACAGTACGAACTGGCAAAAGTGCAAGAGGCAAAAGAAACACCCAGTGTCAAAGTGTTAGATCCGGCCAGGATTCCAGAGAAGAAATCGTTTCCTCCACGTTTGGTGATCATGTTCCTCGGCACATTTCTGGCTTTCGCCATGTCCATGGTTTGGGTGTTGGGATCGGCGCGTTGGGAAGAAGTCGATCCACAAGATCCGCGCAAGGTTTTTGTGCAAGAAATCGTCGGTACGCTGAAAGCGCGGACGCCCTGGGGGTCACGAAACGGAGACGCTCCGAGGTTGGGCGCGCAAGAAATTGAGGATGGTCTTAGCAGTCGACGCCCGCCAGCAGACGGGCTGTCTGATCGCTAGAGCGCCTCTAGGCAGCTCGAATAAAAAGGGTTAGGTCACATATTGCCCTGTAAGTGACGGGGCGAAGCTGTATTTGGAGTTCGACATGGCATCTTCAACAGCGACAATGGCAGCCAATGAGCTGGCAACGCACTGCGGAGCGGTTGCGCTGCCTAAGTCATTAGTCGAGCCACACTGGTATGCTGCATACACCTGCCCGAACCATGAGAAGCGCGTCGCAGTGGAACTGGGGGCGCGCGATGTCGAGAACTTTCTTCCGATCTACAGTTCCGTGCGCCGCTGGAAAGATCGCCGTGTGCGATTGGAGCTTCCTTTGTTCCCAGGTTATGTTTTCGTCCGACTTGCGCTGCGCGACCGGCTGCGCGTGGTGCAGATTCCAAGCGTCGTTCGCCTGGTGGGTTTCAACGGTCATCCTGCGCCTCTGCCCGACGACGAAATGGAAGCGCTACGCAACGGTCTGGCCCGGGGGCTGCGCGTCGAGCCTCACCCATATCTCACCGTCGGCCGCCGCGTGCGCATTGTCAGCGGCCCCCTTAAGGGTATCGAAGGGATGTTGGTTCGGAAGAAAGGAGCGTTGCGCCTGATTCTTTCCATCAATGCCATCATGTGCGCGGCCGCTGTCGAGGTGGACGTGGCGGATGTGGCAAACAACGGATGAAATCGTGAAAGAGACCGAAGTTCGGCTGAACCGTTCAAAAGAACCCCAACGAATGGCGCAGGTTCGTAGTCTGTACGGAGATGGTCGCACTTCCGAGCGCATCATCGATGTACTGCTTTCTTGTATATGCGAACCACGCATGTTAACCGGAACACCAAAGCAACATCAGGAATGAAACCTTAGGAGGAGATGATGGCGAAAATACTGGTTACAGGTAGCAAAGGAACTTTAGGAAAACCGCTCGTGCGCGAGTTGGTGCGGAGGGGCCATGACGTGTGGGGCGTTGATCTCCAGCATGATGCTGCTCCGAAGTACATCCGTGCTGACGTTTCCTCGTATCGGCAGCTCGAGCGAGTTTTTCAACAGGACTACGACTACGTCTATCATCTCGCTGCAGAATTTGGCCGACTTAATGGTGAGGAGTACTACGACACGTTGTGGCAAACGAACGTGATTGGGACTCGAAACATTCTGGAGTGGCAGCGGAAGACGGGATTCAAACTCCTATTTGCCAGCTCCTCCGAAATCTATGGCGACAGGCATGCCGAGGTACTCGATGAGGAAATACCTCTGAATAAATCTATCATCCAGCATAACGACTACGCCACCACCAAGTGGGTGAACGAGATCCAGATCATGAACTTCGAAAAACGATACGGGAACCAATGCGTACGCTTGCGGTTTTTCAATGCATATGGTCCTGGCGAGCACTTCCACAACTATCGCAGTGTGGTTTGCTTATTCTGTTACCGAGCCCTGCACGGCCTACCTTACGAAGTATATGAGGGATACCATCGGGTATTCATGTACATCGACGACTTCATTCCGACGCTTGCGAACGTCGTGAACAACTTCGTTCCGGGCGAAGTGTACAACATCGGTGGAGAGGAGTTCCGCAGTGTTCGCGAACTTAGCAACTTAGTTCTCAACTATCTCAATGTGGGCGATTCCTTTGTCACGTACATGCCCGAGGATAAGCACAATGTGCTGAACAAGCGGCCCGACATCACAAAGGCGAAGCTCGCCTTCGGACACAGTCCCAAGATCGTACTCGAAGAAGGCGTACCCAGCACCATCGAGTGGATGCAAGAGGTGTATCGCGAGACCATTTTGCCCGAACTACTTAGCAGGTCCGCGTCAGCTCAGTTTCGGGCGCATGCATAGGTTCGTGCGTTTGGGGGAGAATGCGATGGTGCCTGTCATCTCTTTTATTGTGCCTGCCCTCAACGAGGAAAAGAACCTTCCGCCTCTCATCGACAGGTTGCTAACGATCGAGGGGGGCTCGGGCTACCCATGCGAAATTCTCATTGTAAACGACGCCAGTGTCGACAGTACCTATGCAGTGAGTAGCGAGCTGGCGAAACAACATACTCAGGTTCGAGTCTTACATAAAGACCCCCCTCGAGGTATTGGCAACAGCATTCGTACGGCACTTCCGCAGGTACGGGGCCGGGTGGCCATTGTCGTTATGGCGGATGGGGTGGATCCCCTCGAATCTGCGGTGCCGCAGTTTTGCCACAAGGTCTTGGGGGAAGGCTGTCAGTTGGTCCTTCTTTCACGTCACGCCACGCCAAGCGATTCCAAGTCCATTCCTCTTTCTTACAAATTTTTCCATTGGGGATTTCGTTTGTTGACGCGCTACGCGCTGGGTATCGAGTTTCGCGACACAACTTATGCCTTCCGCGCGTTCGACCCTAATTTTGTTCGCAGTCTCCCGTTGAATTCACGCGGGTTTGAAATATCTCCGGAGATCACGTTTAAGACGGTCTTCACGGGGGGCAAGGTTGGCGAGGTCACGGGGCGACAAACAAGGCGGGTGCACGGCAAATCCAAGTTTCGATTTTCTAAGGCGTTCCGAGGGTACAGCCGCGTCCTCCTCGAAGCAGCTTGGCTTCGAATCAAGGGAAAGAACCCAGCATCTGTTCGGCCGACCATTCCTTCCTTCTGAGAGGCCAGGAATTGAGTGATGTTGCCGCGGGTCATATCCCCGGATTTTGTCCGTCGTTAGCCGCTGAGGGATGGCGAAGGTGATTGTGTATGCTGGTCGGAGCGCAAAGTAAGGATGAGGATACCAAAGTGCTGGGCCAGGCCGAGATGATAGCGACCAGAATGTGGGAGAGCCGCATCGCCCGTGATACGCTGACTACCACTGGCCTCGGGGTGATTGGGCGGAGCGCCAACCTACTTATTCCATTCGTTGTGGGCGGGCTCTTCGGCGTTTCAGCGGATACCGACGCAGTATTTTTAGCCTTGGGGATTCTGGTGCTGTTTACCGGCGTGTTCGCCTGGGCCGTGGAAGCAGTTGTCGTCCCGTTTATCGCGAAGCTGCGAGCAAAAGGCGAGGCGAAGGTCGCTGCTTTCGTCGGGGCCGTTTTATTGTGGTCGGCACTCGGGGTACTTGCGAGTTGCATCGTTTTGCTCGTCCTTGCGAGGCCGCTGCTAGCCTTGCTAACAAGTCTGTCGGTGGACACAATCAACTTGACCTACGTTCTGTTATTGGAACTGAGTCCGGTCCTGCTTCTTGTAATGTTCTCTAGTGTCCTGAGTGGAACGCTCAACGCCTATCGGATTTTCTGGGCTCCGGCAGTTTCATCCACGCTGGCCGTGGTTGTGGTGATCGGCGCGATTTGCCTAGGCAAGGGAGGGATCGGAATTCACGCGGTCGCGCTAGGCTACGTTATAGGTGAGGTCTGTCGTCTTCTCTTCCTCTGGAGTGTACTACGCAAAACAGGAATGGGCTCCATCCGCCTGGCACCGGAAGGCAGACAAACACAGCTCGAATTCCTGAAACTCTGCTCTTACACAATCGTGAGCATGGTTGTGGCAGGACTCCCGCCGCTTATCAACAGAATGATCGCTTCCTATGGGGGGCCGGGCAGCGTGTCTATCGTGGAATATGCCGAGAAGATGTTCTATGTCCCCGCAGGCCTCCTCGGCAGTGGGTTTCTTACGGTTGTGCTAGCTCACTGGTCTCTGAATTTTCAAGAAGCGGGCGTGGAAAAATTGCGCGACGACGTGTACTTGACTGCCCGTGTGTTAGCTAGCGGGGCGCTGATGGCATCGGTTGTTCTATATGCTCTGCGGTATCCCCTGGTTTCCCTCGCCCTCGGCTGGGGAAGTATTCCCAAAGAGAGCTTGGTGCAAGTGGCGCGCCTTTACGGAGTGTATCTTCTGGGGCTTCTGCCCAATGCAATCGGCCTTGTGTTTGGAAGGGCACACCTGGTTCTCAGGAACACCCGGGTTCTGTTGGAAACGGCGCTAGTGGGAGTCGGTGTGCTTTTGCTTTTGAACGCCTGGCTCGCTCCCCGCTTCGGCCTGACCGGGATTGCTTTGGCGACCGCTGGGTGTCATACCGCCTACGCCGTCTACCTTTTCTGGATGCTGGAAAAAGCGTTGAGGCCCCGGTTGGTCACACAGCATTGTGGAACGAACACCAAGTAGAGAAGCATGAGTGGCTCGCATACGCAGGCGCGCCATCCAAGTGGACCGAAACGCGATGGAGGTTGTGGGTGTTAAGAGGTTCGAGCTGGCAAGCTGGCTTCCTTCTGGTCGGTGCTATTTTTGCCGTGTTTTTTTATTTGCCGCTGGTGGTCGTCCTTTTGTGCGTGTTGCTATTCACCTGGGCCAGCAAACATGAGCTTGCGATTCCTTTCGTAATACTACTTATTCCTGTTCGCCAGGTGTCCCTCGGAAACATCGGGGAGGCGCACTTGCGAATCGGTGACGTGGTTCTCGCTGCCGTGGGTCTAATGTGGCTTGCGCGCAAGGCCGTAGAAGGCCGGGGGCCGGCTCGCCCGTTCACCAGCTTGGAACTCATCGCCATCGTCCTTGTATTGCTACACGTCCTGTCTGTGCTCTGGGCCGAAGATAAAGCATTTGCAATTCTGCGGGCTGGCAAACTTCTCCGCAACTACGCTTTGTACTTTCTTGTTGTGGACTATTTGGCGCGCGGCTTTGACAAGAACTTGCAGCGGATCGGCGCAGCACTAGTGCTTGCTGGGTGGGCCGTCCTGGGCGGATTTGCCTATTCGTTTTGGACACAAGGCGGCCTGGATGCGTTCCGGGCACTACTCACCGTTCGAGAGCTAGGGTCCCAGGGTCCGGAATTGACCTTCCTTCGCCTGGACCAAGGCGCAACCGTCTTCTTCGTGGGCATCGAAATTTGGACCATGGTGACCGTTTTTCTGGCGGCCGGTCTATTGCCGCGATTGCAGAATCGGAGTGCGGCTTTTAGACGCATGGTCACCTACTATACGATTGCGGGAACATGTGCTGTGTTTCTTTCACTCACCAGGGGCGCGATCGTGGCTATGCTAGTTGGGATGTTTATCCTGGGACTATCTACACTGAAGACCTTGGGCCGCAGGCATAGGGCTCTCATCGTCGTCGCTCTGGCGGTTGCCATCGGTCTTGTTGGCATAGGGTTTGTGAGGGTGGTCGCCGTGCATTTCGCGGCGATTGCGACGGATCTCTCGCTACTGGAACGGCTCGACTTCTGGCGCCGCGCACTGGAGGCATTCATCTCAGCACCCTGGCTCGGCGTGGGTGCCGGAAACGTCATACTGGACAGGTATGTCGCGGTTCACAACCTCTACTTACAGGTTCTCGGGGAACTTGGACTGCTTGGAGCCGCAGTTTTCTCCGGACTTCTTTTTTACTGGCTGAGGGCTTTGATCCGGATCGCGCGGCAACCCTCACAACCTCCAAAGAATTTCGTGCTTGTTCGCTCCGTGCTGGCTGCAAGCGTAGCTTACTTGGTTTATAGTTTGGTCGGTGGGGAGGCAATGGAAGGCATGGAACCATGGATCCTGTTGGCCGTCACCACCGCGTTGCTCCATGAGAATCAGCCTTCGCTGCAGTCCCTGGAAGGCGAAAGAAATGCGTCGCGGGCAGCCGCGCACTGTCCAAGCTCAACAGCTCTCGCCTGAAAGTCATTAATAGGAGCACAGTGCGCGCTGCGAGCAACATCATCCACGGTGAAACTGCAGCCGCCGCACTGCGAAGTCCATCTCGATCACGAGCCATGGCGCTTACGTTCTGGCATGATGCTCAACCACTCAACCGACGAGCTGAGTCCATTAATCGATTTTAGGAATACCTTGACGCTGACTGAAATACTAGATGCGCGTTTCTATCCACGACATTGTTCGGGATGGGACGATAGCTTATTTCGCCATCTCATTCTTTCGCACATTCGGCAGGAGGACACTATCTTGGACCTCGGGGCGGGACGCGGGCGCCTAGAGCAGATGAATTTTCGCGGTTTGGTCAAGCGTGTATGCGGATTGGATCCCGGGGAAACGGTGTTGACAAACCCTCATCTGGACGAAGCCAAGGTCGGTTTCGCTGAAAACATACCATGGCCAAACGATGTTTTCGACATGGTCTTTAGCGATAACGTGATCGAACACCTACTGGATCCCATTGACTCATTCCGCGAAGTGCATCGAGTCCTCAGACCCGGCGGGCTTTTTCTGGTCAAAACACCAAATCGCTATCACTACGTTGCTGCCACCGCTTCCCTGACACCTTACTGGTTTCACCAGTGGTTTAACGCCCGACGAGGGAACGAACGCCACGATACTTTTCCCACGGTATACCGAGCAAATACGAGAGGTCGATTGCGCAAAGTTGCCGAAAGTGCTGGACTGCCGGTAGTTGACATTATCGCGATCGAGGGTCGTCCTGAATACATGCGCTGGACCCCGCTGACCTACGCCTTTGGACTATTGTACGAACGCATCGTCAATTCCACCGACCTCTTGACACCATTTCGCGTAGTGCTGCTTGCTACATTCCGTAAGCCTAAGTAGCTTCGAGCAGCGCTTAGCGTCTTGTTTGAATTCTGTAAGCGAAAAGAGGTTGCTGGACTGCGGAGTTCATGGCCCAGTCATGAAGAATGGACATAAAGAAGCGCATGAACTACTACCGCTGCATTGCTACCGCCTACTTAGGGCGTGGCGCGAGCCACCTTAGGATTTGGCACGACACTCCTGACTTCAATGATTAACCAAGATTGGTATCGCGGGATTATGCCTCAGCAAAAAATTCGCATCCTCCAGATTATTCCAGCTTTGCTGATGGGAGGTCCCGGTTATGCCGTGTCTGGCTTGATCGAGAACCTTGATCGCGCTCGGTACGATTTGACACTTTGCACCATGTACGAGCTTCCGACATCTATGGAAATTCCCCTTCCCGCATTGGAGCAAGGAATTCCTTGGGTTCGTCTGCGAATGAAACGGTTCCTCGAAGTGAGAGCGTGGCGTTGTTTGAATCGCCTTATCCACGGCGGAAAGTTCGACATCGTCCATACTCATCTGACGCGGGCAGATTGGTACGGCCGCACCGCAGCACGCTTGCGCTCATATCCCAAAATAGTCTCGACCATTCAAAACCAGGATCGCTTCGTTTACGTTGCGGAGCTTGGAGCCCTTCGGGGACGCGTAGTTGCCACTTTGAACCGTCTTAGCATGCCCTTAGCTGACAAATTGGTTGCTGTCTCAGAAGGGGTCAGGGAGTATCTCTTGGGGGTCGAAGGCATTCCGCCAAAAAAAGTGGCTATGGTGCGAAATGCAATTCAACTTGAGCAGTTTGACCCTTCTGTCGACGACGCCAGGCGCACACAGCAGCGCCTCGGAATTCCAGAAAACGCATTTGTGATTGGGACGGTTGCCGTTCTGAACACACGAAAGGGGCTGGTGCATCTAGTGAGGGCTGCGCGAACGGTTGTCTCTCAAGTTCCCCAGTCTTATTTCCTCCTGGTGGGGGGGGGGCCGCAGGAGGCAGAACTCCGCCAGTTGGTTGCAAGTCTAGGCTTGGAAGGCAGGGTCTTGCTGTGTGGACAAGTAAATCATACGGAAGTTCTGTCATTCGTCCGAGCCATGGACGTATTCGTTCTCCCTTCGTTGATTGAAGGATTCCCCTTAGCCATATTGGAAGCTCAAGCGCTAGAAAAGCCTTGCGTGGTCACAAACATTCCAGGGTCGAGGGAAGCGGTTGCGCCCGGTCAGACGGCTATCGTCGTTCCGCCGGGGGAGGAATATCCTCTCGCGGATGCCATACTCTCTCTGTTTGCGGATGAGCAGAAACGCAAGGCCATGGGCAAGGCAGCTCGGCGCTTTGTCGAGGAGCACTATGCCGCCAGTCGAATGGCGGGCAAATACGAAGAAGTGTACGAAGAGGTTCTTAGAGTCAGGCGGTCGCCGACGCATAGCGAGGCCGAGTGAAGGGGAGCAAGGACAATCAGTCAGCACTGAGGTTGCCCGTGGAGCAAGATGAGGGATACGCGGGAGAAATCCCGGCTTTCATGTCTTTCAACTCCTGGAAGTCTGTGGTCTTATGCCTCGTCATCATAGTGCTTGTGGGCAGCTTCTTACGCGGGTTTGATCTAGGTGCAAAGAGCTTTTGGATCGATGAGCTTCTTAGCCTGAATCATGCCGGGGAAATCACTGGATGGCACTCCTTTGTCGCACCTAGCTCGGGCGATTGGCACCCGCCTCTGTATTTCCTCCTGCTCAAGGGGTGGCTTCTTTTTGGCAAGGGCGAATCGTGGGCGCGCCTGCTTTCAGTGCTCTTGGGAATTGCCGTGATTCCCGCAACCTTTGCGCTCGCCCGTCAGTTCTTCACCATCCCGGTCAGCCTCCTCTCATCTTTCTTGGTCGCCGCCTCTCCGTTGTTCCTTCTCTACGACCGGGAGGTTCGAAACTATCCGCTTTTCACTTTGATGTCGGTAATGTCGCTCTATTTTCTTGTCCGTGGCCTCCGAAAAAGACAAATGCGATATTGGTTGGGCTACACGGCGTTCACCGCGCTGGCCATGTACACGCACTATCACGGATTTTTGTTGGTTTTAGGTGAACTGGTTTTCGTATGTCTCAGCTTCAGCAGATTTCGGCCGCATTGGAAAGTGTTCGTGCTTTCGCTGGCCACCGTGGGTCTTCTTTGTTTGCCCATGCTGCCCACCTTCCTTCGACACCTCCAAGAGGCTAACCAATCGCTCAGCCAAGGCGGGAAATTCCCCATTTTTCTCGGGTATCCCGTCAAACCTATCTATATCGCTTACGGGTTTGCGCTAGGCCAGACGATCCTTCCTTGGAATCCTGTGGCAATTGTTGGCGGCCTTGTCGTGCTCACCAGTTTGGCTTTCACCCACAAGGGAATGCGCGAGCAACGGGAAATACCGACCTTTTTTGTTTCTTGTCTGGTTCTTCCCGTTATTTTAGGACCGTTGCTCTCTGAGTCCATGCCTCGCTACTACCTCTTCACGGGCCCCCTTTTCTATATGCTTTTGGCTATGGGGATGGAGGCAGTCCGGCCTGTGCCTCTGCGATTTTCCCTGGGTATGGCCCTGACTCTCGTTTGGGGGATTGGGATCAGCAACTACTACTCCGACCGGCAATTCCACGTGCTCGCGCACGTTACTCCTTGGCGCGAGGTAGGGCAGTTTCTCGGAGCTAACGTCATGCAAGGAGACACAATCATCCATGTTGCCTTGAAGCCGAAAATCGGAACCGAGCCGCTCTCTTATTACGCACAGAAGCACATCCCGCTCTACGGTCAGGAAGTCCTCGCTGCTCTCCCGGAACTGACAAAGGGAGGCTCAGTACCCAGGGTTTGGTTGATCCTGTCGGAACCTGCGCTGCAGGAAGCTGGCCGACCAGCTCTCGCTTGGTTGGCTAACAATTATTCGCAATGCAAGGCTTGGCGATACTTCCGCGATCCTGATTTCCGGTTGAAGAAGCGCATGTTCCGAAAAGACTTCGCCGAGTACCGCATTCAAATTTTTCGCTTTGAGAAGCCCCGAGTGAATGAGGTACGACGGGCAGTGTGTCAACCGAACTCGGAAAGCGACCGTGACTTCTAGGGTTTGAAAATGTTAATCAACTGCCGCAACCAACAAGAAGTTATCCGCCTTCTAGTCAACCAAATGTAAAGGGGGAAGACAATGACGCGAGTGCTGGTGGTTGGAGGTGCGGGTTACATCGGTGGGGCGGTCACGGAGCAGCTGATCGAAGGTGGATTCCCGTTCACCGTGTATGACAGCCTGATCTACGAACCGCACTATCTGAAGCAGGTGGACTTCGTCCGTGGCGATGTGCGCGACACCGAAAAGCTGAAACCGCTGCTAGATCGCAGCAGCCATGTCATCTGGCTCGCCGCAATTGTGGGCGACGGCGCCTGCGAGGTGAATCCCGCGCTCACGGTCGAGGTCAATCAGAAGGCAGTCGAGTGGCCGGCCGCGAACTTTCGCGGGCGGATCGTCTTCACCTCCACCTGCTCGGTCTATGGCCAGCACGACGCCGAAGTGACAGAAGAGTCTCCGGTGCAACCGCTTTCGCTCTACGCGAAGACCAAGCTCCAAGCGGAAGGCTATCTGCAAGCAGAGAATAGTCTGATCTTACGGCTTGGCACAGCCTTCGGCGTCTCCGACACGTACTCGCGGCCGCGGATGGACTTGGTGGTGAACTACATGACCGCTAATGCGCTCACCAAAGGCGAACTGTGCGTATACGGCGGGACCCAGTGGAGGCCGCTGATCCACGTGAAGGATATCGCCCAGGCGATCGTCCACAACCTGGAGCGGCCCGTGCGTGGGGTGTACAACCTGGCGTCGCTGAATTTGCAGATCAAGGACCTTGCCTCGATTGTTGCGCGGCTGACGAACTGCCGGGTCCACCATGCCGAGCAGAAATTCCAAGACCCGCGAAACTATCACGTGAGCACCACCAAGGCATTGCGGGACGCCATCTTCAATCCCTATACCGTGCGCACGGTCGAAGACGGCGTCCGGGAAATCACCGAGTTGGTCAACCTGGGCCGGATCAAGCAGACCGAGAACGACGTCTACTTCAACGTGCGTCACGTTGGGAACCTCAAAGCCTATGGACAACTCGCCTGAGGAACCCAGTATCATCCAAGGCGGTCTGGCCGTGGACGATCGCGGCCAGGTTTCGTTCATTAACGTTTTTTCGTTTGCGAATATCCGGCGGTTCTACATGGTGGAAAACTTCTCCACGAATGTGGTCCGCGCGTTTCATGGGCATCTGAAAGAGGAAAAATTCGTCTTCGTCGTCAGCGGTTCCGCCATCGTGGCTGTAGTTCCGATCGATGATCCTCGCAATCCGAATCGAGACGCCAAGCCACATCGGTTTGTCCTGTCGGACCGACAGCCCCAGATTCTTCACATTCCGGCGGGGCATGCCAACGGATTCCGCCCGCTCGAGCCTAAAACGAAGATCACGTTTTTCTCAACTTCCACTCTGGAAGACTCGTCCAAAGACGATTACCGCTTTCCGTATGACTACTGGGGAAAAGACGTATGGGAAGTAGAGTTCCGCTGAAAGTGCACCAACATGAAGGTATAGCCCGATGAAAAGAGTCATGCTCCTTGGCGCCACTGGCATGCTGGGAAGCGCCATTTATAGCGTACTCCATAAGAAGTACGACCTCATTCTCGCCGTCAGAAACCTCGACAAAGTCAGGCTACTCGAGAAGGCGTATGGAGGAACTGAGAGACACACAGTTATCCCATTCAATGCGGCCCTAATCTATGAGGATTACGTTGCAAAAAAGGGGTTCCCTGGCCCCTACATGGCAGAGTTTCTTCGCCGGGCAGGCGAGGTGGATCATGTTATCAATGCTATCGGTGTGACCATCCCATTTTCCCTGCGCGAGCCGGCGCTGACATTCTTCATAAATGGAGCACTCCCCCACATCTTAGCGCGGACATTCGGAGAGAAGCTTATCCATATCACGACCGATTGCGTTTACAGCGGGAAGGAAGGCTTTCCCTATCAGGAGAATTCCCCGAAATCGCCTGTTGATCTTTACGGACTTTCGAAGAGCCTTGGCGAGCCTACCGACTGTTTGACCATTCGCACGTCGATCATTGGTCGGGAGCTCGATGGTTTCACAGGGCTACTCGAGTGGTTTTTGCAGCAAAGCGGGAAAACAATTACTGGTTTTTCGGAGCACTATTGGAATGGAATCACCGCCAAGCAGTTTGGAATACTGTGTGACCAGATCATGCAGTCTCTAGATGTATTTCCGCGACGGGGCGTTTACCACGTCTTCTCTACTGTCGTGTCCAAGTACGAGATGCTCTTGGCCTTTCAACGTAAGTACGGGGTCTCGTGCACAATCAAAGCGGACAAAGAAAACAGGCTGAACCGTACGATCACCTCGGCAAAGGAACTAAACAAAATGCTGAACATTCCCTCTTTCACGGAATTGGTAGAAGCACTTGAAAACTGAAGCCAGATGAAGAAAAACTTCAAGCTCTTAACATTGCTGGGAATCCGGCCCGACATCGTTCGGATGCACAAGCTCTTGGCCTTACTCGACCGAGGTCAGGCCCAGTACGGTTATCATCACATTTACGCGCACTCAGGTCAACATTTTGACTATCAACTGGATGGTGTCTTCCATCGCCAGCTGAACGTTAGGTCCCCAAAACCGAATCTGAGAACCGGACGGACTCTAAAGAGAACAGGCGAGACGAGCCATGTACATCAATCTGCTCTACTTTTTCAAAAGACCGCTCAAATGCTCGAGCGTCTCCGTCCCGACGCCGTTCTCTACTTGGGTGACACAAACACAGTTCTCTCGGCGATCATCGTCGCCAAGTACAACATCCCGGTGATCCACATTGAGGGTGGTGGCCGAAGTTTCGACTGGCGCATGCCCGAGGAGAAAAACAGGATCATCGTTGACCATATGTCGGACCTCATCTACTGCTACTTGGACCGATACAAACAGATTCTGGTAAGCGAAGGCATTCCTGAGTTTCGTATCGTCACAGTGGGCAATATCATCGTGGATGCGATTTCGAGTTTTCTTAACACCGCGGACAAGAGCCAGGTGATCGATCGCTTGGGTCTGACCCAGAAAGAGTACGTACTTTGCACTCTGCATCGGGAAGAGAACATAGATGACCGCGAGGTCCTCATTGACAAGCTGAAAGGACTTCGACAACTGTCGCAAACTCTCCCCGTCGTACTTCCGATGATGCCGCGGCTGAAGGCGCGCATTCGGAAAAACAGATTTGAATGGATTCTAGAGGATTCGAAGGTCAAAATTACAGAACCGCTGGGGTTTATCGATTTCCTCAAGCTCGAAAAAGAAGCGCGCATAATCGTTACAGACAGTGGCACGGTGCAAGAGGAGGCGTTGATTCTTGGCGTGCCGTGTCTTGTCACCCGCCGCTCAACTGAACGACCGGAAACGATCGCAGCTGGCGCAACCGTTCTCGCAGATGAGGATTTGTGCGCCAACGCTCATCGAGCGTTGCGGATGGCCTCACAATGGGATCGTACTATTCTGAACCCCAATGGCGGGAGCCCGAGCGAGAGAATCTACCAAGATCTCGTGAGCCGAGTTCGTTCCGGTTATTTTGCAGAATCTAGGCACCTCAAGATGCTCCATGGAAGTCGATTTGTACGTGAGGCTTATGGTCTTGAGTGGTGCAATGTCAAATTCAGTCTGAACAACGGATCAGATTCTCGCTCTGAAATAATGTTAGGACCCCTAAATGCGAATCTTGCTGCTCGTTGATTGCTATTTTCCTCATTCAAAATCAAGCGCCACGCAAATGCACGATATGGCGCTGGAATTCCGTCGTCGGGACCATGATGTAGTCGTTCTCACCCCCAGTGAGAGGATTTCGGAGAACGTGGAAGTCGCCTGGGAAGACGGCGTGCAAGTGATTCGCGTGAAAACACGGAAGATCAAAGGGGCCTTGAAGGTATTCCGGGCTCTGGAAGAGGCTAGGCTTTCGAGCGTAGTCTGGCGACGAGCAAAGCAATTCTTGCTAGGAAATCCCGTGGATTTGATTGTGTTCTACTCTCCTACCATCTTTTGGGGCGATTTGGTAAAACGACTGAAGTCCCTTTGGGGGTGTCCTTCCTACCTGATCTTAAGGGATATTTTCCCCGCGTGGGCAGTCGATGCAGGCCTTCTTCGGAAAGGGCTGATTTACTGGTTCTTCCGAAGACAAGAAATTAACCAGTACGACGCTGCTGATCGAATCGCCGTGCAGTCACCGGCCAATCTCGAATACTTTACTACGGAGTTCCCGGACCGCTGCTTCCCGCTAGAAGTGCTCTACAACTGGATGAGCCTTCACGTAGAGGACTTACCGCGGACGAGCTATCGGACAGAGCTTGGTTTGCAAGGCAAGGTTGTCTTCCTCTATGGTGGCAACCTTGGTGTAGCACAAGACGTTGACAACATGGTACGCCTCGCCGTGCGTCTCTCTGGCCAGAATCACATTCGATTTCTGTTGGTGGGTGAAGGCAGCGAGGTGCCTCGCCTGAAGACACTGCTGGCAGAGAAGCGCTTGGACAATATTCAGATTCTCCCAACGGTTAACCCTCGAGAATATCTCGCAATGCTCTCGGAGTTTGATGTGGGCTTACTTTCCTTAGATCGGCGGCTGAAAACGCATAATCTGCCGGGAAAACTGCTAGGATACATGTACTGGGGTAGACCGACGCTGGCGAGCATTAATCCTGGCAATGATCTTTTCGAGATACTCCACAACTACCAAGCCGGCTTCTGTTTCTTGAACGGTGACGACGATAGTTTCTGTGCCGCAGCGCTTAAGCTCGCGAATAGTCCCGAGCTCCGGGCCAGAATGGGTAGCAATTCCCGGAAGCTTTTGGAACAGTTGTTCTCTGTCGACGCAGCCGTAGGCCAGATTACAAAGCAACTTCCTCGACAGGCAGCTGTTGTTGAACAGGCAGTAGCGATTGAGCCTGCTGGCTCCCTGCCGTTGACAGGTGGATTGTGAGTCCACGGGCGGTATCGGGCTCTCGTTACGCGCACATCGTATGCTTCGAGCCAAGTTTTCGAGGGTAGCCAACTTCTCGACATCTCCATTTCGAGAAGTGCGCAAAGTGTGTCCGGCTTCAGCTTCGTAGTTCGCAGGCATTGGGCGGGCACTCCGAAGTGACTTTGTTGGTTTCCACCTCTTCGTAGAGCCTTAATGGAATCTCTCATCGTGCCGAAGAGCTAACAAGGGAAAGGTCTCGTGTTCATAAGCTACCTTTTGATTTTCTCATTTAGTCTTCTCCTCTCGCTTGTCTTGACGCGGTACATGCGTGAATTGGCGCACGCCCACGGCTGGCTGGAACCACCGCAGCTAGATCGGCATGTACACACTATCCCTTTGCCGAGACTCGGTGGGGTAGCCATTTATACCTCCTTCATGATTGCCGTTGGCGCAACGATCTTTGTCCTGGGCCGCGTAGATACTTCCGTCGCGCTACCTCTCAAATCGACCCTTACCCTCCTGGGCCCTGCGCTAATCATATTTCTCCTAGGCCTCTATGACGATCTGTACGGTATCGGCCCGTATGGGAAATTCGGGGTACAGGCGGCGTCGGCAACGTTACTTTACTTGGGAGGATTCGGAATCCATAGGCTGGCTCTTGTCTCGTCCGGCCGCGAACTTGATTCTTTCGTTGGTCTGCCCCTCACGATACTCTGGGTCCTGCTGATCACGAACGCGTTCAATCTTATCGATGGTCTAGATGGGTTGGCGGCTGGTTCGGCGCTGTTCTCTACAATTGTCGTGCTTATCTTGTCGCTGGTCTTCTCGAATTCCATGGTGACGTGTTTTGCGATTGCCTTGGCTGGTGCCACTCTTGGATTCTTGCGCTTCAACTTCCACCCGGCGTCTATTTTTCTTGGCGACTCCGGGAGTTTGTTTATCGGATTCATGCTCAGCGCGATGGCGTTGGCAGGATCCCAGAAGGCGCCGACGATGGTTGCGGTAGCGATCCCGGTCGTCTCGCTCGGATTGCCAATACTGGATGTCGCACTTGCAGTTGTGCGCCGGTTTCTCGTCGGAAAGCCTTTGTTCAGCGGCGACAATCATCACATCCATCATAAACTGCTCCGGCGTGGATTGTCCCAGCGCGAAGCAGTGCTCATCCTCTACGTCGTTACGGCCGGATTTGGATTCTTGAGCCTCGTAATGCTCCATCAAAGGGGGACAATCGCTCTGGTACTAGCCGTGACAGGTATCGGAATCCTGATCGGAGTTCAACAACTTCGCTACCACGAATTCGCCGAATTGATGTCGATCTTCCAGCGCGTAACCCGTCGCCGAGAGATCTTGGCAAATCATGTGGCAGTCCGGCACGCTGCGGAGTCATTCAACGTGTGCGACAGCTTCGCGGGCATTTGCCAAGTACTCCAACACACTCTTCAACCGATTGGGTTCGACGGAATCTGCTTGCAAATGCTGAAGCCAAATGGTTTTCCGACTTCCTCATTCTATCCTTTCCGCTGCGCGCCCAATGGCAATCTGTTTTTCTCATGGATCGGCCGTGAAGTAGTGGAACCTTCGTGGGAATTACGCCTAGAGCTGGTCACGAGCGCTGAACAACGGTGGGGATATGTTTCCTTAATTCGCATGTCCGATAGCGAGGCGCTAGCCTTGGATGTTAATCTTCTTACCCAGGAATTTCGAACCGCCCTTTCGAATGCCGTGGACCGAGCCTGCGTGCGATTGGAGGCCTCTGTTCACGACGACGGGGACATCCACGAGAGTCGAACCCGCAAAACGGCAGCCGGTTCACTGACGGATTAAACTTAGCAGGGAGCATGCGCACCGTCGCGCACTACAACTGTGCTCTTACGACCCCAGCCGAGCCAGGCAGGATCGGGTTTTGTTCTCAGCAATCTACAAAGAATCTACAGGTTCAGGCATAGCAAGATGGAGTGAACCTTTGAACTGACTCACAGAAATGGGCACAGTTTCCGGGAAAGGAACCACAGTGAAGAGAAAGCGATACTCCCGGAAATTTCAGCGGATGGCCGTCGAGCGCATGCTGACCGGCGACGATGTGGGGGAATTGGTTCGGGAGCTGACAGTGACCCGGCGATGCCTCTACAAGTGGCGGACAAAACTCGAGGTGGTTGAACCTGGGGAAGAGGCATCGCGTCCGAGCACGCATACGGCTTGCTACCGGAAAGAAATTCAACAGCTAAAGCGATTGCTGGCCGAGAAGATCATGGGAGTGGATTTTTTCAAAGGTGCCTTGCAAAAAGTCGAGGCTCGATACCAGAAGCGCGGCGACTCTGGCGAGATGGCATCTACGAGCAAATCCGGGAAGTGATCTCGTTGCAAGGCAGCCTGAGTATCGAGCGCATGTGTCAGTTAGTGGCGGTAAGCCGTAGGTTTTTTTCCGAATTGTTACGTGATGCCTTGGGCGCTTTTTCTGCATGGTACGGTACGCAAGAGAATCTCAACGATGCGTTCAGCAGCATGGCCATCCCATAAAGGGGGGATGCGGCCCGCCTTCCTCATTCCGGAGAGGACATCTTGAGCCGCCCCGACGATTCTTGCGGGGTCTGTTCCTACGAGTACATTTGTGCCCTGGGAGACGGTGACCGGGCGCTCGGTATTCTCGCGCAGGGTCAAGCAAGGGACACCGAGCGCCGTGGTTTCTTCCTGGATGCCCCCCGAGTCGGTCAAAGCCAGGGTTGCCTTGCTGAGTAGGCAGAGAAAATCGAGATATCCCAGTGGCTCAATGAGGCGGAGTTCCGGGCGATGTTTGATGCCGCTATGGCTGAGCCGCTGCTGAGTGCGCGGATGCACCGGAAACATGATGGGGACTTGCGGGGCAATCGTATCGATAACGCCGAGGAGCTCAGCGAGTTTTTCCGTAGAATCGACGTTTGAAGGGCGGTGAAGCGTCAAAACGCCAAAGGATTGCCAACCTTTACCGTTGCGAAGTCCCAGCTCATCACCGATGCGAGATTGTTGGGCGAGGGGAAGGAAGTGAAGGAGCGAGTCGATCATGACGTTCCCAACGAGATGGATGCGGTCGCGCGGCCGACCTTCTTTCAAGAGATTGCCAACGGCATCTTCTTCCGTTACGAAGAGATGATCAGCCAGCGCATCGGTGAGAACACGGTTGATTTCTTCGGGCATGGTCCGATCAAAGCTGCGCAGCCCCGCTTCGACATGCGCAATGGGTATGCCAAGCTTCACAGATGCCAGCGACGCCGCAATTGTGGAGTTCACATCGCCTACCACCAGGACGAGATCGGGCTTCTTTTCCAGCAGCAGCGGTTCTATGCGCTTCAGAATCTCGGCCGTCTGCCAGGCATGCGAACCGGAACCAACTTCTAGGTTGAAATCAGGCGTTGGAATGCCCATCTGGCGGAAGAACACATCGGAAAGTTTTTCGTCGTAATGCTGGCCCGTGTGAACAAGAACCGGCTGGATACCGGCGTGCTTAGCCATTTCATGCATCAGCGGGGCGATCTTCACCAAATTCGGTCGTGCGCCGACAATGTTGAAAATCTTTAGCGGATTTGCCATGTGGAACTCACGAAACGCAGTATAGCATTCGAGGTTTGTTTCGTCCGGTGGGTAAATCTCTAGCTCTTTGTTTTGTCGATCGCCAAACGTTAGGTTTTGACAGGTCGTCTTTGGGCGAGCGGTCCAACCGCCAAAATGTTTTTACTTTGACTTTCCGTTTTTCAAACCGCAGGTTTCAACCGCTCCGCCATCCTTGCGTTGAGGATCATTGTTTCTACCGGCGCCCTCCGTGACATTTGCCGTGACAATCGACGCAGAGCGTGATCAAGTTGTCCATCACATCGCCCCCGAGCCGGCTCCTGGGCTTCATGTGATGGACCTCCAGGCCTTTTGTGGAACCACACTGTTGACATCGCCAACCATCTCGTTCAAGCACGCGTGTCCTGACGATTGCGTACTCTTTCGAATCCAGTTTGAGTCGAGGTCGTTTCTGGCGAAGACGCACCGAATTGATTGAACCTTGCATAATCAAGTCTACTGTTGAGTCTCGGCCAGGTTGGCCCCCGCCAGAAAATCCGCACAGATCATCTCCAGGCAGTAACCCCTGGACTTGTTTGAGCCGAGCATCAACCCAACAGTCTCGAGCGCCTCTTCGATCACAGGAAGCTGGCTCTTGTACACCTTGAAGTAAAGGATCTCGTGTGGCTCGGTCTCCTGCCCGGTTAGGTGCCGCTCGACCTCTCGCTTGAATTCCTCCCTGGGCATCGAGCTGGCCTTATGCACCCAGGGTGCACAATCGAACCTCTGCCCTTCCCTCCGGGCCACCTTCACCAACTCCCGCGCTTTGGTCCATCCCATCAACCTTAGTTCCGGTTTCGAGATCCGCGGTAGATGCTCGTGGATCGCCATCAGGTAATAGGCTTTTCGCCGCGATTCCGGAAATCGCTTCTCAAGAAATTCATCGAACGACTTCAAGTTCTCTAATCTCCAGTACTGCCCTGCCCGAACCTCGCACAGGTACTGCCCCAACTCCACAAACCGCGCGTCCTTCTCTTGTTCTTTGGTCTTCTCCCAGCTCAAGATCTCGTCGATCTTGTCCAGACGAAGACTGCCCTTCGCGTGTTGAGTTCCGGAGACACGGTGGGCCGCCTGTTAATCCACAAGCTCGTCAAGCCAATCAAGGTCGCTCGCTCCTGCCTTGCGCACGAGATTCGTGTCGATCAACGGCTGGTTGTTTAGGCAAAGCCCTAGATGTGGGCAGCTCAGGCAGCCGTTTTGGGGAAAGCGGATACCGCTGTGCGAAACGAACTGAGCCGCTTCGATCTGGCCGATCGTTCCCTCCACGAGGCGCCCGAACTCTTGACGTTGCTCTTCCGAGATCGACCCTCTCAAATATTGAATCTCGGGAGCATGCTTCCGGACGAACACGACCAATGCCACTTCCGAAATCCCACTGATCCAGGAATAACAAATGAGCTGTGGATCGAGTGAAAGTAGTCCCTCGGGTTCCGTCGAATAGCGACTGGTTGTTGTCTTCCAGTCGATCAGGCAGTGCTGGCCATCGACCTCTCCGATGGCATCAAGATAGGCAACGAATTCGCTTCCTCCCGGCAGTGACCGAGGCATTTTGATTTGTAAATTCTTCTTCGGACTGCGAATCCGAATGCGATTATCCCGCGCAAATGTTTCGAGTAAATGGACTCCCTGGTGGAAGAGGCGGTCCCAGGACTCTCCTTTGCGGTATTCAAATGGAGCATCGCGGTACGCTTCCCATTCCTTGAAAAGCACAGCAGCGCTATCCTCCTGACAAAAGTAGGCCCCAAGAGCTTTTTCAAAGCAGCGACCGAAGACCATCGCTGCCCG
>WNGL01002047.1_pt1 | contig 26175 bp, 31 predicted proteins | sample 5400591 | NCBI WGS metagenome assembly WNGL01 (sample SAMN13153377, study PRJNA577476) | soil metagenome | isolation source: 80 cm soil or saprolite under Garry oak tree replicate 1 | place: USA:California | collected 2016-06-15 | reverse complement strand
CGCCCAACGGCAAGGTAGACCGCCGCGCGCTACCCACTCCCGACCAAAGGTCCAACTTGGAAGAAACCTTCATTGCTCCTAGCACGCCTACCCAGCAGGCTATGGCCAAGATCTGGGCGAACCTGCTCAAGCTTGAGCGTGTGGGTATCCATGACAACTTTTTCGAGTTGGGGGGCCACTCGCTATTGGCTCTGCGGCTTATCAGTCAAATCAATGAGACCTTCGGCAAAAAACTTCCTCTCGCAGCCGTGTTCCAAGCTCCGACGATCGAGCAATTGACGAGACTCGTTGCTGGCGACATTGTGCGGCCGACTTGGTCCTCTTTGTACGCGATTCAACCTCAAGGCTCCAAGCCGCCGTTCTTCTGGATTCACGGCGAGAACAGCGATCCTTTCCTGCCTCGCTATCTCGGATCGGATCAGCCTTTATACGGGGTGAGACACCAAAGTGAAGACGGAAAACCCGCGCGCTACACCACAGTAGGAGACATCGCCGAACATTACCTCAGTGAAATTCGTGCCGCGCACCCCCATGGCCCTTATCTACTCGGCGGCTATTGCGTCGGTGGCATGGTCGCCTTCGAGATTGCTCAGCAACTCAAAAAACTAAATGAAGATGTTGCTCTACTGGTCATGCTAGATCCCGCAAATCCCAATGCAGGTGAATTGTCGGCTTCCTCAGCGCTGCCTGTTCCCGATTATTCAGCCAACGGAAAATCGTTGCGCAGTAAGGTTTCCCGTCACCTGGGAATACTAGCGTCTCTCAAGTCTGACGAGAAGATCCGTTACATTCTGGAAAAAGCCGTGGGAAAGGCGAGAGAACTTGTCATGAACATCACCTCCCGGAACAAAACCATTAAGAGAGCCGTTTACAAGACGTGCTTGGCTCTCGGATATCCCATTCCTCCCTCATTCCGCAGCCGCTACATCCTGGATGTTTACGATCAGGCGGTACTAAACTATGCCCCAAAAGTGTACCCGGATCGACTAGTCGTGTTAAAAGCCGCCTACGAATGTGATGCAACTCGATGGGAAAGTTTAGCTGCGCGAGGACTAGAGGTCCATGAAATTTCGGGCGACCACACCACAATCCTCAAAGAACCTTACATGCAGCAATGGGGCGATCTTCTAAGAACACAAATCGAACGAGCCCAAATCACTACCGGAGCGAAAGAAAACCCATCGGCACGATCACCGCTCTCGAACATCTTGGTTCGTTTGGCATATTTTTTTCTCCCCTATACTGCTTACGGCTACGAGCTTTGCGTTTGAAAGTCTTAGACCTCGAGCCCAAGTTAGCCTGGGCGGTTCCATAGACTTAGAGCGCTCTCTCCGTTTCCTTCCACGGCGCGAGGCGCTTTTGCAGCTTCTCCACGGCGCTGCTGAGCCCCACACCCAGCAAAGCCAAAAAGATAACCGGGACGAAAAATTTGTCGGTCGCCAGAGCGCTGGAGTATCGAACCAAGAGCGCGCCCATGCCGGTTACGGCGGTGAACATCTCCGCCGTGATGATGCCGATGAGAGCGCGCCCTACGGCGAGTCGAATCCCGGCCATGATGAAAGGGGCGCGCTTGGTATCGACCAGATGCGCGCTGACGGTGTGCACGCCGCTGAACGTGTTCATGAGCACCGGAAACAATCCGCTCAAAAATACGATGGCGATTTTGGATGACGTGCCGAGACCGAACCAGAGGAGAAGCAAAGGAATCAGCGCAACCCGGGGCGTTGCATCGAGGGCGTAGACATAAGGATCCAGCAAGTACTCGGCCAAGCGATAGCGTCCCATCAAGAGCCCTACAATGATGCCGAGAACCAGCGCGCCACTCAAGCCGACAGCAAAAACCTGCAGGCTCCCCATCGCCTGGCGTTGAATTTCGCCGGCGTTAAGAAGTTGAAGCAGAGCGCGTGCAATGGCGCTCGGATAAGAAAGGAACAATGGGTTGATTTGGCGACCGAAGATTTCCCACAAAAGCAAAACGACAACGGCCGACGCGGCGCGCACTGAACTCAAGTGGTCAGCCAACCGAAAAGGTCGCTCATGAGAAAGATCGAGCTCCGCCAAGGCTCGTTCTTCTAAAACGTTTAGTGCCATAACCGTTTGAATCTCGCTCAGAGCGACTCACTACCGAAAATAGTCAGCATTTGCCTCCTATGAACATCGTCCAATCTCAACTCACCGCCCGCTCGCTCTCCTTCCAACGCGCCATTTTTCTCTCCAACATCTGGGTGGCATGGATGAGCCCGATGCCTAGACCGGCCAGGACGATGATCACAACGAACATTTTCGCGGTTTCGAAGATGTTGCCATAGAGCGACAGCATCGCTCCCAGCCCCGTGATCGCGGTGAAAAGCTCGGCGACGATCATCCCGACCAGCCCGCGCCCGACGGCGATCCGTACCCCAGCCATGATGAAAGGCAGCGCCGCGGGAAATACGATTTTGAACATGATCTGCCGGCGCGACGCCTGATAGGCCCGGCCGACCTCGACGATGGAAGCGCTTACGTTCTTCGCGCCGCTTGCCGTGTTGATGAGGATCGGGAAAAAAGCAAAGAGAAAGACGACCGCGACTTTGACCGCGAATCCCAATCCGAGCCACATCATGAGCAGCGGCGTGAGCGCGACTTGCGGCGTGGCGTACAGGGCATTGACATGCGGCTCGAAAATAGCTTCCGCCAGGCGCGAGCGGCCCATGGCGAGTCCCAACCCCACACCAAGGACAAGCGACAACCCGAACCCGGCCGCCAGGGCGCCCAAGCTCACCGCCGCCTGCCGCAGGAGCTCGCCCGTGGCGAGAAGTTTAAAAAATGCCTCGACAACCGCGGTTGGATAAGTAAAGAGAATCGGATCGGTCTCCCGTCCATAGATCTCCCATACAACGAGAAAGAATAAGATCGACGCGGCGCGGATGAGATTGGGATGATCGTAAAGCGACCACCGATGCCGGCGGCGAAGTCCTAGTTCATTGATGAGTTGTTCGTCCGATGCGCTTGTCATCCTACCCTCGAAGCGATTCCCGCAGCTGAGAGCGCAACTGCGCAAAGCGCGGATCCGCTTTGACGTCGCCCTCCCAACGCGGGCGGGGTAGATCCACGCTTACTTCTTCTTTGATGCGGCCGGGCCGCGCCTGCATCACCACCACACGATCCGACAGATAAAGCGCTTCATCGATGCTGTGGGTAACAAAGACCACCGTCGTGTCGGTCCGGGACCAGATCTTGAGCAACTCCTCTTGGAGTTGTTCTCGGGTCTGCGCGTCCACCGCACCGAAGGGCTCGTCCATCAACAGAATGTCGGGTTTTTTCGAAAGCGCCCGCGCAATGCCGACCCGCTGCTGCATTCCTCCAGAGATTTGATGAGGATAGTAATGTTCGAAACCTTTGAGCCCGACCAGCTCCAAATATTGTCCCGCGAGCGCGGAGCGCTCGTCCTTGGGAACGCCTTCGATTTCGAGCCCGAACTCCACGTTGCTGAGCACCGTGCGCCACGGCAGCAGCCCGAATTGTTGAAAGACCATACAGCGGTCCCGCCCCGGAACCGTAACTGCCTGACCGTTGACCAACACCTCGCCGCAGTCCGCCGGCAGCAGGCCGGCGATGATTCTGATCAAGGTCGTTTTGCCGCAGCCGCTCGGACCGAGAAGCGAGACGAACTCGTTTTTTCGAATGGCTAGGGAGATATTATAGAGGGCTACCAGCCCGGGCTTCCGCGAATCATTCTGTTCGAAAAAGACCTTGCTAAGTTGCCGAACCTCCAACATTCACCCGTCCAAGGATTCTGAAACGCTCGCTGGCCATTCGGCGCTACTTCCGGCCCAGTTCTTTTAGCGCCCGGTCGACAAAGCGGCGATCAAAGAACTGGCCGTAAGGAAGAGGTTTATCGAGATAACCAACCTTCTTGAGGAAATCCACCGTATAATTGTACGATGCTTCCGTGACGTCTCCATTGACGCCCCAAAGCCGCGGGTCCGCGCTGTCGTAGGCTTTGCTTAACACCTCAGGGGTTTCCTCAGGCAAAATCTTCTTGGCGACCTCGACCGCACCTGCCTTATTGCTGGCGATCCAGCGATTCGATTCGATAATCGCCTTGGCTAATTTGTAGATTGTGTCGGTATTTTTCTGGATATAATCTTCCCTAGCCATACCAAATTCGTAGGGGATCTCCGGCACAATCTTGGGAACGTTGACGATATCCACGATCTCCGGATAACTGGCGAGCTTGGCCGCTTCCGTGTTCGTCACCACGGTTGCGTCTATTTTGCCAGCCACGAGCGCCTTGAACCGGTCTGCCGGAGACCCGACGGCGACGTATTTGAATTTCTCCGGGTCCACACCGCTCCGCTCCAGAACGATGCGCGGGATGTGATACGAGATCGCGCCGATGCCGGAGACCGCGATGCTTTTCCCAACCAGCGCTTGGAGCGTCGTCCCGGCCTCTTTGCGCGCAACAAAGTGATAGGGAGTGATCGGGTTCGCGACAACCCAGAGTCGAATCGGCGCCTTCTTCGAAGCGCTCACGATCGCCTCCGTCGCGCCCATGTTGATGGAAAGATCGATTTCACCTGACAATAAAGCCTTTACATGCGTGGCGTCGCCGCGGAATTCCACGACCTCTGCGTCCAGGCCATACTTTTTGAAGAAACCTTTCTCGATGGCGACATAAGGCGTTATCGAATCCAGCGACGGCGGACTGAGGGATGAGCCCAATTTAATTTTCGCCGTCTGGGCATCGCCGACCGCAGGTATCATCAACCCGAATAAACCGAGTGCGATCCAAGCCGCCGCACCACTCACGAAATTCTTTAGGGTCATTATTTACCTCCCACGGTCGAAATATTGGCGCTAAACTTTGAGCGTGAGACTATCCAATAAGATGCCGTAATTCAACGCTCCAAGAACGATTCAAGCAGCCGTCGGGCTTGTTTAGCGTGTCCCAAGTGTAATAGAAAGAAGTCCCGAAAAGGGTCACGCAAGACTTGAAAGGTGATGTCATGTTGAAGCGGAAGCTGCCGTGAGAGAATAGTTTTTTGCGCACTGAACTATCCCAATTCAACTCACCAGGAAGAGAAGCTGGCCATGGCGCTCAAGAGCGCGCCGTATGTGCTCGTCGGCCAACTTAACTTACGTTCACCGGGTGAATTAAAAGGAAAAAAGATCGGCGTAACTGTTTTCCGCTTCGTCATCAGGGACTTTGACCCGTTGTGCCGTTCGTGAAAGAGAGTTGCGCGCCCGGCGAGCGTGACATATACTCGCCGCCGATCGCAAAAAAAATTACCTCTCGCGCATTAGCGATTGGATCTATGGCTTCTAATGAAGAGTTTCAAACCTCCAAAACTCCTCTGGTAAAACAGCTCGCGCATTGGGTGATCGATTTCGATCCCAGATCTATTCCCGAAGATGTCGCCTCCCATGCGAAGCTGCTGATTTTGGATTCCATCGGTTGCGCGCTCGCAGCACGCGAAGAACATGCCTACCGGCGAGCTCTGCGAACATTCGATGCGCTCGGTGGCAAACCGGAATGCGCCATCATCGGTTCGCGGCGCCGGATGCCGGTGACAAACGCGGTCATGTTAAACGGCATTTTGATACGCGAGCTGGACCTTAACGATATCTACGTGGGTCCCGGCCAAACTGGCCATCCGAGCGATAACATCGCGGTGGCCCTCTCCGTCGGCGAGCGGCAACGGAGCTCCGGACGCGACGTGCTCGCCGGCGTCATTCTTGGATACGAGATCTACTGCCGCATTCAGGATCTCATTGTGAACCGGAGTTTGTGGGACCACGTTACGGCGTCAGCGTTGGCCGCCCCGTGCATTGCCGGTCGATTACTCGAGTTGGAGGTTGAGCGGCTTGCGCATGCGTTGGCGTTGTCTGCTGCGCACGGCAATACTCTGGCGGCCGTCCGCTCCGGACAACTTTCAAATGCCAAAGCGATGGCAAATGCCTTTGTCGCATTCCAAGCGACCTTGTGCTCATTGCTTGCCGCCGAAGGCGTGACCGGACCGCTCGCCGTGCTGGAAGGCCGTGGCGGTCTCAGTCAAGGTCTGCTCGCTGGTGCGGACATCGTGTTGCTGATGGCGCCGCTGTGCGATCATTTCAGAATCAGCGACGTCAGCATTAAAGCTTACCCGTGCATCGGAACGGCGCAGGCAATGGTCGCTGCTGTGTTAGAAGCTCGTACCGGGATCACCGATCCGATGAAAGAAATTAAACAAATCGAGATCCGGATGGCCGATGTGCCCTTTGTCCGTCGCCAAGTTGAAGACGAAGACCGCCGGCGCCCGACCAGCCGCGAGACGGCGGATCACAGCTTTTATTACCTGGCGGCCGTGGCGCTGTTAGACGGCGAATTGACCCCAGCGCAGTTTGCTGACGGTCGTTGGCTGGAGCCTTCGGTCAAAACGCTTATGGAGCGAATGACTATCCGGACCGATCCCAGTTTGAGCGCCTACACTCCGGCGAGCTATCCGTGCGTCCTGCAGTTCGCAACTGAGAATGGCTCAAGCCGCACCGTGGAAGTTTTCTATCCTAAAGGCCATCCGCGAAACCGAATGTCGCCGGCTGACGTGGAAGCCAAATTCCGCGGCTGCGCACGCTCGGTTTTATCCGAAGCGCAGCAGACGAAAATCATTTCTTTGGTTCTCAATTTGGAAACCCTTCCCTCCGTCACCGAACTCATGAGCCAGTTGGCCGTAAACGAAACGTGAGGGTCGTTCAGATCACGGAAATTCGCGCAAGACGGACGCGCCGTTCGACGATTAGCGATCGTGACAATGAATAATCGGTGGAGGACTGATGGACACAATGCCGTCTAGAAAGCTCACCCGAGAAGGCGCGATGAAAGTGCTCGAAGCTGCAGTAAGCGCAGCAGAAGCCAAGGGCCGTTCAGCCAGTATCGCGGTGGTCGACGACGGCGGTCATCTTCTGGCCTTTAGCCGAACGGACAAGGCGGAACTCTATTCCATTCCTATTTGCCTGGCTAAGGCACGCAGTGCGGCTTTGACGAGATTTCCGTCAGGCAAGAAAAGCCCCACGGGCAATGAAAGGGACGATCACCATGCGTTGGCGATCACTCTGGCGGCCGGCCCTGGTTCATTCGTCAGCGTGCCGGGAGGGATCCCTTTATTTTCGCAGGGCGAATGTATCGGCGCGGTTGGCGTCAGTGGAGCGGGTCATAGCGACGTAAAAATAGCGGAGATTGCGGCTTCGACCGTTGAAGCGATTACACCAAAGAAACCCGGCTCTACTTAGTCACACATTCAGAGATGATACTCGCAGTTCAGCCACGGCCTGCCAATTTACGGCCCTGATCGAGGACGGCGAACGAGCGCGCCGCCGAAGGCATGAGGAAGCGGTAGCCGCTCGAAACCAGCCGTTCGATGTTTTTGCCGTCGGGGTGGGGATGGCCACAGGGAACGTTGTGCTCCTTGCAGATTTTGAGAATGCTATTGATCGCGTCAGCAACTACCGGGTGGTCGTAGTCTCGCGGATGGCCCAGTTCCTGGCTCAAATCGCCTTCGCCGATAAGAACGACGCCGATTCCGGGAACCTCCTGCAAAATTTTTGGCAGATTGTCGATGGCGCGGGTCTCTTCGCATTGAATCACGACGAGAATCTCACCTTGCGGAGCCAGCGGCCAGACGTCGGCGCGGCTGTAATATTCCTGCTGGGTCAATCCCCAGTAACGCGCGGCGCGAGCGGGCGCATCGCCGCGGATGCCGGGCGGGTTGTAAAGCGGAGCCTCTGCGAGGCGAGGATAACGGCAGGCGCTGACGGCATTCGAGGCTTCTTCGACGCTGCTCACGTGGGGAAAACGATTCCAAAGACGCCGATGTCCAGCACCTGCTTGGCAATCCACTGATTCATCTCGCCGCCGTTGGGAGGGATTCGCACCATCGGCGTTACCTTGGGAGCGAGGGTTCCGCGCGAGACGATCTCGCGCCGGTCGAGCATGTACTGGAGCGCCTGTCTGAGTCCGGGAAAATCAAGCGGCGCGTGCTCCATTTCGAAGACCGTCCCGTCGAGAGAAGAGCTTGCCATGGCGATGGCGCTTTCGACATCCACGGAAGTGAATGACGCGAAGGCGATTTTGCCCTCCTCTAGGGTTTTGATTACGCCGTTAAGGCGAGGTATGTCTGCCATAAGTAAGCTCCTCTTAAAATGGTTTGAAAAATTATCTCATGTATAGCATGACCCAATTGGGGGTAACAATCTTGAGCACTGGTTGCCTGTCTACAGGCAGGCATTCATACAAATAGGGGCACGATCCGAACTTATGTTTTCCAGCCGAAGGAGGAACCATTTATGATCATTGACGCGCACGCACACTACACCACGGCGCCTTTGGAGCTACAGGCTTACCGCGGCAGACAAATCGTCGACCTAGCGAAGCCCATACGCGCTAAACTGCAGATCAGCGATGAGGTGTTGCAGCGCTCGATGCAGGGCCAGTTCAAGCGTATGGCGGACAGCGGCATCGACCGGCTGCTTTTTTCGCCGCAGGCGTCGGCCATGGGCCATCACTTCGGATCGCCCTCGGTGAGCCGTTACTGGACTGAGGCGTGTAATGATTTGATCGCCCGCGTGGCGCGCCTCTGGCCGGACAAGATCTCTCCGGTTTGCCAGCTCCCACAATCTCCAGGCGTAAGCCCAAGAGAGTGGGTGGACGAGCTCGAACGCTGCGTCAAGGAGCTTGGGTTCGTAAGCTGTAACGTCAATCCCGATGTCGCCGGAGGCCGTGAGCCGTTGACTCCCTCTCTGGCAAGCGAGTGGTGGTATCCGCTGTGGGAGAAAATGGTGGATCTCGACGTGCCGTGCACGATTCACGCCAGTGCTTCGCTCAACCCGGCGATGCATCTGACGAATTCCTATTATATCGCCCAGCACCATTCCGGGGCGGTAGAGCTGCTAAAATCCCGCGTCTTTAAAGATTTTCCCAAGCTGAAAATCATCATACCTCACGGCGGCGGAGCGATTCCTTATCAGTGGAACCGCCATCGCGGCATGCACGTCAAAGAGGGGCTGGAACCCTTCGAAGAGGCAGTGCGGAAAGTTTACTGGGACATGGCGATCTACGATAAAGAATCAATGGAGCTTTTGATCAAGCGTGTCGGCATCGACAACGTTCTCTTCGCTACGGAGATGTTCGGAGCGGTCAATGCCATTGATCCGAAGACCGGACGGAATTTCGAGGACATCGTGCCGATATTTAAATCCATCGAGTGGCTGAGTGAGGAGGATAAAACCAAGATCACCGAGGGCAACGCGAAAAAGCTCTTCTCGCGGATGGCCGCCAAATCCAAGACATAACCTGTACGTAATCTGCCTTTGGGACGATTTGTCATGTGGCTCTGTCCCAAGACTGCGCGCGATCGCGATTGGCCGGAAGTCGTCAACATCCGCCACGGCCCGGCAATCTTACAGCGTGAAGTAGAACGTAGCTCCTTGTTCCACTTTGCCTTCGGCCCAAACTCGGCCACCGTGGCGGTGAATGACACGCTGAACGGTGGCTAGCCCAATGCCTGTGCCCTTGAACTCCGTCATCGCATGCAGTCGCTGGAAAGCGCCGAACAATTTATTCGCATAGGCCATGTCAAACCCCGCGCCATCGTCACGCACGAAACAGGCGGGTTTACCGTTACTCGCGATAACACCAAATTGGATTTTTGAGGACTGCGCCAACGGCGTTCAAATGCTACAGACCCACAGCGGTTAACGGAGTGAGAAAACACTATTGTAAAGCTTGATCAGCTCAACTTGTTTATCATCCCAATCGGAAGAAGGAATCTGCATCTTCTTGCCCTTGAGATCCACCAGATAGCCCACGTCGTTTCTACTCGCCCAGCGGCCTTGGCTCGCCATGAGGTCCTGTCCCGGTTTAGAGAGAAGAAAGTCGACAAATAAAGCCGCGACATGCGGGTGAGGAGCGCCGGCGGATATGGAAACCGTCGTGGGCGTCTTAACCGGCACGAAGGGCTCTGAAAATATGAAATCAACCGGCGCCTTGGCATTTTTTAGCTGGAGCACCTCTTCAGGAAAGGCATCGATCACGATCGGGAACTCTCCAGCCAACGCCAGTTGCGACAAGAGCGTGGGGCCACGGCGCATGTTCAGCTGTTGCTTGGCCAACTTGCCGGCAAGCTCTAAAGCCTTGCTGCGACCATAAAAATCGATCAGCGACGCCAGCCAGTCATAATCCGTCGTGTCCATTCCCAGCTTTTCTTTCCACTGCGGATCAAGCAAAGCCTCGAAAGACTTGGGCGCCTTATCCCGTGGAACCATTCGAGTGTTTGTCAAAAACACTCTGGGCTGAGCGTAGATTCCGTTGACGTATCCATCTTTATCGGTAAAGCCTGGGCGTAAAGACGCTCGAAACGGCGTGCGGTATCGTGCGATCGCGCCGTTTTTTGCCATTACGCCGACAAAAGACCTGCGGGTATTAATAATGTCGGCGCGGTGATTGTTGGTCCGATGCTCAACTAGCAACTGGTCAAGTTGCCGGCTCGCTCCGCCGGGCTGAAATCTCACCTTCAGAAAAGGATATTTGCTTTCAAAGCCTTTGATGAGCTCGGCCGCGCGGTCGCTGGCCATGGCTGCGTACCATACGACTTCCCTTTCGTTGCGGGCTTCCTTCTCAAGAGTCTCGGCACGCTCCTCTGCAGACAAACGATTGATTCGATCCAGCCGCTCCTCCACGGATGCGGCGTTGAGCAGCGCGGCAGAAAGAAGCATCGTGAAAACGATGACAACCATCACAGCGATCGGAGAACGCTTCATCTCTGCCACGCCTCTACTTTATTCTCGTAAATTGTACGTCACAGTCCTTTAGCAGAGCCGAAGGCTGGATTTGTGAACCCCATCACTATAATAGGGCCTAACGACAAAAATAGTTTTTCGGACTAGCTTAAGCCTTCCGCAAAAATTCGCTGAACGCCTGCGAGAGCGGTGATAACGGACGGCGCTTGTGAAAGACCTCGTAGAAATCACGCTCCATTTTTAGACCTCGAATGGGGATTTCTACTAAGATACCGTCCGCCAGCTCTCGCCTGATGGAGGTGCGAGAAAGAATCGAAACTCCGACTCCGGCAATGAGCGCTTCTTTGATCGCTTCTGTGTTGCCAAGCTCCATGACTACGTTCAAGATCTTTTCTGCGGCCCGTCCCTTCTTTGCGAGCAGCTCTCTAAAGGAATCAAGGGTTCCCGAACCGCGTTCTCGTGAGACGAACTTTTCTGAGCGCAGATCGCCCAAAGCAACCGATTTGCGCCGGCTCCACGGATGATCTTTGGAAACCACCAGGATCATTTCATCCTGCCAGATTTTCTCAAATAAAAGTGGATCGTTCTCACCTTTGAAGCCGACAAATCCGAGTTCGACCTTCCCCTCAAGCACCTCATTGACGATTCCTGCGGAATCCCCGATTCGAAGTATCGGTTTCACCTCGGGGTACTTTTTTACGAAGGCGCCGAGTCTTGGGGGCAGAAGGTATTGGCCGGGAATGCTGCTTCCGCCAATCCAAAGTTCACCGCTCAGCTTCCCGTGAAATTGTTCAACTGCTGCCACCGTCTCCCGTTTAAAGGCCAAAAGACTTCTTGCTTTCTCCACCAGAAGTTGACCCAACGGAGTCAAGCTAACCTTTCCGGGAATTCGATATAGCAGCTTGCCGCCGAGCGCGTCCTCAAGCTCCTGAACGTGGGCACTCACCGTCGGTTGTCTTAAGGACAAGCGCTCTGCCGCTTGAGAGAAGCTTTTTAATTCGGCAACCCGATAGAAGATTTCCAGCTTGTGGAGGTCGAGATCGCCCTTTAACTTGCCCATGGGTATTCTGTAAACAAACCTAGTTGGCATCATTAAAGGGTATGGCAGCTCGCGTTGTCAACTGTAGCCGTTAACGCTATATTTCTTCTATTGATGGCGAAGCAATCACCATTGGCGGATTTTCATAGATCCAACGGCGCGGTTTTCACGGAGCGCGACGGTTGGCTGCTTCCCATTCACTTTGGGAATGCCGACGCTGAATACAACGCCGTGCGATCGACGGCGGGTTTAATCGACCATTGTAACCGCGGCCTGCTTCAATTCACAGGGCCTGATCGTCTTTCCTTTCTCCAAGGCATGCTCTCCAACGATCTCCGGGATATAAAACCCGGCGAAGGCCAGTACGCGACGGTATTGACCCAACAGGGAAAGGTTCTCGGCGATGTTCGTGTACTGCGATCTGATAATTCTTTTTATCTGGATCTTTGGGAAGTCATCAAAGACAAAATCGTCGAACATCTGAATCGCTATCTGGTGGCGGACGAAGTCGAGATTGCCGACCGGTCCGAAGGCTATGGGATACTATCGCTTCAAGGGCCTCAGTCTACGGGCCTGTTACGCAAGCTTGTCGGCCAAGCGGAGCTACCCGGGCGCCCGGCGCAGCACGTTATCGTGAATGTAGACGGCGCTAACATCTGTGTCGTTCAAGACAGTCATACTGGTGAGCTAGGATTCGATCTAATCATTCCGGTACTAGCTTTACAAAACGTCGCCCAAAGAGCGACCGATGCAGGGAAGCAGTTTTCCGCAGTATGGGTCGGTGAAGAGGCACAGAATATCCTTCGCATCGAGGCCGGGATTCCCCGCTACGGCGTCGACTTTACGGAAGATAATCTTCTTTTGGAATCCGGATTGAATGATGCGGTGAGCTTCACTAAGGGCTGTTATCTTGGCCAGGAGGTGATCGAGCGCATCCGCTCGCGCGGTCATGTCAATAAGAAACTGGTTGGGTTTTTACTTGACGGCCAAGGACCGGCGCGCGCCAGCGCGTTAATCTATGCGTCTGACAAGGAGGTCGGCAACGTCACCAGCTCGGTCTGGTCGCCAGGTTTGGGCCGTCCAATCGCGCTCGGCTATGTTCACAGGGAGTTTTGGGCGGCCGGAACCAAGCTGTTCATCAAGCATGACGGCGATTTAGTTCCAGCGACGGTGGCTGATTTGCCCTTCTTGCGCGCTACAGATGAAACGGTTTCTTCCCCTTGAATCCGACTCTCAAGTACGTATATTAGGCGGAAATTTTTCAGCCGCTAAGAAAGGAAGCTCATCAATGGCCAATTTCATCAAGGTTTGTAAGACAAGCGAAGTGCGGGCGGGTTGCGGCAAGAGCATCGATATCAATGGCAAGCTCGTTGCAGTGTTCAACGTAGACGGCAACTTCTACGCCATCAATGATACTTGCGGCCACCGCGGCGGCCCTTTAGGAGAAGGAGAACTCGACGGAAAGACCGTGATTTGTCCCTGGCACGGCTGGCGCTATGACGTGACCACTGGCGCGAACGAGCTTGTACCCGATTTTCCGACGGAGAAATATCAAGTGAGGGTTGAACAAGACGACGTATTAGTCGAAATTTGACTGCGCTCTCCTGCAAACCACAAAAGGCTCGCCATCTCTCCGTTGAGATTAGCGAGCCTTTTGCTTTTTGAACTAGCCGGCAATATTGCCTAGCTCTTGCTGATCTTGTCCAGCGCGGCAAATAATTCCGGGTTTTCCGGAATGCCCTTGTCGTACTCCTTGACGAAGCGAATCACTCCCTGCTTGTCGATAATAAAAACCGCCCGCTTGGGAAAACCCTGCGGTCGCAAGCAGTCATACATGGTACATACTGCGCCGTGGGGCCAAAAATCGGACAACATCGGAAAATTGATCCCGCCCATCTTCTCGGCAAAGGCTTTATGGGAGAACGGAGAGTCGACGCTTATGCTCAAGACTTGAGCATCACGGGCTTCGAATTCCTTTCGGTCTTTTTCGAAGCCGCTGAGTTCCCGCTCTCAACCGCCGGTAAAATCGAGCGGATAAAATGCTAGGACAACGTTCTTTTTGCCCTCGTAATCTTTCAATGAAACATTCTGTTCACGCGAGACTGGCAAGGTGAACTCCGGAGCTTTCTGCCCCACACTCGGCATCGCCATAAAAACCTCCTAAACGAGGATTTGGAGTACTGGAGTGTTGGAGTAATTGAGCGTTGGATTCCTCCGTTATTCCAGTACTCGATTACTCCATTTTTCTCTTCAGGTAAAGCTTGATGTAATCGTTCAACGCATCTTTCGTGCTGGCAAAGGCCAGATTCTCCCAGGGAATGTCCGAGGGCAGAAACGACCCGGCTTCGACGGATTCATCGGCTGCCGTTAGTTCTCCGCCGACCACCTCCGCCGCATAAACCACGATAATGTTGGGAGAGCCCGGGTAGGAATAAACGTTCAGCAGCGAAGAGAGCTTCACGTCCAATTGGCATTCTTCCTTCGTTTCACGAATGGCGGCGTCATCCACGCTTTCGCCTCTATCGACATAGCCGCCCGGAAAAACCCATTTCCCCATCGCCGGCTCGACGCCGCGCTTGAGCAAAACGATCCCGCCCCTCACCGTAAATATCGTTCCAGCGACGACCTTCGGGTCCTGGTAAAAAATAAACGAACAGTTCTGACAGACCAGCCGTTTCGGCTCCATTGCTTTGACGATGCGCTTTTCGAGATCTCCCCCACACCGCGGGCAGAAGCGATATTCGATATGACCATGAGTGTGGTGCTGATGATGTTCCGCTGTCATGAGTTCTTTTCTAGCGCATATTTGCTTGAAACGAAAGAATCTTTTCTGTACTCATGGACCATGCTTCGAGCCGTCATCTTTGATTTCAACGGCGTCATTGTGGACGACGAACCGATTCACTTTCGATTGTTTCAAAAAGTCCTCGGCGAGGAAGGCATCGATCTCACAAAAGATGATTATTATGCCCGCTATCTCGGCTTTGACGACCGCGGCGCATTTATAGCCGGATATCGTGAACACGGCCGGCCCTTAAGCGAACAGAAACTGGCCGAGCTCATCGAGCGGAAGGCGGTGTATTACCGGGAGGCGATTCGGAGCCATGTATCCATATTTCCGGGCGTTAAAAACTTAGTCGCCGATCTTGCTCAGCGCCTGTCGCTGGCGGTGGCCTCCGGGGCTTTAAGGGAGGAGATAGAGACAATCCTTTCGACCCTGGGATTGCGTGATTACTTTCACGCCATAGTGAGCGCGGAAGATGTAAGCGAGGGAAAGCCCGAACCGGAGATCTTTCTAAAAGCCCTGGCTCGACTCAATGCACGGCTTGACGATGACCCTCCTATCGCCGCTGCAGATTGCATCGTGATAGAAGACTCCAAAGAAGGGATTCGGGCCGCGCGCCGCGCGGGCATGCAATGCCTAGCTGTGATGAATTCTCACCCGGCAGAGTTGCTATCCGAAGCCACGGCGGTCGTGAAGAGCCTCGAGGATGTCGCCCTTCCCTTTTTAGAGAAGCTCTGTTCCTAACTTCTGAATCTCAAAAGCGTCATTGCTACCGATAAGGACTCCTTTGCGATCGAACGGTGACTTCCACCGGGCAGCAGGTGGCCGGGGAGGTCAAAATAAAATGAACGGTCTGAGCGATATCGTCGGCTTGAATCATTTTGCTTCGATCCAGTTGCCGGTTTGGCGGAATCAACGGCGTGTCGACAAAACCCGGCAGGATCACCGCTACCTTTATGCCTTCCTCCCTTACCTCCTCGTAGAGAGACTGGGTAAACCCAATCAAGCCGAACTTCGAAGCGGAATAGGCGGCGCCATTGGCTTCGCCAGTTTTTCCGGAAACCGAGCCTATATTTATGATCGCGCCTTCACCCTTTGCGATCATATTTGGCAGCAGCAATTTGGCGAGCAACATCGGCGCCCGCAGATTCAGACGAAATGTTTGGTCCCAATCCTCAAGCTTCCCTCTGAGAACCGGCGCGCGCTTTCCCCACCCTGCGTTGTTGATCAGAATATCAACCATCCCCCACATCTTTTGACTCTCTTCGAGCAGACGGCTGATCTCGTCATCCAAAGTTAAGTCGGTAGGAATAGCGATCGCCTCGCCACGGCTGGATTGGATCTCCTTCTTGACCTCTTCGAGCTGAGCCGAAGTCCGAGCGGCGAGAATGACACGGCATCCGGCTTGTGCAAGCGTCACAGCAATGGCTCGGCCGATGCCTCTTCCAGCGCCCGTGACAAGGGCAACCTTCCCCTCCAGCGTGGTTGCGGAAGCGTTCACCGTAGCAAATAGGTTAGTGAACCGTGGGAGGATCGGTCTGTGGGGCCTGTTGAGCTACCGACGAACCATGGTGATGGATCATGCGCCAGCCGTCCGGCCCCTTCTCGAAAATATTCGTCGTCAAAACCGTGGCCGAAATATTTTGACCCTCGACCGAACTGTTTAGGTTTTCGTAAAGAGTGACCCAAGCCATGTTGCCGCGGATTTCTATTGCAACGTCGGTCAGCAGAAAACGTATCATCGGCGTGTTCTCAAAAATTCTTCGCCAGCTCTCCATCACCACGTTCCATCCGCGCAGGATTCTCCAGCCCGGATGACCGCACTGGATAGGGCTTTCCTTAGCCCAGACTTTTTCCATTTGCTTTACGTCCAGACTTTCGAAAGCGCGATAGAAATTTTCGTTGGCCTGGGCGACGAGTTTTGTGTCTTCACTCATGGTGGTTCTTCAATGCGACGGTTTCGGCGTGACGAACACCAGGGTGACGAGGCGTTGCTGGCTACGATTGGCGACGCCGTGATCCTGCCCGGCAGGGGCAAGGGCGATCTCACCCGGCCCCAGCTCCCTCTCTTCTTCGCCCACCTTGAACACGCCTTTGCCCTCAAGGACGTAGTAGACTTTATCCTGACCGGCGTGCGTGTGGGCGCTCTGTTCTTGACCTGGTTCAAAACAGTAGGTGTCACAGAAGAATCTGTCAGTTTCGAAGACACCGTTCTTTTTCATCTTATCCGGTGAAAATCGCAGCGCATCTGAAAGCTTTTTGAAATTACCCATGACCGCCTCCTTCATGGCGTTTAAAGAGGTTGAAGCGATAGTACCATAGGCACTGAGGCATGCAAAACCAGGGCAAATTTGTTATCTGTGACCGATGGACTCGGTTTTAATCCGCTACCATGAAATCGCGCTGAAAAAAGGTAATCGGCCATACTTTACGGAGCTGCTGAAGCGAAACTTGCTTGCCGCCGTCAGAGACCTGGGAGTCAAAGAGATACGCAGTCTGCCGGCGCGGCTTCTGGTGACGTTCAAGAGCGAGATTGATACGCAAATAGCCATTCAGCGAATCCGTACCGTTTTTGGAGTGGCAAACTTCTCGCCGGTCGAGAGAACAGCGCGCGATATCGAGGTCCTTCGGACACGCATATTGAAATCTCTAAACGGGATTCACTTCGCATCCTTTCGCGTCGACACGCAGCGCGGCGATAAGACCTTTTCGCTCACCTCGCCGGAAATCAATCGACAACTCGGCGCCGCCGTCAAAGAAAAATCCGGCGCGCGCGTCGATCTTTCGCATCCCGAATTCACCGTAACCGTGGAAATTCTTCCGCAGGACGCTTTTTTTGGTTTCGACAAGATCCCCGGCGCGGGTGGATTGCCCGTTGGGGCGAGCGGTCGGGTCGTATCTCTGATCTCAGGCGGCATCGATTCGCCGGTCGCGGCTTATCGCATGATGCAGCGAGGCTGCCGGCTGATTTTCGTCCACTTTCACAGCACCCCCTATCTCGACAAGACTTCGCAAGAGAAGGTCCGTCAACTGGTGACGACTCTCACGCGGCATCAATTTCTATCCCGCCTTTATTTGGTGCCGTTTGGCGAGATCCAAAGGCAGATCGTCGCCGCCGTGAGCCGACCGCTCCGCGTCGTGCTCTACCGGCGCATGATGCTGCGAATCGCGGAAGGTGTAGCGAGAAAAGAAAAGGCTAAAGCGCTTCTAACAGGAGAAAGCCTGGGTCAGGTCGCCTCGCAGACCCTGGATAACATGGCCGTTATCCAACAAGCCGCGACCCTGCCGATCCTGCGTCCTTTGGTCGGCATGGACAAACAAGAGATCATCGATCAGGCGCGCCGCATCGGCACATTCGAAATTTCGTCTATCCCGGATCAAGACTGCTGCCAGCTTTTTGTGCCGAAGCATCCTGCGACCAAAGCAAAACCATGGGAGGTAGAGGAAGCCGAATCCAAACTCGACGTCGCGGAACTGATGCGGATGGGAATTGAAAACACCATAAACGAAGAATTCACCTTCCCGGATTGATCGCATCTTGCCGTCTACCGCGCATTGGTCGCCGATGAACGTGCTCTTCGGGGCACAAACTTTTCCGGCTGGCCTGAAAGGACGCGAGTATCGCGCTCTGTCATCCCGAACGAATGTGAGGGATCTTGGTCCGGACGCATCAGGACGAACGGAAAGGCTTGAAATGAGAAATTTCCGTCCCTGCTGAGGCTCTCGAAACACGAGAACCATCCTTTCCGCAGCCTGCTAGCCTAGCCACTCACCATCAAAGCGTCACGCACCAGCGGCGAGCATTATGAGGTATCCAGAATACCAGCAAGATCAAGGCGGCTAGAAAGATCACTGGCGTTGGGAGCCAGCGCATCAGGGATAGAAATCCCCATAGGGGAACCCGTGGGCTGCGAGCGATCAGGTCATTGGATAAGAGATTCGCCCAACCGAAGCCGAGGATCATCATTGTTCCAGCTGTAACAATAAAAAACTTGATGTAGGCCCAGAGCCGTTGGCCTTTGGGTAAGTAAGTTGAAATTCTTTCCATCTCCAGCGCTGACCATATTTGGGAATGCATGAAGAGAGCGACCGAAACCAACAGACCAAAATAGTAGAAGAACCCGATCAGTCCTGATTTCGGCATTGTAAACGGGAGACAAGACATCAAAACCAAAAGCGGGAGCCAAAAAACCAACATCCGCACCTGTTGAATCACAAAAAGTCTCCTGTGAGAGATCGGCAGCGCGAGCAAGTAATGTCTTGACATCTGGTGCTGAGTTCGCCATGGAGAACCAAGGATGTAATTTTGGGCCATGCTTGGAAACATAAAATAAGCCGAGAAGAGCACCGGCAAACCTATCGCTCCGCTAACTAACGCTGCGATAGTGATGAACAGTAAAATGGCCCAGTATAACTGACAGTCTCGAAAGTCCCTTCTGAGAAAATGCAGAATCATAAACGTTCGAGGCGCTCTGCCACCGCGCCAGCGAGATCACGATTGCCATCTAGAAAATTACTTGTTTCCGAGAAAAGGAGTTGACGGCCTCGATTAAGAAGTAAGATCTTATCTGCGTACGTCTCTAACCCTTCAGGGATATTTGTAGCGAGCACAATGGTCATTCCCCGCTCTTTCTGTTGTTCTTGGAGCGCTTGAAGAAACTTTCTTCGTCCTAGAATGTCCAATACCGCAGTGATTTCGTCAGCGATCAGAAGTTCCGGGTCTGCGGCAAGAGCCCCAATGATCTGAAGGCGGCGAATTTCTCCGGCGGAGAGATTGCCCACGCGCTCCTCACAGCTAATCTTGAATTGCTCCGCCAACCGCTTTTCTCTCGCGAGATCGTAGCTATTGTAAAGCGACGATGAAAGGCCAGAAATTCTGCCCCATCCCAGTCCCCGGGAATATCGACCTTTTCCGATAGGTAACCAACACGCGCACGCGCTTCCCAGGCGTCATGACCAGGATCCATTTCCATGACTCTAAGCTGGCCGCCGGTGCGCCGACGGAAACCCATTAAGAGATCGAGCAGTGTCGTCTTGCCTGCTCCGTTTTCCCCCAAAACCGCGAGGAATTCGCCTTTGTTCAAGTTAAAGCTGAGTCCGTTCAATATCTCACAGCCATTGTGAAGGCAATATTGAAGATCGCTCGCAGCAACGATCATATACAGCTCAGTTCCGGCGAAGAACAAGAGAATGCATGGACAATAGTCACTGTCCGTCACACGTAGTGCTGAATCCGCTGCAGGCTGGGGGGAAAAAACAAATCTTCCGGCTCAGGTTTCTTTTTGATCATGCCCTGTTCGTATTCGTAGCGAATGGCGGCTTCTAAAGTTTTTCGATTATCCTCGAGATTGTAAGGCCAAGGGTCGGCGCCGAAAATTTCCCTTTGTTCCCGCATGAGATCCTGCACCCATACGAGAGCGAAACTGCGCGGATCCCTCATGCGCTCGTAACAAGCCTCTTTGGCGCGCTGAAAACCCTCAACCAAACTCATCCCCACCCAGGGATCTTTCTCCAGAATGTGATTCTTGACCACCACCGTGTGCATGATCGGGAAAATGCCGCTCTTTTTATAGTAGTCGATCTCGGCTGCCTTCGGGTCGGGAAAAAGCAACGCCACTTTCGGCGAACCGTTTCTGATCGAAGGCAATACTTCCGGATAAAGCGCTGCTTCGAGCTCGTCGTCGAGCAACATCTGGTCGACATTCTTCCCTTCGGGCACGCGCTTTAGCTTGATCCATTTGGCCGGCTCGAACGGAATGTCCTCTTCTTCCTGGCACCACCATTCGATGGTTTTGAGATCGACGCCGTAATAGTCCTGAAGAATGCCGCGCATCCACAAACCGGCCGAGTTTTGCAAAGTATCCAATCCCACTCGCTTGTCGTTGAGGTCCGACGGCTTTTCCATGCCGCAGCCGGTTCTCTTGATCATATAAGAGTGGCGAAAGCGACGATGCGGAAATACTGGAATAGCGGTGTAATTACATCCCCGGTCCCGAGCGACCAGATAGCCCACCAAAGAGAGCTCACAGACGTCAAACTCTTCATGACGCAGCATCCTGCCGTGCCGCTCCGGAGAAGGCATGGTTAGAACATTCAGGTCGATCCCGGGCGCGGTCACCGTTCCATCGAATAACGGGCGCAAAAAATCATAATCGCCGCAGGCGAAGGTGAGTTTCAGCTTGGACATTCAGCTTTCCTTTACGAATTGTCGGTATTCTTCCGGAGTGTCGATATCGATCGTGACCCCTTCATCTTCGGTATCGATTTCAAGCGTATCCTTTTGGTGGGCATGAACGACTGCTTTGGCGCCCTGATCGAGGGCAGCGTTCAGCAGCTCTGAAAACAATGACCGAGAAAAGATAACCGGATGTCCCCGGCGACCATGATAACGGGGCACGACGATTAGCTTCTTGGACTCGTAGAAGCGATCGATCATTACATCTACCAAGATGGGATTGACATAAGGATGATCGACCAAATGAACTAATATTCCGTCTAATTCGGCGGAGGACTGCCGGGATTGAATATCGCGAATCGCTGCGACTAACGATGACAGTTGTCCCTTCTTGTATTCGTTATTGACCACGATCAGTACGGGAAGATCGGCGATTTTCTGCCGCATCTCTTCTGCGTTGTGCCCGAGAACAACAAGAATTTTCCCAACTTTAGTCGATTGGAAGGAGCTAACGATCTTTTCGATGAAGCGAACGCCGTCGATGGGAAGCAGCGCCTTCGGGCGACCCATCCGGCTGGACTCGCCGGCGGCTAAGACAACGGCTGCGATCATCTTTTCTACGGATAGCGTGGTGAATTACTTGTAAAGCTTATCGATAAAGCCACTTTTTTCGAGCTCGCGCACAATGCTGTCGTCGGCTACGTCTTCGAAGCGCATGGTCGCGTTGGGCTTGCGAGCGAGCGCGTCTTTGATTTGAATTTCCGTTCCCTCCCGCGTCACCAGCGGCACTCGATCATAGAGTTTGGCGACGGCCGCATAGGAAGATTCCAGATATGCGGGGTTGTTTTGCCGGCTGTACTTAGCAATGATCTTCTTACTTTCCTCTTTGTGGGTTTTAAAAAAGGCGGTGGACTCGATCAACCCCATAACGATGCGTTTTACGGTTTCTCTACGAGCGGTCAGATACGGCTTAGTCGTCGTCGCGCAGATGTAGGGAAACTCGAAGCGCTTTTGGAAATCCGCGGTGCTGATCAAAATTCGATGCGACATGCCCTGGGCCAACTGAATGACTCCCGGTGGAGAAGGAAAGCCGGCGATTCTGCCGCTGCGAAACGCGCCGGCCCTCTCCGGCGCGCCACCGACTTGCAATATCGGCACGTCTTTGACCGGTTCAAGCCCCAGTCCTTTGATCAAAACCCGCGCTGCCACGTCCGATGCGCTACCCACGCGGCTGATTCCAATGCTTTTGCCTTTGAGGTCTTCTGCCGTTTTAATCGATTCTTGAACGACCAACTCATACGGAAGCGTGTTGAGAAAGCAAGCGACCATGACAAGGCTCGCGCCTCCCACATTGGCGCTGGCAACTCCTCCTCCCGATGCGTTCCCAACGGAAACATCGCCGGCGATGATGCTGGAGACCGCTGTCGTTGTGCTGGGAATGTAGATAAGCTGGCTATCCAAGCCATGTTTCTTGAAAAAGCCGCCCTCCTGCGCCGCATACCAAACCGCGTTGCTCGTATCCACAGAGCTATAATCCAGCTTGACTCGTTCCTGAGCTTCGCCGTTGCCGTAAAACCCGGCCGCCATCCACAATATGACGGCCACGATCGTTAAAGCCCGATGCAGAATCTTCATATCGATTAACCTTCCAAATTCATCCTTTTCGCAAACCTGCGCATCATGCGAATCCTCCAACAAGTAAGACTACGTCAAACGGTGACGCAGGTCGAGTCGGGAACGTCGACGGTAGCTATTTCTTCCCGCCCTTCAAGGCTTGCTGCAGTTTTGTCTTCAAATCGGGGCTCATGCCCAGGAACTCGACGACAAGTTTGTGAATCTCGTCGCCGATCATGGGATCGACCTCTAATTTTCTTTCTCTGCATCAGCGAGTAGATCCTTGTCAGCAAAGGCCTTGGCAAATGCGGTCTCCAACGCCGTCGCCCGGTCCACCGGAATACCGGGGGGAAAAACATAAACCTTGCCAAAATCATTCGGCGTACTGGTCCCGTATTTCAACAAAAGACGCTGTTCAGCGGTTTTAGCAATCATCGGGATCGTCGGAACATTCGGAACGATCAGATCCTTGATCGGCTTTTCGGATAATTGCGCGAGCATCACCCATTCGCCGTTTTTAATCTTGTCGTAGGAAGTAATTTTTAAAGAAGTGTATGAGTTGAAGAAACCTTCGACCTCGCCGCTGTCGATGGCGAGCCGCACGTCCGCGGTGCCCTTATAGCCCAATACGAGCTTGAGATTGGCGCCGAGGATATCCCGGGCCAACACCGGCGCATGCTCTACAGTCGAGCCGGGAATGCCACCGACGACAATCTGCTTTCCCTTGGGCCCAAGTAATTCGTCAAATTTTGTCACGCCGGGCTTGCGTGTGACGACCAATACATACGACTCGCTGACCGGCACGGCGAGATAGCGGAATTTGGCCATATCGAACTGCACGGCGGGATTGCTGAACAGTTGTTCTAAGATAATCGGACCGGAAATATTACCTATGACCGTGCCATCTTTAGTCGCCGCGTTGAACATATGATTGGCCGCTATGATGCTGCCGGCTCCGGCCATATTGTCCACAATGATCCCGGGGTTCCCGGGAATGTACTTGGAGAGATGGCGGGCGATGAGGCGCGAATATTGGTCATAGCCTCCACCAGCGGAGAAGCCGACAATAATTCGCAGGGTCTTGCCGCGGTAGAAGTCAGCTACGGTCTTCTCGTTGTAACCCGATCCGGTTGGCGCCGCCGCTTGGCTCATGGAAAGTGATGTTACCCAAGTTAGGAATGCCAATCCCAAAAGAAAAATAGGTTGCCGTTTTCGCACATCGTCTCCTTTTTTGAACATGGTTAAAGTTGGGTTGCTCACATCACTATTCCCGCTAAGCTTTGGACGAATACTTCAGCACGGTGTTGTCGATCATAGATTTTCCAACCTTTTTAAAGTCGCGGCGTAATCCACAACAGCTTTTTCAATCGGGTATTCGGGCTCGTAGCCGAGTTGTTCCTTGGACCGTGAGAAGTCGCTGGCAAGCCGCGATTCCGGGTAAGGCATGGGATTACCGCCTTTGACCAGCTCGATTCTAGAATCCGGAAAGTGCTTTTTGATCGCCGCTAGAATTTCATCGCCGCCGATGAGTTGACCGTTGCCGATATGAAAAAGCCGGTCTTTGAACTTGTCTTTAAGCACAGCCAAGACAGTGCCTTTGGCGGCGTCCTTGCCGTAGAGAACTTCAGTCGGAGCATAGGGCCAGGAAATTTTGGCTGCTTGTCCCTTTACCGCGGCCCGAATCATTTCCTGAATAGCTATTTCGCGCGTCGCCTTTAAAGCGGTGGGCGAAGGTCCATATAGGCCACCAACGTAGCGGAGGCAAATAAATTCGAAATTGTACCGTTTGGCATAAGCTCGACCCATGAATTCGCAACTGGCTTTGGTTGCCGCATAGACGGACGGGGGATTCATCGGAATGCCCTCGTCGATTTTTTGCAGCCCCTCGCCTATCGATCCCAGGTAAACGGTTCCCGAACTAGGAAAAATCACCCGCGATATCTTCTCCAATCGGGCGGCCTCAAAAACATTTACCGTGCCCATGAAATTCAGCCGGACCCCGCTGTAAGGCCGCCGCTGAACCTCTTCGCCTAAGAATGCCGCCAAATGAATTACCCGGTCACAATCGTTATCGCGAATTGCCGAGATCAAAGCCGGCAGATCCAACATATCGCCCCGAATCATCGTTACCTTGCTGGTATCGACTCCAACCGCGTTCAGTAGCCGTTCGTTGAGCGCGATATCGAAGACCACCGGCCTTTCGCCTCGCTCCAACAGCATTCCGACCGCGTATGCACCGACCAAACCTGTTCCGCCCGTCACCAGTATGCCTTTCTTCGCCATATCAGTGCGCCTCCTACGGTGTGGCTATAACAAATGATTATCTCAGTCAACGTGAAAATAATCACCTTTGCCTAATGACGGCTTGACCCTATCACCGGGATGTGCAAATTTTGCCTGGTTCGTCTAGTGCGCAGGAGGAATCGGACATGCTGAGAAAGCTGCTTCTTGCCCTGACCGTGGTGATTTCTCTCGTAACTACAGCTACGCTTGGCTCTGCCCAGGAAAAGTTGCGGCTGGCTTGGGCGGGATTTAGCCCAACCAATAGCCCCATCTGGGTCATTGAAAATAGAAAACTTCTCCAGAAACAAGCCGTGGAGCCGGAAATTATCAGCATAGGCAACAGCCCAACGGTGCTTCAGGCCCTCTTGGCTGGCGAAATCGATGCCGCCAGTATATCTGTAACCACGCTCACCAGTTCGCGTCTGCAAGGAGCCGATACGGTCATGATCGTGGGCGTCGTCCCAACCTTCGTCGACCACATAGTCTCCTTGTCCAGCATTACCAAAGTTGAACAGCTGAAAGGAACAACCGGTGGTGTAAATCGGCTTGGAACTACATCGGATTTGGGTCTTAGGCTTGCGCTTAGAAAGCTGGGGGTCGACCCGGAGAAGGATGTAAAGATCATCCCCACGGGCGGCACCGCGGAAAGGTTCGCGGCGCTTTCAAAGGGATTAACTCAGTTCACAATTATACCGGAGCCTTTCTTGACCCAGGCGGAAAAGCTCGGCTTTCGAAATCTTTTTAACATCAGCGATCTGAAGATTCCCTTTTGGTGGAATGGCATTCTAACGCGCGAGAGCATCGTCAAGTCAAAGCGGCCGCTGTTACTAAAACTGACCCGCGCGATGGTGGAGGCGATTCACATCATCAAAACCGAGAAGGAATATGCTAAGAGTCTCTTCAAAAAGAACCTGGGTGTTTCGGACCCCGAGGGGTTGGAAAGAGCATACAAGGATTATGCAAACGCATTTCCGGAAGTTCCCTATCCCACGCCGGACGGCGTGAAAACACTGCTCGACGATCTTGCGCCCAAAAACCCTAAAGCCGCCGCGGCGGACGCCAAAGCATTTGTCGACATGAGTCTGGTAGGAGAACTGGACAAGTCCGGCTTTATTAAGCAGCTGTATCGCCGGTAAAGGTGACGATCGAGGCTGGAGGACCAGAATATGGCAGAGTCAATAATAGACGAGCATCAAATGTTGCGGCATGGGCTGGGCCGCCTCAAAGGAAAAGTGGCAATTATTACGGGCGCTAATAGCGGGATTGGTCGCGCTACCGCTCGACTCTTCGGGCGCGAAGGCGCAAAGGTCGTCTGCTGCGACATTCAAGAGACGATTGCCCCGAGAATCGACGACCTCATCAAGCGCGAAGGCGGGGAGGCGATTTTTGCCAATATAGACGTGAGTAAGCAAGCCGATTGCGATCGTATGATCACCACCGCACTAGAGACATTCGGCGACTTGGACATCCTCTACAACAACGCGGGCGCTGGAATACGCAAGAAGCTGCATGAGCATACCGATGAGG
>WNGL01004493.1_pt1 | contig 26177 bp, 24 predicted proteins | sample 5400591 | NCBI WGS metagenome assembly WNGL01 (sample SAMN13153377, study PRJNA577476) | soil metagenome | isolation source: 80 cm soil or saprolite under Garry oak tree replicate 1 | place: USA:California | collected 2016-06-15 | reverse complement strand
CGCCTTGGTCTGCACGTTCTGGGCGCGACGCAGGGCCTCCTCCATGTAGTGCTCGCGCAGGCGCTCGAGCTGGCGCTCCAGGTCGATGCCTCCGTCGGACAGGACGATCGGGAACTCCTGCGCCGGGCGGCCGCCGCTCCGCACCTCGCGCGACAGGCTGTCGACGGTGATCGCGTCCGAGGTCTCGAGCGCCACCGCCCGCTCGACGACGTTCTCCAGCTCCCGCACGTTGCCCGGCCAGTCGTGCTCCAGGAGGCCCCGCAGGGCCTCCTCGCTGATGCGCGTGATCTTCTTCCCCATGATCCGGCCGTACTTGACCAGGAAGTGGAGGGCGAGCTTGGGAATGTCCTCCGGCTTCTCCCGCAGCGCCGGCATCCGGATCTGGATCACGTTGATTCGGTAGTAGAGATCCTCGCGGAAGCGCTTCTGCCGCACCATCTGCTCGAGGTCCTGGTTGGTGGCGGCCAGGACGCGCACGTTGACCTCGATCTCGTCGGTGCCGCCCACGCGCCGGATGCGGCGCTCCTGCAGGACGCGCAGCAGCTTGATCTGCATCGCCGTCGTGGTGTCGCCGATCTCGTCCAGGAAGAGGGTGCCGCCGTCGGCGACCTCGAACAGCCCCTTCTTGGCGGTGACGGCGCCCGTGAACGAGCCGCGCGTGTGCCCGAACAACTCGCTTTCCAGGAGCTCGTCGGGCAGCGCCCCGCAGTTGATCGACACGAACGGGCGGTCGCGGCCGGGGCTGGCCGCGTGGATGGCGCGCGCCACGAGCTCCTTGCCGGTGCCGGACTCCCCCGAGATCAGGACGGTGCTGTTGGTCGGGGCGATCTTGGCGATGAGATCCAGGACCTCCTTCATGCGCGGGCCGTCCCCCACCATCTCGTCGAAGCGCAGCTTCTCCTTGAGCTCCCGCTTCAGCACGCGGTTCTCGTTCTCCAGGCGGCGCTTCTCGAGGGCGTTGCGGACGACCGTCTTCATTTCCTCGACGTCGAACGGCTTGATGATGTAGTCGTACGCGCCGAGCTTGAGCGCCTCGATGGCGCTTTCGGTCGAAGCGTAGGCGGTGATCATGATCACCGGCGTCTCCGGGTTCGTGGCCTTCGTCTGCTTCAGCACCTCGAGACCCGACCTGCCGGGCATGGAGATGTCGCTGATCACCAGATCGAGATCTCCCTTGGCGATGAGCTCGGCCGCCTTGTCCGCGGACTCCGACACGGCGACGGCGTATCCTTCCTTCTTCAGCATGATGCTGAGGAAGTCGCGCATCCCCTTCTCGTCGTCGACGATCAGGACGCGGTCCATCGTCTCTCCTCGCGGCCCGCGCCGGCGGCAACCGCCCGTGGCAGGTGCAGCGTGATCTCCGTCCCCGCGTCCACCCGGCTCTTGATCTTGATGCGCCCCGCGTGCTCCTCGATGATGCGGTAGACGATCGCCAGGCCCAGCCCCGTGCCGCTCGCAAACGAGCCGTGGAACGGCTGGAAGTTCGTGGCGACGTCCTCCTCGGACATGCCGATGCCGGTGTCGGCGAAGGTGACCGTCACCTGGCGGTCGCCCGCGTCGAGGGCGCTCACGGTCAGCGTGCCCCCGCGCGGCATCGCCTTCAGCGCGTTCTTCGCGAGGTTCCAGAACACCTGTTTCATGCGGTTCACGTCGAAGTCGAAGCGGATGGAGGCGGGACGGGAGCGGATCTCCACGCGGTGGTGGGGGCTCATCTCCTCGCTGTTCTCCAGCAGGCTGAGCGTCTCCCGCAGCACCCCGATCAGGTCCGCCGTCTCGGGGTGAAAGCGGCCCGGCTTGGCGAACAGCAGGAAGTCCCGGATGATCTGGTCCAGGCGCTTCGACTCCTTGATCACGATGTCCATCAGCTCACCCGCCTCCCCCTGGGGCCGCAGGTCACGCTTGAGGACCTGCACCGACCCGCTGATCGAGGCCAGGGGTACAGCCCGCGGCCGCGGGTGTCCTGGTAATCCAGTTCGAACCGGTAACGCCTCTCGCGCTCCAGCGCCGCGCGCGCGTTCAGCAGGAAAGCCGGCCCCTGGCCGAGCACCTCGAGGATGCTGCGGCGCACCAGGTCGGGGGCCTGCCGGCCCGTGATCTCCGCGGCGGCGCGGTTGGCGAAGGTGATGCGGCCCTCGCCGTCGGTCGTCAGCAGGCCCGAATTGATGCTCTCGATGATGTGGTCGTTGTAGTCGCGGAGCTGCGCCAGATCGTCCCGGCGCATCTCCAGCTCCCGCCCGGCGCGGCGCAGGTTCTCCGTGAGGTAGGAGGCCAGGTACGCGACCGCGAAGAACGACACCAGGTGCGCCACCAGCGAGTACAGGATGCGCACCGTGGCGACCTCGTTGTCCTCGACCCCGACCGGGTACGGCGGCAGCACGCGGCGCTGGATCAGGAGCACCATCGAGGCGTACATCAGCCAGGAGCAGGCCGCGACCAGGAAGCCGCCGCGGCGGACGAGGAGGATGCTGCCGATGATGATGGTCAGCAGGTAGAGGAACGAGAAGGGGCTCTCCGCCCCCCCCGTCAGGTACACGAATCCTGTGACCACCCCGAGGTCGCCGATCAGCTGGGCGTACACCTGGGGCCGGACCGCCCGCACCGTCCGGGACAGGACGGCGTAGGCGATCGTCATGGCGTAGGTGACCACCCCGAGCAGGTAGAACGGCCGCAGCGAGAGCAGCGGCCGGTACATCAGCTCGATGACGAAGGTGCAGATCATCAGGGTCGTGATGATCACGACCCGGAAGGTCATGAGCCAGTCGAGCTGGCGGCGGAGCTCCCGCTGCTGCGCCTCCATTCATGCGCCTAGGCGATCTTGCCGAGCAGGGTGAACATCGGCATGTACATGGAAATGACGATGCCACCGATCATGATCCCGAGGAACAGGATCATCACCGGCTCGAGCAGGGCCATCAGGTTCTCGACCGCCTCGTCCACCTCGTCCTCGTAGAAGTCGGCGATCTTCGAGAGCATGGTGTCGAGGGCCCCGGTCTGCTCGCCGACGCTGATCATCTGCACCACCATGGACGGAAAGACACCGGTCTCCTCCAGGGGCCCGGCGATCGTCTTGCCCTCCTCGATGCTCTTGCGGGTGGCCATGATGGCGTCCTCGATGACCGCGTTCCCGGAGGTCCGGGCGGTGATCTCGAGACCTTCCAGGATCGGCACGCCGGACTGGATCAGGGTGCCGAGGGTGCGGCAGAAGCGCGCCACCGCGATCTTGCGCATCAGGTCGCCCAGCACGGGGATCTTCAGGGTGAACTGGTCGATCTGCCGCCGCCCCTTGTAGGTCTTGTAATAGCGGTTCAGGAAGAAGGCGACCGCGCCGCCCGCGAGCACGAGCAGCGGCATGAAGCGCCCGAGGAAGTTGCTCACGCCGATGGTGATGCGGGTCGGGAGCGGCAGCGTGGCGCCGAGGCCCTGGAACAGCATGGCGAAGGTCGGGATGACCTTCCACAGGATGATGACCACCACTCCGATCGCGATGGTGATGACCGCCACCGGGTAGACCATCGCCGATCGCACGGCCGCCTTCAGCTTGACCGCCTTCTCGATATAGGCCGCCAGGCGCTGCAGGATGGTGTCGAGAATGCCCCCCGACTCGCCCGCCGCGATCATGTTGCAGAACAGGGAATTGAAGACCTTCGGGTGCTTGCGCAGCGAGTCGGCGAGGGTCGATCCCGACTCGACGTCCTGCCGCACCTGGAACAGGACCTTCTGGAAGGCGCGGTTCTTCTGCTGCGAGCCGAGGATCTCCAGGCACTGGACCAGCGGCAGCCCCGCGTCGATCATGACGGAGAACTGACGCGTGAAGATGGCGATCTCCTTCTGACCGACGCCGCCTCCGAACTTCGGGACGGCGAACTCCTTCCCCTTCTCGGTCACCGCCGACACCATGATCTGCTGGCGTCGCAGGAGCCCGATCACCGCCTCCTTGTTCTCGGCGGCGACGGATCCCTCCTGCATCTTGCCCATCCGGTTCTTGCCCTTCCAGCTGTAGGTCGGCATCGTGTCTCCCTTCCTTCTCCTGCCCGCCGCCTATTTCCGGATCGCGGATCGGGCGGCGGCCTGACCCGCCGCGGTCGGCTGGCTGATGAGCCCGGCCCCGCGGTTGATCATCTCTTGCAGCTCGTCCGGATTACTGCTGTGCGACAGCGCGGTGGTCAAGCTGATCTGCTTCTTGAAGTAGAGGCTGGCCAGCGACTGGTTGAAGGTCTGCATGCCGAACTGCGCCTGCCCCGTCTGCATCATCGAGTAGATCTGGTGGATCTTGTCCTCGCGGACCAGGTTCCGGATCGCCGAGTTCGGCACCAGGATCTCCATCGCCAGGCAGCGGCCCTTCCCCGACGCCTTCGGCAGGAGCGACTGGCACAGGATGCCTTCCATCACGAACGACAGCTGGGCGCGGATCTGCGATTGCTGGTGCGCCGGGAAGACGTCGATGATGCGGTTGATGGTCTGCGCCGCCGAGTTGGTGTGCAGGGTGCCGAACGTCAGGTGGCCGGTCTCGGCGATGCGCAGCGCCGCCTCGATCGTCTCCAGGTCGCGCATCTCGCCGATCAGCACCACGTCGGGATCCTGGCGCAGCACCGACTTCAGCGCGTTGCTGAACGAGTGGGTGTCGGCGAACAGCTCGCGCTGGTTGACGATGCAGCTCTTGTGGCCGTGCAGGTACTCCACCGGATCCTCGATGGTGACGATGTGGCCCTTGTCCTCGTTGTTGATCTTGTCGATCATCGCCGCCAGCGTCGTCGACTTGCCCGAGCCGGTCGGTCCCGTCACCAGGATGAGGCCGCGCGGCTTCTCGCACAGGCCGGCCACGACCTCCGGAAGCCCCAGGTCGGAGAAGTTCTTGACCTCCCACGGGATCGTCCGGAAGGCGGCCGCCACGGCGCCGCGCTGGCTGAAGATGTTCGCGCGGAAGCGCGCCAGCCCGCGCACGCCGAAGGAGAAATCGAGCTCCAGGTTCTCCTCGAAGCGGTGCTTCTGGTTGTCGGTCAGGACGCTGTAGGCCAGCGCCTTGGTCTCCGGCGCGGTGAGCGGCGGGAGTTGCAGCGGCACCAGGTGACCGTCCACCCGTATCTGCGGAGGCGAGTTCGTGGTGACGTGGAGGTCGGTGCCTCCCTGCTCGACGAGCGTTTTCAGCAATTGATGCAGCGTGACCGCCATGCGTCCCTCCTCAGAGCACTGTCTCGCGTACGACCTCCTCCACGTTCGTCTGGCCCGCCTTGATCTTGCGCAGGCCCGAACCGCGGAGCGTGATCATCCCTTCCTCGATCGCCTTGTTCTTCAGCTCGATGGACGACGCGCCCGTGAGGATCATCTCGCGCATCCCGTCGGTGATGTCCATGACCTCGTACAGCCCGACGCGCCCCTTGTAGCCCGTGTTGTTGCAGACCGTGCATCCCTTCCCCTTGTACAGCTTGACCTTGGGCGCCTCCTCGGGGCTGTAGCCGATGTCGACCAGCGCCTGCGTCGGCATGCTCACCTCTTCCTTGCAGTCCTTGCACAGGCGGCGCACCAGCCGCTGCGCGCAGATCATGTGCACGGAGGTCGCCACCAGATAGGGCTCGATGCCCATGTTCATCAAGCGGTTCACCGTCGAGGGGGCGTCGTTGGTGTGCAGCGTCGACAGGACGAGGTGCCCGGTGAGCGCCGCCTTGACGGCGATCTCCGCCGTCTCGAAGTCGCGGATCTCGCCGACCAGGATGATGTTCGGGTCCTGCCGCAGGAAGGAGCGCAGCGCGGCCGCGAAGTTCAGCCCGATCTGCTCCTTCATCTGCACCTGGTTGATCCCGTGCAGGTTGAACTCGACGGGATCCTCGGCCGTCATGATGTTGGTCTCGGGCGTGTTGACGCGGCTGATGGAGGAGTAGAGCGTGTTGGTCTTGCCCGACCCCGTCGGGCCGGTGACCAGCACCATGCCGTACGGCTTGAAGATGGCCTTCTCGAACTTCGTGAGCGACTCCTGCTCGAACCCGAGTCGCGTCATGTCCAGCATCAGGTTCTCTTTGTCCAGGAGCCGCAGGACGATCTTCTCGCCGAACAGCGTGGGCAGGACGGAGACCCGGTAGTCCATCTCCCGGTTCTTGCCCTGCAGTTTGATCTTGATCTTGATGCGGCCGTCCTGGGGCAGGCGCTTCTCCGAGATGTCCAGCTTCGCCATGATCTTCAGCCGCGAGGTCATGGCGTCGCGCAGCTTCATCGGCGGCTGCATGATCTCGTAGAGCACGCCGTCGATGCGGAAACGCACGCGGAAGTCCTTCTCGTACGGCTCGATGTGGATGTCCGACGCGCCGCGCTTGATCGAATCGGTGAGAATCAGGTTCACCAGCCTGACGACCGGGGCCTCCTCGGTCGCCGCCTCCAGCTTGGCGAGGTCGACCTCCTGCTCTTCGTCCAGGAGCTCCAGGTTCTGGTCGGTCTCCTCCTGCGCCATCTCGTCCATGACCTTCTTCAGCTCGAGCGCGTGGATCGAGCCGTAGTACCGGTCGATCGACTCCTTGATGGCGACCTCGGAGGCGACCACCGGCTCCACGTTGTAGCCGGTCATGAACTTGATGTCGTCCATGGCGAACACGTTCGTCGGGTCCACCATGGCGATGGTGAGGGTCGCGCCGGTGCGGCTGACCGGCATGATCAGGTACTTCTGGGCCACCTCGCTCGGGATCAGCTTCACCACCGCGTCGTCGATCTCGACTTTCGAGAGGTTGATGGCCGGGACGCCGTACTGCTGCGACAGGACGCGGGTGATGTCCTCTTCCTTGACGAATCCGAGCTTCACCAGGTTGAGGCCGAGCTTGCCGCCGTTGGTCTTCTGGTACTCGAGGGCCTCCTGGAGCTTCTGCGGGGTGAGCAGGCCCGATTTGATCAGCATCTCACCCAGCTTGACGGCCATTCAGATCCTCTCCCTGTCAGGGCGGACCGACATTCGGTTCAGCACGAGATCGCGCCTAGTCAAGTCCAGGTGACAAATTATGTACCCGAACAATTTATGTCAAGTGAATCGGACCAATATGGCTACAAAGTATCGACGAATTGACAGGAGCAGATCCCGACTCTACGTTGCAGATCGTAACTGTCTGACTGATTGAAGGATATGGGTGGAGTTTGAGCCGATTCGGGGAAACGGCCGGGTGATCCAGGGAGGTCCGTCGGCCGCCGGGAGGGGCCCGCGCAGTCACGGCGGCGCCTGGGAGCCCGGGCTCGCCCTGCTGCTGGTCGTCTGCGCGGCGCTCCTGTTCGGAAGCCAGGCCGTCTCGAAGGATTGGCCGCAGACCTACTACGAGGGGGACTGCCCCTATTACATCTCGACCGCCCTGTCGATCCTGCACGACCGCGACCTCGACCTGAGGAACCAGCTGCGCGGCGGCCTGGAGGTGCACGGTCGTCAGATCGCCCTGGGTCGCGGCGGACAGTGGTACCCGAAGCACCCGATCCTGATGCCGATCGCGTCGCTCCCCTTCCTGGCGCTCTTCGGGATGCGCGGGTTCATGATTTTCAGCGTCGTGCTCCTCGCCGCCCTGCCGGTCGCGCTGATGCGACTGGCGCGACCGTTCGCCCCCCCGGGCGCCGCGGCCGTCGCCTCGGCCTTGCTGGTGGCGGGAACGTTCCTGCGGCGCTACGACTACAACATCACGCCGGACCTGTTCGCCGCGCTCCTGGGCGTCGCCGGCCTGCTCGCGCTCCTGCGCGGCCGGGACCTCCGGGGAGGGCTCGTTCTCGGCATCTCGGCGGCCGCCAAGACTGCTCACCTCTTCCTGCTGCCCTTCGGCGTGTGTTACGTCCTCGCCATGCGGAGAGGCCGCGGTGTCGCGCGGTTCGCGGCGGGGGCGCTCGCGCCGGTCCTGGCGATCCTGCTGCTGAACGGGGCGCTGTTCGGTTCGCCGTTCGTCAGCTCCTATGACCGGAACGTGCTGCTGAAGGACGGGGTCCTGACCGTCGTCAGTCACATGGGCCAGTTCGACCGCAATCCGGTCCGGGGACTCGCCGGGGAGCTGTTCGACCCGGAGCATGGGCTCGTGCCGACGTCGCCCGCCCTCTGGCTCGCCCTGCCCGGGCTGGCGCTGATGTTCCGACGCCACCGCCGGGAGGCGGTTCTGGGCCTCCTTCTGTCGGAGTTCTACCTGCTGCTGTTCGCGACCTACCGTTACTGGGACACGACCCGATTCGGCAATCGTTTCCTGATCCTGGTCGTCGCGCTGGCCGCGCCGCCTCTGGCGATGGGCCTGGAGTGGGCGAGAGAGCGCGCGCGGGAGGCGCTGGATCGCCGGCGCAGCGCCCCGGCTTCCGTGGCCGGCTGAGGACGGAGGGGTCGCCGGTCAGTCGGGCTCGTGGCGCAATTCCATCGAGACGCGGGTGCCGAGGGCCCTGCGGAGCAGGGCGATGAGCTCCGGCCCGGCCCCGTGCGCCTCGAGGCTGGCGATCCCGGCCGGGGTGATGTTATAGATGGACTCGTCGAGACTGTCCTCCACGAGCTCCTCGACCAGGACCTCGAGCTGCTCCTCGGTGATCGAGCCGAGGTCCGCATCCGTCTCGTTGTCGTAGAGCCTGATCATCACGCTCCTCCGTCCCGGCGCCAGAGCGTCAGGAAATAAAACCCGAGCCCGCCCGCCGCGGCCAGCGATGCCGAGCCGCGCAGGTAGCCCGCCAGGGCGCCGGAGGCGCGGGCCGCCTGGAACTCCCACACGGCGTAGAACGCGAAGAAGACGACGGCGGTGCCGATCAGGATCCGATGGGCGGTCAGGAGAGTCAATGCGGCACCTCCTCCTACGCGGACAGGTCCTCAGGCACCGACGAGCAGCCGGTCGCCGAGCCAGCGCGGCAGGCCGGCGTCCAGGATCTTGTCACGGGCCTCCCCGGCGGCGTAGGAGACGCGCCCGAGCAGCACGGTGCGCGCCCGGTCGTCGTAGAGGGCGAAGCCGCACTTCGTGTTGCGGTCCCGCGGCTGCCCCACCGAGCCGGGGTTGACCAGGTAGCGATGTCCCTGCGTGAGCTCGAGGACCGCCTCGTCGCCCGCCGCGGACCCGCGCGCCACGCGTCCTCCCTCCATGACGAAGGCGCCGGGGTAGTGGCTGTGGCCAAAGAAGCAGAGATCGAACGGCAGGGCGTCGAAGCAGCGGCGCGCCTCGTTCTCGTCCATCAGGTATTCGTCCTCGTCGAGGGGCGTGCCGTGGCACAGCAGGCGCCCGGGGGCGAACTCGAGCGGTCCGCGGGGGAGGTCTCGCAGGAAGGCGAGGTTGTCCGGGGTCAGCGCCCGCCGGGTCCAGAACGCGGCGATACGCGCCGCCTCGTTGAACCCCTCGCCCTCCTCGATTCCCGCGGCCACCTTGTCGTGGTTGCCGCGGATCGCCACGAGATCCTTCAGGCCGCGCAGCAGGTCCACCACGGCGTTCGGGTCGGCGCCGTAGCCGACGATGTCCCCCAGCCGCCTGGGCCAGCGGCACCTGGATCCACACCACCCGCCCCAGACGGTCGATCAGCCGCCGGCTCTCGTCGTTGGCGTAGGTCCCGCCGCCGCACGCGACGACCAGCCGGGCGCGGCCGCCCAGCGAGGCGAGGACCTCCCTCTCGAGCCGCCGGAAATACGCCTCGCCCTCCTGGGCGATGATCCGCGGGATGTCGCGCCGCTCGGCGGCCACGATCCGCTCGTCGAGATCCACGAAGTCCCACCTCAGGAGGCGCGCCAGGATCCCGCCGACGGTGGTCTTGCCCGCGCCCATGAAGCCGACGAGGAACACGACACCCGCGTTGTCACCCATGGCTCACAGGAGGCGCCCCGGATCAGGAGGCGACGGCCGCTTCCTCCTTGCGCTCCAGCAGCCGGTCGAGAAAACCGGTGTGCAGGTTGCCGCGAATGAAGTCGGGGTCGACCATGATGCGCCGGTGCAGGGGGATGTTCGTCCGGATTCCCTCCACGACCATGACCTCGAGCGATCGCCGCATGCGGGAGATCGCCTCCATGCGGTTGTTGCCGCGCGTGATCAGCTTCGCGATCATCGAGTCATAGTACGGCGAAATCGCGCACTCGGGATGGGCCGCGGTATCCACCCGCACCCCCGGCCCGCCCGGCAGATGGAACGTGGTTATCTTGCCCGGCGAGGGCGCGAAGGTCTCGGGGTCTTCCGCGTTGACCCGGCACTCGATCGAGTGGCCCGTGGTCTGGATGTCCTCCTGCCGGAACGCCAGCGACTCGCCCGCCGCGATCTTGATCTGCTCCTTGATGAGGTCGATGCCGGTCACCATTTCGGTGACCGGATGCTCGACCTGGATGCGCGTGTTCATCTCGATGAAGAAGAAGCGCCCGTCCTCGTCGAGCAGGAACTCGACGGTGCCGGCGTTCTGGTACCCGACGGTGCGCGCCACCTTCAGCGCCGTGTCGGCCATGCGCCGGCGCAGCTTCGGCGTCAGGGCGGTGGAGGGGGACTCCTCGACGATCTTCTGATGCCGTCTCTGGATGGAGCACTCGCGCTCTCCCAGGGTGACGATGTTGCCGTACGAGTCCCCCAGGATCTGGAATTCGATGTGACGCGGCGTCTTGAGGTACTTCTCGATGTAGACGTCGGGCACGCCGAAGGCGGCCTTCGCCTCGGTGCGCGCCGCGCTCATCGCGCCGGTGAGCTCCTCCGGCGAGGTCACCACCCGCATGCCCCGCCCGCCCCCGCCGGCCGCCGCCTTGACGATGACGGGGTAGCCGATCCGCGACGCCAGGGGCAGGGCCTCCTGCTCGTCGCCCACGGTGCCGCGGCTCCCGGGGATGATCGGGACGCCCCCCGCCAGCATCGTCTCGCGCGCTTTGGCCTTATCGCCCATCAGCCGGATCATGTTGGGCGCGGGCCCGATGAACCGGATACGGCAGGCCTCGCAGACCTCGGCGAAATGGGCCGACTCGGCCAGAAAGCCGTAGCCGGGATGGATCGCATCGGCGTCCGTGATCTCGGCCGCCGCGATCACCGCGCCGATATTCAGATAAGAATCGGCGTTGCGCGGGGGTCCGATACAGATGTCTTCGTCCGCGAACTTCACGTGTAGGGAATCGGCGTCGGCGGTGGAGTAGATCGCCACGGTCTGGATGCCGAGCTCGCGGCACGCCCAGATGATCCTCAGGGCGATCTCGCCGCGATTCGCGATCAGGATTTTCTTGAACATGGAGAGGAGCGGCGACGGCTCACGCCGTCGCGGTCCTCCGGATCTTGAACAACGGCTCTCCGTACTCCACCGGCTGGCCGTTCGCCACCAGCACCTCCAGGATCTCCCCGTCGCAGTCCGACTCGATCTCGTTCATGAGCTTCATCGCCTCGACGATGCAGACCACCTGTCCCTTCTTGACCCGGTCACCGACCTCGGCGAACGGCCGCGACGCGGGCGAGCTGGCCCGGTAGAACGTGCCCACGATCGGCGACTTCACCAAATGGACGTCCGGGGACTCGACGGCCGCGGGCCTTACGACCGGCGCCTCGACGGTCTGCGGGATCATCGAGGCCGCCGGGGCTGGCGCGGCCGAGCCGGCCGGCCCGTTCGTGACCGCCGCCCGTTTCACGAGCTTGATCTTGAACCCCTCGCGCTCCAGCTCGAACTCGACGAAGCTGCTGGCCTCGATGTACTCCATCAGCTCCTTGATTTCGCTGTCCAAGCGCCCTCCGCTCACGCGGCACCTGCGCCAGCCGGCCGCCGCCGCGGGCGCGCCCGCCCCGATGGGCGCGATCGGCCGCGTGGATCATATCCCAATGCTACCGCAAAACGAGGAGTCCCTGCGCGGACGACGGCCGCGCTCAGGCCACGGCGCGCTCGAGTTGCAGGCCGGCCTTCCAGACCTCGTAGCGGGCGCGCCCGGGGATGCACCCTGTCGCCAGCACCACGCAGAGGTAGTAGTCGCCGCCGATCGAGCGGAGGATCGTGAGGCCGGAACGGCTGGCGACCGAAACCTCCTCCAGGCGGTCGGCCGCGGGGTCGCGCAGCGTGGACTCCGCCCGGTGGACCAGGCCGATCGCCTGGGCGGACGCCAGATCCATGTTGAACGACGGCTGCGCCGCCACCTTCTCGACCACGATCCCGTCACGACCGACGACGGCCGCTCCCAGGGCTTCCGGGATGCGGTCCAGCACCTCCTGCAACACGGATCTCATCGCGGGCCCGCCTCCCTTGCGGCGGCCGCGCGGATCCCCTCGAGCCAGCGCTCGAGCCTGAGGACTCTCCGGTCCCGCGGGGACGCGGGCTGCGGCGCCCCGGCGGTGGCGGGCCGCATGGATTGCATCGTCACCGCCGGCTCGGCCACCGTGGACGCCGGCGCCGGAACCACGCCGGACGCGGGGCCCGGCCCATGGCGGCCCTCCGTCGCATGACCGCCGGCCATCGCTCCCGCCGGGCCGCCGCCGCACGTCGACAGAAGCTCGCTCAACCTGCGGGCCGCCTTGTGGTTGCCGGGATCGACCCGCAGCATGCCGCGGTAGACCTCGATCGCCCTGTCCACCAGCCCCTGGCGAAGGTAGAGCTCGGCCAGCGTGTTGGTCTGAAGGGCGTCGTCGTCCGCTTCTTCGGCCTCCGGCGCCCCGTTGCCCGGCGCCGGGGACGGGCCCCCGGGCGCTGCGACCATCTCACCCGCGACCGCAAAGCCGGCCCCGCCCAGGTCTTCGGCGCGGAACTCCGGGGCGGGATCGCGCTGGCGCAGCGCGGGCCCGACCCGCTCGTTGACCGGCGGGACCGGCACGCGGGTCCGGGTCACCGGCGCCGGCGAAGGCGGGGCCGGGGGCGCCGGAGGCGCTACGGCCGCGGCGGGCGGCGACGCTGCGGACGGCCCGCCCTGGACCTGGCGGAGAAGGGACTCGACTTCCTTGTCGTGCGGATACTGCCCAAGAATGGCCTGGTAGGTCCGGGCCGCCCCTCGGACATCTCCCATCTTCTTCTGCACCTCGGCCAGGAGTTTGCCCGCCAGATGGTTTTCAGGCTGCAGCTCCAGGACGTCCGAGAAGGCGCGCCGGGCGTTCTCCAGGTCGCCCGCTTCCATGTAGGTCCGCCCGAGGGAGATGCGGGCCGTGTGGTAGGTCGGGTGGCGGGCGAGTCCTTCCAGGCAGACCTCGACCGCCTCCTTGTAGCGACCGTCCCGGCGATACTCCTCGGCCAGCTGCAGGAAGGCCCTCGAGAGAGGATCGCGGGCGATCCTCTCCTTCAGCGATTCGATGGTGGACTGACGCTCGGAACCGGCTTTGGCCATTGCCTAAGTGCTTGAATTCATGAAGGGAAGCCGCTCGAAGCGAGTGCGACCCGAGGATTATAGAGAATGATGGAAACGCTTGTCAAAACAGAAGCGCCCCCGGGCGCCTCGGGGGACGGCAACGTGCCCGTCCGGCCCGTCCCTACGGAATGAGCAGGACCGTAAGGGGTGTATCCAGATCGACCGGCCGGCCGAGCAGGTCTTCGCCGTTCAGATGCGCGAACAACGTCAAACCCGCCCCGGCGCCCGCCGCGACCTTGGCCGCCTCCGGCATGATGTCGAGGACGATCTTGTTGCTGGTCGATCCGAGAGGGAACGATACGTTCGAAGACACGCCCGAGCCGCTCAGAGCGGTGAACGGCGGATCGTAGGTCAGGGTGATGGTCGTGAACGACACGGCGTTCAGATTGGGGTCCCCCGGGAATATGGTGCTTTTGTTGCGCTTCACGACGTCGAACACGATGGTGGCGGTCACGTCCTTCGTGGTGTCGGCCACGCTCTGCCCATCGTAGCTGATCTGGGTGATGGCGATGATGGCATCGCTCGCCTGGTTCGCGTTCCCGACGCGGCTGCAGCTCACACCGTGCAGCACGAGCGCGGCCGTCAGGGCGGCGAGAACGAGGGGTCGGGGAACTCTCTTCATGAATGGGCCTCCTGCGACTCCGCTTTCTTCGCGATGCGCGGCGTGATGAAGATCAGAAGCTCGGTGTTCTTCCGGTTGATCGACTTGTTCTTGAACAGCCAGCCGAGTCCCGGGATCTTGGAGAGACCGGGCACACCGGCCTGCGTCACCGAATCGTTCAGCTTGAAGATACCGCCGATGACGGCGGTGCCGCCGTCGGCGACCAGGATCTGGGTCGCCGCGCGCTCCGTGATGATCGGCGGCACGTCGCCCACCCGGTTCACGAAGTCGGGCGAGGAGTTGTCCACCTTCACGTCCATGATGACGGTCCCCTCCTTGGTGATCTGAGGGATGACCTCGAGCTTCAGCGACGCCGAGATGAACTCGACGTTGATCTGCGTCGCCGTGGTGCTGACGACCGGGATCTGCACGCCCTGCTCGATGACCGCCTTCTGGTTGTTCTGCGTGGCGATGCGCGGCGAAGACAGGACCTTGACGTCGCCGTTCAGCTCGAAGGCGTCCAGCGTCACATCCAGGGTCACCGAATTCAGGACGTTGCCGAAGCTGAGGCCCAGCGTCCCGACGGAGGCCTTGGCCGGCAGGTTCACATCGGCGTCGAGCGCGGCGTTATGCGGGAATTGCAGGTTCGTCTGCGTGCCCCGCGCCTGCGAGGCCTCGCCGTGCAGGCCCCAGGCGATCCCGAGATCGCGTTCGAACTCGCGGTCCGTCTCGACGATGCGCGCCTCAATCACCACCTGCGGCGTCTGCTCGTCGAGGGCGTCGATCAGCCGATTGATCGGGTCCTGCCGCACGCGCAGGTCGGTGATGATCAGCGTGTTCGTCCGGGTGTCCATGATGACATCGCCGCGCTTCGACATGATCTTCTTGAGGATCGGCGTCACGTCGTTGGCCTTGGCGTAGGACAGGCTGCGCGTGAAGGTGATCGGCTCCTCCTCGAGCTCCTGCGCCTCGAGCAGGGCCTTCCGGGCCGCCGCCTCCTGCGCCAGCTTCTGCGAGGTGGCGATGCGGATGACGTTGTTCTCGAACACCTTGTCGAGCCCGTTGTTCTTCAGGATGATGTCCAGCGCCTGGTCCTCGGGCACGTTCTCCAGGACGATGGTGAGCTGCCCGGAGACCGCCGGATCGAGGACGATGTTGTAGCCGGTGATCTCGTGGAACAGCCGGAACACGTCCTTCAGGTCCGCGTCCTTGAAGTTCAGCGAGATCCTCTTGCCCGTGTATTTCGGTCCGGTGTCGGAGATGGCGCGGGCGCCGAACCGGCCGCCCTGCGAGATCATGACGTTGCCGGATTCCCTGCCGGCGGGGCGGAACGCCACGTCCTGCGACGAACCGGCCGGCTGCTGCTCGACCTTCACGCCGCCCATGGCCACCAGCGGGTTGACGGGGCCCTTCTCCGCTGCGGGGGTCGCGGCGGGCTGTTCTTCGCCGGCCGCGCCGGTTTCCGGCGAGGACGCCGGGGACGGTGCGGCCTCGGCCGCCGCCGGAGCCGGCTTGTCTTCGCCCGCCTGAGCCGCTCCAGCGCCGCCCGCGGGAGTCTCCGCGGCCACGGACGCCGCGACCGGCTCCCCCTGGGCCGTGGTGCTCTCGAGCGCGTGCCGCACCCCCTCCGCCGAGAAATCGACGACCAGCCCCGTGTCGGTCGGGACGATGGCGTACGGCTTCGGTGAGGACAGATCGAGGACGACGCGGACGACCGGCTTCGGCTTGGTCGCGAACTGCGCCACGCGCACGCGCGACAGGCCGCCGGATCCGACCGTCACCGTCTTCGTCTTGGTCCGATCCACGACCCCCAAAAGGTCGATGACCAGCCTCGGAGGGTTCTTCAGCTCGAAGTGCTCGTTCGCCAGGCCGCCGTCCGCGGTGAGGACGACGGTCCGCTCCGAGCCCTCGCCGCGCGCCTCCACCGACAGCAGGGTGCGCGCCGGCGACCCGGATGGCGCCGCGCCGCGCGTGACCTTCACCGGCTGGGCGGAGAGGGCCGCGCCGGCGGGTGGCCCCGGCGCGGATCCCGGGGGGGCCTTCTCGGGCAGAGCCTTCAGCTCGGAGGGCTCGGGCGACGCCGGCGTGGCCGGCGTGGGCGCCGGCTGGACTGTTTCGAGGGGAGCGCCCTCGGTGGGCTGCTGCGACACCGGCGCGGGGCCCTCGGCCGGCGACGCAGCGACACCCGTCGCGGAGCCACCCGCCGGGGCCTCGGCGGTCACGTTCCGCTCCGGCGCGTTGCCCGATTCACCGACAGACGGGAAGTCGACGACGAGATCGTGGCCGTCGAGCCGGATGGAGTGCTGAGAGGCCAGGACGTTCCGGAACTCGAATTTCGCAATCTTTCCGCCGTCGACGCTTTCGACGGACGAGACCCGGACACCCTCGACCTGGGGCGTCCCGATCTGGACTTCCTGCGCCAGCCCCTCGACGTGCACGTCGAGGAGCTCCAGGACCAGGGTCCTGGGGTCGGGCTGGTAGGAGGTATAGCTGAACGGGTAATTCCCGTGCAGGACGACCTCGGTTCCCGCCGGAGTCTCCTGGTGGTCGATGGCGTTGATGACCACCGCGGACGGCGCGCTGAGCGCCGCCTGACCCGGCTCGCTGACGGGCGGATTGCCCGAGCATCGCAGGGCGGCCGCGGCGATCGTGATCAGGATCGCGACCTTCCCGTACCTCATAAGCTACCCTCCTCCGCTGGCGTCAGCTTCTTCGTCACGTCCCTGTACGGCTTGATGCTTCGGGGATCGTTGATGTCCTGACGGAACACCACCGCGCCGGTCTTGCGATCGATGCGGATGATCTTGCCGTCGTAGAGCGCATCGCCCACCTTCAGGAAGTAACCCTTGTTGTCGCTGCCGTTGAAGAACGCGATGGCGCCCCTCCCCTTCTGCACGATACCGACCAGGTCCACCTCCGAGATCAGCATCCCGGCGATGCCCCGTGGCCGGGGTCCTTTCCCAATCGTGTTCGCCGCATCCACCAGGGAGCGGAAGGGATCGCGCCGGCCGGCCGGGTCGTAGGTGAACCCGCGGCCGGTCAGCATGGCCTCGTTGTCCTGCATGATCTTGTTGATCGTCTCCGTGTCCTGCGGGGCGGCCGGGGTCCCGGAGACCTGCGGGGGGGCCGCCGGCGTTCCCGCCGGCGCGGGCGCTTTGGCATCGTTCCCGAGGGCGGCGGGTCCGAGGGCCAGCACCAGAGCGAGGACCAGGAGTGCCGGCCTGAGCGGGTGCGGGCTCACTGGGCCCCTCCCGCCTTCTCGTCGTACACGAAGGTCGTCGCCGTGAAGGTCGAATGAATCGAGTGATTGGGGCTGGTCTGCGCGTTGATCGTGACGCCGCTCACGTTGATGATGCGCGAGTACTTGCTGATGCGGTCGAAGAAGACGCCGAGGTCGTGGTAGTCGCCCTCCACGTCCATCATGATCGGGAATTCCTTGTAGAACTCGACGGGCTTGAGCGACCCGGGGTTGAACTGCCGCAGATCCAGGTTCGACTGGTCGGCGAGGTTCTTCACCCACTTCAGGAGCTCGCCGGTCTCGGGCTCCGTCGGCAGGATCGCCAGGAGGTCGTTCAGCTTGAGCTGGAGGTTCTCGATCTCCTTTTCGAATTCGGGCAGCTTCGCTTCGATCGCCTGGCCCTTGCGGATCTCGGTCTGCAGCCCTTCGAGCTGGACGCGGTCGGCGGCGTTCTTCTTCGCCATCTCGGAGAAATTCGGATACGCCATCCAGGCCACGGCGATCAGGGCGATCGCCATGCCCGCCACGACCGCGAACTGGCCCCAGAACGGCAGCTTCTTGAAATCCATCGTCGCCCTCTACCCGCCCGCCGGCGGGGCCACGCCGCTCCCCTCGCCCTGTCCCTCCGGATGCGGCAGGAACTGGCAGGTCAGGGAGAACGTCACACCCACGGAGATCGAGGAGATGGGCCCCAGGATCACGTTCTGGAAATAGCGGGATCCCGTCAGGTTGTTGTAGAAGTTCGAGACCGCGTTGTAGGTCGTCGCCTTGCCCTGGATGGTGATGCTCTGCCCCGACTCGCTCATGCCGTCCAGCCACAGGAAGTCGGGCAGCTGCTTGCTCACCTCGTCCAGGAGGTGGACCGGGCCGCTCTGGTTGCGCTTCAGCTGCGTGATCAGGGCGATCTTGCGCTGCAGCAGCTCCTTCTTGGCTTTGTACTCCTCGCCCTTCTTGATGATCGCCTGCAGCCGCTCCTTTTCCGCCTGCGCCTTCACGATCTCCTCGTGCAGCTGCAGATGCTCGCTCTCCAGGCTGTACCAGCGCCAGCCGATGAACAGCAGGGCGAGGATCACGACCCCGGCCATCAGCACGTTCTGCCCGAGCGTGCCGACGCCCTCGAACCTGGGGGTCTTGGCGGCGCGTGCCTTGACCTGCTGGGTCCCGGCGAGGAGGTTGATCTTGATCATCGGGTGTCTCCCGCCCGCCGGGCCGCCAGGCCGACGGCGATCGAGACGCTCGAGCCGATCTCCTCGATCATGTCCGAGGACATTCCCTTGCCGATCTGCACGCGGTTGAACGGGTTGAGCGGCTCCACGGTGATCCCGAAACGCTCGGCGAGCGCCTCGCGCAGGTGCGGGATGCGCGACGACCCGCCGGCGATCACCAGGGTCTCGATGTTCTCCCCCGGCGTGGTGTTCTTGAAGAAGTCGATCGTCTTCTGGATCTCGGCGCCGATGAAGTCATTCACCGAGGCGATGATCGGGTTCACGTTCTCCACCGGGATCCCGTCCACCTCCTCGCCGCGCTTCAGCGCCTCGGCCTGCTCGAAGCTGAGATTGAGCTCCTTGCGGATGGCGTCGTTGTAATGGTTGCCTCCGACGGAGATGTCGCGCCAGAAGATGGAGGTGCTGCTCTTCAGAATCGCCACATTGGTGGTGGACGCGCCGATGTTGACCAGGGCGCGGGCGACCCCGGGGTCGGCGTCATAGTTCATCTCGTAGCAGTTCTGCAGGGCGAACACGTCGACGTCCACCACCACCGGATTGCGCCCGGCCTGGCTGACCACGGAGGTGTAATCGTTGATCTTGTCCTTCTTGGCCGCCACCAGCAGGACGTCCATGTTCCCCTCGCCTCCGCTGGCCCCCTTCAGGACCTGGTAGGCCAGGTTGACGTCCTGCACGTCGAAGGGGATGTACTGCTCGGCTTCCCAGGGGATGACCTCGGCCAGCTCCTCCTCCGACGTCGCGGGAATGGAGATCTTCTTGATGATGACGCTGTGACCCGACAGGGCGATCGCCACGTCGCCCCCCTTGATCTTGCGCGACGAAAAGGCCCTCTGCACGGTGTCCACGACCAGCCCGGCGTCCATGATGGCCCCGTCCACGATCGCCTCGGGAGACAGCCGCTCGAGCGCCGCATTGAGGAGCTGGTAGCCGCGGCCCTTTCCGAGCTCCTTCAGCTCGACGACCTTGACCGCGCTCGAGCCGATGTCGAGACCCACAAGATTCCTTCCCTTGGAGAAGAACACCCTCGGTCTCCTTTAACCTATGGCGATTCGGCAGGTTGCGGCCAACCGTCCCGGGCGATTCCTTTTCACGAAAGTTCAATATATTCCGCGACTGCATTTTTGCAAGGCGGGCCTCCATTCTTTGAATACCACGATCGACGTGAAAGCCTATGTCCTTCTGGATGAACGGAATATGCTCGCATCCCCGGGACAGGGATCCACTGCGCGGGTGTCGGGCGCTCGGCGTGTTTGATCGGAGGGGGCGCGCTGTGCTAGAGTGCGCCCCTCACACGGCAGCCGGGGAGTGCCGGCCCGCCTCTCAGGAGGATGCAGTGGCCCGTTCGTGCGATGTCTGCGGCAAGAGACCCGTGCATGGGAACCAGATCAGCCACGCCCACAACGTCTCGTCACGGGTCTGGTACCCCAACGTTCAGAGGATCAGGGTCGTCGTCGGCAAGACCCGCCGCCGCATGAAGGTGTGCACGCGCTGCCTGCGCTCGGGTGCGGTCGTGAAGGCGGCGTCGGCACCGGTCCCTTCGAAAGCCTAGCGGTCGCGCCGTGACCGGGCCGCGGCGATGGCGTCGATTTCGACGCGTGCGCCTCGCGGGAGGGCCGTCACCTGCACGGTGGATCGTGCCGGACGGCTGGCGCCGAAGTAGCTCCCGTACACCTCGTTCATCGCTTCGAAATCCCTGAGGTCCGTCAGGAAGACGGTCGTCCTCACCACGCGGTCCAGACCCGAGCCGGCGGCCTCCAGGACGGCCTTGAGGTTCTCGAGGACACGCGCCACCTCCTCCTGCACCGTCCCCTTCAGGAGGGACCCGGTGACCGGGTCGAGGGGCACCTGACCCGAAAGAAAGAGGAATTCTCCCGCCGCGATCCCCTGGGAATAAGGTCCGATCGCCTTCGGGGCCCTGTCCGTGCTGATGCTCCTCGCGCTCATCGTGCCTCCCGGTTTCGGTGCTGAACCAACGTCCGCGCTCCGCGCGCGGCTCAGGCGACCTGCCGCTCCACGTGATAGACCCCGTCGATCCCCTTCACCTTCTCGAGGATCGCCTCGAGGTGCGCCACGTCCTTGATGTCGAGGATCAGGCTGATCTCGCCCCGCCGGTCCTCGAAAGTCCGCGCCTCCACGTTCTTGATGTTGGATTTCGCCTCGGCGATCGCCGAGGTGATCTTGGCGAGCATGCCGGGCCGGTCTTCCGAGAACACCGTGATGCGGACCTCGAAACGCGACGCGTCATCGCTCTCCCAGGCGACCTCGATCCGCCTCTCCGGGTCGTACAGGAGCTTCTCGAGGTTGGGGCAGCGCTCGCTGTGGACCGTGACGCCCCTTCCCCTCGTGATGTACCCGACGATCGGCTCGCCCCGGATCGGGTTGCAGCAGCGCGCCAGAGAAATGAGCGCATCGTCCAGCCCGCGGACCGTCACTTTCTTGCCCGAGAGACCGAGGGCCTTCTTGACCGCGTGCGCGATCGGTCCCTCGCCGGCGTCGTGCGGTTTCGCCGCCGGATCGAACTTCTCGATGAGGGTCCTCGGCGCCAGCTTGCCGTAGCCCACCGACGCATAAAAGTCATCCAGACCGGCGCATCCCAGCTCGTGCATGACCGCCTGCAGGCGCGCGGCGTCGCCCTGGTGCTTCCTCAGACTGAAGCGATACCTCTTGAACTCGCGGTCGGCGACGGTCTTTCCGAGATCGATGCTGCGGTTCCGGCGGTCGACGTTCAGCCACTGCCGGACCTTGGCGCGGGCCCTCGGGGTCCTGGCGATGGTCAGCCAGTCCTGGCTCGGCCTGTGATTCGGAGACGTCAGGATCTCCACGATGTCGCCGTTATTCAGCTCCGTCCGGAGGGGCACCAGCTTGCCGTTGATCCGGGTCCCCACGCAGCGGTGGCCCACCTCCGTGTGCACCGAGTAGGCGAAGTCGATCGGGGTGGCGCCGCGGGGGAACGACTTGACCTGCCCCTGCGGGGTGAAGCAGTACACCTCCTCGGGGTAGAGATCGACCTTCACCATGTTCAGGAACTCCCGCGGGTCCTTGAGCTCCTGCTGCCACTCCATGATCTGGCGCAGCCACTGGATGTTGGCGTCGTGGTCCTTCGAGCCCTTCCCTTCCTTGTACTTCCAATGGGCCGCGATGCCCTCTTCCGCCACCCGGTGCATCTCGTGGGTCCGGATCTGCACCTCGAACGGCACGCCCTTCTCGCTGATGACCGACGTATGGAGCGACTGGTACATGTTCGGCTTGGGCATCGCGATGAAGTCCTTGATGCGTCCCGGCACCGGGCGCCACAGCCCGTGGATGATCCCCAGCGCGCCGTAGCAGTCCTTCACGCTGCCCGTAAGGATGCGGAACGCGATGTAGTCGTAGACCTCTCCGACGTCGATCTGCTGCCGCTTGATCTTGCGGTAGATGCTGTACAGGTGCTTTCGGCGGCCGCGGATGTCGCAGGCGATCGCCGCCTTGTCCAGCTCGGACTTCAGGGTGGACTGGATCTCGCGGATGAACTCGTCGGTGACCCCGCGCTTCTCGTCCATCGCCTGCACGAGGCCCTGGTGCCCCGCGGGATCGAGATGCTTGAGCGCCAGGTCCTCCAGCTCGTTCTTGATCTTCGCCATCCCCAGGCGGTTGGCGATCGGGGCGTAGATCTCGAGCGTCTCGCGCGCGATCCGCTCCTGCTGGCGCGGCGACAGATGCTCGAGCGTGCGCATGTTGTGCAGCCGATCCGCCAGCTTGACCAGGACGACGCGGATGTCGTCCACCATCGCCAGCATCATCTTGCGGAAGCTTTCGGCCTGCTGCTGCTCCCTCGAGTTGAAGCTGATGCGCGCGATCTTCGTCAGGCCCTCCACCACGTGGGCGATGTCCTTGCCGAAATGCTCCTCCACGGCCTCGCGCGTCGTCAGCGTGTCCTCGAGGACGTCGTGCAGGAGACCCGCGACGATGCAGGTCATGTCGAGCTTGAGATCGGCGAGGATGTAGGCCACCGACAGGGGGTGTGTCAGGTAAGGCTCTCCGGAGGAGCGCGTCTGGCCCTTGTGCTCCTTGGCGGAGAAGACATAGGCCTTGCGCAGCAGGTCGAGATCGGCCCCCGGCATGGAGGCCTCCACCTTCTCCTGGATGTCCTCGAAGCGGATCATGGACCACCCCACGTCGCGCGCGCCGTCCGAAGGGCCTGGTCCTGGGTCGTGCGGGGGGTCACGCAGACTCGCGGCGCTCGCCACGGATGAGCCAGTATATCAAAAAGGCAGCCGGCGCCCCGGGACGCGCCCGCTCAGGCCTTGACGTATCGGGCGCCGAGGTAGCGGTAGACGATGACCAGGAGGGCGGCGGCGACGAACACCGAGGAATACGTCCCGAACACCACGCCGACCATGAGGCAGAACGACAGGGGGTTGAGTTTGTCCCCGCCATACATGAAGAGGGCGGTGATGGCGATGAACACGGTGAACGAGGTCAGGATCGTCCGGCTCAGGGTCTGGTTGATCGAGGCGTTCACCAGCGTCTCGAAATCGACCTCGCGGTAAAGGCGCAGGTTTTCGCGGATCCGGTCGAAGACCACGATCGTGTCGTTGATCGAATATCCGAGGATGGTCAGAAGCGCGGCCACGATGTCGACAGAGAACTCCTTGTGCGTGAGCGACACCGCGCCCGCCGCGATCACCACGTCGTGCACCAGGGCGATGATGGAGGTGAGCCCCCACATCCATCTCTTGAACCGGAGCCACACGTAGATCAGGATCCCCCCCACCGACCCGAAGACCGCGTAGAGCGTGTTCCTCAGGAGCTCCTTCCCCGCGGTCGGGCCGATGAAGTCAACGCTTCGCAGCGTGAACGGACCGAGGAACGCCTGTTGCGGAAGGAGACGCGCCGCCTCCGGCGTCACGCCCGGGATCGAACCCAGCTCCGAGGAGGACGTGAACAACCCGGCGTGGTCGGTGCGGTATTTCACCACCGCGGCGGCGATCGCGGGCGCGTCCTGTGCGGCGGCGCCCCCGCCGCCGGGCGGCAGGTGCGCGCCCAGCCACTCCCTGAGGTCGGCCTCCGTGATCATGTTCAGGTCGATCTTGCCCGCCTGCCTCTCCTTCAGGTCCCCGGGCGACTGCAGGGCCTCCAGGACCCTGCGGCTGATCTCGCCACCCTCGCTGGCCGCCACGGGCCCGCCTGGCCCCTGAGCCTGCTCGATGCGCACCAGGACCTCGTTGTCGGCCGCCTCGCCGATGCTCTGCAGGCTGACGTCCCCGAGGCCCGCGCCCTCGAGCGCGGCCCGGATCGTCTCGATGTGCGGCTGCTCCCGGAACTTCAGCCGCACCGCGGTCCCGCCCGCGAAGTCGATGCCGTAATTGAAACCGTGCGTCAGGATCGTCGCCACGCTCACAACGACCGCGAGGGTCGAGAACACGATGAAGAACCACTTGACGCGCCCCATGAGGGGGAAATTGGCGTGGGTGAAGACCTGAAGCATTGCTTCCTCAGATGCTCAGCGTCTCCGCCTGGGGGCGGAGCGCGAGCTCGGCGTCGAAGATGGCGCGCGACACGACCAGCGCCGTGAACAGGTTCGCCAGGATGCCTACGCTCAAGGTGACGGCGAAGCCCCTGACCGGGCCGGTCCCGTAACCGTACAGGAAAACACCCGCGATGAGCGTGGTGCAGTGGCTGTCGATGATGGTGTTGAAGGCCTTGTCGAATCCGGCGTTGATCGCCGCCCGGACCGTCCGGCCGTGCCGCAGCTCCTCCCGGATGCGCTCGAAGACCAGCACGTTGGCGTCCACGGCCATGCCGACGGTCAGCGCGAAGCCGGCGATCCCGGGGAGCGTCAGGGTCGAGTGGAAGTACGCCATCGCCGCCAGGAGGATGAGCAGGTTCAGCACCAGCGCCAGGCCCGCGTTGACGCCGGCCGCCCGGTAGTAGACCAGCATGAACAGGACGATGATGATCGAGCCGATCAGCGTCGCCACGACGCCCTGGCGGATGGAGTCGGCTCCGAGCGACGGCCCGACCGTGCGCTCCTCCAGGATCTCCATACCCGCCGGGAGCGCCCCGGAGCGCAGCTTCAGCGCCAGGTCCTCGGCGGTTTCGATGGTGAAATTGGCGCTCTCGATGATCCCCTGATCGGCGATCACCGCGTTGATCCGTGGCGCCGAGATGATCTTCTTGTCCAGGACGATCGCCAGCAGCTGCCCCTGGTACTTGCGGGTCAGGTCCTGGAAGCGCCGGCCGGCGTCGGCGGAAAGCAGAAAATTCACGGCCGGGTTGCCGAATCGGTCCTGGTCGCGACGCGAGTTCTTCAGATCGTTGCCCGTGATCGGCGAGCCCTTGGTCACCGGCCAGTACAGCCGCGCGGTCTTCCCGTCCTGGGAGGTGGCGTCCTGCGGCAGGATCTCCACGTCGTCGGGGAGCTTGCCGCCGAACATCCGGGTCAGGGCCTCCGGGCTGTCGGGCGGCTGGAATCGCTCGGCCACCACTCCGGGCGGGACCTTCACGAGCTTCCACTCGAGAAACGCCGGCGACCCGATCAGGTCCTTCACCCGTTCCGGGTCCTCGACGCCCGGGAGCTGGACGAGGATCCGATCGGCATGCGCGCCGGTCCCCTGCCGCTGGATGGTGGGCTCGGCCACGCCGAACTTGTCCACGCGCGTGCGGATGGTCTCCAGCGCCTGGCGGACGGCGGAGTCGCGGATCGCGTTCTCGTCCTGCGTCTTGAGCTGCAGGCGCAGGCGGCCCGATCCCGGGCTCGATGCCTGGTACTGTGGAAACTGGCGGGCGAGCACGTCGCGGATCTCTCCGATGCGCGCCGCATCGACCCCCTCGAGGCCCAGGGCGTCGATGCCGTCGGCCGACGTCTTCTGCGGCGCCAGACCCTTCTCCCCGAGCGCCGATCGGATGCGCTCCTGGGACAGGTCGATCTCGGCCTTGACGGCGTCGTCCGTCTTGACCCGCATGACCATGTGGATGCCCCCCTTGAGGTCCAGCCCCAGGTGGATCTTCTCCGAAGGGGGGACGATCGCCCAGACACAGATCACCAGGAGCGCGATGATCAGCAGGAGTCGCCAGCGGAGGTCGAGATTCATGGTGTTCCTGGAGGCGGGGCCGCGGGGCCTTCAGCCTGCGACGCCGCCCGTGACCGCTCCCCTCACGACTCCGGGCGCGATGAGGTTTCCTGATCCTGGAGCCCGACGATGGAGCTCCTGGTGACGTCGACCCGGACCTTGTCGGCGACGCGCAACTGCACGACGCCGCGATCGATTCCCACGACCGTCCCCAGCAGCCCGCCCGAGGTGACGACCTTGTCGCCGTTCTTGAGCGAGTCCAGCATCTTCTGGACTTGCTTCTGCCGGGTGCGCTGCGGCCGGATCAGGAGGAAGTAGAAGATCGCGAAGATGACGAGGAGCGGGACCATCTGCAGCCAGGCGCTGGCCTGGCCCTGTCCGGGCGGCGGCGTCATGAGACCCCAGGCGGACAATGCGTCTCGCTCCTTGCCTTCGTCCGACAAAAATAAGGAGGGGACGACGACCCCTCGCCACGTTCCCCGGGCCTCGGCGCGCGCGGCGCCACCGCGGCGCCCGCGGGACCCCGGCGCGGGCCGAAAGATTGCCCGAAGCGCCCGGGCTTGTCAAGGCAGCATCCGGTCGCCTAGGATCCCGCGCGTGCGCTCCATCATCTCCTCGCGTCCGGTGGACGCGGCGACGCCCGTGGGATCGGGGCCGAGCCGGAGGCTCGAGATCCCGATCCTCGCCGCCATCCCCGGCCTCCGGCACCTGTTCACGGTGAAGGGCTCGGATGTTGCGGCGGCCCTCGCCGAATCGGTCGGTCGTGCCATCCCGCTCGTCACCCTGCGCCAGGTTCACGGCGCGGTCGTACGGGTCGTGGACAGCCGTG
>WNGL01002398.1_pt1 | contig 26199 bp, 28 predicted proteins | sample 5400591 | NCBI WGS metagenome assembly WNGL01 (sample SAMN13153377, study PRJNA577476) | soil metagenome | isolation source: 80 cm soil or saprolite under Garry oak tree replicate 1 | place: USA:California | collected 2016-06-15 | reverse complement strand
AATGTACCTCTCGGCGGCGACGAAGTTGATGTTCGACCGGTAGACGATCTCGGTCTTCGACGCCCTCCTCGCAGCCACCTGTAGAATATCCCGTATGATCACCAGAGAGTCGCGAGGCCTCGGGTTCAATGCTGTTCTACAAGAACGGTCGAGAAGGGGAGAATGCTTTTAGTTCTTTCCATCATTTTCGAGCAAATACCAATTATCTTGCCGGGTTAGAAGCTCGACGGGCGTATCTGCTCATCCACATAGCCAGTCTTCTCAGTCTTCAGCCAGAGCCTCGCCCCCTTGCGGAGTATAAGGAACATCGCCGCAAGATTCGCGAGAGAGACGAGTGTGGCATAGGGATAGGTAGCCACCACCAAGCCCAGATGCGAGACCACGTCGGTCCTTGCCGAGGAGAAGACGGCGGCAAGGAGGCTACCGACGTAGATGAGATTGAGCACCACCATGACCGATAAGAGTGGAAGGAGCGTCCCGAGAGGCAGTCCCACCTTTACCACTCCAAGCCCGAGAAGAACCCAGGCGGCAAACGTCAGAACCGCCAGTATCGGGCTCATCATCAACACCTCCATGTCCAGAGCCCTCGCCAGCGACATCGACCTCCACGCATCCCAGTGCTTGATCCCCGTCAACATGTTTCCACCCGACCAGCGAATCCGCTGACGGAACAAGCTGCCGACCTTGGCAGGCATCTCTTGCCAACACTCGACAGGAGCCAGCCTAGTAGCGATATGCGCCCTAGCAAATCTCACAGACAACTCCGCATCCTCAACCAGCGACTTTGCATCCCAGAGCCCAACTCTCTCCAGCGCGCTCCTTCGAAAGAACGTGTTAGAACCGGAAAATGTGACGAAGAGCTTTAGCGCATACTTTCCATCATTGGACAGGCGATACACGAAATTCTCGTACGCCGCCAGCCGCGACACGACACTCTCGCGCAGGTTCAAGACCTTGTGATAGCCGTGCACCGCTCCAGTCTCCGGATTGTTGAAGTATCTGAGAGCCTTCGTGACAGCAAGCGGCTCAGGAACATCATCCGCATCAAACGTCGCAATTATCTCCCCCTTAGACTGGTGGAAGGCATAGTTGAGCGCGTCACCCTTCCCAAGACTAGAGTCGCGATGAAAGACTTTGATCCATGGATATCTCTGGGAATATCCTCTACAGATCCGCAACGTCCGGTCTATCGACTCATCTTCCACAACGATGACTTCCAAGTTCTCTCTAGGATATTCCAGACGAACCAGCGAGTCGAGCAGCCTTCCGATAACCTTCTCCTCATTCTTCACCGGCACGAGGACAGACACGTTCGGTGGATCCCAGTCCTCACCGGGTTCTTCGCCGAACCCCCGCTTCTTGTAGCGCCACACCCCCATCACGATGATTGGAGTGGCGTAGGCGAAGTAGGCCAGGAACAAGATCGTGAGGCCGAACACAAACCAGTTGGCTAAGCTCAGTTTCTCTTCCAGCTAGGTCCCGGCGTTCTCAATCTTGAGCCTATTTATTATCTTAGAAGCGAGCCTTACCGACTTAGAGAGGAGACGCTGGGATCCGCCTTTGATTTGGCACTCTTCCTTGAGCGATCAGGCTTGGATGCTCGACCCTTCTAGACGTTCGCATTTGTCATAGCCCGGGACCCTAGGTTTGCAGGTCCGAGACTGATCGTATTTCCGGTCCTATACTCACAAAAGGTAGGAATATGACGGGCCAAAACTCCTCCGGGGAGCCTCTTTTATACGCGATTCACAGGTTTAAGTCTGGAAATTTACCGGGCACCAGCGATATCTGGCGATTACCAGCAAGATACTGTGGATATCCAGAGCCTTACCAGCGGCGAATTTATTGTTTCTCGTCAATAAGAATGAATCTTATTCCCGAAACTTACACAGACAGTTGAAAAAATTGGGAAAGCTGATGATCTCTCTGAGCGACCAGGCGGAAAACCTAGTACGTCACGAAGTCGAACGTGTCTACCACGGCCGAGTCGGAGGACTCTCAATATTCTTCGAACAAGTCCTTCGAAACTATTTCACCACCAACGGAAAACAGCCGAAATCCGCCCGCGTGAAGAACGGCAAGAACTAGTCGCACAGACAAAACATAGGAACGGACGACAGCAGACCGTCACTCTCTACTGGACAGTTCGTCCCCCAAACTACACAACAACAGTCCCATCAGCAAGACCGCTCCCGTTCAACAATAAGAGCTAGCACCCAAAATACACAACCGATGCGAAGAACCTGCTGACCCTATTTTCGCGGAAGCCTAGCCACCAACGGCCGCATCCCAACAGCCCTGAGTTCCAAGGCTCTCACGAAACTGGGAAGCTCCTCGACCGAGCGGACCTCCGTCCGCGCGAGAGATCTCATTCTGCTCCAGAGCCTCAAGTCGCTCCTCACACCCCGTTGCGAGAGCTCCTTGTACAGCCACGTCTCAAGCTTCTTCCCCTCTCGGTCAAAATCTGTCAGCAGAATCGCCTCCGATGATCCGTCGAGTCTTTCAAGAAAGTCGTGTCTTGACTCTCCCCTCGCCTTGAGACAGTAGATTCTCCCTCTGATCCCAAGCTTCCGGAGCGCGGCCTCGTCTCGACGCCCTTCAACAATGATCGGTATTCCAGACTCTGACAAGGTTCTCAGCTCGTCGAATATCCTCTCCGTTTCTTCCATCTTCCACGCGTAGTATTGGGCCCGGGGGTTTCGTACACGGGCCGGATCCCTAAAAGGCGAGAATCCCACGATTCTACTCAGCCTCCTCCCAGCTTATGCATCTCTTCAAGCAGCGCAGGATGTTTCTTGAAATAATCTCGCACCGGTGCAAGCTTTTCGGAGAGTATTCGTGAAATGTTAGTCTTGAGATCCTTTGGATGTATCTTGCCCGTCGCGAAGGCTTTCTCAAGCTGTGGATATGTCTCGAATTCCATGCTTCCTCCATACTTTGGATCCCTTTCCAGCTCGAAGCTTGCCGAGTCTCGGAACACCAGTATCCGGTAGTATTCCAGGATCGGATTCCCCTCCACGACGCCCGCCGGGCAGAAAGCGCGCTGTATCTTCCGGTCCACGACCTCGGGCTCGTCGTGTATGAGTATGTTGTCCTCGGGCTTACTCTTGGACATCTTGGCGGCTATCACCTGGTTGAGTTTGGGGTCCTCGTCATAGCTCCCGACGGATGCGTCGGGGACGCCGTGCAGACCCATGAGTATTGGCGTATGCAGACTCACCGGCTTACCCCAGCCGAGCCGCTCTCCCGCTTCTCGCGCCAGTATGTGGGCTTTCCGCTGGTCTATCCCAGCACACGCCACGTCCAGTTTCATCTCGAATATGTCGGCTGCTTGCATGCACGGGTAGAAGATCGCGGCTGCGTCCGTATCTTTTGATTTCATGTCGCGTCCCATTATCGGGATTGCTCTCAGCACCCGCTGAGTCGAGACGGTTCGGGCGACTCGGAGGACGCGTTCCCAGTACTCCTTCCGATCAGCCAGGTCTGATGCCCAGACGTATTCGACCTTCTCCTTCGGAACGCCTATAGCGGTGAAGCAGTGCTGGAAGTATTCGCCGGTCGTTCTAATCTTCTGCAGGTCCCCCCCGTATTTGTTGTTGATCATCGAGTGATAGTCTGCGAGGAAGATCGTAAACTGGAATCCTGCGCTTATGAGATCCTGTATCTTGCCGCCGCAGACGAGCCCTTGGCCGACGTGCATCATTCCGTGCAGGCTATAGCCCGCATTCCGGAGCACTCGAAACCCCAATAGGCCCGGGGTCTCTCATTCTCCTCCAAGAGCCGTTCCAGCTCCCCTTTCTGGATGATCTCGACCGTCCCCCTGGTCGCTAGTTGCACTCGCTCGTCCGGATCCATTCTGGCCTCCTACCGTTGCCCCGCCCACGCTCGGCTAAAAGCCTGTGCGAGGGAGTAACAGTCGGACACCAAGGTGGGCGAGTTTCGCATTGGACCCCTACCTCACGGTAGGCATCCTTGTCGCCCGCGACACTAACACCCAAGCCTCACAGTGAAGATCCATCGTCTTCTCTCAGCCCGGCTCTCTCGAGGCGGGCGTCTCACGCTCGCCCAGGAAGGATGACCACCCCGGCATTGTAATAACTGTTCGACGAACGATGCTCTCTGGGGCGAGCCTACGCTATCTGAGAGCCTCAGTTCAACTCGTCCGGAAAGACTATCGTCCTACTTGAGGGGCACATACATGCTTGACCGAGACGCGCCGATTCCAGGAGTCCCGTGGACGACTTTCTGGTTCGTAATAGCGAATTCTCCGATGTAGTGTCCTACCATCTCGGGCTTGATATCGATCGCGACATACTCCTTGCCAGAGTGGAGCTGCAGTGTTAGCCCGAGCATCTCTGGAATGACTATCATATCGCGGCAGTGCGTCTTCACAGCAGCCGGCTTTCCACCGTTCTCCTTCCTGGCGCGTCGTACATGCTCCATGAAGGTCCGCTGATCATTCGTCAGACCCTTAACGAGGGATCTGCGTTGTCGGGACGGGAGGAGCTTGATGAACTCGTCCATCGACATGGAGCGCAGCTCATCCACCGAGTGGCCGCGATATGTGAACTGTCTAGGCATAACCCTCTCCCAGGCTTCCTAGTTCTTTCCTCGAGTTCCACGTAATAAGACTGTTCCCGAGCCTATCGTGCGGATCGACGCTTCGCGCGGCCCGTCTGGCGGGCGGCAATGTTCCCCACCTTCCTCCCTGGTGAAGTCCAGCGGCCAACTGTAGTTGGCTTGCCTGCGTGTTTGTGTCTCCCGCCTCCGTGGGGATGGGAGGCTGATATCATTGCCTGACCCTTAACAACAGGCCATTTGCGACCGCGAGACTTTTGCAAGTACCATTTGGGACCTGCCTTGAGGAAAGGCTTCTCAGTTCGTCCCGCTCCCGCAACTACTCCGATTACCGCACGGCACTTGTCGTTGAGGTGCAATGTCCGACCGGAAGGCATGCGAAGCTCTGTTCCGGCCGCCGTGTGGGAGACAACCATGGCGAAAGTGCCAGAGGATCGAGCCAGCGTACCCCCATCGCCTGGCCGCAGCTCAATGTTGCAGATCATCGTCCCCTCCGGAATCTTTCCCAGTGACTTGATATTTCCGGTCTCGGCGGGTACTTCGCTCCCAATCTCGATCTTCTGCCCGACAAACAAACCCTCGGGCGCTGGAAGATAGACGTCCTCGCTGCCGCCTACCGCGAGCCGTGCTAGAGGTGCTCCGCGTGCGACTTCGTGAACTAGATCTCTGACCCAGCCGGTGGAGTGCCCGTTTACAGAGTTGTAGCCGACGGGATGGAGCCTGCGATGAGTGGGGGCCCTGAAGGGGAAGTAGCCCCTTCCCCGTCTCTGCACAAGAATATTCTTGCCCATACTATACGATCTCTCCTAGAGAAGGCCCAGTTTCACTGCCAGATCTGAGGCTTTCGATTCTGGGCTGAGCTTGACGTAGGCCTTCTTTCTTCCCTCCGGTGTCGTCAGGGTGAACACTCGAGATACTTTGACTTCGTACAATTTCTCTACAGCCCGCTTTACGTCGTGCTTGGTTGCTTTGTTGTTGACGATGAAAGTGACCTTGTTCTCCGTCTCAATTAGCTTGACCGTATCCTCTGACATCATCGGATAGATGACGACCAGTTCGGGCTCGAGCCTCGCCATCTTACTCACCCTTTCTCCGCAATCTTCTTGACCGCGGATTCGCTCCATATTGTCAGTCTGCCTGGATGTGTACCGGGAGCCAGCATCTCTACGCTAAGCTCGTCTGCTCTGATGACGTTTACGCCCTCGAAGTTTCTGAGAGCCTTCCGGGCGGTCTTATCGTCTCCTACGACTATCAAGGGTCCGACGGCGTGGACTCGGCGGCCCGACTTTATCCTCTTGCTTCTCCTCACTCTGAGAACATCATCCCACACCCCAACGGCTGATAGGAAGTGTTTGGCCTGGGATGATTTCGAGAGGCTTTCGACTTCGTTACTCACGACTAGGGGCAGCCGTCGTTCTTGGTCGAACTTGTGTCCCCGTTGTCGCACAATCTCGTCAGATGCGGTCGCCGCAATCGCTGATCTCAGAGCCAATCTCCTCTCTTTCCTGTTAATCTGTTTAGCAATCTTCTTTGCTGTCACTGGCGGAAAAGCCATTCTCCCCCCCACCGTACCTGGGGCAAACGCGGCAGTGCCCGATAGTGGTCCATGCCCTCCTATTCGTGGAACCCTCGAGATTCCGCGGCCGACTCCGAACCCCTCCGCCGTCGTGCGTTTGCCGGCCATGAGATTCCGGCCTTGAGGCTGAAAGCGGTGGGACTGTTGGGCGACGGAGGCTTTCTGTATAATGTCGAGGCGAAGACGTGTTTCGAAGACAGTCGGGAGTGAGATTTCGCCTGTCGGCTTGCCCTCAATGTCCAACACTTGCGCCGCTCGAGCCTGATGGTCTGACAATCTCGATTAGACTCCCTGTTTCGACGAGAGGTTCAGCTGTTCGATCTTGGGTGGGTCTCTGACCGGAGTTCCTCGTGCGGGATATCGTAGCGCTACGAGTCGCCTGGCGGGTCCCGGGATCGTTCCTCGCAGCACCGTGTACTCCGTTTTGACGGGTCCATACCGGAGAAATCCTCCCTTCGGCGTCACTTCAGCCCCATTGTCGCCCATCTTCAGAATCTCCTTGTTGTACTCGGTTCTCTGGGCGAAGCCCATCTGGCCGGCTCTTGGAACAGAGTACATTACGTAATGAGGATGCCACGGGCCAATCGATCCGACTCCCCTAACCGTTTTTCTCGACTTGTGTTTGAGCTTCTTTATTCCCCATCTCTTGACCGGCCCCTGGATTCCTTTGCCTTTTGTGATCGAGATGACGTCTACGTCGCCTCCCTCCTTGAAGACCTCGGAGATCTTCAGGTCCTTTCCCAGAATCTTTTTGCCAAACTCCAGTTGATCCTGTACCGTTCCTCCATCGATCTTGACTTCAAAGAGATCCGGAGTCTTCCTGCCGATCGTCGTGGTTCGGGGTCTGCTGGCGACTACGGCTCGGACTTCTGCGAGTTTATCTTTAGAAGCCTCCAGTTTCTCCCAACCTTTAGAATCGTCAAACTTTTCGGGCGTCTTGATTATCCGATGGAGATCCTTGTCTTGGTCGTTCGACCAGACTTCTCCAAGCGTGCGGAGCCCAGCGTTCGAGGCCGCGTAGAATCGTAGTGCCGCAACTTTGAGTGGGGGCGTCTCAATGACGGTAACTGGGAACGTCACTTCTTTGCCGTAGTTGAGGGATCCTTGACGGTTATCTACGATCGTAGCGTGAGTCGTTCCTGCCTTGAAGCCGGCGAAGCCCAGGAGACGAGTCGGACCTTCATATTCTGGCCAATAGCGGATCCTAGGGGCCCAGTGGCTGGCGCGTCCGCGTGGAAGGTATGCGAGCGATCCTCTTCTGGGAGCGCTATATTTCCTGTGTCCCATCTAGCTCTCCCCCAAGAGATTCAGCACCGACAGTGTCGCTATTAGCGCCTCTTCTGTCCGGACGGTTTCTACTCCTTGGTCGGGAATCGTGTTGAGGTTGAAGTCGCACTCCTCCCCAACATCGAAGCCACCACTCCTGAGAATCTGAGGCACCCCCTGATCGGGGGATCCGAACAGGACCATTGGTCGCTGTGCAGATCTCCAGCGGAGGCTCACGTCTTGCATAGCTTCGCGTATGGTCCTCCCGCTACGAGATGTGGAGATTGTCAAGTCGCGTCGTTCCTTTCTTATGAGCCCGCCTAGTGTGGAATCTGTGTTTGTGACTCTGAAACTCCAATATATAGGTAACCGGCTCGCATCGACGAGTTCTCCTTGGAGATGAGGCTCGGTGCGGGTGAGCCGGATGGTGACTCTTTCATGGAGTTTCAACCTCGAAGCCACTCTCATCGGCGATTTGAAACCTGCGTTGACTACGGATGATGCTCCAGTTTCGATCACTGAGGCTTCTCGGACGAGGCCTATTCGAGGTGTTTCGATTCGCGGGTGGCTGGGCAGCCGTAGAGGTGGAAGGGTGCCTGCAAACTGGAGGTCTGGATCTCGGGCGAACAGTTCTCTTCGCATGTATTGGGGAGTCTCTTGGTAGACGAGTAGTTTCTCGAAGAGTCGACCCTCCTGTTTCGAGATTCTGTCCTTGCCGTCATTGTAGACGACTACTTCGTCGACCCGGAAGATCGCCAATGCCCTGGCAATAATACCCACTCGGCCGGTTTTTTCCCGCAGGTGTGGGATATCTCTTGTAAAGGAGGCGGGGAGTGCTACGGAGAGCCGTTGCGGTCTTCTTGGAGGCTCCAGCATGGGATGTCTGGAGTGGCCTGCGGCATAAGATACTTAGCGGCAAATTAAGCATCGTCCTTGACAGCACCGGGCTCTTTCAAGATGAAGATTGACCTCGACAACTTGGACCTTGTCGCCAAAATCGATCGGTCTGACATGATTGGCGCCGTTAATCATTTTCCAGATGCTTTCAAACGTCGAACAGACGTAATGGTTGGAGAGTTGAGGGGCGGTCGATCCGGAATTCGTAGTCTGGTCTTGATGGGAATGGGCGGATCCGCAAGTGCAGGAGATGTGGTTCTGGACTGGCTCCGCGACGAGCTCAAGATTCCCGCTCTTGTTCATCGGGAGCCGGGTCTGCCTGGCTTTGTGAATCATGGAACGTTGTTTGTTGGAATCAGCTACTCTGGTAATACCTCGGAGACGTTGAAGGCGTTTCGAGCCGCGAAGAGTCGGCGAGCCCATGTGATTGGAGTCGGAACGGGCGGGAAGCTCTCGGACCTGTGTTCCCAGCTCGGTGCGCCCTTCCTAGAGGTGGAACCAGCCCTTGCTCCGAGGGCGGCGCTAGGTCAACTGATTGTTGCGGCCGCTTCCGTTCTTGAAAATCTAGGCCTAGTCCGATCAGTCGTCCTCGAAATGTCCGAGGTAGGTGCAGAACTAACTGGCCTCAGGGGACAGTTTAGGGGTCAGACGCCATTGGAAAAGAACCCTGCGAAGCGATTAGCGATCAACCTTCTGGATCACTTTATCGTGCTATACTCGTTGCAGAGAATGTCGTCGGTCGCTCGTCGATTCAAGAATCAGCTGGCGGAGAACAGCAAGGAGTTGGCAAAGTACGATATTTTGCCAGAGGCGTGTCACAACGGGATCGAAGCTTGGCGCGGTTCAACTCGTAGTATGCTTCCAGTCATTATCCGTGACGGCGACGAGTCGGCCTTCGAGCGTTCGATAGTGGAAGCCTTCAAGTCAACCATATCTTCCGTCGCGAAGGCTCACCCTATGGAGGTGCGATTGCCAGGTCGGGGACGGCTTGCCAGACTGCTCTTCCCCATTTTCTTCCTCGATTATGCCTCAGTCTATCTTGCCATCCTGAAGAGGATTGATCCTACGCCGACGGAACTCATTGAAGAGTACAAGAGTAGGTTGGCAAGTCGAAGGGGGAGATAGTGATTATCCTTTTGCGACTCCGATTGGAGTCATCCGGACAACTTTCCTTCCTATGCCCAACTGGTGGCTAACCTCGGCGACTCTGTCTACGTCCTTGTAAGCCTCGGGCGCTTCCTCCGCGAGCACCTCCATACTCGCGGCCCTGATCACGATCCCACGGCTTTCAAGCGATCTCTTCAGCTCCGCCCCACGCCACTTGCGTTTTGCAGCTGATCGACTCATGAATCTGCCTGCACCGTGAGCGGTTGTTCCAAAGCTTAGCTCCATAGCCTTGGGCGTGCCGACCAGCACCCAGCTGCTTGTCCCCATGCTTCCCGGGATGAGTACGGGCTGGCCGACGTCTCTATATTCGGACGGGACATCGGGGTGTCCGGGCGGGAAGGCTCGAGTTGCGCCTTTCCGGTGAACTATGACCTTTGTTGGCTTGCCGTCAATCTTGTGTGATTCCACCTTTGCGACGTTGTGGCAGACATCATAGACTATCCGCATATCCATCGAGTCTGCTGTTCGTTGGAATACTTTCTCGAATGCCTGACGTGCCCAGTGCGTGATCATCTGTCTATTGACCCATGCGAAGTTGCAGGCTGCTGACATGGCGGCGACGTAGTCTTCCGCTTCGGGACTCTTGCTGGGGCATGCTGCCAACTCTCTATCCGGGAGGCGGACGTTGTATTTTCCTATGGCACGTTCCATTACTTTCAGATAGTCGCTGCAGGTCTGGTGTCCGTAGCCTCTGCTTCCTGTATGGATCAAGACGAGGATCTGGCCTTCTTTGTGAATGCCTAGGCGTTCGGCCGTGTGCTTGTCGAATATCTTGTTGGCGCGTTCGATCTCGATGAAGTGGTTTCCGCTCCCGAGGCTTCCCAGTTGTGGTGCTCCTCGCGACCTTGCGTTGTTGGATACTTTCGACGGGTCCGCGGCCTCCATGCAGCCCTCTTCCTCGATGGTCCTCGGATCCTCGGGCCAGGCGTATCCCTTGTCAATGGCCCAGTCGAGACCATCTGTGACAGCCTTGTCAAGCTCCATAGGTGTGAGTCTGATCTGGCCTTTGCTACCTAGGCCTGAGGGGATGAAGTTGAATATCGTGTCGACAAGTTTCACCAGCGAGGGCCGGACATCCTCCTCTGTGAGATTGGTCCGGATCAGTCGAACTCCGCAGTTAATGTCATAGCCGACCCCGCCGGGGCTGATCAGTCCCTCATCATAGTCGGTGGCAGCGACCCCTCCAATGGGGAAGCCGTATCCCTCGTGGCCATCCGGCATTGTGATTGCATAGTTGTAGATTCCGTCCAGGTGGGTTACGTTGACGCATTGCTGGATGGTTCTGTCTGTGCGCATCTTGGCAAGGAGGTCTTCGTCGGCGTAGATTCTCGCGGGGACTTTCATCCCTGGCTGAAAGTCTGAGGCTACTTCCCAGATGTTCTCCGCTATCCGTTTGAGAGGTATGTTTGCGCTGGATCTGTTCGGGGAACTCATTTCTTGTGCCATCATCCAAGGGTCAAGTGGAGCAGCGTCGACTCAGCTATAAGTATCGTTGGTCGGGCTGGCTCGCGGCGCCTTGAGCAACTTACAACTCTGAAGCTGGTTCTTTTCTATAGGTCTAGGATGAATCGGACCGTCACTCTATCGCGCTCTCTCTCGATCTGCATCTGATGGTATGTTACTCCCTTTATCTCCAATTTGGCCCCATGCTTCTGACGGTCATATTTCTCGCCACGAACCCGAGCTTGAAGCATCATCGGTGTCGACTCCTTCGAGATCGGACTAATATCGAACACTGTGTAGACCATCTGTTCGATGTCAAACTTGAGCAATAAGGCTTCCAGCCAGTCGTAGAGTAGTTCCTTCTCGTCGTGTCCTTCCACACGAATGAGTTGTGCGGTCTTCGGTTCGACGGATCGTAGATTCAGCATGGTTTCGTAGAAGCCTTCTCCGGCCTGGGCGAACGCTGCTTCGAGAGTTCGTCCCCAAGCCTCGATTTGTGCATCGCTCGTGTGTTCGAGAAACCTGTACCCCTCCGCCGTTCTGCCAGACATGTTTCAGCCGAGTGTGGCCCGGTCTACGGGAACCGTTTATTAGGTGAGTTCTGAGGGAGAATTTTCTTTGACCTGAATGCGGTCTTCCTTGCCGGGATCACGCAATCGATAGTTGCGTCCCGTGGGCCGAGTGGATTAGCCGCAGAGTGTGGGTCTAGAGGCGCAGGCCTTGAGAGCCTGTGGCCCTTACGGGCCGCGTGGGTTCGAATCCCACTCCCGGCGCCATCAACATACTGGACAGAAAGTGTGAAGGATTTCTGGAGAAACGACTAGCCCCCCCCGGGGGTTTGAGAAATAGATAAGAAAAGAGGAATAGTTATTAGAAAAAAGGATATCGTAGACGGATTTCTTGGCTCCCCTTGTACTCGCGGGATCTGTGTCGTGACGAGCAACTACTTTCGACATTTTCTGGAGAGGGTCTCCCGCAGATGAACCCAGTCTGGGCTTAGATTCCCATTTGTCGCGCAGAATCGGCCAGTCAGACGTTTTGCGGGTCGTGATTTAAGCGTAGAGGTCAACGCGAAAATGTTGCGAGGTCAAATCGAATGCTTAGAATCGCGATCTGGGTTGATTTTCGACCTTGAAGACGCAGACGGGGGCTGTAACGGGGCCGGTTCTTAGACAGATGATTCGATCTCTAAGGAAAGGTCCAGTCTGCCCTGGCGAGATTATCAAAACTAATCCTAGATTGAGTGGTTCGACTCCCCGCTACGATGAGTGGGCGGGATCGAAGTATGTTTCACCTAGCGGATTGACAACTTACGCAGGCGTGCTCGTGGCTACGGCGGGTTGCGGGCACGTCGCGATGTGTGCCGAATATTTGTCCAAACGAATGTTCTCATGACATCTGGGGCACTGCAGTACTTTCATCTCCGATCGGACGTTTCTTCCTTTCCAATTTCTACCTCTCAGTTTCTCAACACCTCTGATTGTTCAACTGCGGGATGCAGAAATGATTCGTTTTCAGCGTGAGATTTCTGCAGCCCACTTCAGTCTTACTGCTGACAACACGATATAAGGACTCTTTCACTGACAGTTCGCTCGGGCGTGAACAGGATCTAGTGCGCAATCCTACTTGTAGTATTCGGGAGGTTCCTTTCGTGTGAATGCTGTAGCGCCCGTTCTGAAGTCAGGGCTTGTAATCGTACGAAGCAGTTCCTTGTAGGCTACATTCAGGATGCGGGCGGTGATCAGGCTCCCACGTATTCGTTTGAAGCTCGCGTTGGATGTCGGTGAAACGTGGCGCATTTCGTCCAGGATCTTTGCAACCCGATTCTCTATCCCTCCAGGCTCCTCAACATAGTTTACGAGGCCGAACGATCGAGCCTCCTCCGCGCTTATGGCCGCTCCTGTCAGATTCATTTCGACGACCTTTCTGCCGATCATCGAGAACTGGCCGAATCCCGCAGAGATACAGCAGAGAGCTCCCACCCTCCCCCCGGAGAATGCAAACGTCGATCGGGTCGACGCTATCACGATATCGGAGGCGAGAGCTATCTCCGCCCCCGCACCATAGGCGGGTCCGTCCACTAGTGAGAGGATGGGCTTCTCGCACTCGAAGAAACGCTCCCAGAAAGGCTTCACTAACCGGTATACGAACTCTCTAGCCTCCTTACGCGTAGCAAATCCGCTCACTTCCCTAACATCGAGCCCAGCTGAGAATGCTTGCCCTCCACCCCTGATGACGATACTATGAACGGCACTGTCCCTAGACGCGTCATGGAGAGCTTCTTCGAGGCCCCTGAACATTCCCTTGGAGAGAGCGTTGAGTACGCCGGGCCTTTTCATCGTAAGCCATGCGGTGTGGTCTCGAACACTGTAATCGACGTCTTGAGTGGTCGCCATTGTATTTTCACGATTCCGTGGACCCTGGCTACTTCTGGCTGTATTTTTCGATTGTTTTCTTCAGTTCGAGAACATTTTTGAACCGGCTTCGAAGAGCATATGGCGTAACGGTGCGAATTTTCTGATCAATCTACCGTACAATTCGAATCTCAAGCTGAAATCGATTCTGGATCGCGTGAACGGCGACGAGTACCTCCAGAGCCTATGGGAATGCATCAACGTCAACGCAGTGCGGAGACTAGGTCTGTCGGATCACGGGCCCGTTCATTTCGCAATAGTCTCGAACATTGCCCTCAAGATACTCCGAAACCTGCTCGAGGCGGGAGTGAAGCCGAATATTGTTACTGACCATAGGATGACAGACGATGATGCAGAGGTCGTCGTGTTCCTCGGCGCGGTCTTACACGACCTAGGAATGGTTGCGCACAGGGAGAACCATCACATGTTCAGTGTTCCCTTAGCGTTCCAGCTCCTGCCAGGCTTGCTGAAAGGGGTCTACGACGAAAGAGAACGGGCGATAGTCACTGCGGAGACTCTCCATACTATCTATGCTCATGAGTCCGAGATTCCTCAGCTGACTCTTGAGGCCGGAGTAGTCAGGGTCGCTGACGCCCTGGACATGAAAGAAGGACGCGCCAGGATACCGTTCATCGCGGGAAAGAAGGATATTCATGCACTCTCAGCAATGTCGATCCGAGACGTGAAGATACGGAAGAGCAAACAGAAACCGGTCGTGGTCGAGATAAGTATGTACAACGAGTCCGGGATCTTCCAGGTCGACCAGTTGCTAAGGAAGAAGATAGCCGGGACGAAGCTGGAGGGATTTATCGAAGTTGTCGCACAGGTTGAAAACCAGCAGCGCAAGACGGTGCTTTCAAGGTACACATTGGGTACTGTACCTGAAACGCCCACCGCTGAGGTTATTGTTCAGAAGTAATACAGAGGAAGGATTAGCCCGAAATTGCAGGGGCTGAACGGTCTTGCAGCTACTCCACTTTGGCTAGTTTTCCGTAACGGCCTACGTTGAGCTGGAGTTCTCCTCTGAAAGAGTCAACGTAGCCATTCTGAATCTCAACGGTATCGTTCACTGCGACCTTGGAAATGTTCTCGTTCCAGAGCGTGACCTTGACTGTGCCTGATTCGTCTTGAAGAGTTGCAGACGCGACCTGCCCAGGGCCGAACTTTGTCTGCACTTCCCTGGGTGTTTCCATATCGACGATCTTTCCCTTCACGTCGACCCTTCTCATTCCCGGTTTCAGTTCCGCAATCTTCATTCCACTATTCTCCTTTCACTACCTCGCCGGTCGCGAAATTGTTCCTCACGCTGGTGATTCGAACCTTGACCTTGTCCCCTGCATTGGTCCCGGGGACGAATATTACGAAATTGTTGAAGCGGGCGATTCCATCTCCTCGTCGCCCAACAGAATCAACTGTAACGTCCACCTCTTGACCCTCTTCGACCGGTACGGGACCCCGATCGCGTTCAGAGCTTCTTTCTCCACCACCTCCGCCCCCATATCCTCCTCCGCCGCGGCCATAGCCTCCTCCACCCCCTCTGCCTCTACCGTATCCTCCTCCCCCGCTCCGGCCATAGCTTCCTCCTCTCCTCCCGTAGCTCCGGCGGGGTCGATCTTCTCTTCCCTCGTTTGACATGTTTCTATTTGTCCGATTGCTTGATTGAGCCGAGCTGAACGATTGGTCCATCAGTACGATGAAGCAACGCTACAAACATGGTTTGCAAGCAGAATTACTCCCATATCGACCTGACTTTGTTCAGACCCGTCCCGTGCCTGCCGTTTTGTCGTTCCATATTAAAGATTTGACCTATGGCACAATTTCGACGGTGAGACCCGTAGTTCCTTCTTCGCTCGAGGGAGTCTCTTCGACGGCGAGAGATTCCGCCTTGATCGTCCTCAGGATCGGTTCCTGATTGGCTTCGAACATACCTAGGTGAGATGGTTGTGTCTTTATGATTACCTTTCTGATAGGAGACTTGAGGCTTAATCCCTTCTCTGACTTCTTTCGACGAGCCGTGGCAATCGCTTCAACGAGCAGTTTTCCTTCCTGCATTTGCACGTTGTCTTGGAAACTCTTGTCTGGTTTTGGCCATCCATCAGAGTGTATGCTTCTGCCTTCTTGCACTCCTTGCATTTCTTGGTAGATGGCTTCTGTGATGTGGGGACAGATGGGTGCTAAGAGTTTGCATATGACGAGCAAGGATTGTGTGAGGCAGAATCGGGCATTTCTTGAATCAGCAGGGTTGCTGTCTGGTTGGAGTCTGTACTTCACCGCTTCCAAATAGTCGTCCGCGAGGGAGTGCCAGGTGAAATCTCTGACAGCTTCGATAGCCGTGTTGAACTGAAAGTTGTCGAAGGCATTGGTTACGGTTGTGATTAGTTCTTGGAGGGATCCCAGTAGCCAGCGGTCTATAGTCGACGGTTTGGTAAGCTGAGGCGTGCTTGCCCCCGTTGTAGAATCTTGAGTTATGAACCTGGCTACATTCCACAGCTTGGTTAGAAATTTCTTCCCATGTTCAGCCTCATTCCACCTAAACGGTATGTCATATCCTGTAGCGCCTCCCGACGCAGCCCATTGTCTAAACGCGTCTGCTCCTAATTTCTTGATGACTTCTCCTGTCTCGACGAAGTTTCCGTATGACTTGTGCATCATTCTCCCGTCAGTTCCTCTGACCATCCCATTGATCAGAAGCGTCTTGTACGGTGCTTTGTGGAAGATTGCGAGGCTTCGAACTAGCAGATAGTAGTCCCAGGTTCGTACGATGTCGAGCCCGTTAGGCTGGAGATCCGCGGGGAATAGTTTCACAAATAGAGCCTTGTCGGAGGGCCATCCCGCGTGGACGGCTGCACTTATTGATGAATCCATCCAAGTGTCAAACACATCTGTGTCTCCCTTCAAATCGCTAGACCCGCACTTAGGGCACTTTTCTTGAGGAGGAGGGTCTCTTCTTGGGTCGGATGGGAGATGGTTTTCATCCGCGACTAGTGTATCGCCACACTTTTTGCAGTACCATATGGGTATCGGTGTGCCAAAGATTCGCTGTCTGGATACGACCCAATCCCAATCCAAGGACTGGGTCCAGTCGATCAGACGCTTCTTGGAGAATGGAGGGACCCATCGGAGCTGGTCAGCAGAAGCAGTTACTTCGTCCGTCATTTGCTTGGTCTTCATGAACCACTGGGGCCGTGAAATGATCTCTACAGGTGTATTGCAGCGCCAGCAGGTTCCAATGTTCTGTTTTACGGGCTCTTCGCGAAGCATTCTTCCCTCTTTTTTCAGTTCTTCGACAACTTTCCTTCTGGCCTCTTCGATCTTGAGTCCCTTGAAGCGTGGGTCCGAGGTATCGATTCGGCCGTTCTCGGTGATTTCCTTGATTACAGGCAGGTTGTGTTTCTTCTGCCATTTGACATCCATTTTGTCTCCGAATGTGCACACCATCACGGCTCCGGTTCCGAACGTGGGATCGACTTCTTCGTCTACAATCACTGGAACCTTCTGGCCAAAGACCGGGACCGTGGTCGATGTTTTCGCTCGCGATGAGTAGCGGGGGTCTTCTGGATGCACGGCAATTGCCACACATGCTCCTAGAAGCTCAGGTCGCGTAGAGGCTATTTCGAGTGAATTGTCGTCATTACCGAATTTCATATAGTGCAGCAATCCCTGTCGTTCGACGTACACTACCTCGGCTTCGGCTATCGCAGTCTCGTCCCTGGGACACCAGTTTACAGGGTGCTCCCCCCTGTACATGTAACCAGACTTGTAGAGCATTACGAAGGAGAGTTGGGTTAGCCTGTAGTATTCAGGGTCCATGGTTCTGTATTCCAAGGTCCAGTCGCAGGATGTTCCCAGTCTCATTATTGCCTCCTTCATTCGTTGGATGTATTCCTCAGAGAGCTTTCGACAAATCTCGATAAACTGGGAAGGGGGGAGATCGTTCTTCTTTATCTTGAAGGTCTGCTCGGCCCTTACCTCTGTTGGTAATCCGTGGCAGTCCCATCCCTGTGGGAAATGTACATTGTAGCCCTTCATCCGTTGGTAACGAGCCACGAAGTCGATGTAGCTCCAGTTGAGGGCATTTCCAACATGGAAATCTCCGCTAGGATATGGCGGTGGAGTGTCGATGCTGTATGTGGGTCTGCTCTGGTCTGTAGTGTCGAACTGGTACAAGTTGTGCTTGCGCCAGTATTCCTGCCATCTAGGCTCATCAACAGACGGGTCGTATGTCTTGGAGAGGGAGAAGGTCTGATTAGAATCAGCTTGATTCCGAGAACTCGATCTGGAGTCGGGAGTTAGTGGTTGGCTCAAGTTGGTTTCTATTCGACTTGGCGGTGATACAAGCTCCTTTTCCTTACCGGAATATTCGGTCTGGTAGGCGGTTTATAAGGCATAGACTGCCCCTGAGGAGACGATGGCAAAGGTCACTGCCAGATGACTGGTCCTCGATGGACCAGACTTAATTTGGAGATTGGTGCTATATTTGCAGTACAGGGAAAGTGCCGAATTCTATCAGGAGTCCATCGCGGGTCAGATGGAGGTGTAAATTATGGGCGAAGGCTTCCTGTTTGCATACCAGTAGATTCCCAGGATGATTCCCCAGACTCCGAGGGCCACGGCCCCCAAGGTGGCGAGATCCCCGAAAATGGCGAATACTCCGTTGAACGCGGGGTAGACGGTGAAGGCGTAGAAGTTCAGGTCAAAGAACCAATGCAGAAGAATATCAGCATAGGCGCCGTATGCTAAGTAGACGAGTCCCAAAGCAAATCCCGTGAGAGCTGCAGTCAGAAATTTTCCTGGTCCCCATCCTGCCCCTCCGAAAACGTGGTAGGCTCCGAACACGACTGCTGTGAGAAAGAGGAAAATCCATTCCGATATCGAGATGCCCTTCAAGCCACTAGTTCGTATGCTGGGAAGCCCAGCTCTCTCCTTGGCATAGCCGGGGGAGATGAAAGCAGAAAAGAAGATTCCAAGTTCGCTTAAGTTCGTGACCTTCGCCCCACGGTCAATACTGTGGCCGAATTTGACAGCGACTAAGACTCCAGTTACCAGCCCCAACACGCTGATTCTGAACCCGATCTCTTCCGCGATGGGCGCCAAGGCCAGGCTAGGAAACAAAACGGCAGGGTCGGTGGTGCCGAGCGAACCGGTTGAGACACTGAAGAGGTCTTGCAGTAGGCTAAGCAACAGAACAATGATGAGAAGGGACGAGGCCACCAGAGGCATTATCGCTAGCCAGTTAGGTAGGGTTTGAGGTGTCCTCCCCGATGTTAGAATGCGAAGACCGGATCGAAGCCCCCCATTCGCTGTCGCTGCTTTGATAAAGCTGATAAGAAATACGATTAGTGAGATAACAACTAGGATGAGGACGTTTGCCTTTACGGGTGCAAGGAAGATCAATAGAAATGCTTCGATGTACAACTGTCCCCTCATGGTCAATAACTGGGTGCCGAGCTGAGTAGTCGTTACCACGGCAACGCTCACAAAAAGAGACACGGCGTAAGAGAACAGGCTGATTATGACAGCTATTGCTGTTATCCAGCCGACTGCTGCCTTTAGATCATAGCTCATGCTAGCGCTTGGCTAGCAGACTGGTATTTTTCCTTGTGTTAACCGGTCAGTGAAATCGTTGATACTATTCAACTCGGATCTGACGATCTCAGTCGCTAGTTTTGATGTGGGTCCAAAGTCGACTCCCTTGTCAAGGATTAGTTCTACGCCTGCGACTTTGGGCTCGTTTATCGGTCTGCCGATCTGGCTGAGAAGCCAGACATAGACCTCCTTGATGCCGGAGACTTTTTCGTAGACACGGTTGGCAATCTCATAGGTTAACAGATTGTAGATCTTACCTACATGGCTGACCGGGTTCTTGCCGGCAGCGGCTTCGGAGCATGTCGGTCTGTTCAGCGGAATTATGCCCGTAGGCCGGTTTCCTCGTCCCACCTGTCCACCGTCCCCATCGTCGGCAGAAGTTCCGAGAACCGTGAGATAGATTCCATCCATTCCCCTCCCGCGTTTGTCAAGCGTGTTCATGTTGACGTTCGCAGGGTCGAACTTGACGCGGTTTCTGACGAATCGGTTGACGTCCTCCTCTACCTCTGCCTTACGTTTGAAGTACTGATTCTCGTTTTCGATGAACTTGTCAACAAAGGCCAGCGCTACTGTCAGGGTGAGTTCCTTTCCCTCGCGGGCGGCCATGATCTTGACGTCCTCTCCGGTCTCGGGGTACTCTTTCTTGAAGCTCGGAGAGTTGATGTATCGTTCGGTCTGCAACACGATCTTCTCGGTGTTGCTCAGGGGTGCATATCCGACGGCAGCCGATGTGTCATTGGCTCCGTAGTATTTTCCTTTCCGCTTGAATATGTCAGTAAGGGCGGCGGATCCCTTCTTCAGCTCAACCTGGTATCTGACGTGTCTATCCGGGTCGACGAAGCGCAGATTCTTTCTCAACCACTTTTTCGCAGTATCAACCGCCAGTTCGTCAACTGGGATAGGATCCCCATCAACATCGTATGTAGCCCTGTCTCCGAATACCATCAGCATAGGCCTTTTCACTTCGCCGCCACCGTAGCGTCGTTTGACTTCTCCAGCTGCTAGTAGGCCCTTGTCGATGTTGTGGTGCTGGACGTGTCCGTACCGTTTGAGGTATTCCTTGGATAGGGCTACCGACACTTCATTCATGATTGCGTCGCAGATGTGATCAGGATGCCCGACGCCTTTTCGTTCGACGATTTCGAGGTCCTGTTCCTCTAACGGAACCTGGTGTAGTTCGCTGACCCTTACGCCCATGTCTCTCGCATTCTCAGAACTCTGTGTTGGGCTTGCGGAATTTCCATTATTAACGTTTCGTCAAACTATTCCAATAGGAATAGTTACAGACGATTTACTTCTTTCGCGCAGCAGTCACAATTGAGATTATGTCACGATCTCTTAGCTGATAATCCTGAGGTAACCGTAGCCCATTCCTTGCATCAATAGCATGCAGCATTCGTTTTGCCAGATCGGAGTGGATCTCCATCGCTAGGTCCTTCGCGACGTATCCTTTCGGAGTAAGATAGACGTCGGGGAGAACGTTCCCTCTCTTGTCGGACAGAGTCTTAGGGTCCTCTACTGGATATACTGCGTTCATGCCTAGAAGCTTGAAGATGGCTGAATTTAGGGCAAACTGGACCCCTGTCCGCATCCATTTCGTCATGACCTTCTGCTGGACATAGGCCAACGCCCAAGACTGATCCTTCGTCAGGTGAGACTCGTCGATAACTCTGAACGTTTCTTCACCAGGAACATATTCAACAAAGCCTTTCTCCTTGGCCCTGTTTAGCGCGACTTCAGCTTCGCTGCAGACTGGAATGACTAGTTGGGATTTGTATTCTTCTCGGATTTTTTCGAAATTCCGCTCGGAATAGGCAAGGTCCATCTTGTTGGCAACGATCAGAGTTGGCTTTGAGACAGTTCGTAACGTCTCTGAGAAACGTCTTGAGTCTTCGTCCTTCCATTCCTTAGGATGTTTTTCAGCTAGGCCGGTCTGCTCAAGAGTCTTGATAGCATGCTCAGCTCTTACTCCAATCCCTGCCAGTTCCTTCGACATCCCTTTACTGAACGATCCAGGCTTGAATGTTCGCTTCCTGATTCTCTGGAGTGCTCTGTCGACCGCTACTTTGAACCAGAGTATCATCTCCTCCTCTATGTCTACTATGTCGAGGATGGGGTTTCCCATTCCGGGATGAGTTATCTTTCCTTCGGAATCGATGCTCGCGGACGCGTCGACGACGTGCAGAAGTGCGTCGGCTTGCGCAACAACGTTCAGGAATTGCGTGCCTAGACCCCTACCGGCGAAGGCTCCCTTGATGAGTCCAGGGAGGTCGATCACCTCGATTGGTATGAACCGCCAGCCGTCTATGCATGTCGAATTCCGTGGTTTGTCCTTGACATCCAACTCTCGGCAGACGCAAAGGGTTTGCACTTGGCCCGTTCCGACGTTAGGCTTCTTTGTGGTGAAGGGGTAGGTCGACACTTCGGCGGTGCTTGAGGTCGCCGCGTTGAAGAACGTAGTTTTGCCGGTGTTTGTCTTGCCGACGATGCCAATGCGAATCATGTTGAAACTGCTGAAATATCAGAGAGCCTTGATATTAGAGCTGATGGATAGGTTCTCGGACCACCGTCGGGCCTAAAGGGCTTAGCGGAGACTGCGTTGAGATACGCGGAATAGTTTATAGAAGCAGACTCTTGAGGGGATGTCGGGCTAGGGCAATGCCAGCTGAAATTACGAGTATTGACGAGTTTGTCAGTCTATCGGAAATCGCCCTGGAATGTCGAGTCAAGCGTTCGAAAGACGTTGTCAAGCTGAAGCTTAGGACCCCTGGCAGACTGTACACGCACAAGGCGAAGGTTGAACGGGCCGATGATGTCATCAGGCGGTTGAAGTGCGAGATTGTCGAGGTCTAACCGCCGTGCGCTACAGGTATGATCGTGATTACGGTCCCAGATTCGAGTTTGGTCCTTAATCCTTCGAAAAGATTGCAGTCTTGGTCATTCAACAGTATGATTACGTTAGGCAGGGGATTGTTTGTCGCAGAGTCGATGAGAAGGTCTGCGAACTGGCTCTTGTTGACTTGAACAAGAAGTCTCGAGATTAGTTCCGACAGTGTCAGTCCGGGTGGACCCTCGATTCCGACCTCTCGTCTGCCCGCGGCAGAGGCTAAAACTCCAATGAGTTTTGCCTTGTAGTCAGTGAGGCTGACCGTCCCGGTTTCACTCAAAAAGAAACACTTCCTCCATGTATCTCCTGCTACCGACCATAGACCCTTCGGGCAAGCGTCTAACCCTCTTCGCGGCGAGGTATTTCTCGAATTCTGCCTCCGCCTCTTCCACGTTCGGATTCTTCAGCCAGCCCAGGGGAACTCCGATTCCAAGAGGTCGTGAAGGGATTAAATGGCGTGTCGATTTTGGAGGAAACAAGTAGTGTCCCAGGCAACTCTCTACCACCTCGCTCTTCTTCAGGCAAATCGTCGACATCAGGATATCAGATCCAGAAACTTGGTTCATCTCACCAATGTCGGTGTAGGCTATCTTCATGTGGTTGTATCTTGCGATTTGTTCTAGCTGGAATGCGTGCCGATATAGCGCTAGCGGCGTGGACTCTTTCGATTTGAAACCTAGACATTCGGTCTTGTCGCGTAGCGTTCTGTCTAGGCCGTTTGATGAAATTCTGGAGAGTGTCCCCGGTGATGATTCTGAACCATCGGTTAACTTGGACGAGCGGGTTCTCATAGTCGATGAGAGCGGCGGGAACGGTTCGGCACCCAAGTTTTTTGAGTGCAGCAAGCCTGTGGGTCCCGTCCAAGACAGCTCCGGTAGCTGAGTCAGCGATAATAGGATGGCGTAGTACCGGGACCTGTCCAAGGGTCTTGACGATCCCTTGGAGGTCCGCATGGACTGTCTCTTCGTGAGGCTTCAGCTCTTCGGTTCTCTTTAGTTTCAGTAGAATTGGAATCTTGCCTGTGGTTATTGAGAAGCCTCTTGGACTTGATGCTTCTTCCAACAGCCCTATCGGACCGTGGGGACGACCTATTCCTGCTCTGTCTCTTGGGCGATCTCGGTGGGCGCCGCGGCTCTTCTGCCCTCGACTATCTTGAGTCGGGTGACATAGCCTACCACACGATTCCTGAGCCGCTTTGTCTTGGCGTCTACTAGATCAGCCATGACCTTCTTGTTAGACTCATAATTGGTCGTGAACTTTTCCGGATAGCGTGCAACCAGCTCTCTGGCCACCTTCTTCACGGCGGCTATCCGAACTTTTCCCACTCTGGCACTTCCGAAGAGCGGCGGACCGGTTGCTCATCTATTAAATATTTGGCGTTAGAAGCGTTCGTCGCGTCGACTAACGGTTAAATCGACCGCCGCGGTACATCGGCTCATAAAAAAGGGCGGTGCGGGCAGAATAGGCGACGATGCGGCGGAAGAACTGCGAAAGGTAGTGGAAGAGGTAGCGGTGCGGGTGGGAAAGGAGGCTCTGGAATTGGCGACCCATGCGGGGCGCAAAACAGTTAGAGCCGAGGATATCAGGCTCGCAGTGAAACGCATCTGGAAAGAATGAGCCAAAAAACCCCGCAACTATCAAAGTAAGGTTTTTATTCGAAGTATCCTCGCAACCGCTTCTTGGGAAGCGGCATGTCCTATCTTGCAAATCAACCTATTCTGATTCTGAAAGAAGGTTCATCTCGTAACAGAGGCAAAGATGCGCAGCGGGGAAACATCAGCGCCGCGCGCATAGTCTCCGAGGTCGTCAAGACCACCCTGGGTCCACGCGGAATGGACAAAATGATGGTAGACAGCCTCGGCGATGTGACTATCACGAGTGACGGAGCGACGGTCCTAGATGAATTAGACGTGCAGCATCCTGCTGCAAAGATGCTTGTCGAGGTCGCAAAGACCCAGGACGATGAGGTAGGCGACGGGACGACCACTTCGGTGGTGCTCGCGGGCGAACTTCTCAAGCGAGCTGAACTGCTGCTCGACCAGGGAGTGCATCCGACAGTGATCAACGCGGGCTACAAGAAAGCAGGAGAGAAGGCCAAGGAGATTCTCAATGAGATTTCGAAGCCGGTCGATTTGAAGGACACTGAGACCCTCCAGAAGGTGGCTATGACCGCGATGCACGGCAAGAGTCTCGGAGGCGCTACAGAACATTTTGCCAAGATAGCTGTCGAGGCTGTCAACAGGGTCGTCGAGAAACGGGGAGACTCGTTTGTAGCTGATATTGACAATATTCAGCTTGTGAAGAAGGAGGGCAAGAGTCTCATGGACACCGAGCTCGTCAACGGGGTAATCATAGACAAGGAGGTTGTTCATCCGGGAATGCCTAAGCGGATGGAGAAGGCGAGGATTGCGCTCCTCGACACGGCGCTAGAGATTGAGAAGACTGAGTTCAGCGCGGAGATCAAGATAAGCAATCCGCAGCAGATGCAGTCGTTCTTGGATGAGGAGACGAAGCTGATGAAGGACATGGTTGACAAGATAGCCGAGGCCGGTGCTAGCGTGGTCCTGTGCCAGAAGGGGATCGACGAGATAGCTCAGTCCTTCATGGCAAAGCAGGGAATCCTGGCCGCGAGGAGAATCAAGAAATCCGACATTGAGAAGCTTTCCCGCGCAACAGGTGGAAGGATCATCACCAACCTAGAGGACATGCGAGCTAGCGATCTTGGAGGCGCCGGGTTGGTCGAGGAGCGGAAGATAGGCGACGACAAGATGATCTTCGTTGAGGACGCCAAGGATCCGAAGTCGGTCAGCATACTCATCCGGGCAGGTCTTGAACGGATGGTGGACGAGGCGGAGAGGTCCCTGAAAGACGCTCTGTCGGTAGTTATTGATGTTGTAAAGAAAAACAAGATCGTTGCTGGAGGCGGAGCTGTCGAGACGGAGCTTGCGAAGAGAATCCGTGACTATGCGACAAAGATCGGTGGAAGAGAACAACTTGCGATCGAAGCTTTCGCGGACGCGATGGAATCTATTCCTCGAACCCTATCGGACAACGCTGGCCTCGACCAGATCGACATTCTCGTAGGGCTGAGGGCCGCCCACGAGACTAAGGGTCTCTGGAGCGGCATCAACGTCTACACAGGCGAGATTACCGACATGATGAAGGAGGGCGTCCTGGAACCAGTCAAAGTCAAGGAGCACGCCATCAGCTCAGCTGTCGAAGTCGCATCGATGATCCTCCGGATCGACGACATTATCGCAGCGGCCAAGCCACCCCCAATGCCGAAGGGCCAGGGTCCACCGCCTGAGTAGAATCTTTCCCGGAAAAGACTTAACTTAGAGATTCGCGAATCGGCAGCTAGGAGTCCAATCCTCGGGCTCCGAAGCTAAACGACTTGCCCGGTATTGAATAGGGTACTGTTGTATGGAAGAGGAGAAGTACCTCGGAGGATTTTTCAGTACCCTCCAGCTTGCCCTGGGAGCGTTTGGCATAGGAGTAGGAATCTACGCAACAACAGCGAGGCTGTTCGTGGTGGGACCCCTGTACATGGACGGTCGTCTTCGTGGGAGCATCCCATTCCTTGACGAAATGTTCTCTGGCGCAGCCTCGAATCTATTCGCTCCCGATAGCCTAACCAGAGAGCAGAACGCGCAGATAATCGATGAAATATTGCGTCACAAAGGAGTGCAATTGGCGAAAAGCGACATTTCAAAGTTGGAGATCAAAAAGCCGCCCGGGGATTTTCAGGACGGGATACGTTAGAATCGTGGACACTTCAGGAAGGTCGTTGAAGGTCAAGGTGGGAAAGAACCCGGAATACGAAGCGCTAGTCATGTTGCTGCAAACCTTCGCTCCTGAAGCCGTGAAAATCGTGTAGAGCGCTTGCTAGGATTTGAAGGGTTCGGGAAATTCGCAACCCTTAACTTAGAGATATTTTCTCGGACCGCCTGCTCCGGTAGTATAGACCGGTCTCCAGTCTGGCCGAGAGTATGCCGGACTCTCGATCCGGCGACCCGGGTTCAAAAGCCCCCGAGAGCTGACAGTCCCGGCCGGAGCACCAGAACACACTTGGACAAGACGATCATAGTCACCGGGACACCTGGCGTAGGAAAGACCGTCCTCGCCAGACTACTTGCAAAACAGACCGGGTCCCGGTTCCTCAACCTTGGCGAACTTGTGAAGAAGGAAAGGCTCTACGGAAGATTCGATCGCTTACGCCAATCCTACGTAATAGACGAATCGCGTTTGCGCAAGGCCCTCATCGACTTCTTCGCAGCCTATGGAGAAGGTGGACTGGTCATCGAAACAAACTGGGTAGGTAAGTTCATGCCGAAGAAACGCGGAATGATTGCGATTGTTGTGCGGTTGGACCCTGTCGTTCTCGC
>WNGL01006313.1_pt1 | contig 26206 bp, 17 predicted proteins | sample 5400591 | NCBI WGS metagenome assembly WNGL01 (sample SAMN13153377, study PRJNA577476) | soil metagenome | isolation source: 80 cm soil or saprolite under Garry oak tree replicate 1 | place: USA:California | collected 2016-06-15 | reverse complement strand
TCGGCGTCAGCAGTGTGGAAACAGGTGGGGAGGGCGGGGAGGGCGGGGGGGGCGGGGGGGGCGCCATCGCCGACGAGGAGAGCGCCGCGAGCGAAGAGTGATTCTCACCGGACTCGCCCCCGATCCACGCCGGCCGGACTATAGGCTGGTCGAGGTGGATCGGGGGCGTTTTGCGTCCCTGCCGGCCGACGCGCTGGCGCTGCTCGATCTCGTTGTCGGCCGGGAGATCGGTCCATTGGTTTTCGAACGGCTGCAGGAGCTCGCGGATCTCGAGGCCGCACACCGCGCCGCGCTGCGCGCGCTGGCGCGCCGGGCTCACGCCCGCTTCGACCTCCGGCGCCGCTTGCTCCAAAAACAACACCCCCCCGCCGCCGTGGACGGCGCGCTCGAGCGGCTGAGTGCCGCGGGACTGCTGGATGACGCGCGGTTCGCTGCCGATTACGCCGCGGCCAAAGCTCGACGCGGCCGGGGACCGGCTCGACTCATCGGGGATCTCCTGGTGCAGGGTGTGGATCGCCGCATGGCAGAGGAGGCCGTGCGCGCGGCCCTCGCGGCCGAAGGCGTCGATCCCGCGGAGGCTGTCCGGGTATTGGCGGAGAAGCGGGCGAGACAACTGGCGGGGTTGCCGCCGACCGTCAAGAAGCGGAGGCTCACCGCGTTCTTGATCCGCCGGGGATTCAGCGGCGGCGCAATCAGGGAGGTGGTCGAATCCCTTAACTCCTAGTTACACTATATTTTACACCCATGAAGTCCGCTGACATCCGCCGCAAGTTCATCGACTACTTCAAGGCTGCACCGCGCGCCCACCGCGAGGTGCCGAGCTCGTTGCTGGTCCCCACCGATGACCCCACCCTGCTCTTCACCAACGCCGGGATGGTGCAGTTCAAGCGCGTGTTTCAGGGTCTGGAACGCCGCGACTACACCCGGGCGGTCACCTGCCAGAAGTGTGTGCGGGCCGGCGGGAAGCACAACGACCTCGAGCAGGTCGGGCACACGGCCCGCCATCACACCTTCTTCGAGATGCTCGGCAACTTCTCGTTCGGCGACTACTTCAAGAAGGAAGCGATCGAGTTTGCCTGGGAGTGGGTGACGAGCAGCCAGTGGCTCGGGATCGATCCGGATCGCCTCTACGTCACCGTGCACCACTCGGACGACGAGGCGCGCAAGCTATGGCGCCAAGTCACCGGCATCGCGGACGCCCGAATCTTCGGCCTCGGCGACAAGGACAACTTCTGGCAGATGGGAGATACCGGACCCTGCGGTCCATGTTCTGAAATCCTCGTCGACATTCGCGGGATACGGGATGCGAGAAGCGGGATGCGAGACCTCGCGCTGGACGCCTTCGTGGCGTTGAGCGACGAAGGGAAGCTGCTCGAGATTTGGAACCTCGTCTTCATGCAGTACGATCAGCAACCTGACGCATCCCGCATCCCGCTTCCCGCTCCGTCGGTCGACACCGGCGCCGGCCTCGAGCGCATCACATCCGTCATGCAGGGCGTGCCGACCGATTACGATACCGATGTGTTTCAGCCGATCATCGCGCAGGCGGTGGAGATCGTGGGACGCGCGTACGACCGCGGGCCGTCAGGGGCTTCGTACCGGGTGCTCGCCGACCACGCGCGCGCGGTCGCGTTTCTGTTGGCGGACGGGGTCTATCCATCGAACGAAGGGCGCGGCTACGTCTTGCGTCGCATTCTGCGCCGTGCGGTGCGGCACGCCTGGCTGTTAGGGCGGCGCGAGCCGACGCTGGCGCAGCTCACCCGCGCGGTGAGCGGCGCGATGGGCGACGTCTATCCGGAGCTCGTGTCTAAAGAGCAGCACATCGAGCGCGTTACGCGCGCCGAAGAAGAGCGCTTTCTCGAAACGATCGAGGGCGGCCTGTCGCGGCTCGAGGAGCTGAAGGGCGCGAAGGCGATCTCGGGGGAAGACGCATTCAAGCTCTATGACACCTACGGATTCCCCATCGACCTCACGCAGATGATCGCCGCGGAGCGGGGGCAGACGGTGGACACCGAGGGGTTCGAGCACGCGCTCGGACAGCAGCGGCGCAGATCGCGGGCGGCGAGAAAGGCGGCGGCCGGGGGCGGCGAAGGGCGGCGAAGGGGCGAATGGGTCGAGCTGAAGAAGAAGGGCAAGCAGAAGTGGATCGGGTACGACGCCACCAAAGCCGAGACGGAGCCGATCGCGTTTCGCCAGAGCGGCGATCAACTGGAGTTGATCCTCGAAGAGAATCCGTTCTACGCCGAGTCGGGCGGTCAGGTCAGCGACACCGGTGTGGTCAAGGGCGATGGCTGGGAGCTGACGGTCGAGGGCGTCGAGAAAGTCGATGGCAAGAGCGCGGTCGTCGGAACGTTCGGGGAGACCTTTGAACCCACGGCTGCCCTCGCGCAGGTCAACGAAGCGCGGCGGCGCAACATCGAGCGCAATCACACGGCGACGCATCTCGTCCATGCGGCGCTGCGGCGAATTCTGGGGACGCACGTGCGCCAGGCGGGTTCGGTCGTGGCCCCGGAGCGCCTGCGGTTCGACTTCAGCCATCACGGCCCGATCAAGGGCGACCAGCTGGCGGCGGTCGAGGCCGAGGTCAATGCCCATGTGTGGGAGAATATCCCCATCGAGACGCGGGAGATGGCCTATAAGGACGCGATCGGCGCCGGCGCCATGGCGCTGTTCGGCGAGAAGTACGGCGACGTGGTGCGGGTGGTGGACGTTCCCGGCGTCTCGCTCGAGCTGTGCGGGGGCACGCACGTCGGGGCGACCGGCCAGATCGCCGTGTTTCGCTTCACCCACGAGACTGGAGCTGCCGCCGGAGTGCGGCGCATCGAAGCGCTGACGGGTCCGGCGGCCTACCGCTACGCGATCGAGCTGCAGACACGGCTCTCCGAGGCAGCCGGTCTGCTCAAGACGCAGCCGGAGCATTTGGCCCGGCGCATCGAAGCGATGCTGGAAGAGAACAAGAAGCTCGAGAAGCGGATCGCCGAACTGCTCAAAGGGGGAGCGGGGAGCGGCGAGCAGGGAGCAGTCGAGAAAATCGGCGACGTCGAGCTCCACGTCAGTGAGTCCAGCCTCGACGATCGCGGGCAGATCGCCGCGATCATGGATGGCTTCCGCGCCAAGCATAAGCGCGCTATTTCGGTGCTGTTCACCACGGGCGATCGAGCCGGAATCCACGTGGCCGTGACGGACGATCTGGTCTCCAAGGGTGTAAAAGCGGGCGACATCGCCAACGCCATCGCGTCCACGACGGGCGGCAAGGGCGGGGGACGGCCGCATTTCGCGTCCGCGGGCGTCGGGGATGTGTCCAAACTGGGCGAGGCGCGCGCCCGCACGGCGGAGATCGTTCGGGACTTCGCGCGATGACGCGCGACCAGGTCCTGGCCTGGCTCGACGCGCGGCGACCCGCGCCGCCGGACGCACTGCGGGAGCGGCTCCGGGGGGTCGTGCACGATGCCCCCGAGGCGCTGATCCCGCATCTGGCGCGGCTCGGGCGTGAGCTGCTGGACCGCGTGACGGCCCGACCGCTGGGAGGCCGCGAGCTGGCGCTCGATCTCCTCGCCGCCGATGCGTTCGCCACCTACGCGTGCGAGGCCGAGGCCGAGGAGGGAACACATGAGACTTGAGGGTCAGGGGTTGCTCGTGCTCGTGGATCCGGTCCGCACCAGCGGCGCGGAGGCGGCGCGCATCGGCCGGGCGGCCCAGGCCGCCGGCGTGCGGGGCCTGCTGATCGGGTCGTCGTTCGACGGCGCGGCGCAGACGCACGAGGTGGCGCGCGCGCTGCGGGACAATGCGCCGGGGATTCCGGTCGCGCTGTTTCCCGGCTCGGCGATGCAGCTCACCGATCAGGTGGATCTCGTGCTGTTCCTCTCGCTCGTCTCCGGCCGCAATCCGCAGTACCTCATCGAGGAGCACGTCCGCGCCGTGCCGTATCTCCAGCAACATCCGGTGCCGACGCTGTCCACCGCCTACATCCTCATCGACGGCGGGCGGGTGACCAGCGTGGAGTCGGTGAGCCAGACGCGTCCGCTGCCCGCGGACAAGCCCGAGCTGGCGGCGGCGCACGCGACCGCCGCGACCCTGATCGGGATGCAGGCCGTGTATCTCGACGCGGGCAGCGGCGCCGAGCGCCCGGTGTCGGCCGAGGTAATCCGCGCGTGCCGCGCGGCCGTGCCGGAGCGGCCCCTGTTCGTCGGCGGCGGCATTCGCACCCCGGCGCAGGCGCGCCTGGCGCGGGAGGCCGGGGCCGATTTCGTGGTGATCGGCACGGTCGTGGAAGAAGGGCCGCAAGGCGGGCTGGAGGCCTTCGTCGAGGCGGTGCGGTGAGCGTGGCGAGGATTCGGGAATCGCTCGACGGCCTGGCGGCGCTCGCCGGCCAGGTGGCCGCGGAGCAGGCGGAGGAGATCGCCGCGATCGCCGACCGCTACGAGGCGACGCTGCGCGGCGGCGGCACACTCTTCTTTGCCGGGAACGGCGGCAGCGCCGCCGACGCGCAGCATCTCGCCACCGAGTATGTCGTGCGCTATCAGACCAATCGGCCGGCCATGCGCGCCGTCGCGCTCACAACGGACACGTCTGTGCTCACGGCGTGCGCCAACGACATGGGCTTCGACGAGGTGTTCGCGCGCCAGGTCGAAGCGCTGGCCGAGCCGGGCGATCTCCTCGTGCTGCATTCGACCTCGGGCGAGAGTCCCAACGTGATTCGCGCTGCGCAGTCGGCGAAAGCCCGCGGCGTCGCCGTGGTCGCGTTCCTCGGCAAAGGCGGTGGTCACCTGAAGGAGCTCGCCGATACGTCCTTGATCATTCCCGCCACCGACACGGCCCGCATCCAGGAACTGCATCTCGCCATCGAGCACGTGATCTGCGATCTGGTCGAAGATCGGTTGAAGGGCTGAGCGGCGTTGATCGATCTCAAAGGAAAGCGGGCGTTCGTAACCGGTGGTGGCCGCGGCATCGGGCACGCGACGGCGGTGCTGCTGGCGCGTGCGGGCGCCAAGGTCGCGGTGGGCTATCGCAGCCGCAAGCCGGCGGCCGAAGCGCACGTCGTCGCGGCGGTGCGGGGCGACCTCGGCACGCCGACCGGAGCCCACAAGGCCGTCGCCGAAGCCCTGCGCGCGCTCGGCGGCGGTCTGGACATCCTCGTGATCAATCACGGCGTCTGGCCGCCTGACGACGTGCCGGTCGCCAAGATGACCGACGAGCAGTGGGAGTCCACGCGGCGCGCCAACCTCGACGCCGTGATCTATGTGTGCCGCGCCGCGATCCCCAGCATCAGGGACGGTGGGACGATCGTGTTGGTCGCGTCCACGGCAGGGCAGCGGGGCGAGGCGTTTCACACCGATTATGCCGCCACCAAGGGCGCCGTCATCTCGATTGCCAAGTCGCTCGCCGTCGAGCTCGCCCCCAGGATCACGGTCAATTGCGTCGCGCCGGGATGGGTGGATACCGAGATGTCGACGAAGCCCTACGCCGGGGACGGCCGCGCGGCGATCGAGAAGACGATTCCGCTGCGGCGGGTCGCCAGCGCCGAGGACGTCGCTGGCCCGGTTGTCTTTTTATGTTCCAGTCTCGCGAGACATATCACGGGTGAGATTCTCAACGTGAACGGCGGCTCAGTCCTCTGCGGATGACGTTCCCGGCGAAGCTCCCGATTCCCTCCGAAGTCCTGAAGATTGCCAAGAAGCTCGAAGACGCGGGCTTCGAGACGTGGTGCGTGGGCGGGGCGATCCGCGACAATCTGCTCGGCCTCGAGAATCACGACTTCGACCTCACGACGTCCGCGCCGCCCGCCGAGGTGCAGAAAGTCTTCCGGCGCACCGTACCGGTCGGCATCGAGCACGGGACTGTCGCGGTGCTCGACGCCACCAACCAGCCACATGAAGTCACGACGTTCCGGAAAGACATTCAGACGGACGGGCGTCATGCGGTCGTGGAATTCGGCGTGTCGCTCATGGACGACCTGGCGCGGCGCGATTTCACGATCAACGCGATCGCCTACCATCCGATCCGCCACGAGTGGCGTGATCCGTTTCAGGGCGAGCAGGATCTTGCGAAGAAGCTGATCCGCTCGGTCGGCGATCCGAACTGGCGCTTTCAGGAAGACTACCTGCGCATTTTGCGGGCGCTGCGGTTCAGCGCGCGCTTCGAGTTCCGGATTCAGGCGGGCACGCTCGAGGCGGCCAAGGCCAACGCGCAGGGACTCGCACAGCTGTCGGCAGAACGCGTGCGCGACGAGTGGTTCAAGGGGATCCAGACGGCAAAGAAGCTGTCGAAACTGGTCACGCTGTGGCGGGATGTCGGGGCGACCCGAATCTGGCTTCCCGAAATGGGAGCAGGGAGCGGGGAGCTGGGAGCCGTAGATACGCTGCCCCGGGATCCGGTACTCATCACGGCATACCTGGCGAAGGACCCGGCGTCGTTGCTCACCCGGCTGAAGTGCTCCAACAAGGACATCGAGCGCGGCCGCGCGATTGGTCTCTGGCGGGACAAGTACCCGGATGCGAAGGATGCGACCGGGATCCGCCGTTGGCTGGCGGCCGTCGGCGAGCATGCGGACGACCTGCTGGTGCTGCTCCCCGCTCCTCGTTCCGCGCTCCCGCACGCGGTCGAGAAGATCCGCGCGGCGCATCCGCCGCTGGCACTCAAGGACCTCGCCGTGAAAGGGGACGATCTCATCGCCGCCGGCGTTCGCCCCGGGCCGGACGTAGGGGAGACGCTCGGGCGGTTGCTGGAGGAAGTGCTCGACGACCCCAGCCGCAATACTAGAGAGTACCTGCTCTCCCGTGTCTAGAGCACTGCTCTACGCCCTCGTCGCCGCGGCGGGCAACGTGCTCGGCGCGCTCGCCGTCACGCGCCGCGCGGTGCTACAGCTCAAGGTCATCGAGCACTTTCTCGCCTTCGGCGCTGGGTTCATGCTGTCCGTGGCGATCATCGAGCTCTTACCAGAGGCGTTCGCGCGCAGCGGTGGTGTCGCACCGCTGCTGGTTCTCGCCGGTTATCTCGCTGTTCACTTCACGCAGCACACCCTGACGCCGCATTTCCACTTCGGCGAAGAAACGCACGCGATCAGCTCTGTTGCCGGCACGTCGGCACTGATCGGCCTGCTCCTCCACACTTTCTTCGACGGTGTGGCGATTGCCAGCGCGTTCCTGGTTCGCCCCGAGCTCGGCCTCATGGTTTTCATCGCGATCTTTCTGCACAAGCTCCCCGAAGGCGTGACGATCTCCAGCATCATGATGGCGGGTGGTAGGACAAGAGGTGGGGCGGTGGGGGCTGCCGCGCTGCTCGGGCTCGCGACGCTCGTCGGTGTGGTCATGACGGATCAGGTCGGGTTCCTTGTCCAGCATGGGCTGGCCATCTCGGCAGGCGTCGCGATCTATGTGGCCGCGTCGAATCTCGTGCCCGAGCTACAAGGCAAACATGGGTGGACGATGCCGGCCGCGTTCTTCGCTGGCGCCGTGGTATTCTTCGGGACCAAGACGCTGGTAGACCGACTGTCGTGACCGAACCCACGCTGTTTCAAGGCTCCGCGGAGCCACTCGCCGCGCGCATGCGGCCCAAGACACTCGACCAGTTTCTTGGTCAAGAGCATCTGCTGGGACCGGGCAAGGCCCTCGGCGACCTGATCCGCCGCGGCGACGTCGGCTCTTGCATCTTCTGGGGACCGCCCGGCTCCGGCAAAACCACGCTCGCCAGGATCATCGCCAACTACACCGACCGGCACTTCGAGCCGTTCTCCGCCGTCACCGAAGGCGTGGCGCGCGTGCGCGAGATCATCAAAGAAGCCGAGGAGCGGCTCAAGTACCACGGCCAGGGTACGATCCTCTTCTGCGACGAGATTCACCGATTCAACAAGGGGCAGCAGGATGCGTTTCTCCCCTGGGTCGAGAACGGCATCATCACGCTCATCGGGGCGACGACGGAGAATCCGAGCTTCGAGCTGACGAGTGCACTCCTCTCGCGCTGCCGCGTCTTCGTCCTGGAACCGCTGAATGATGACCACATACGGACGGTGATCGAGCGGGCGTTACGCGAAACGGGGTGCGAGATGCGGGAAGCGGGATGCGTGTCGGCGGAAGGCATCGATCTGCTCGTGACGCACGCGCAGGGGGATGCGCGCCGTGCGCTCAACACACTCGAAGCCCTGCTCAAACACATCCACGCATCCCGCATCTCGCATCCCGCATCCCGCGATGTCGTTCAGCAGGTGTTGGAAAAGCCGCTACCGGTCTACGACAAGGGCGGCGAGCAGCACTTCAACCTCATTTCCGCGCTGCACAAGGCGGTGCGGGGATCTGATGCCGACGGCGCACTCTACTGGCTCGCGCGCATGCTGGCCGGGGGCGAGGACCCGCTGTACATCGCGCGGCGGCTCGTGCGCATGGCGATCGAGGACATCGGACTCGCCGATCCACGCGGCTTGAGCGTCGCGCTCGCGGCCAAGGACGCCTATCACTTCCTCGGCAGTCCCGAGGGAGAGCTGGCGCTCGCCGAAGCCACGATCTATCTCGCGACCGCTCCCAAATCGAATCGCGCATACGTCGCCTTCGGTGAGGCCCAGGCGGCCGCGGAGAAACACCCGGCGGAGGCGGTCCCCTTGCACATTCGCAACGCGCCCACGGGACTCATGAAGCAGCTCGGATACGGCACGGGATACCAATACGCATTCGATTCAGAGCATGCGTATCTCCCGCAGGAGTATCTGCCCGAGAGCCTGCGGGGTTCTACCTGGTACAAACCCAGTGATTCCGGATACGAAAAAACCGTGCATGAGCGCATGGCGTGGTGGGAGAGCATGAAGCAAAAAGCGTCGCGTACTCCCGACGCATCATAACTCCGCATGCGACTCCACGCGTATACCCCAACCGGCGGTACCGTGCGGTAAATCACTTCCTCCAAAACAGAATGTTTGCATAGTAGCCCTGCACTGAGTTGGGAAGCAGGACCGCTGCTCAGAGCAAAACCGCCGAAAGGCGGTGACGCAGAGTCACGGGGCTACAGCGGCACGCGCCGCCATGCCAGCCGGGCCGCCAGCGAATCGACTCTGATCGATCGTGGCGGCCCGCCGCGTTTCGGGTCGAGACTGCCACCCAGCGTCGAACATGACATAACTATTCGCTGCTCAGAGCAAAACCGCCGAAAGGCGGTGACGCAGAGCTACGGGGCTACCGCGGCGCAAGCCGCCACGCCAGCCGGGCCGCCAGCGTCGACCTCACGTCGAACTTGGCGGCCCGTCCTTTTTGGTTGGGGCCGCCGGAGAGGCTCCGATGCGTCGCGTTCTTGTCGTCCTCATCGTCCTGTTTGCGGCATGCCATCTCGAGCCGCGCCAGACCACGGGGCCGAACTATCAGGTCCGTCAGGTATTCGTGGTCCCCGATACGGTATCGATTGATCCGCTCGGCGACGTGCCTTTCCAGGCGTATGGACGCACGGTGAGCGGCGACAGCGTTGGTGTCGCCGTGCAATGGAGTGCCTCGGTCGGCTCGATTACGTCCGACGCCGTCTACACCGCCGACACCTCGGAAACTGACGCGACCGTCGTGGCGCAATTGGACGCCACCTCCGACGCGGTGCCACTCGTCGGTACGGCGACCGTCCATAAACGCCGCATTGTCGCCCTCCTTCTCAGTCCCTCCGCCGTCACGCTGCAACCACGTGGAGTCCAGCAGTTCAGCACGCGCGCTGTGAACGCGGGGGGCGACACGGTGAGCATTGCCCCGCAGTACACGGCCACCGGTGGGACGATCACGTCGGGTGGCCTCTACACGGCAGGCCTAGTGGCAGGACGCTTCCGGGTAATTGCCAGCCGTAAGTCCGGCGTGTTTGATACCGCGTCCGTCACGATCGCCCAGCTTCCGGTGTCGTCGGTTTCGCTCGATCCGGCTGCTGCCAACGTGCCTGTCGGCGGCGTATCGCAGTTGACAGTGACCACATGGGACGCCACGGGTAACGTTCTCACCGGGCGCGTGGTAACCTGGTCCAGCGATGCACCCGCAGTCGCAACGGTTTCGGGCACGGGGCTGGTGTCGGGTGTCGCGGCGGGCTCCGCGACGATCACCGCGACGAGTGAAGGGCAGAGCGGCTCTGCCGCGATCAGCGTCGTCATGGTCCCAGTGGCAACCGTGGTCGTTTCCCCCCCGACGGCCAATCTGCGGGTGGGCACGACCTCGCTGCTCATCGCCACGACGGAAGATGGTTCGGGGAACGTTTTGAGTGGCCGAGCGATCACGTGGTCGAGTGACGCGCCCAGCGTTGCGTCGGTTTCCGTGGACGGCCTGGTCAGCGCACTCGCGAGTGGATCGGCGACCATCACCGCCACGAGCGAAGGCCAGAGCGGCGCAGCCAGCGTGACAGTGTCGGCCGTGCCGGTAGCGTCCGTCAGCGTCACACCCACATCGACCAGCCTCCGGGTCGGCGGCGCGGTGCAGCTCAGCGCGACCACGAAAGACTCGGTCAATAACGTCTTGAACGGACGCGCGATCACGTGGTCGAGCAGCGCTCCGACCATCGCGACTGTGTCCGGCACTGGCCTGGTTTCCGCGGTTGGTGCGGGCGCGGCCACGATCACGGCGACCAGTGAAGGAAAGAGCGGCGCGGCGGCGGTTACGGTGACCGCCGTGCCGGTCGCGTCCGTGACTGTTTCACCGGCATCGAGCACGCTCCGCGTCGGGGCCACGGCCCAGCTCAGCGCGACAACGCAGGACTCGGCAGGCAACGTCCTCACTGGGCGGGTCATCACCTGGTCGATCAACGCGCCGACGGTGGCAACCGTCTCGGCGGCGGGCCTGGTCTCGGCGGTCTCGGCGGGCTCCGCGGTCATTACCGCGACCAGCGAAGGCAAAAGCGCCACGGCGTTGCTGACCGTGACGGTTGTACCTGTTGCCACAGTGACGGTCGCTCCGGCCACACAGACATTGGGGATCGGCGCGACCGTGCAGCTCACAACCACGACCAAGGACTCCGCGGGCAACGTCCTCACCGGACGCAGCATCGCATGGTCGAGCAACGCGCCCGGGGTGGCGACGGTGTCGGCCAGCGGGTTGGTCACGGGGGTCGCGGTCGGATCGGCGACGATCACGGCGACGAGTGAGGGCAAGAGCGGCACCTCGGCCATCACCGTGACGGTGGTCCCGGTGGCGTCCGTGACGGTTGCGCCGACCAGTAAGACGCTCCGGATCGGTACGACCGCTCAGCTGGCGGCCACGACCAAGGACTCCGCGGGCAACGTCCTCACCGGACGCAGCATCGCGTGGTCGAGTAGTGCGCCCGCGGTCGCAACCGTGTCGGCGAGTGGCCTGGTGTCCGCCGTCGCTGTTGGGACCGCCACGATCACGGCGACCAGCGAAGGCAAGAGCGGCACGGCGGCGATCACGGTGACGGTGGTGCCGGTCGCGTCTGTGACCGTCACACCGGCCCTAGCTAGTGTGAACGTCGGGTCGACATTGCAGCTCACCGCAGTCACGAAGGATTCGGCCGGCAACGTGCTCACGGGCCGCGTGCTCACCTGGTCGAGCAGCGCGACGGGTACAGCGACGGTCTCGGCAAGCGGTCTTGTCGCCGGTGTGGCGGCGGGATCGGCGATCATCACCGCGACGAGTGAAGCCAAGAGTGGGACTTCGGCCATCACCGTGCAGACGACGTCGGGAAGTCACGCGGGGTGGTACGCGTCGCCGGGTGGCAGCAGCGGCGGCGACGGCAGCTCGGCACGGCCGTGGAACCTGCAAACCGCACTGAACGGGGGCGGCGGCAAGGTGCAACCGGGTGACACGGTCTGGCTACGCGGCGGCACCTATTCCGGCACATTCAGCGGTAATCTCAACGGCACTGCCGCGGCGTGGATCGTCGTGCGGCAGTATCCAGGGGAGCGCGCCACCCTCGACGGCGGGACGGATCCGAACGACGTGCTGACCGTCAATGGCTCGTACACGATGTACTGGGGTTTCGAGCTCATGGAGTCAGGCACGCAGCGCTTTGGTACCGCGGGGACTGGTACGGGGCTCCGCGGGGACGGCGTCTATGTCAACGGCGCGTCGAACATCAAGTTGATCAACTTGATCATCCATGACACCGGGCATGGGACGTACACCGAAAACACCGCCCACAACATCGAGATCTACGGCTGGATCGTTTACAACGGCGGCTATGAGGACGGGACCCGGTCCGACGGTCACGGCATCTACATCAAGGGCGACGGCATTGGTTGGAAGATCGCCCGGGACAACGTGATCTTCAATCAGTTCGGCTTCGGGATCCACGGGTACGCTGAGACGAACACGACCTTGAAGAACCTCATATTCGACGGGAACGTCGCGTTCAACAACGGGACGCCGTCGGATTTCGACAACCCCAACATGCAGTTGGGCGGCAGCACGATCGCGGACAACGACACGGTCACGAACAACATGGCGTACTTCTCGCCCGGCGTGTCGGCCTCCAACGGCAACGTCCGCATCGGATACAGCTCGACGGCGAATGGTACGGCGGTGTTCCGCAACAACTACGTGGTCGGGGGTACCCAGACGCTCGACGTCGGATACTGGAGTAGCCTGACCGTGCAGGGGAACACGATCGTCGGACCCTCAAAGCTGGTCACACAGCACGACGGGAACTCGTCGACCACGCAGCGGTGGTCGGGCGACATGCACTATCGCGATCCGAACGCGACGGCGTGGCAGCTCGGCAGCTCGAGCTTCACGTTCAGCAACTGGGAGTCGCGGTCGGGAGCAACCGATCAGGCGTCGGCGACGATGCCGAGCGCGCCGCAGGTGTTCGTGCGGCCGAACCGCTATGAGGCGGGCCGTGCCATGGTCGTGGTCTATAACTGGACGCTGCAAGGGTCCGTGCCCGTCGATCTGTCCGGCATCGTCGCGGTGGGGAACCGCTACGCGGTGCGCAACGTCCAGGACATCTTCGGTACGCCGGTCGCGAGCGGAACGTACGGGGGTGGTACGATCACCGTTCCGATGAATGGGGTCACGCCGCCTCAGCCAATCGGCGGCGCGTTCAAGACGTTGATCAAGACGGGCCCGAACTTCGACGTGTTCATCGTTACGAGCGCGCCGTAATTGGGGGCTCGGGAGTAGGGGCTCGGGAATAGGGCAACGTCCCGGTCGCGGATTTCGCGGCCGGGACGTTGGCGTTGGGGACGGCTAGTGGCAGTTGCCCGACCCGTGATCCGTGAAGGTGTAGCCCGGAGCGGGGATGAAGTCCCAGATGTAGCTGTCGGGCCCGAGTGTCAGTTTCAACACGCCGAAGGCGTCTGACACCGCTTCCGTATTGGGCGCGATGGATGTCGGCATGCCGGTCGCGTAGCCGCCGGTCCCGGCGTTGAACTCGCGGATCCCGCGGGCCGGATCCAGATTCGCGCCCGGGTCTTGCTGTGCGAAGCGCTCATAATCGTACTGCTGCCCGTTCAGGACGATATCGGCGCCCGCCGCGTAGAGATCGTTCCAAATCGCCAGCACACCCGACGCGCTGTGCCAGCTCGGGTCGTCCGACGAGAAGAACAGCGGATAGTGGAACATGGCGATGACGCATGGCTTGGTGTTCGCCGCCAGGTCCGCCTTGAGCCACTGTTCCTCGACCGACCCGGCGCCGCTGTTGACCGACGCCGTGTTGTTGAGCACGATCACGTGCCAGTACGGCCCCAGGTCAAAGCTGTAGTAGTACTTGGCCGAGTCGCCCACGGTCGGTTTGAAGTAGTTGTAGAAGGCGCTCGCACCGGCGACGTCGTACTCGTGGTTGCCCACGACCGCACGGGTCCGTGCTTTGTGGCGGCCCCAAGTCGGCGTATAGCAGTTCGTATAGTTCGCCGCGCTGCCGCTCGGGTTGACGTTGTCGCCGAGTGCGAACACGGTGCCGGGCAGGCCGTCCAGAATCTGGGCCGTCGCTTCGTCCTCATCGGTGCGCACGAAGCGATGTTGCTCGCTCCAGAGAAGACCTGTACCGTCGCCGGGTCGAGGACCTTCACCACGATGTCGTCCGAGCCCACGCCGCCGTCCTTGTCGGTCACCGTAATCCGCGCCGTGTATCGGCCGGGGGCGGGGTACTGGTGGCTCGCGGTGATGCCATTCGCCTGCGTGTTCGTGGTGCCAGCGTCAGTCGCGCCGTCTCCCCAGGTGATCGTGTAGGCCCACGGGTAGTCGGTCGCCCCCGGATCGGAGAACGTCGCCTGCATGGTCAACGGCGTACCGCCGACCACGGACTGATCGGGACCGGCGTTCACCGTCGGCGCCACGTTGGCGATGCTGACACTGGTCGAAGCGGGTGCGCCGGTCAGACCCTTGGAGTCGGTGACCCGCAAAGTCACCACGTATTGTCCTTCGGCCGGGTATGTATGGGTCACGGTGGCGGTATTGGCCGTGGTGCCATCGCCGAGGTCCCACGCGTAGGTGAGCGGCGTGTTGGCGTCCGGGTCTCGGGACTGGGTGCCATCGAGCAGGACCGTGCCTTCCGAGTAGTACGGCCCGCCCGGGTTTGCGACCGGCGCCTGGTTCTGTACCGGTGTCCCCGAATGGCAGAGCGCGTTGCCCTGGTCGCTGAACGTTCCGCCGGCAACCGGCACGAACTGCCAATCGTAGCTCGTCGGCCACAGGGTCAGTTTGATGACGCCGTAGTTGACGTTGCTGCGCAATTCGCTGTTCGCGATCGGATTGCCCGGCCAGCTGTACAACGAATTTCCCCCGGTGCCGACCACGAATTCCCGGATGCCGTTCACGTTATCGAGCGCGCCGGTCGGGGTTTGCGGGGCGAAGCGCTCGTAATCGTGGTCGTGGCCATTGAGGACGACGTCCGCACCGTAATCGTAGAGCGCTTGCCAGATGGGTTGCGTCGCCACATTGCTGCCGTTCCCACCGGAGCTGAAGCGCGGTTCATGCCAATACGCCAGCGTGCAGGTCGTGGGGTGGCTCGCCAAGTCCGTGCGCAGCCACTGCTCCTGCGCCGACCCGGCGGCCATGCTGACGTAGTTGTTGATCACCACGACGTGCCAGGCGCCCAGGTCGTAGCTGTAATAGCCCTTCGTGGGGTCACCCGCGACAGCCCCGAAGTACTGGTAATAGCCCGGCGCCCCGGCAGCCGAGCCGAAGTTGTACTCGTGGTTCCCAGGCGCCGGCTTCGTGCGCGCCTTGTGCCGGCCCCACGACGGATCGTAGCAAGTCATGAACTGTGTGAACGAGCCGTCCGGGTAGGCCATGTCGCCGAATGTCACCACGGTGCCGGCGATGTTGTCGAGCACTCGCGCCGTTGCTTCCTGGCTGGCCCGCGAACAATCCGCGATGTCGCCCGCGCCCGCGATGACCGGCGGACCCGAGGCAGCTTGCACGGTGATCGTCGCCGAACCGGCGATTCCTTCACTCGTCGCCGAGATGCTTGCCGAGCCGGCCGCGACCCCAACGACGAACCCGTTGCTATTCACCGCGGCGATCGCCGGCGCGCTACTCGACCACGTCACGCTGCGTCCGCTCAGCGGGTTTCCGGCAGCATCCTTGGGCGTGGCGGTCAGCTGCACGGTCCCATTCACCTGGATTGTCGCAGCCGGGGGTGAGACGTCCACCGACGCCACGGCTACGACCGTGGAAACCGTGATCGACGCTGAGCCGCTCTGGCCTTCGCTGGTCGCGAGGATGGTGACGGGGCCGCCCGCGGCATGGCCGGTGACGAGGCCGCTCGTGCTGACGCTGGCGACGCTGGCGTCATTCGTCGACCACGTCACCGTGCGGCCGGTGAGCGGATGGCCGTTCGCGTCTTGCGGCGTCGCGGTGAGCTGCACCGTGCCGCCTACCGCGATGGTCGCTGTCGGCGGCGACACGGCGACCGAGGCCACCGGAACGGGAATCACGGTCACGCTGGCGCTGCCGCTCTTCCCCTCGCTCGTCGCCGTAATCGTGACTGGTCCGCCGGCGGCCTTCCCAGTGACCAGCCCGCTCGCGTCGACCGTCGCAAGGGTTGAGTTGCTCGTGCTCCAGGCCACGGTCCGTCCCGTCAACACATTGCCATCCGCGTCCTTCAGCGTCGCGGTCAGCTGTACGGTCGCGCCGACCTGAATCGTCGCGCTGGTTGGAGCGACCTCGACCGTTGCGACAGGCACGAGACCCACGGTCACGACTGACGTACCGCTCTTGCCTTCGCTCGTGGCCGTGATGGTCGCGGGTCCGGCGGCCTTGCCGGTCACGAGACCGTTTGCATCCACGGTCGCCAGGTTCGCGTCACTCGTGGTCCACGCCACGGTCCGGCCGGTGAGCGGATTGCCGTTTGCGTCTTTGGGGGTCGCGGTGAGCTGCACCGTCGAGCCGACGAGCACGCTCGCCGTCGGCGGATCCACGGCGACCGAGGCGACCGGGACCAGGGTTACGGTGATCGTCGCCGTGCCACTCTTCCCTTCGCTCGTTGCGGAAACTGAGATCGGTCCGCCAACCGCTTTGCCGGTCACGAGTCCGGTCGCGTCCACCGTTGCGATGTTCTCGTCACTCGATGTCCACGTCACCGGCCGGCCGGACAGCGGATTACCATTCGCGTCCTTCGGCGTCGCCGTGAGCTGGAGCGTTGCGCCAACGAACACGGTGGCGGGCGACGGCGTGACGTCCACGGACGCCACGGGAATCGGCGTGACCGTGACCGCTGCCGTGCCGCTCTTCCCCTCGCTGGTCGCGGTGATGGTGACGGGTCCACCGGCCGCCTTGCCGGTGACGAGTCCAGTCGCATCGACCGTCGCGATGTTCGCGTCACTCGTCGACCAGGCCACCGTGCGGCCGGTCAGCGTATTGCCGTTCGCGTCCAGAAGGGTCGCCGTGAGCTGGAGGGTCGCGGCCACCTGCACACTCCCGGTGGCGGGGCTCACATTCACGCTCTCGACGGGGACCAACGTCACCGTGACGGCCGCGGTGCCGCTCTTCCCCTCGCTGGTCGCGGTGATGGTGACCGGGCCGCCCACCACTTTCGCGGTGACCAGGCCGGTCGCATCCACGGTGGCGACGGTCGCGTTACTCGTCGTCCACGTCACGGTGCGGCCGGTCAGCGGCGTGCCGGCCGCGTCTTTCGGTGTCGCGGTGAGCTGGACCGTCTCGCCCGGGTGCAGGCTGGCGGTGGGGGGACTCACGTCCACCGCAGCGACCGCGATCCTGGTGTGGCATGCGGTAGAGCCGGCATCGGTAAATGTGCTACCGGCGATCGGCACGAACTGCCAGGCGTAGCTCGCTGTATCGAGGGTGAACTTCAGGACGCCGTACGTCGTGCCGTTGCGCACCTGGCTGTTCGGGCGCGCGCCGCCGGGATTCTGCAGATTCAAGCCGCCCGTGCCGACGATAAATTCGCGGATGCCCAGGGTGTCGGCGACGGCGGTCGGCGACTGCGGGGCGAACCGTTCGTAGACGGTGTAGTTCGCGTTCACCACGACGTCGGCGTTGTACGCATACAGCGCGTCCCACAGCGGCTTCACCGCGGCGAGGTTGTTCGTGCCGGTCGAGCTGAACCGCGGGCGATGCCAGTAGGCGAGCGTGCACTTCTTCGTGTTCGCCGCCAGCTCGGTGCGCAGCCATTGCTCTTGGGGAGAGCCGGCGGTCATGGTGATTTGGTCGTTCAACACCATGATGTGCCACGCGCCCAGGTCGTAGCTGTAGTAGTACTTGGCGGAGTCGCCGCCGGCCGTGCCGAAGTAGTTGAAGAATCCCGCCGCGCCGGCCTGCTTGTAGTCGTTGTTCCCCACTGCGGGCCGGGTCCGCGGCTTGATGCCGCTGCGCCCCCAGGACGGCCCGTAGCAGGTGTTGAAGTTCGTGAGCGTCGCGTTCCCGTTGATGTTGTCGCCGGCGGTGAACACCGTGGCGCCCGGATAGTTGTCCAGCAGCAGGCCCGTCGCCTCGTCGTTCGTGCGGTCGCAGCGCGCAATGTCGCCGGCGCCGATGAGCACCGCCGGCGCGCCCGCGGTGGGCGCGAGGTCGGGGGTGCCGGTTGGCGGGGGAGCGTGCTTCGGTGACGAGAGGGAGGTGGGGTCTCCGTTACACGTCGTGAGCAGCATCAGGGCGAGGGCCCGTGCCGCGCGACCGACGTTCGAGGGGCGCGATCTCACTAGTCCATCCGAGGTTTGGGTCTAGGGCATCCCTCTTCTGGACGCCGCCGTACGGCTTGTATCTGCGTAATGCGTGTCACGGGCGGCGAGGTGCAAGGCGAGTGCCGCGAACCGAGTGATGCACGCGCTTGGCTGATAGTGACTTGCGTCGCTCGCCGCGCGGCCAGCGGAGTCAGGTGTGTCGGACTGCGGGCAAGACTGGCACGCCGGTGACACAGGTAGTTGTCGTAAGGCTCTCAGAGGCAGATAGTTGTGCCTTGTGCAAGGGTACGGAAGTTGCCCCCGAAGGTCCGTACCCCTTGGATGAGGTGCATCCTGATGTTTCGCAAATCGTTACCTGCTTCGGCGGCGTTGGCCTGCCTTCTCACAGTCCTCGCCTGCGACACCGGCGTCGGACCACGTGGCGAGGCCACGCTGATTCTCTTCGCCAATGTTTCGGCGACGTCCGTGGCCACCGTCGTGGTGGACATCACGGCGCCGGACATTCAGACGCCGCTCGTCTTCAACATCCCCGTCGTCAGCGGTGTCGCGGCCGATACGATTGCCGTGCCTGCCGGATCGCATCGTACCATCGCCATGCGAGCCTACGACGCGGAGGGTGTGGAGACGCACAGCGGATCCGTCGAGCTCAGCGTCGTGCCGGGCATGAACCCGACCGTCACGCTCGTCATGCATCCCTTGAACGGCGGTGTGCCGATCACCGTCACGCTGGGAAGCGTGGCCGTGACCGTGACCCCAACCGCCTTGGTCCTCGCAGTGGGCGATACCGCACGTCTGGCGGTCTCGATCAAAGACTGGAACGGCACCCCCATGGCGGGGACGGCACGGTGGGCCACGCATGATCCCGGGATCGTCGCGGTGGACGACGCGGGGTTGGTGACCGCGGTGCATGCGGGAAGCACGACGGTGACGGCCACCTTCGAGGGAGCGGGTGGCCGCGCCACCGTCACGGTGACGCCGTAGAGGACACCGCAGTGCGGACCGCTGTGCGAATTGCCGCGGCGTCGTTCGCGGTGCTGATGGTCGGATCGTGCCTGGCCGGGGACCCGACCAGCAGTCGACCGCGTCCTGGCGACGCGAAGCTCCTCCTCCAGGCGAACCTGTCGGGCACGACAGTGGCGACCGTGGTCGTCGAGGTCACGGCCCCCGACATTCCGACCCCGCTGGTGTTCAATATCCCGGTCGTTCAGGCCCGGGCTGCGGGCACGATCACGGTCCCCGCGGGCTCGAGCCGTACGATCACCCTCAACGCGTTCGACGCGGGCGGTGTCGCGACCCATAGCGGGTCCGTCACCCTCGACATCGTGTCGGGCGCGAACCCTACGATGACACTGGTGCTCCATCCGCTGACGGGCGATGTACCGATCACCGTCACGTTGGGAAGCTTCACCGTGACCGTGACGCCGTCGTCCCGGACGCTGCTGGTCGGCGATACGATCTCGTTTGCCGCCACGATCCTCGATGCGGGGGGCAACCCAGTCGCGGCGCAGGTCGCCTGGGGAACACAGGCGCCGGCGGTCGCGGCGGTGGTGCCCACCGGTCCGCAGACGGCGCGGGTCACCGCGAACCATCCGGGGCAAACGACGGTGGTCGCGACGTACGGCGGGACCGCGGGTGCGGCCGCGATCGTCGTCGCCGGGTGGTTTGCTGCGCCGACGGGCACGACCGGCGGCGACGGTTCGCGCTCGCCGTGGGACCTACAGACAGCACTGAACGGCGGCCACGGTTCCGTCCGGCCGGGCGACACGATCTGGCTGCGCGGCGGCACGTACGCCGGCACCTTCACCTCGACGCTCGCCGGCACGGCCGCCGCCCCGATTGTCGTCCGGCAGTATCCGGGCGAACGCGCCACAATCGACGGCGGCGCGTCGAGCGTTGAGACGTTCAGCATTGACGGACAGTGGGCGACCTTTTGGGGCTTCGAAATCATGCAGTCCGGGACGGCGCGCTCATGCGACAGCTGCAATGGTTTACGACCGACGGGCGTGTACGTCCGGCTCGCACACGACGTGAAGCTCATCAACCTGATCGTGCACGACGTCGGTCACGGCGTCTATACCGAGCCAACGTCCCACAACATCGAGATGTACGGGTGGATCGTGTATGACGGTGGCAGCGTCGACTCGACCCGCTCGGACGGCCACGGTTTTTACGTCAAGGACGACGGGAACGGCTGGAAAACGGTTCGGGACAACGTGGTGTTCAACCAATTCGGCTACGGGATCCACGCCTTCACGAGCATCGGCCCCGGCGCGCTCAAGAATCTCACCTTCGACGGCAACGTGCTCTTCAACAACGGCACGATATCGGGCTTCGACAACCCAAACTTCCAACTTGGAGGCCGGGAAATCGCAGACAACGATGCGGTGACGAACAACACGCTGTACTTCTCTCCCGGCGCCTCGGGCTTCATCAACGCGCGCGTCGGCTTCGAGGGACTGCTGAACGGTGCCGTGGCGATGCATGACAACTACATCGTCGGCGGCGGGGCGACGCTGGACATGGGATTCTGGCAGGCGCCGAACGTGGCGAACAACACGTTGGTGGGTCCGAGCACCATGGTAAATGTGCACGACACCAGCACGGTGGGATGGCAGTGGCAGGGCAACCAATACTGGCGCGACCCGACCGTGACCGAATGGACCTTCCGGGGCACGGACTACACGTTCGCCAACTGGAAGACGGCGAGTGGACTGGGAGCCACCGATCACGCGACGGCGGGGCAGCCGGTCGTGCCGCAAGTGTTTGTGCGGCCCAACGCGTACGAGCCCGGCCGCGCGCATGTCGTGATCTACAACTGGAGCGGACAGGCGACCGTGCCCGTGAGCCTGGCCAACGTCGTGCGCGTGGGCGCACACTACGAGGTGCGCAACGTGCAGGAACTCTTCGGCGCGCCGGTCGTGAGCGGGACCTACGGGGGTGGTTCGGTGAGTTTTCCGATGAGCGGGGTGACGCCGCCCACGCCCATCGGCGGGTCGCCGCGGGCGCCGATCAAGACGGGTCCTGCGTTCGACGTCTTCCTCGTGACCAGTCCGTAGTCAGCGCCGCAGCCGCTCGATCTCGTCCGCCAGGTGCGCGGCGAATGGCAGGGCGCACGTGAATCCCGGGGATACGGCGTTCAACACGTGGAACGAGCGATCATCCCCTTCGTACTTGAAATCCATCTCCAGCCGGTTCTCGCGGACGTCGACGAGCTGCGCGCGGATCCCGGCGCGTCCCCAGCGGGGAAAGTCTGCGCGGTGGATTCCCTCCGCCAATTCCGCCGCCAGCGACACGATCCGGCCGCGCCGGTAGTTGCGCAGCTCGTCCAGCGCGAGCGCCCGAAACCCGAAGGCGTTGCGGAGGAACAGACCGGCATCGCGCACCAGGATCTCGCCTAGCTCGGAAAGCCGAAACCGGCTCCAGCCGCTGTACTGCTCACGCCAAAACGCGGGGATCGCGGTCGGGCCAAGCGTCGCGCCGCCGTCCACGCCCACCGTGACGTGTACGCCCAAGAAGGGACGGCTCAGCTCGGGGACGGGATAGATGTGTCGCTGGAAGGGCGGGCTTCCCGGCCTGGCGGACAAATACAGCCCCTTGAAGGGCACGATGCCCCACCGCTCGGCGAAGCCCCATTCGCGCGCCACGCGGTCGGCGTAGAGACCGGCGGCGTTGATGCAATAGCCTGGCGACACGGGACCGGCGGACGTGCGGACCGTGCGTCCCGCGCGTCCGACGTACGCGACACCGGGCATGATCGTGATCCCCGCCTGCGCGGCATCGGCGACGAGCGACTGCAGGACGGCGAGCGGATCCACCGCTGACGTGGTCGGGGAGAACAGCGCCCGCTCGCACGTCTTGACGCGGGGCTCGAGCTGTCGTGCCTCGGCGGACGAGATCTCCTCGAGCGGTACGCCGTTGGCCCGGCCGCGGCTCAGCAACTGCGCGAGACCCGTGACCTCGGCGGGGGTGCGTGCGACGACGAGCTTGCCGCAGCGGTTGATCGGCAGTCCACGCTCGTTGCAATAGCTCGTGAGCCGGGCATTGCCGTCGCGCGTGAAGCGGGCTTTGAGGCTGTCTGCGGTATAGTAGAAGCCCGCGTGCAGCACGCCGCTGTTGCGGCCGCTCGCGTGCCGGCCCCACACGGGCTCCTTTTCGAGGAGCGTGATGGCGGCGCCCCGGTGCCGACGCTGCAACTCGAGCGCCAGGGTAACGCCGATGATCCCACCGCCGACAACGAGAAAGTCTGGAGTCTTCAGGCTTCAGCGAGGCTGCGAACCGGGGCGAAGTCGTCACGGCGCCGCCGGGGCGCGACGAATGTCTGTTGCAGCGCCTGCACGTTGTGGAACCGGGCGTCCTGCCAGCGGCGCAGGGCCGGATCGGCGCGGACGGCCGCCGCCACCTCGCGGATGCCGTCGGCGACCGCGTGCTCCGGCTCGAATCCGAGCACGCGGCGGATCTTGGCGAAGCTGACGCGGTAGTCGCGCGGGTCGGGGATCTCGTCGCGGCGCTCCACCGTGACGTCGCCCACGATCTCCGCCACTCTGTCGCCGATTTCGTTGATGCGATGGTTGTTCGCGTCGCCGCCGAGGTTGAAGATCTCCCCCGCGACGTCGCTGGCGGGCGCTTCCAGCGCCAGCACGAAGGCGCGCGCCGCGTCGCGGCAGTGGACATTGGGCCGCCACTGATTGCCGCCGAAGATGCTGATGCGCCCCTCCGTCACCGCGCGCGCCGTGAGCGTATTCACGACCAGGTCGAAGCGCATCCGCGGAGACAATCCGAAGACGGTGGCAAGCCGGACCACGACCGGTTCCACGTCGCCGTGGCGGTCGAACACGATGTTTTCGCTGAGGACGCGCGTCCGGGCGTAAAGCGAGACCGGATTCAGACGCGACCGCTCCGTCAGCAGGCCACGATCGCTCGCCCCGTACACGCTGCAGCTCGAAGCGAAGACCAGGCGCCGGACCCCGTAGAAGTTGCAGGTCTCGACCAGAATCTTGGTCGAGGCGTAGTTGAGGTTGACCGTCTCTTCCGGATTCAGATTACAGGCCGGATCACCGACGATGGCGGCGAGGGCGATGACGCCGTCCACGTTGCGGACGGCGCGACTGACGTCGCGGCTGCTGCAGACGTCACCTTGGATGATCTCGAAGTTGGGATGGGCGATCCCTTCGATCCCAATCGGCCCGTAGTCGAAGCGATCGAGCACCCGCACGTGATACCCACGCTCCAACAGCATGCGGACCAGGTGCGATCCGATGAATCCCGCGCCCCCCGTGATCAACACACGGCGCCGCGCATGATCAGCGCTGCCTCCGGCCAGTGACGCCTGCCGGTCCCTGCCGGCCTGGGTGGACGGAGAGGGCGCGGCGATCAGATCCTGAAGCTTCGCGGCGCCGGGCCGATGCACCTCGGCACCGTCCACGAACCGTTCCACGTTCTGCACCGCGCGGGTGCGAATGCCCACGTCCACCAGCTTGCGCACAAATGCGCGGACGAAGGCGGCGTCCGCGGACGGCATGGCCACGATCACTTCCGCAATGCGATAGCGGTCGCACACCTCGAGCGCGTCATCGATGCGCCCCAGCACCCGCGCGCCGTTGAGGATCGCGTTGCTCTTGGCGGGATCGTCGTCGAGGTATCCCGCCAGCTCGATGGCATCCGTGCCCCGCTCAGCAAGCTCCCGGCCGATCGACAGGCCGCGCCGGCCCGCTCCGACGATCAGGATCCGACGCGGCGCCCGCAGCGACGACGGCTCGCTCCGCGAGTACTGGCGGCGCCTGGGGCGAGCCACTTGCCACCGGCGGATGGCACGGAGGCCCAACGCGTTGAACAGCGTCAGCAGGACGACCGACAAGACCGCGGCGCCCGAGATGGGGACCCACCCGAGGGCACGCCCGGCCATCAGCGCAGCGCCGACAATGGCGGCAGACAGCGCGACGGTGCTGGCTTCACGCAGGCTCGTATAGCGCCAGATGGTGCGGTGGCTGCCACGCACGACGTGCACGAGCACGAGCAGGAGCCCGACGGCAAAGGCGAGGCGCGCGATCTCGCCGGGAAGCAGCCCGGCGCGATTGCCATCCGCCGTGATGGTCACCAGGACGGCGGCGACGCCACACGCCAGATCGAGGAGCACCTTGGCCGTCCAGCGCACGGCGGGATGGCTGAGGTACGCGAACTCCAGTCTGCTGGTCCACTCGAGGAAACCCCCGCGCAGCCGCAGCAGGTGGGCTTCCGGGGTCGGCATCGAAGAGGTCGTCATCGACGTCCGGTTACTCACGAATTGTGCCGAACATCAGCTGAGGTGGCCCTCCGCCGTGGTGCGTCAACTATAAGTGTGACAGTGAATTAGCGTGGCGTGACGGGCAGCTGGGGAATCAGGGCCGCGAACGCTCCGGCGAATGCCACATCGGCGACACAGGTTCGCGTCAGTTGTGTGTCACGGATCACGGGTGCGGTCGAGGCGCGCCGTACGTTTGACAGCACGCCGCTTTCGGTGAGTGTTGTGTCCGTTCAACACCTTGGAGGAGCAGTGGCTCCCGTTCGTATGCTGCTGACACTGGTTCAACTGCTGGTCGCCACCGTCGGCATGTTCGCGTGCAGGCGGGTCGGTCCGATCGAGCCGCCGCCCCCTCCACCTCCGGGCACGCACGTGGGCTGGTATGTCACCGCCACTGGCACGAGCGGCGGCGACGGTACGAATGCCCAGCCGTGGGATCTCCAAACGGCGCTGAGCGGTGGCAACGGGAAGGTGCAAGTCGGCGACACGATTTGGCTGCGCCAAGGCACCTATCACGGCACGTTCTACTCAGGTTTGTCCGGCGTGGCCGGCAGTCCGATCGTGGTCCGCGCCTACCCCGGCGAGCGGGCCACGATCGATGGCGGGACGGGTGGCGCGAATCGCATCGAGACGCTGACGGTTTCCGGCCGATTCACGTACTACTGGGACCTCGAGATCATGCAGTCCAGCACGGCGCGACTGGGCGAAGCCGGCACCGGCACTCCGCTGCGACCCACCGGCGTCTACATCCAGCAGAGCGCCCATGACCTCAAGTTCATCAACCTCGTCATCCATGACACGGGGCACGGATTCTATACCGAGAACACCGCTCACAACATCGAGATCTACGGGTGCATCATTTTCAACGGGGGCAATGAAAACTCGGCGACCGGCGGGCGCTCGGATGGTCACGGGATCTACATCAAAGGCGACGGTGTGGGTTGGAAGATCGCGCGCGACAACGTGATCTTCAACCAGTTCGGCTTCGGCATTCATGGATACGCCGAGAGCGGCCAGGCGTTGAAGAACCTCGTGTTCGACGGCAATGCCATCTTCAACAACGGGACGCCCTCCGACTACGACAACCCGAACCTGCAGCTCGGGGGCACGGTCGTCGCGGACAACGACAGTGTGACCAACAACAGTTTGTACTATTCGCCGGGCGTCGGCTATTTGAATGCGCGGATCGGCTACAACGCCACGGCGAACGGGACGGCGCTCGTTCGGGGCAACACCATTGTCGGCGGGAGTCAAACGTTCGATTTTGGCTACTGGGCCAACCTGACGGTCCAGAACAACCTGATCCAGGGCGGGACCCGCATCGTGGCGCAGCACGATGCCAACGCGCCGGCGACCGAGCACTGGAGCGGGAACACGCACTACCGCGACCCGACCACGCAAGGGTGGCAGTTCAACGGCGCGAGCTTCGCGTTCACCGGCTGGCAGAGCGCGGTCGGGGCGACGGACGCGGCGTCGGCGACGCTGCCGAACGCGGCCCAGATCATCGTTCGCCCCAACCTGTACGAGCCGGGACGCGCGAACATCATCGTGTACAACTGGACCTCGCTGAGCACCGTCAACGTCCCGGTCGGGGCGATCCTGGGCACTGGGGACTCGTACGTCGTGCGGAACGTGCAAGACCTGGCCGGCACGCCGGTGGCGAGCGGTACGTATCAGGGGGGCGGCACGATCAGCATTCCGATGGCCGGCGTCACGCCCACGGCGCCGATCGGGGGCTCCTTCCACCCACTCCTCAAAACGGGACCCGCGTTTGACGTCTTCGTGCTGAGGCGGTCCTAGGAGACGCTGAAGGCGCGCATCCACATCTCGAGGGCGAGCACCCGGAACAGGCCGAGGTAGGCTTCGGTGCTGGCGCCGTCCGATTGCGGAGA
>WNGL01001793.1_pt1 | contig 26215 bp, 24 predicted proteins | sample 5400591 | NCBI WGS metagenome assembly WNGL01 (sample SAMN13153377, study PRJNA577476) | soil metagenome | isolation source: 80 cm soil or saprolite under Garry oak tree replicate 1 | place: USA:California | collected 2016-06-15 | reverse complement strand
GCCGAGCCCCCGCGGCTCTTCCCCGCGGCGGCGCCGCTCCGGCGCTGAGCCGCTGCGGGCCGCTTTCGCCTCGTCGCTGGATGACGTACCTTCGGCGCCCGATGTCGCGCTTCCGTTCCTCCTCCACGGTCACGCTGGGCCTCCTGGCCGGCCTCGCGCTCGCCTGCTCCGGCCGCCGGGAAGAGGCGGCGCGGCAGCGGGCGGCCGTGGCGGCCGCCGCCCAGGCCAGGCCCTTCGACTTCGCGAAGCCGCTCGAGGCGCTGCGGCTCTCGGCGGACGAGGCCGCGGCGCGGGCGGGCTCCTTCGCCTGGGAGGCCGAGGTGAGCTGGTCGGTGGCGAAGCCCGCCGCCGCGCCGGTCCACGCGATCGAGCGCCACCACCTGCGCCAGCTCTCCACCGGTGAGTTCGAGGTCTCGTCCGACGTCGATCCGGGCGCCGGCCCCGGCTCCGAGACCGGCAAGCAGCTCGTCTTCGTCGACGGCATGACCTACGCGCGCGGCCGATGGGCGCCCTTCCGGGAGCGGCCGACCGACCGCGGCCGCGATGCCCGCCGGGCCCGCGACGAGAGCTTCCGGCTCGCGCTCGACCTCGCCCAGCTGTACGGCCCGGCGCTCTCGATCCAGCCGGCTGGCGAGGTGACCGTGCTCGGGCGGCGCGCCCGCCGTTACGTGCTGTCGCTCTCCGGCGCGGCGCCGCAGCCCGACCCACCGCCGCCCGGGCTGCCGGGTGGCAAGTACGACCCGGACACCCAGCGGCGCGTCGACTTCCTCGAGGGCCGCGTGCCGAGCGCGCTCGCGGGCGAGCTCCTCCTCGACGCCGCGAGCGCGCTCCCACTCTCCGTCACGATGCGGGGCGCCTTCTCCCAGAAGAGCGATCCGCAACTGCGCGCCGAGTACCAGCTCACCGCCGCCGTCCGGGCGCTCGGCGGCGCGGTCGCGGCGGTGCGGCCTCCGGCGAAGACGCTCACCGACGAGCGGAAGCCCAAGGGCGTGGCGCGGGCGCTCGAGGCCGCCGGCCTGCGCCAGCGCGCGGGCGGCCCGGCCGGCGCGGCGGACGAGGACGAGCAGGCGGAGGAGTAAGCGGCCGGCCGCGCCATCACGGCGGCCCGCCCTCAGCCGCCGCCGCCCCGTTCTCGCCTGCCGAGCTGCCCGTCCCTACCTTCACGGTAGGAGGAATCCGTCATGAAGAGACTTTGGATCGTCGTGACGCCGGCGTTGCTGGCGGCGTGCGCGGGGATGGGGGGCAGCAAGGGAACTTCGGAGGCGGCGGTGCCGGACGCCGACCTCGGGCGTCTGTCCCAGGGGCAGATGGGGCCGGTGGACGAGGCGCGTCAGTTCCTCGGCAGCGCGCGCGATGAGCAGGCACGCGCGAAGCTGCACGTGCAGGAGGTGCAGCACGAGGACCAGCTCGCCAAGGCCGACGCGCAGAGCGCCAAGGCCGACGCAGACCGGGCGGCGGTGCAGGCGAAGGTCGCGAACGACAGCCGCGAGCCGGGCCAGCTGGAGCAGGCGCGGGTCATGAAGCAGCAGTCGGACGCCAGGAAGCGCGCCGCCGACGCGCGCGCCGACTACGCGAAGAAGCTGACCGCCGCGCGCCAGACTTCGCTCGCCGCCGCCGACCAGCAGGTCGCGCTCGGCGAGGCCAGGCTGGAGCGAGCCAAGCTGATCGCGCTGCAGCAGGGGAACGTCCCCGCTGCGGGCAAGTACGACATGGCGAAGTTCGACGCGCGCGTCTCCGACGCGCAGAAGAGCTTCGATCAGGCGCTGCAGAAGGCGCGCGGCCAGGAGTCGCAGGCGATGGCGGCGCAGCAGGCGTGGAATGACGCGCAGCGGCAAGCCCAGGCGCAGGCCGTCCCTACCGGCACCCCCGCCACGCCGACCGGCACGGGAATGCAGACCGGCACCGGCAGCAGCGCCCCGAGCGACACGGCCAAGCCGCCCGGTCAGTGAGCCCGGTCCGCTAGCGGCGGCCGTACCGGCGCCAATCGACCATCAAGCAGCGGTCCTGCACGACGAGGATGCCCTCTGCCGCGAGCGCGCGGGCGGCCTCGTCGTGCCGGATGCCGGCTTGGAACCACACCGCCCGCGGCCGCAGCGCCTTCAGATCCTCCACGTGCGCCGGGATGTCGGCTGGCCGGCGGAAGACGTCGACGATGTCGACCGGCCCCGGGATTTCGGCGAGCTTCCGGTAGACGGGGGAGCCCAGGATCTCCCGCACCTCGGGGTAGTAGACCGGCACCGGGATGACCTCCACGCCCGCCTGCTTCAGGTAGGCGGGCACGTAGAAGGCGGCCTGGGAGGACTGCGCCTCCGTCTTGATGCCGAGCACCGCCACCCGCCGCGAGGAGCGGATGAGCGCTTCCACCCCAGCCTCGTCCTCGACGAGATTGCGCTGCGCGTCTTCGTTCGTCACCTGGGTCATGACCTCCTGCTAATCCGGGCGCTTGGGCTGCGCTCGCCCGTCCGCGCGCAGTCCGTGCGCCCTCCCGCCCGCTCTCGCCGAATTCTGGACGCCGGGGCGCCGGCGCCTACCATGGACTCGTCTTCTGGCGTCCGCATCCGCGGCGCGCGCGAGGTGAACCATGGCGGCGGGCTCGAAGCGGACCGGTACGGCGGTGGTGACGGAGCAGGCGGCGCAGGCGCTGCTCCGTCGCGGCCCGGCCCGCGGCCTCGGTGGCGCGGAGGAGAAGGTCGTGCGGATGCGCCTCGGCGCGTCGCTCCCGCTCTCCGCCCGCCTGGACCGGATCGCCGTAGCCACCGACGTCGAGATCGAGGTCCTCGCCTATGAGATCGAGGCCTGGCTGCACGCCAAGGAGAAGGTGGGGCCCTGCGCGGCGGTGGCGCTCGCCCCGACCCGCGCCACACCCGCTGCGTCGCGCGCCAAAGAGAAGATCGTGCGGGCGCTGCGACGGAAGTGAATCCAGGCCATGCCCGATCCGACCCGCGCCGCGGCCTGGGCGCTCCTCTGCGAGTTCACGAAGACACAGGCCCTTCGCCGACACGCCCTCTCCGTCGAGGCCACGATGCGAGCCCTCGCCCGCCGCGCGGGCGTGATGGACCTGGCCGAGATCGAGGCGTGGGGCCTCGTGGGCATGATCCACGACTTCGACTACGAGCGCTTCCCGACGCACGAGGACCACGTCTGGCGGGGGATGGAGATCCTGCGCGAACGTGGCTGGCCCGAGCGGCTCGTGAGGGCGGTGGGGGCGCACGCAAACTACACAGGCATCGCGTGCGAGACGCCGATGGAGCGCGCCATCGTCGCCGCGGACGAGCTCTCCGGGTTCGTCGGCGCCTGCGCGCTCGTGCGCCCGTCGAAGAGCGTCCGGGATCTCCCGCCGGAGTCGGTGGTGAAGAAGATGAAGGACAAGGCGTTCGCCCGCTCCGTCGATCGGGGCGAGCTGCGAAGGGGCGCCGAGGCGGTCGGGTTACCGCTCGTCGAGCTCGCGGCGCTCGTCATCGCGGCGCAGATCCCGATCGCCGATCGCCTCGGCGTCGGCGGTGGCGGCGCGCCCGATCTGGCGGACGAGCCGCTCCCGCCGGAGCCGCCGCCGGCGTGAGCGGCGCTGTCGGCCTAGCTCGAGCCGCTCCGCGTCGGGACGGCGGCCATGCGCCGGTTCAGCGCCAGCGCCTCGCTCGTGTACAGACCGAGGGACAGCCAGATGCAGCCGAAGGTGAGCGCATGGGCCCGTGAGAACGGCTCCCCGAAGGCGAAGACCGCGATCAGGAACTGCGTCGTCGGGTTGAGGTACTGGAGGATCCCGACCGTGGAGAGCCGCAGGCGCTGGACCCCGAGCGCGAACCAGATGAGGGGCACGGCGGTCACGATCCCGCTCGCCGCGAGCAGCACGGTCACCCTGGTGCTCGAGCCGAAGGCGTTCCCGCCGGCGCGGCCGAGCCAGGCGAGGTACGCCGCCGCGACGGGCGCGAGAACGGTCACCTCGCAGAGCAGTCCCCCCACGGCGCCGACGCGAACGCGCTTGCGGATGAGCCCGTACAGCCCGAAGGTGAGCGCGAGCGCGAAGGCGATCCACGGGACGTGGCGCGCCCAGACGACGAGGGTGATGACGCCCACCGCAGCGAGCACCACCGCCAGGAGCTGACGGCGGGTCAGGTGGTCGCGCAGGAACACCACGCCCAGGCAGACCGTCACGAGCGGATTGATGAAGTACCCGAGACTCGCCTCGAGGACGTGCCCCGAGTTCACCGCCCAGATGTAGACGAGCCAGTTGGCCGAGATGAACACGGCGCTCGCCGCGAGGCGCGGCACCGTCCCGGGCACGCTGAGCTCGCGCGCGACCTCGCGCCAGCGGCGCAGCGCCGTGATGAGCAGCACGAGGAAGAGCGCCGACCAGAGGATCCGGTGCGCCAGGATCTGGGTCGCGGGCACGCCCGCCAGCGCGTGGAAGTAGACGGGGAAGACGCCCCAGGTCAGGTACGCGGCGGCCGCGTAGGCGACGCCCACGCCTGACGGGTTGCGTTGTGCCGAAGCCATTCGAGGTGCTCTCCCGTGATTCGTGCGCGCGAGATTACTCTCACCCTCCTCCTGGCGCGCTCATTTGCTCCACGTCAACGCGTGCCACGACCTCGCGTGCCACGATCCGGGAAATGCACACCACGGGGCCAGCACGCATGCCGACGCGGATTTTCGTTGCAATGGGGGTCGCCGTGAGCCTCGCTGCCTGCGGCGGTGGAGGAGCGGGCGGCGCGGCGGATCGGTACTTTCCGACGAGCGCCGGCGCGACGTGGACCTACGACGTCGCGCAAGGCAGCACGCCGAGCTCTTCGCAGACGATGATCAACCTCGACGGGTCCGCCACGAGCAGCACGAGGAAGACCACCACCGTTGCTTCCGGGAACTACACCCTCAGCTCGTTCGACATCGCGTCGGGCGCGGTGGTCCTGACCGAATCCGTCGCCCACAACGCCGATGACTCGCTGGTCTCGACGACCACCTACTCGCCCGGCACCCTGCTCGTCCCACACGACATGACGGTGGGGGCCACCGCCTCGAGCACGTCCACCATGGCGCTCCAGAGCGCGACTGCGACGACCGCGACGACCTACACCGTGGAGCGCACCATCACCGTGGACGGCGTCGAGACCGTCACGGTCCCCGCCGGAACGTTCTCAGCGGTCAAGTTCACGGCCACCATCGTGACGACGCCGTCGACCGGAACGGCGACTCAGACGACGATGGTGAGGTGGCACGCAGCCGGCGTCGGCATGGTGAAAGAGATCCTCTATCCAGCGACGAGCCCGACGGCCACGACGACCTGGACCTTGAGCTCGTTCCACATTCCGTGATCGCGGCCGCCCCCTCGGGCACAATGCGGCGCGATGCTGGTCACCTACATCTCCGGCCACGGCTTCGGCCACATGACGCGCACCTGCGAGGTGCTGCGGGAGGTTCGCGCGCTCGCGCCTTCGCTCCACATCGCCGTCGTGGGCACGATCCCCGAATCGCTCATCCGGGCCGAGCTCACCGGCCCGCTCCTCTTTCGCGCGGTCACGACCGACGTGGGGCTCGTGCAGCGCGACGCGCTCGTCATCGACGAGCCACGCACGGCGGAGCGATGCCGGGAGCTCGACGCGACCTGGGACGGGCGGGTCGCTGCCGAGGTGGAGTTCCTGGGCGCGAGCGGCGCGCGCCTCGTCCTGGGTGACATCCCGCCGCTCGCGTTCGCGGCGGCGGCGCGGGCGGGCATCCGGAGCGTCGCGCTCGGCAACTTCTCCTGGGACTGGATCTACCGCCACCTCTCGGGGCGGCAGCCGTCGCTCGCGTCGATCGCGCAGCGCGCCGCGAGCGCCCATCGTGCCGTCGAGCTGCTCCTCGAGCTCCCGTTCGCGGGCGATCTGTCCTCGTTCCCTCGCCGTGAACGCATCGGGTTCGTCGCCCGCCGTCCGCGCGTCGATCGCCCCAACGCGCGACGCCGCCTGGGCCTCGACGCTCGCCCCGCGGTGCTGGTCTCGTTCGGTGGAACGGGCCTGCCCGGACTCACGCGCGAGGTGCTCGGCCGCGACGTCGGCCTGCGCTTCGTCTTCCCGGACGAGCTCGGGCTCGATCGACTGGGGGTTCTGGGCCTCACCTATCCGGACGTGATCGGCGCCGTGGACGCCGTCCTGACGAAGCCCGGGTACGGCATCATCTCCGACGCCATCGGCGCGGGCACGCGGGTCGTCTACACGGAGCGCGGCGATTTCCCGGAGTACCCCATCATGGTTCGCGAGATGCCGCTCCACCTCGCCTGCGCGCACGTCGGCAATGACGACCTGCGCGCGGGCCGCGTGGCCGGCCCCATCCGCCGGGTCCTGGAGCAGCCGATGCCGGCGCGGCCGGACCTCGGCGGCGCGGGGCGTGCCGCAGCGCGGATCCTCGCGATGATCGGATGAGGCGCGCTACGCGACGACGTGTATGCTCGAGCCCGACCTCGGCGCCGCCTGGATCGGCGCGGCCGGCGGGGCGTTCCCGCTCTGCGCCGCGCTGTCGATGAGGCGCAGCATGCCAGCGGCCATCGCCTTCTGTGCGTCGCGGATGGCGCCGTAGGGTGAGGTCGGAGACTGATCGCCGATGGGGTTCATGCACGTCCTCCCTTGAACGAGCATTCCTCACGAGCAAGCGCCGTGCCCTCCCAACCAGCCGTAAGCACGGGGACCATCGCGCCTGGGCGCCGACCGGCGGGTCACCCCGCCACCCTCATGCCATCGCCCTCACCAGCGGCTCCGCCCCCGCGACGAGCGGCGGCTCGTCCTCGACCCAGGCGCCGCCCGCCGCCAGCCAGCTGCCGATCACCTCGGCGCTGCGCGGGTTCTTCCACCAGTCCTCGTCGTGCCGCTCGACGAGCGTCCGGCGCAGCCGCTCGGCCCGGGCCGCGCCGGTGAGGAGCGCCGCGGCCCGGCCCCCATCGCCGTCGCGGGCGGCCAGCCCTGCCGGCCAGGTCGCGAGCGCCGCGCGAGAGAGCGCTTCCCGGTAGGCCTCGTGCCAGGCCGCCCCGCTCGTGCCGCGCTCCACCTCGGTCGCGACCCGCAGCGCCGCCGCGGCGGCACGGAGCCGGAAGAGCTGCCGGAGCGCCAGCACCCGGACGAGGTCAGGGGCGTGCTTGCGGTCCACCTCGAGCCGCGCGGTGAGGAAGCCGCGGTCGAGGAGCAGACCGGACAGCAGCGCACCGAACGTGAATGGCGCCGCCTCGTGCCGGCGGTGGGGCGGCGCGGCCGCGCTGGCCCACGCCTGCCCGGCGGCGTCGAACAGGGCGAGCCAGTCGGCGGCGCCTCCCTGTCGCCGGAACGCGACGCGTGCGCCGAGCGCATGCGCGCCCGGCCACTGGGCCGGCCGGCTCGCCTCGTCGATGCGGATGCGGCCGAGGTCGAGCTCGAGGGCCGCCGCCGTCCGCTCCAGGACGAGCGCCAGCATGCCGCGCGGGAAGAGACCCTCCCAGCGGTGCAATGCGAGGACGTGGAGGAGGTCGGGGCGGCCGAGGTCCCCGCGCGGCGGCAGCGCGAGCTCGGCCTCCTGACGCGCAGTGTAGGCGAGGACGTCGCGGTAGGCGTCGTCGGAGGTGCTGAGGAGCGCGTCGGCCTGCACCACCCGCTCCCAGTCCGGGACGAGGCCGACCTCGGCGCGGGCGCGCGCCCGCCGCTCGATCGCCGCCTCGCGCGCGACGACCCATGACGCCTCGGCCACGCCGCGCCCGAAGGCCAGCCGGCGCCCGCGATCGCGCTCGCGGCCGACCGCGAGCTGCGCCTCGGCGAGCGGCACCGCGCCGTCGGGACCCTGCACGGTGGCGATCGCCTCCGCGGCGCGCCAGGCCTCCTCGTCCTCCGCCTGCGCGCGCTCGGTTCGGAGCTCCGCCACCTTGGAGGCGAGAGTCTCCTCTCCCTCCGTCCGCAGCGCCGCCGCCGTATCCCGGTGCGCCGCCTGGGGATGGGCGCTGAAGATGGGCTGGAGCGCGGGGGCGGGCTCGAGGCCGGCCACGTGGCGGTAACGCTCCTCGGCGAGCGCGCGAGAGAGGGCGTCGACCTCGGCCGTCAGGATCTGCTTGTCTACCGCGCCCATGGAACCACCTCTGCCCTACGTAAGTAGCCGCACTCAGGCTCTTCTTCGGCTTGCGCTGGCACTCCGCGGGCTCGACTGCTTGACAGCCGCCCGGAGAGGTCTAATTTCCGCCGTGGAGACTTCTGACATGCCTCTCTACGAGTACGACTGTCCCCATTGTGGCCGCTTCGAGGCTCTCCAGAAGCTCTCGGACCAGCCCCTCGCGCGCCACAGCTGCGGCCACGAGGTGAAGAAGGTCATGAGCGCCGGAGCGTTCAGCTTCAAGGGCTCCGGCTTCTACTCCACCGACTACAAGAAGTCCGCTCCCTCCTGCGACCAGCCCAAGGGCGGGGGCTGCGCGGGCTGCCCGGGTAACAAGGCAGCCTAGCCCCTCTTGCGCCGGCTCTCACTCCGCGCTTCGGCTGAAGACGCCGGCGCCCGCCTCGACCGCTTCATCGCGGACAAAGGCGGGGTGAGCCGCGGCCTGGCGCGGCGCGCGCTCGACGCAGGCGGCGTCTTCCTCGACGGCCATCGCATCAAGGTGGCGAGCCGGATCGTCCGCCCCGGCCAGACGGTGGTGGTGAACCTGGAGGAGGGGGGACGCGCCGCGGCCGAGGCCGCCCCGCTGGAGCGCTCGCGGCTCCTCTACGCCGACGAGCACCTGGTGGCGGTCGACAAGCCGCCGTTCGTGCCGGCCCAGCCGACCCTCACCTCCGACCGCGGCGCGCTGCCGGAGCTGGTCGCGGCGCTGCTCGGCGCGCCGGTGACGATCGTGCACCGGCTCGACCGCGAGACCTCCGGCGTCACCGTCCTCGCGCGCACGCGCGCCGCGGCGGCGGCGCTCTCCGAGGCGTTCCGGATCGGCGCCCCCGAGAAGACCTACCTCGCCCTCGCGGCGCGCGCGCCCGCCCCGGCCGAAGGCCGCCTCGACGCGCCACTCGGCCCCGACCCCACCCGCCCCGGCCGCCGGGCCGTGCTCGCGAGCGGCGAAGCGGCCGCCACCCGCTACCGGACGGTGCGGGTCGGTCCCACCGGCACGGCGCTCATCCTCTGCCAGCCCGAGACCGGCCGCACGCACCAGGTCCGCGCTCACCTGGCGCACCTCGGCGCGCCGCTCCTCGGCGACCCGCGCTACGGCGGCCCGCGCCGCGTGCTCGAGACGGGCGTGCCGCGGGTCCTCCTCCACGCGCGACGCCTCGTGCTGCCCCACCCCATCACCGGCGCTCCGCTCCTGCTCGAGGCGCCGGTGCCGGACGACTTCCTCGGCGTCCTGCGCGCGCTCCTGCCCGCGCCGCCGGGCGAACCCGAGATCCCTTAGAACGGGACGGGGCCCCGCGCAGCGGGGGAGGGGCGCAGCCCCTCAGGGCGGAGGCACCGTGAGCGGGTCGCGCAGGGCATGAACGGTGACTCCCCTGTTACCGCCTTGTTACCGCTCCCGTGTCATCGTGCCGCCCTGTAGGAGACACACTCACTCCATGCCGTTCATGCTTCATCCGCCGGGCGAGACAATATGAACAAGATTGGTTTACTTGCATTACTGGCAGTTGGGCTTGTCGCCTGTGGCGGAGGCGGCGGAAGTGCGGCGCCGGCCGGTTCGAGCTACTTCGAGTGATGCAGTAAGCAGGGCCCAGTATCACAGTTCATCTTCCATTTATGTTGCGCGACGCCCCGGTCATGGACGATGGAATGAATGGATAACTTCACGGAAAGGCTACTGGATATCTATGAACAGTAATTGCGGACTACATAAGACGATGATGGGCTTGGCCCTGCTGGGCTTGATAGGGCTGATGGCGGCCTGTGGGAGTAACAGTGGCGGCGGCAGCGGCACACACAATGTTCAAATGGGCGGTGCCATACAAGGCACAGCGCTGCACCTGACAGGCGAGGTTGACACCCTGGCTGGCACCGCTCCGGGAACAGACGGCACGGGCGCTGTGGCTAGATTTGGAAGTAGCGGCAGCGTCGTCTCGGACGGCACCAACGTGTATGTGCTGGATAATAACGCGATCCGCAAGATCGTGATGGCCACCGGGGTGGTGACTACCCTGGCGGGATCGGGTGCGCAAGGCGCGGCGGACGGGGTCGGCATGGCGGCCACATTCCATTACCCTGGCGGTATCACCACCGATGGCACCAACCTGTATGTAGCGGACTTCTTCAACAACAAGATCCGCAAGATCGTGATCGCGACCGGCGCGGTGAGCAGCCTGACGGGGGTAGGCAATGCGGTGGGTGCAATAGGCGCCGCGGACGGCAGCGCCACATCGGCCACTTTCTGCCAGCCCAGGGGCATCACCAGCGATGGCAGCAACCTGTATGTGACAGACTCGTGCAACTACAAAGTTCGCAAGATCGTGATCGCCACCGGGGCGGTGAGCAGCCTGACGGGTGTGGCCAATACAGCGGGTGCAATGGGGGCTGCGGATGGCGCCGCCGCGGCGGCCACGTTCAACTACTCCAACGGCATCACCACCGACAATACTTACCTGTATGTGGCTGATAATGCCAACCACAAGATCCGCAAGATCGTGATCGCGACCGGCGCGGTGAGCAGCATGACGGGTGTGGCCAATACAGCGGGTATCATAGGTGCTGCGGACGGCACCGCCACGGCGGCCACGTTCAATTATCCTATCGGCATCACCACCGACAACACTTACCTGTATGTGACGGATCATGGTAACCAGAAGCTCCGCAAGATTGTGATCGCCACCGGGGCGGTGAGCAGCCTGACGGGAGTGGCCAATACGGCGGGTGCCATGGGTGCTGCGGACGGCACCGCCACGGCAGCCACGTTCAAATCCCCCATCGGCATCGCCATCTCCGGCGGCAATCTGTATGTGGGGGATAGCGGGAACCAAACCATCCGCATGGTCGCGCTTTCGACAGCCACGGTCAGCACCTTGGCGGGCACCGCTCCGGGAACGGATGGCACCGGCGCGGCGGCAAGTTTCAATGCCAGCAGTGTCACCACCGACGGCAAGAGCCTGTATGTTGCGGATAGGGGTAACAACAAGATCCGCAAAGTCGTGATCGCCACCGGAGTGGTGAGCACGTTGGCGGGGTCACCTACGAATTTGGCAGGTGCGGTAGATGGCCCCGGCGCGGCGGCTACGTTTAATAGTCCTCACGGCATTACGACCGATGGCAGCAACCTGTATGTGGCGGATACGGGCAACCACAAGATTCGCCAGATCGTGATCGCTACCGGGGCGGTGAGCAGCCTGACGGGGGCGTGGAGTACGGCGAGCACGGGAGGTGCGGTAGATGGTCCCGGCGCGGCGGCTACGTTCTATAGTCCTTTTGGCATTACGACCGACGGCACCAACCTGTATGTGGCGGATACGGGCAACAACAAGGTCCGCCAGATCGTGATCGCTACCGGGGCGGTGAGCAGCCTGACGGGGGCCTGGAGTACGACGAGCGCAGGAGGTGCGGTAGATGGCACTAGCGCGGCGGCTACGTTCAGTAATCCCTTCGGCATTACGACCGACGGCAGCAACCTGTATGTGGCGGATACGGCTAACGATAAGATCCGCCAGATCGTGATCGCCACCGGGGCGGTGAGCAGCCTGACGGCTGTGGCGAATACGGCGGGTACGGCTGGCGCTGCGGACGGCGCTGCCACAGCGGCTACGTTCAGTAATCCTTACGGCATCACCACCGATGGCACTCACCTGTATGTGGCGGATACGAGTAACAACAAGATCCGCCAGATCGTGATCGCCAGCGGGGTCGTGAGTAGCCTGACGGGTGCGACTGATACGGCGGGTACGGTTGGTGCTGCGGACGGCACTACCACGGCGGCCACGTTCAGCGGGCCTCAAGGCATCACCAGCGACGGCACCAGCCTGTATGTGACGGATGCAAGTAACAATACCATCCGCAGGATCAAGTAGGTCGTTGAACGATGCGCAAGTAACCGCCCGCCCAATATGACTATCCGGCTGGGCGGATAGGACAGATAGACTGGGTCCGGAAATCGAACCCCGCAGCCCCCTGGCGAAGGCGGTGCACGGCCTCGCCAGGGGGCTGGATGCTGGCGCGTCTCGGGAGGGCCCGCGCAGCGGGGGAGGGGCGCAGCCCCTCAGGGCGGGGCAGGCGAGCGAAGCGCGCCGCAGGGTCCCGCCGAGCAGGGGTGGGGCCTCCGACGGCTCTCCCGGCGGAGCGGGGCGGCATGCCCCGTTAGATGACCGGGTCCCGGAAACGTGGTTTTCTCCCGCCGTTCCTCCAGCTTCGAGGGGTGCACATGGCGTCACGGGAGCAGGTCGTGCAGGCGGATGTGGCGGCGCGCGCGAAGGTATTCAAGCCCTATGTCGCGCCGGACAGCGCGATGGCCGAGCTGACGGTGAAGGCGATCCTGACGGGCGCCCTGATGGGCATCCTGTTTGGCGCCGCCACCGTGTACCTGGCTCTCAAGGCCGGCCTCACCGTGTCGGCGTCGATCCCCGTCGCGGTCATCGCCATCTCGCTCGGGCGGAAGCTGCTCAAGACGACCATCCTCGAGAACAACATCATCCAGACCGCCGGCTCGGCCGGCGAGTCGATCGCGGCCGGCGTCGTCTTCACGCTGCCCGGCTTCCTCTTCCTCTCGGTGGATCCCGCCACCGGGGCCTCGATCGGCGCCGGCTACTTCAGCTACTTCACGCTGTTCGCGCTGGCGCTGGTGGGCGGGCTCCTCGGCGTGCTCATGATGATCCCGCTCCGCCGCTCGCTCATCGTGAAGGAGCACGGCACGCTCCAGTACCCCGAGGGCACCGCCTGCGCCTCGGTGCTCATCGCCGGCGACCGGGGCGGCGAGTTCGCCCGCACCGCCTTCCAGGGCGTCGGGATCGCCCTTGCCTACGCGATCTTGCAGAAGGTCTTCCACGTGGTGGCCGAGGCGCCCGCCTTTGTGACCCGTCAGACGAACAAGTGGCTCCCCAACGCCACCGTCAACGGCGAGATCACCCCCGAGTACCTGGGGGTCGGCTACATCATCGGCCCCCGCATCGCCGGCGTGCTGGTGGCGGGCGGGGTGCTCGCCTGGCTCGGGCTCATCCCTCTCCTCGCCGTGCTCGTGCCGGGCGACACCATCGCGGCCCAGCTGCCCAAGGTCGGCTACCAGCCGTCGGCGTTCGGCTGGGACGCCGCCGCGCACACGTTCGCGAACCTGCCGCGCGCGGTCTACTTCGCATACATCCGCCAGATCGGCGCCGGGGCGGTGGCGGCGGGCGGCTTCATCACGCTCCTGAAGACCTTCCCCACCATCTGGTCGTCGCTGCGCGACGGGATCAAGTCGATGGGTGACAAGACGGCGGCGGCGGCGGTCGTCCGCACCGACCGCGACCTCTCCTTCCTCACCGTCATCGCGGGCAGCCTCGGGCTGGTGGTGCTCCTGGTGGTGCTCCCGCAGGTGCCGGGGAGCTCCGTCTTCCAGAAGATCCTGATCGCGCTCCTCGTCATCGTGTTCGGGTTCATCTTCGTGACGGTGAGCTCGCGCATCGTCGGCATCATCGGCTCCTCGTCGAACCCCATCTCCGGCATGACCATCGCCACGCTGATGGCGACCGCCATGGTCTTCGTCTCGGTGGGCTGGACCGGCAGGCTCTTCGAGCCGATGGCGCTCGTGGTGGGGGGCATGGTCTGCATCGCCGCCGCCAACGCCGGCGCCACCAGCCAGGACCTCAAGACCGGCTATCTCGTCGGCGCGACGCCGCGCAACCAGCAGATCGCGCTCTTCGTGGGCGCGGTCGCCTCGGCGATCGTCATCGGCGTCACCGTGAAAGTGCTCGACATGCCCACCGGCGAGCTGGCGCGGCAGGGCATCCAGCACATGATCGGGACCGACAAGTTCCCCGCGCCGCAGGCGACGCTCATGGCGACGCTCATCAAGGGGCTCCTCTCGCTCAACCTCGACTGGCACTTCGTCCTGGTGGGCGCCTTCCTGGCCGTCACCATGGAGCTGTGCGGGGTGAAGTCGCTCTCCTTCGCGGTCGGGGCCTACCTGCCCCTCTCCACCACCCTGCCCATCTTCGTCGGCGGCGCCGTGAAGGGCGTGGTGGACGCGCTCGCCGCCCGGGAGGGCAAGCCGGCCGAGGAGGGCGACCTGGGCGGCGGCAGCCTGTTCGCGACCGGCCTCGTCGCCGGCGGTGCGCTCACCGGTGTCATCGTCGCGCTGTTCCAGGTGAACGACAACGTCGATGCCTTCATCCAGAAGACCCTCAACCTGGCGCCACACATCAAGGCGGTGATCGGCGAGGACGGCTACCAACTCCTCGGCGTCGGGTTCTTCGCGCTGATGGCCCTCATCCTGTTCCGCACGGCGCGGAAGCCCCAGACGGAGCAGGCATCGTGATGACGGCGGGGGACAAGCCCCCGCCCTACACCGCCGAGAGTCTCTCCCTCCCCCGACCGTGCGCAGGTGCGGAAGCCGCGACGGAAATCTCTCCCTCTCCCCCGACGGGGGAGAGGGCCGGGGTGAGGGGCTCGCCCACATCTCCGTACCGTTTTCACGGGACAGCGCCGCGGCTACACTGCGCGGCCATGAACCGGCTCCTCTCGCTCCTGCTCGCCGTCGCCTTCCTCGCCCCCGCCGCCGCCCGCGCGCAGGTGGGCGTGAACATCCAGCTCGGCCTGCCCGTCGCCCCACCCATGGTGGTGGTCCAGCCGGGCGTGCAGGTGGTGGAGAACTACGACGAGGAGGTCTTCTACACGGGCGGCTGGTACTGGGTGCGCCGCGACGATCGCTGGTGGCGGGCGCGCCAGCCCCGGGCCGAATTCAGGTACGTCGAGGAGCGCCGGGTCCCGGTGACGATCGTCCGCCTCCCGCCCGGCCAGTACCGCCAGTGGAACCACGAGAAGCATCAGGCCTGGAAGGAGCAGCAGCGGGCCGACAAGCACGCCTGGAAGGCGGAGCGGCGGGCCGAGAAGCACGCCTGGAAGGAAGAGCGGCACGAACGGCACGAGCGTGAGCGCGGGCCGGAGCGCGGCCCGGTGTACCAGCGCGGCCCGGAACGCGCGCCTGAGCGCGCGCCTGAGCGCGGGCATGAGCACGGGCACGAGCATCACGACGGGCGATAGCCCACCCCGCTTCTTCACCGCAGGCTGAAGAAGCTGGCGGCGCTCGCGCCCTGCACCTCGCGCAGCGCGGTGCAGCGCTCGATGCGCTCGACGGTCTCCTCGGCCCAGCGCTGAGCGCCCGGCACGGCCGCGACCCGGGGGCCGAAGAAATGGCGCGCCTCGGCCGCGCGGCCGCGGGTGCAGAAGCCCTCCGCGATCCGCGGCAGCTGCTCCGCCGAGCGCGGCGGGAGCGCCGGGGCGAGCTCGTCCCAGCGCGCCTGAAGAGCCTTCCACGCTTCTTCGCGTGTCTCCGGCACCTCCGCCTGCTTCAGGAGCAGGCGGAGCTTCTCCTCCGGCCGCAGCGACCCGTCGTCGAGGAGCGCCAGGGCCTGAGCGGAGAGCTCCGGGTCGCGCACGGCGCCCAGCGCGTCGACGAGGCGTGCCCGCTGCTCGCCGTCCTCCACCGCGGCGAGGCGCCGCTCGAGGCTCGCGAGGAGCGCGGCATCGCCCTCGATCATCGCCGCCGCCAGCGCGAGCGAGGCGAGGTCGGGGCTCACCGCCTCCGCATGAAACCGACCATCGGCGAGGCCGACGTAGGCGCGGCCGCGCGCCGCCAGCGCGTGCGTGGTCTCCGGCTCGCGCGCGCTCCGCACCAGGATGTCCGCCAGCTCCGCCCGGAGCCGCCGCCGCTCGAGCGGCTCTCCCGGCGCGGGCGACAGGCCGAGCGTGCGCAGGTGCGGCAGGTACAAGTCCGCCAGCGCCGAGCGCGCTCGCCGGCGCACGAGGTTCGAAACCAGCTGCTCGCCGGCCTCCGCGAAGAGCGCCGCGGGCGCGGTGGCGACCGGCCGAGCGCCGTCCCGCGCGAGCGGCGCCACGGCCGAGAGCGCCTCGCCGTAGGGCAAACGCCCGGCGCGCGCCGCCGCCGCCAGCGCGTCCGCGTAGGAGAGCCGCTCGGCGACGGTCAGGTGGGCGAAGCCGGCGTCGCGCAGGCGCGGCAGGTCGGCCGGGCCCATCCACCATCGGTAGGAGGAGGTGCCGCCGGCGGCCGGCATGATCCAGCGCGGGCAGGAGGGCAGCGCGAGCGCCCCGCCACCCGCCCCGAGGAGCCCGCAGGTCTCGCCGAGCGTGCCGCCCGCCTCGTAACGCGCGCACACCGGAACGGTCCAGGGCGCGGGGCCCGGAGCCGGTGCGGCGCCGAGCGGCCGGTACCGCGTCACCGTGAGATCGATGCGGGCCCCGGCGGCGTCGCACACGGCACGCGCGTCGACGAACGGCACGCCGTGCGCGTCGAAGAGCGACCGGAGCGCTGGCCCGAGGTCGCGTCCGGACGCGCGCGAGAGCGCCGGGATCAGCCCTTCCGCGCCACCGCCAGGCTGCGCCTTCGCCTCGAGCCAGGCCCGCACGCCGGCCCGGAACTTCTCCTCGCCCACGAGGCGCTCCACCCCGCGCAGCGCGCCGGCGCCCTTCACCTCCGCGAGGGCGTCGGCCGGCACCCAGGCGCCGCTCACCGCCGGGCCGATCGTGCGCACCGGGCGCGCCGGGGAGAGCGGCTCGCGTTCCATGGCCGCCTCGACGGAACGGGCCCTGTCCGCGACGAGATCGGCCTCGGGCTTCCAGCGCTCCAGCGCCTTCCAAGCCATGAAGGTCGCGAACGCCTCGCCTTGCCACGGCTCCTGCGAGCCCTCCGGGGCGAGGGGGTCGCCGTACCACTGCCGGGCGAGCTCGCGTGCGACGAGCCTCGCCACGTCCAATCGCTTCTCCTCGGGCGAGTGGCCAGGATCGAACGCGAGCCGCTCGCTGCCGTGGACGAGCGCGCCCGCACTGCCGGTGCCGCCCTCGAGGAAGTCCGGCACGACCACCGCGTCGAGCTTCGGGTACGGGAAGGCGACCCCGAACCAGCGTTCCTCGAGGGGCAGCAGGGCGCGGGTGGCCTCCAGCGCCGCCGCGTAGCGGTCGCGGGTTCCGCGAGGGGCGAGGAGGCGCACCGGGAGCGGCGGCCGCGGGACGCCGGCCGGGATGGGCGCGCCGCTCAGCACCTCGAACGGCCCGACCGCGAGCAGGACCCGGTCGGTGGTGAGCGGAGCGGTCTCGACGAAGCGGACGCGCTTCGACCTGCCCTCCGCACGCCTCTCGGCGAGCACGGGCGCGTTCGACACCGCCACCGCGTCGAGCGGCACCGTGAGCGTCACCTGGAACGGGACCTTCCAGACGGGCTCGTCGAAGCAGGGGAATACCCGCCGCGCGTCTCCGGGCTGGAGCTGCGTCAGGGCGTACGCCTCCTCGCCGCGCCGCACCCGGCGGAGCCCGGCCGCGCGCTCGCTCCAGCGCCCCCGGTACGTGAAGCGGAGCACGGCCCGTCCGGCCGGGAGCTCGCGCCCGAAGGCGAGGCGCGCCAGACCCTCGGGCGTCAGCTGCACGAGCTCGGCGGGGGCCTCGGTGCCGCCCGTCTCCACCGTCGCGCTCTTCACCTCGAGGTCGCGCGCGTGAAGCCACAGCCGGCGCGTCGGGCGTCCGAGCTGGACCTCGATGGTAGCCGTCCCCTGAAAACCCTCGCGCTCCGGCAGGACCGTCAGCTGGAGCGCGTAACGCAGCGGCCGCACCTCGCGTGAAAGGCGCTGCACGGGTGCGTCGTCCGGGCTCGGCGCCGGCGGACCCCCTCGCGCGCAGGCGAGGACCAAGGCGGCCGTGACGAGCGCCCGGAGGCGCCGCGGTGGAGGCGAGCTGGGTCGCGGGGTGTGGGGCGCGCGCACCGACGCTCCTCGTGGGAACCGCCCGTAACAACCGCGCGGCGACAGGACGGTGTAACCGGTAGGCTCGGAACAGGCAACCGGCACGCGCCTCACGCGATCAACTCACGCACCAGAAGTCGGTGAGCTCGTGGAAGCCCTGGAGCGCGAGCTCGGCCCGGATGAGGGGCCTCGCGCCGGGGGCGCCCACCGCCACGAGGAGGGGCAGCCCCCGCGCGCGCCGCGCCTCGGCGTAGGCGAGGACCTTCGCTCCCCGGATCGTGCGGCCCACCTTCTTCGCGTCCACCTCGAGGAAGAACGCGGTGCGGACGCCCACCGCTGTGAGCGCGTCGGAGAAGGCCTTCCCGGTCTCCCCGGCGCCCCACAGGGCCACCTCGTCCCGACCGGCGAGCACGCCCGAGCGGAGGTGGGCGCACTTCAGCGCGACGTGACGCGCGAGCGCGTAGCGCGGGTCCGTCCGGGTGGCGCGGGCGAGGCCCTCGCGCCAGAGGAGCAGCGGCACCGGCAGGTTCGTCATGCGCCCGCCGTCCGCGGAGATGCGCAGCCACAGGTCGTAGTCCTCCGGGAAGGGGCCGTCGCGCCAGCCACCGAGCCGCGAGAGCACCTCGCGCCGGAGCGCCGCCGCCGGATGGACGAGCGGCGCCTCGACGAGGAGGTCTCGCCCGACGAGCTCGGGCGTGACGAGCCCGTTCACCCAGCCGACGTAGCGCCGCATCCCATCGCGCACGTCGCGGCGCGGGAAGGCCCGCACCTGGGCGCCCACCGCCCACAACTCCGGCTGCGCGGCGAGCGCGGCGAGCTGCAGCTCGAGACGCCGCGGATGGGCGAGGTCGTCGGCGTCCATGCGGGCCACCACCTCGGCGTCGCAGCGCGAGAGCCCGCGCTGGAGCGCGAGCGCGATGCCCTCGCCCGGCCCGCGCACCACCTCCAGGCGCCGGTCGCGCTCGGCGTGGCGCGCCAGGATCTCGGCCGTCGCGTCGGTGGAGCCATCGTCGACGACCACCAGCCGCAGGTCGCGCACCGTTTGCCGGAGGATGGTGCGCACCGCGCCGCCGACGGTGGCGGCGGCGTTGCGGGCGGGCAGGAGGACGCAGACGCGGGGCATGCCGGGTGAGCCTACCGCCGAAGAGGCGTGAGTCGGTGCCCCGCACACTCGGGCGTTGGCGGGGGACAAGCCCCCGCCCTACGTTGGATCGAAGTAGGGCTGGGGTTCATCCCCCGCCGCAAGACCCGCGCCCTTCACAGCGGCTCGTAGTCCCCGCGCGCGTTCCGGTCGACCGGGATGGATTCCGGAATGTCCCCCACGCCGTTCGGGACGGCCGCGCTGGGCGGCGCGGGCGGCACCGAGCCGAGCGGGCCGGGTGAGACGAAGGAAGGCCTCTCGGCCGGCCGTTCGCTCCCGCGCGCGGCGATGAGCTCGCACAGGTGGAGCGCCGCGTACCGGTAGCCTGCCACGCCCATCCCGACGATCTGGCCCTTGGCCGCAGGCGCGACGAAGCTCTCGTGCCTCCACGCCTCGCGGGCGTGGATGTTCGAGATGTGCACCTCGATGGTTGGACACGGCAGCGCCTTCAGGCAATCCGGCAGCGCCCGGCTCGTGTGGGTGAAAGCGCCGGGATTCAGGATGACGCCCTGCGCCTCCCGGCGGTGCTCGTGCAGGAAGTCCAGGATCGGGCCCTCCCCGTTCGACTGGAAGGCCTTCACCCCGATGCCGTAGGCGGCGCAGGTCTCGCCGACCATGCGCACCACGTCAGCGAGCGTCTCGCGGCCGTAGACCTCCGGCTCGCGCTCGCCGAGCAGGTTCAGGTTGGGGCCGTTCACGAGCAGGATCATGGCGTCTCCCCGATCTCTTGCACCGCCGCGCGCACCGCCTCCGGGCTCGCCGCGATGTCCCACTCCACCCGCCAGCGCCCGGCGCGCCCGCGCGGCAGCACCCAGCGCAGGCCGGCCTCGGTGCGCTTCTTGTCATATCCCATGAGCCGCTCCGCGCGGCGGGCGAGGGCGCGTGGCACCCGGCGCGGCAGCCCGGCCAGATCGAGGACCTCCTCCAGCGCCAGGACGGCCTCGTCGTCCACCCGTCCGAGGGCGCGTGCCAGGCGGAAGGCGAAGGCGAGCCCGATCGCCACCGCCTCACCGTGCGTGTAGCGCCGGAACGCGCCCGCCGCCTCGACGCCGTGGCCGAAGGTGTGGCCGAGGTTGAGGAGCTTCCGCTCCGCCTGCTCGCGCGGATCGCGCTCCACCACCTCGAGCTTCAGGCGGGCGCAGGCGGCGATGAGGGCCGCTCCCGCCCTGCCCGAGCGCGCCGCGCGGCGGACGGCCGGCAGGAGGGCGGGCCGGAGCGCGCCATACTTCACCACCTCGCCGAGCCCGCTCCGCAGCTCGCGGAGGGGCAGCGTGCGGAGCGCGCCCGGATCGGCCAGCACCGCCCGCGGCGGATGGAAGGCGCCCACCGCGTTCTTCGCGAGCGGCAGGTTGACCGCCGTCTTGCCGCCCAGCGCCGCGTCCACCATCGCGAGCAGCGTCGTCGGGACCGCCACCCAGGAGACGCCGCGCATGTAGGTCGCGGCGAGGAAGCCAGCCGCGTCGGTGACCGCGCCCCCGCCCACCGCCACCAGGAGCGTCCGCCGCGTGGCGCCGGCGCGCAGGAGCCGCGTCGCGGCGCGCTCCAGCTCGGCGAGGGTCTTGCCGCGCTCGCCATCCGGCAGCGTGTGCACGAGCGCGAGCCGCCCGCCGGCGACGAGCGCGCGCTCCAGCCGCTTTCCGAACGGCGTCGCGCGCACGGGGGGACACGTGACGAGCGCCACGCGGTCGTGCCCGGCGGCGAGCGCGCTCAGCGCCTCCGTCACCCCGGTCCCGACGCGGACGTCGTAGCGGTGCTCCTCCTGCGTCGCGCGCAAGACTTCGGCCGTCAAGAGCGTCCTCCCTTGGGACTCTCCCTCTCCCCCGGCGGGGGAAAGGGAGGCTTGCCTCCCGCAAGGGGTGAGGGTCGGGGTGAGGGGGCGCGAAGCAGATCGACGATCGTCCGAGCCACCGCCTCGGCCGTCCGCCCATCGACGCGCACCGTGTGGTGCGCTCGCCGGTAGAGGGGCAGCCTCACCGCGAGGAGGCGCTCCCAGCTCGCCGCGAGCGGTCGACCCTCTCCGCCGCCCAGCCGGCGGGCCGCCTCGCCCGCGGACACGTCGAGATAGACCACTCGCGCCGTCCCGAGGAGCCGCAGGGCGCTCGACGGATCGCAGAACGCGCCGCCGCCGAGGTCCACCACGAATGGCCCGGCGAGCCCCGCCACCACCGTCCGCTCCAGCGCCCGAAAGGCCAACTCGCCGTCCTCGGAGAAGATGCGGGCGATGGGCTTCCCGGCCCGCCGCTCCACCTCGGCGTCGGTGGAGACGAGACGCCGCTGGAGCAGGCGCCCGAGGTGCGCTGCCACCGTCGACTTCCCCGCGCCCATCATCCCGGTGAGGGCGATCGCCTCAGCGGATGCGTGCGGCATACGCCTCGATCGCCCGCTGGATGTCGTCCACCTGGTCGCCGCCGAACTTCTCCACCAGCGCGTCGGCGAGCGTGAAGGCCACCACCGCCTCCCCCACCACCGCCGCCGCCGGGACGGCGCAGACGTCGCTCCGCTCGTACTTGGCGGTGGTCGCCTCGCGCGTGGCGATGTCGACGGTCGGCAGGCCCTTGGTCATGGTCGGGATGGGTTTCATGTAGCCCCGCACCACCAGCGGCGCGCCGTTCGTCACGCCCGCCTCGAGCCCGCCCGCGCGGTTCGTGTCGCGGTAGAAGCCCTTCTCTGCCTCGTAGTGAATGGCGTCATGGAAGGCGTCGCCGCGCAGCTCGACGTGCATGCCCTCGCCGATCTCGGCGGCCCGGATGGCGGGGATGCCGCACAGCGCGCCGGCCAGGCGCGCGTCGAGGCGCCGATCGTAATGGGCGTAGCTGCCGAGGCCGGGCGGGAGGCCCTCGGCGTAGATCTCGAAGGCGCCGCCGATGGAGCCGCCGCGCTCCTTCTCGGCGTCGATGAGCGCGCGCCACTCGGCCGCCACGGCCTCGTCGTCGACCCCCAGGTCGGAGGCGAGGATGGCATCGCGCTGCTCGGCCGTGGGCGGCTGGCCCACCCGGCGCTCGCGCTCGCCGATGGCGGTGACCCGCGAGGAGATGCGAACGCCGAAGCGCGCGAGCAGCTGCCGGGCCAGCGCGCCCACCGCCACCAGCGCCGCCGTGCTGCGAGCGCTGGCGCGCTCCAGCGCGTCGCGGGCGTCGTCGAACCCGTACTTCATGACGCCGGCCAGATCGGCGTGCCCGGGCCGCACCTGGGTGAACTTGCGCCCGCCGCGGGCGTACGGCGAGACGAGGTCCTTCCAGCTCTCGTGGTCCTTGTTCCACACCACGAGCGCGATGGGCGTGCCGAGCGTCACACCCCCGCGCAGTCCGGAGAGGAACTGCGCCTCGTCGCGCTCGATCTTCTGCCGGCCGCCGCGGCCGTAGCCCCGCTGCCGGCGGGCCAGCTCCCGGTTCACCGCGTCGAAGTCGACCGCCAGTCCGGCCGGGAAGCCCTCGGCGATGGCGCACAGCGCCGGTCCGTGTGATTCACCTGCGGTGAGATAGCGGAGGCTCATGCGTGCGCCGGCGCCAGCGCGGCGGCCATCAGGGCCTCCGGCGCGGGCTGTCCGGTCCAGAGGGTGAAGGCGAGCGCGCCCTGGCGGACCAGGAGCTGCTCGCCGGAGACGAGCGCCGCGCCCGCGGCGCGGGCGGCCCGCGCGAGCGGGGTGTCGCCGTAGACGAAGTCGACCGCCAGCTGCCCGCGGCGGAGCGGGACGGGCGCCGCTGCTCCCGCCTGCCCGCCGAGCCCGATGGAGGTGGCGTTCACGATGACGTCGCTCTCCGCCGCCAGGGCGGCCGCCGCATCCCACCCGGCGGCGCGCAGGCGCGGGCCGCCGGGGAAGGCGGCGGCGAGCCGGTCGCAGAGCGCCTTCGCGGCTTCGGGCCGCCGGGCCGCCACCGTCACCTCGGCGCCGACGGCGAGCAGCGCCCAGGCCCCGGCCAGCGCCGCGCCCCCCGCGCCGAGGAGGAGCGCGCGCCCGCCCGCCCCGATGCCGGCGGCGCGGAGGAGGTCGCGGCAGGCGGGGGCGTCGGTGTTCGCGCCGCGCCAGCCGCCGTCGGCGCGCGCGAGGGTGTTGACCGCGCCGCACAGGCTCGCCGTCTCCTCGAGCTCGACGCACTGTTCGGCCGCGGCCTGCTTGTGCGGAACGGTGACGTTGAGCCCGCGGAAGCCCAGCGCGTACGCCCCCCGCAGCGCCTCCGGCAGCCGCTCCGGGGCGACCGGCAGCGCGACGTAGGCAGCGTCGATCCCGGCCGCCGCGAAGGCCGCGTTCTGCAGCTCGGGCGAACGCGAATGCGCCACGGGGTAACCGAGGACGCCGTAGAGCTGGGTCCGACCGGTGATCATCCGCCCTCCCCCTCACCCCGGCCCTCTCCCCCGCCGGGGGAGAGGGGGGTGGAGGAATCCGTCGTCTCGCCAGCTCCCCCGCCGGGGGACCCAGAGGGACCCGTCATTCGGTCGAGCATGGCGAAGAAGGTCGGGAAGCTGGTCGCCACGCAGGCGACGTCGTCGAGGTGGACCTCGCCACCGTCCATGAAGAGCTGCGCCATGGCCATGCTCATCGCCACCCGGTGGTCGAGCCGGGTGCGGACCGACACCGGCGCGAGCGGGGTCGGCCCCTCGATGGCGCACCCGTCCTCGAAGAGCTCGACCCGGGCGCCCGCCGCGGCGAGCGCCTCGCCCATCGACGCCAGCCGGTCCGACTCCTTCACCCTGAGCTCGTGCGCGTCGCGGATGACGGTCCGCCCTCGAGCCTGCGTCGCCATGACCATGATCACCGGCAGCTCGTCGATGAGCCGGGGCACGAGCGCTCCCTCGATGACCGTCCCGTGGAGCGGCGCCGCCGCCACCGTCACGTCGCCGCGCGGCTCGCCCTCGTCGACGGCGTTCTCGATCGTGACCGACGCGCCCATGGCGCGGAGCACGTCGAGGACGCCGGTGCGGGAGGGGTTGAGGCCCACGTTCCTCGCCGTGACCCGCGAGCCGGGCAGCGCCGCCGCGCCGCAGAGGAAGAAGGCCGCCGACGAGATGTCGCCCGGCACCTCCACCGTCCCACCGCGCGGGCGCCCGGGCGCGACGGTCACCGCGAGACCCTCCACCACCAGATTCACGCCCATCCCGCGCAGCATGCGCTCGGTGTGGTCGCGCGAGAGGTGCGGCTCCTCGACGGTGGTGGGCCCGTCGGCGAACAGGCCGGCCAGGAGGAGCGCGCTCTTCACCTGCGCGCTCGCCACCGGCAGCACGTGGCGCGTACCACGGAGGGCCGCGCCGCGCACCACCACCGGCGGCACGCGATCGCCGTCGCGGGCGTGGAGCACCGCGCCCATCCGGCGCAGCGGCTCCAGCACGCGCCGCACGGGCCGCCGGCGCAGGCTGTCGTCGCCGGTCAGCACCGACAGGCCCGGGATGGCGGCGAGCACGCCGCACAGCAGCCGCAGGCTCGTCCCGGAGTTCCCGCAGTCGACGACGTCGCCCGGCTCGCACAGCCGCTCGGGCGGCTCCACCACCACGAAGGCGCCCTCGTCGCGCACGGTGGCGCCGAGCGCCTCGATCGCCCGGCGCGTGGCGCCGACGTCCTCGGCGGCGAGGAGCCCGCGCACCTTGGACGGCGAGGTGGCGAGGGCGGAGAAGAGCAGCGCCCGGTGCGACACGGACTTGTCGCCCGGCACCTCGAAGGCACCCCGGAGCGGACCGTACCGGCGGCAGACCACGGGCCCCTTCACGGCGCCCCCTCCGCGTCGGGGAAGAGCGTTTGTCTGGAGGCCCGGGCCTCCTCCAGCGCGCCGCGCGCCGCCTCGGGCGAGGCGCCGACTGCGCCGAGCAACCGCGCGAGGTGATGGGAGAGGCGCTCGGCCGCCTCGGGGAGCCGGGCGTTCCGGCGCGACACCTCGCCCTGGATGTCGAAGGGGAACTGCGCGAGGCGCGTCATGTCGCGCAGCCCCGGACCGGCCAGCGCCGCGGCGAGCGGGCCCGCCTCTCGCGCCGCCAGCGCGAGCGCGCTCGCCAGGAGGTACGGCAGGTGCGAGACCACGGCCACCGCGCCGTCGTGGTCGGCGGCGCGGCAAGGGACCACCTCCGCCCCGAGCGCGCGGTGGAAGGCCGCCACGCGCTCGACGGCTGCGGTCGGCCCATCGGTGCAGACCGCCACCCGGCCCCCGCGCCACAGGTCGGCGCGAGCGCCCCGGTAACCGCCGTGACCGCCGAACATGGGGTGGGCGCCCACGAAGGCCACCCCAGGCCGCACCTCCGCCGCGGCGCGCGCCACCACCCGCTCCTTCGCGCCGCCCACGTCGCTCAGGACGGCGCCGTCCGGCAGGAGGCGCGACACCGGGCCGAGGAGCGCTTCGAGCGAAGCGATGGGCGTGCAAAGGATGGCCAGCTCGCAGTCGGCCAGCTCCGGGCCGGGCGCGGCGACGGCGACGTCGGCGACGCCGTCCGCGAGCGCCATCGCCCGGACGTCGTCCCGCGGCTCGACCGCGATCACCCGCAGCTCCGGGAGCGCGGCGCGGGCGGCCCGCGCGAGCGAGGCCCCCATGAGCCCGAGGCCCACCACGCCCAGGCGCCGCGGCAGCCCCGCCGTCATCTAGACCGACCGCCCGACCGCCCTCGCGACCGCACCCACCTGCTCCATGAGCGTGGCGAGCATGCGCGGGGTGAGCGACTGAGGCCCGTCGGAAAGCGCCTTCTCGGGGTGCGGGTGGCACTCGATGATCAGGCCGTCGGCCCCGGCCGCCACCGCCGCCAGCGCCATGGGGGCGACCAGCGAGCGCTTGCCGGTGCCGTGCGAGGGATCCACCACCACCGGCAGATGTGAGAGCTCCTTCAGCACCGGGACGGCCGACAGGTCGAGCGTGTTGCGGGTGGCGCGCTCGTAGGTGCGGATGCCGCGCTCGCACAGGATGACGTTCGGATTGCCGCTCGCCAGGATGTACTCGGCCGCCATGAGCAGCTCCTCGATGGTGCCGGAGAGCGCGCGCTTGAGGAGCACCGGCTTCTTCGCCTTCCCGCAGGCCTGGAGCAGGTTGTAGTTCTGCATGTTGCGGGCGCCGATCTGGAGCACGTCGGCCCATTTCTCGACGAGCGGCACCGCCTCGGGCGTCATGACCTCGGTGACGACCGGCATGCCGGTCAGCTCGCGGCCCTCGGCGAGGTAGCGGAGTCCCTCCTCGCCGAGTCCCTGGAACGAGTACGGGCTGGAGCGGGGCTTGAAGGCGCCGCCCCGCAGCATGCGCGCGCCGGCGGTGCGCGCCGCCTGCGCCACCTCCAGCACCTGCTCCCGCGACTCGACCGCGCA
>WNGL01006643.1_pt1 | contig 26219 bp, 25 predicted proteins | sample 5400591 | NCBI WGS metagenome assembly WNGL01 (sample SAMN13153377, study PRJNA577476) | soil metagenome | isolation source: 80 cm soil or saprolite under Garry oak tree replicate 1 | place: USA:California | collected 2016-06-15 | reverse complement strand
GGACCAGCAAGATCAAGCTCGGCACGGGCGTGCTCGTGCTGCCCCTCCGCAATCCCGTGGTCACCGCCAAGGCCCTGGGCAGCCTGGACGTGATCTCGGGCGGGCGCCTCGTCCTGGGCGTGGCGGCGGGCTGGTACGCGCGCGAGTTCGACGCCGTCGGCGTGCCTTTCAAGCAGCGCGGCCGCGTCTTCGAGCGCAACCTGGACATCCTCCTGCGCCTGTGGACCGAAGAGCGCGTCACCCTCAAGGTCGACGAGTTCAACCTGCGCGAGGCGGTCATGGTGCCGCGCACGGTCCAGCGCCCCCGTCCGCCCGTGCTCATCGGAGGCTATGTCGACGCTGTCCTCAAGCGCGTGGCCACGGTGGGCGACGGGTGGCTGACCTACTTCTACACGCCCGAGAGCTTCACCAAGTCCTGGCAGAAGATCCACGCCTTCGCGAAAGAGGCCGGCCGCGACCCCTCTCGCCTCACCGCCACCAACCAGCTGGCCATTTACGTGGGCAGGAACCGCGAGGAGACCGAGAAGGACATGCGCCAGTGGCTGTCCACCGAGTGGGATACGGCGGCCTGGAGCGAGTCCACCATCGAGCACGCCATCCACGGCTCGGCCGAGCAGTGCATCGAGCAGCTCCGGGCCCACGTGAAAACGGGCGTGAATAGGATTATCCTGATCCCGTACCGCTACCAGCCCGCCCAGGTGGAGCGGATCGCCAAGGAGGTCATGGCAAAGCTATGAGCGTCTACATCGACATCAACTGCGACATGGGCGAGAGCTACGGCCGCTGGACCCTGGGGCGCGACGAGGACGTCATGCCCCACATCACGTCGGCCAACATCGCCTGCGGCTTCCACGGCGGCGACCCGCACGTGATGCGCAAGTCCGTCGAGCTCGCCCTCACGCACGGCGTGGCCATCGGGGCGCACCCCGGCCTGCCCGACCTCATGGGCTTCGGCCGGCGGCGCATGGACGTGAGCCCGCAGGAGATCAAGGACATCCACCGCTACCAGGTGGGCGCGCTCTGGGCCTTCGTCAAGGCCTCCGGCTCCACGCTCCAGCACGTCAAGGCCCACGGCATCCAGTACCACATGTTCGAGGACAATCTCGAGCTCGGCCGCGCCTCGGCCGAGCAGGTGGCCGAGCTCGACCCGAGCCTGATCCTCATGGTCATGGCCATGACCAAGTACGACGCAGAGGCCCGCAAGACCAAGGCCCGGGTGGCCGCCGAGGGATTCGCCGACCGCGTCTACGCCGATGACGGCCAGCTCGTCTCGCGCAGGCTCGGCAAGGACGCCCTGGTCAGCGATCCGTCGAAGGCGGCGGACCAGGCCGTGCGGATGGCCATGGAGCAGAAGGTGACGACGATCAGCGGCAAGACCATCGCAGCCAAGGTGGACACCATTTGCATCCACGGTGACAGCCCGGGGGCGGAGAAGATCGTGGCCGCCGTCCGGGACGGCCTCGTCAAGGCGGGAGCCACCGTCAAGCCGCTGCGCGACTGGTTCAAGGGCTAGGGTCGGAAGGCTCGGCGCCGATTCGACGGAACGGAGAGGCCCTCAGCCGGGTTTGTGGTTCATGACATCCACACACGGGGAGGCCCCATGCGAACATCGCTGCTGCTCCGGAGCGTCGTAGTCGCGGTCCTGATGAGCGTCGCCCTCGCGGGGAGCGCGAGCGCGCTCGAGGTCGGGCAGAAGGCTCCCGACTTCGCCCTCAACGGCACCGACGGCAAGCCCGTCAAGCTGTCCGACCTGACGGCCAAGGGTCCCGTCGTCCTCTACACCTTCATCGCCGCCTTCACCCCGACCTGAACGAAGGAGATGAAGGGCTTCGAGGCGGCCTTGCCGCAGTTCGAGGCCCTGGGTGCCCAGGTCGTGGGCATCAGCACTGACCATCACCTCGCGCTCGCCGCGTGGCAGAAGGATCAGGGCAGCAAGCAGCTCTTCCTCTCCGATTTCCGGCGTCAGATGCTCCCCGCGTACGGCGCGATGCAGACCGACGAGAAGAGCCCGGTGTACCGCTATGCGAAGCGGGCTTATTTCATCATCGACAAGACCGGGACGGTGAAGTTCGTGAAGGTCATGGACAACCCCCTCGACCTGCTCGACGCGGAAGAGGTCCTGAAGGCCACCAAGGCCGCCTCCTGATTTGCCGCTGAAGCTTCCGGCGGGGAGCTGGTGACGCTCCCCGCCGGAGCACGTCGTCTCGAGGGTTCGCGTCAGCGAGGCCGACCTTGCGCTGACCCCAGCTCGATCTCCCGCAGTCCACGCACCTTGAGGGCATCGGGGGCGAACCGCCCCCCTACCGCGACGCCGCCGGGCAAGGGCGTGTAGAGCTCGATCCCGATCGTGGCAATGGGCAGGGAGGTCGCGCCGGGCCTCGGAGCATCGAGAAGCTTCAGGGAAACGATGGCGAGGATCGGTCCGCTGTCCTCCGGAGTATCAGGAAGAGGCTCGCGGTCGAAAGCCTGGTTCGGGAACGCGGTCTTCATCGCCTTCTGGTGCACTTCCGAGTGATACCAGGCGACCAGGGCCTTCTTGCCCTCGAACCAGGCGAAGATCACGCGTTTGCCGCTCGACGTCTGCCCCGTCTCCACGCCGAGACAGCCGGGCCACGCCCTGGCCGCGCTGACCACGCTGGCGAAGTCCCCCGGGGGAGCCTGCGCGAGCGCCGGGGTGATCCAGGAGCAGACAAGGGCAAGGGCAACTGCCGCGACGATCACGCGGTGGCCACCGTGCTGGGTCGTCATGACGAGGTCTCCTTTCACGCTCATACGTCGTCTCTCGCGGGCCGCGCGTCGGCGCCGCTCAGCCCTGGAGCACCCATCCGTACTGGGTCAGGCTCGGCCGCGCCCCCTCTTCCAGGTAGGCCGCTTTCAGCTTCGACACGTAGTCGGGAGGCACCGGGTTGCGCTGGAGGCCCGGATCGATCCCGTAGACGCGGGCGCCGTTGAGGCCGAAGATCTGCGCCTTCACGTCAGGGGTGAGCGGGCGGTACCCGAACCGCTTCATGAGCGACTCGGGCATCGTGAACCGGCGCAGGGCCTCGATCTGCCACTGGGGCGAGCCCCACCAGATGGAATCCGTGCCCCAGAGCACGTGATCGGCGCCGAAGGCCTGGACGAGCATGCCGAGGACATGCCCGCAGACCAGGGGCGAGGTGATCACCATCTGTCCGAAGGTGGCGCCCAGCTCCGCGTAGATGTTGGTGAGGCCAGGGTTGCGAAGACGGATGTCGCAGAGATCGGTGACCCAGTCCACGCGCGACGACGTGCGGAACTCGTCGCGCGCGGCCTCCATGGCGGGGCGGAGGGAGTGGAAGGCCGAGTGATAGACGATGAAGTTCAGGTCGGGAAAGTCCTTGGCCGCGCGCTCGAGGTCACGCGGATGCCAGTACGCCTCGACCCCGCCCTGGAGAGGCAGCCCCTTGTGGAGACAGATGTTCCTGATGCCGAGGCGGCGCGAGGCCTCCAGCATGGGGTACGCGACCTTCTCGTCGTCGATCCGCCACGGCTTCGGCGGGTTGCCGAAGGGCAGCCCCGTGTAACACTTCCACGCGCTGATCCTGAGGTCGGCGGCCTGACGCCGCATCTCGTCAAGATCCGCCGTGCCCTTGTTGGGGGACACCAGCCCGTGCGCGATGAGGCGCTGAGAGGCGGCCAGCCGGTTGATCACGTCCCGTGTCTCCGCCATCTTGTCCGGCGGCAGGATGTGGCTGGCCTCGGTCGCCGATGGAATGCCACTGATCACGGCGACCGTGGTGTCGCTGTCCAGAAACATCTCCTTGATGTAGTTGCCGAGATAGAGGTCCTCCATGGTGCCGCCATCCTTCTCGAGCTCGGGGTTCCAGGCGCGCCCGACACGGCGCAGGCCGAGAAGATACTGGAACTGCCGGGGAGCGGCGACGTGATGGGTCTGGACGTCGAAGATGAACTGGCCCGACGGCTTCCGCGCGTCGGCCGCCGCCGACTCGACCGCCTCGACGGGATCGACCTCGAAGAATCGCCCGAAGACCGTGTTCAGGGCGAGGAAGGCCGCGGCCATCCCCGCGCTGGACGACAGGAAGTCGCGCCGGCTCACGCCCAGCCGGCGCGCGTTCGTTCGGGCCGTCTCCTGCAGCAGCGCGGCGACCCGTGCTTGCTCAGGCGTCTGGGACAGCGGGACGTACTCCTCGTTGGAGACAACACGCGTGGGAAGCGGAGAGAGTCCATCGGTCTCCGCGTCCAGCCGCCACTTCCGAACCCATCGACGCTCGCGCATCTTCCTTCCTCCCTTCCAGCGTTCCGGCGTGGTCACTGGATGATGTGAACACTGGTAACATACAGATGTTGACAGTGTCAACACCAAAAGTTAGGGTGGGATCAACCGTGCGACAGGTCGAACCGCGACAACCTCCGGTCAACAAGCGCCGTCCCCGCAGGCCCGGGCGGCCGAACAGGGCACGGAAGCGCTGACACTGCGGGCGGTTGCCCGCCTGGCCGGCGTCTCGCAAGCGGCCCCGTACAGGCACTTCGCGAACAAGGAAGCCATCCTGGCCGCGGTCGCCGAGGACGGCTTCCGCTCACTGATGGCCGCCATGCGTGAGTCCGTCCAGGCCTGCGGTGACATCCCCCTCGCCCGTCTCCGGGCGGTGGGGATCGGCTACGTGACGTTCGCCACGAGCCATCCCTCGCACTTCCGCGTCATGTTCGGACGCGGCATGGCTGACCGGTCAGCCTTTCCGACGCTTCGTCAGGTCGCCAGTGACACGCTCGCGATGGTCGTGGCCGCCATCGTGGACTGCCAGCGTGCCGGGCTCGTGCGCTCGGAGGAGCCGGCGGAAGACCTTGCCCTCACCGCGTGGTCCAGCGTCCACGGCCTGTCCGCCCTCCTGGTCGAAGGAGTGCTCGACAGGCCCGCGGCTGAGGTCGCCGAGATGGTGACCCGGGATCTGTTCCTGGGTCTGGGAGTACGTCAGGGGTAGCGAGCGGGCGCCACGGCGGGCGGCCCGCGCCCGCGCCGGGACATGATAAGGTCCACTCGACCCGCACCCACGTAGCGACCTGGCCAACAGCGAGAGGGCTCCATGACGAGCGCCGGCGCGCGATTTGGCATCGTGTTTCTCCCGGAGTCGCTCGGCGACTTTGGAAGCCTGTGCCGCGAGGCGGAAGAGGCGGGGTTCGACCTCCTGGGGGTGGCTGACTCGCAATCAGTCTTCCGCGAGCTGTACGTGGCCCTCGCCATCGCCGCCCGCGACACCTCACGCATCCGGCTGGGCCCCCTCGTCACGAATCCCCAGACGCGCCACCTCGTCGTCACCGCGAGCGCGATCTCGAGCATCGACGAGCTCTCGGGCGGCCGCGCCATGCTCGGGCTCGGGTCAGGAGACAGCGCGATCTACACGCTGGGCGCGCCGCCGTCGACGGTCGCGGGGCTGGAGGACGCGGTGGTCACTCTCGGGCAGCTCACGAGCGGGGCTCTGGTCGAGCGGGATCACCGGAAATGGCAGGTGCGGCGGTCCACGCGGCGCGTGCCCATCTATCTTGCCGCCGAAGGGCCACGGACGCTCGAGCTGGCCGGCCGCGTGGCCGACGGCGTCATCGTCGGGCTGGGCCTCACCCCGGAGGTCATCAGCGTGTCGCTCGCCGCCATCGAGCGAGGCGCGCGCGCGGCCGGGCGGACACTCGAGGATCTCGACATCTGGTGGTTCGCCAAGACCAACGTCGCCGACACGCGCGAGGGCGCGGTGGCGCCCATCAAGATGGCCCTGGCCGCGAGCGCCAACCACGCCTTCCGCTTCACGCTCGAGGGCAAGGCCGTCCCGCCCGACCTTCACGAGCGGATCCGGGGGCTCCAGAAGGAGTACGACGCGCATCAGCACGAGATCGCCGGCGCCGCCAACGCCGACCTGACCGAGCGCTGGGGCCTCACGGAGTTCTTGCGCGATCGCTTCGGCATCGCGGGCACGCCCGACGACTGCGTGGCGCAGGTCCGCCGCGCCATGGCCGCGGGTGCCCGGCAGTTCATCATCACGGCCTTCGTGCCTGACGTCCGCGCCCTCATGCGTCGCTTCATGAGAGAGGTGGCAGCCGCCGTGGCGACCCCGGCATGATGCGCATCGCCGCCATCGAGGTCAGCCACTGGCATTCGCTCCACGACTCTGCCTACCTCCGTCATCTCCTGACCCTGCCCGACGCTCAGCTCGTGGGCGTGCAGGACCCGAGCGCGAAGGTGGCCGCCGAGCGCGCCGCCGTCCTCGGCAATCCCCCCGTGTTCACCGACTATGGCCGCATGCTCGCGGACACCCATCCCGACTTCGTGATCGCCCTGGGACGGCACAGCGTGATGGCCGAGACCGCCCACTACCTGCTCGACCACGGCTATCCCTTCCTCATGGAAAAGCCCATGGGGATCAACGCCACCGAGGTGCGGCGCATCGCGGACAAGGCGGCCGCCAAGCAGGCCTTCGTCGCGGTGCCGCTGGCCCAGCGCTATCTCCCCTTCACCACCCGGGCCAGGGCGCTCCTCGCCGAGGGACGATTCGGCCCCCTCTCGCACATCTATTTCCGTCTGAACCGCCCGACGTCCGGGCGCTACCCCGCGTGGGGCGCGCCGTGGATGCTCGATCCCGCCGTCGCGGGCGGCGGATGCCTGCGCAATCTGGGTCCGCATGGTCTCGACCTCTTCCTGTACCTCACGGGCGAGGAGGCGCAGGTCACGGGGGCGCAGGTGAGTCGGCGCGCCCTCGGCGAGCGCGTGGAGGACTACGCCTCCGTGCTCGTGCGCTCGAGGGGCGGAGTCCTCGGCACCATCGAGCTGGGCAACGGCTATCCGCGAAACGGAACGGACGGAGAGTGGAAGATCGCCGGGCGCGACGCGATCCTCTCCGTGAGGGACGACGTGCTCCGCCTGGTGACGAGCGCGAGCGAGGAGACGGCCCCTGCCCCGCTCCCCGAGCCCATCGCGCTCACCGCGCTCCGCGACGCCCTCGATCACTGGCGACGCGGGGCCGCGCCGCCGATCGGCGTGGAGGACTGCGCGCGAGTGGCCGTGCTGATCGACCGGGCGTACGAGCTGGCCGCCTCGGCCGGCGTGTGAGCGCCCGCGCTCCCGCGCCACTCGCGCGACCATCGAGATGCGCATTCCCCTCGGCGCCGGCGCCTGGCTCGATTACGACCCTGAGTGGCTGCCGTCGGAGGAAGCCGACCACGCGTTGACCGGCCTCCGCGGCGAGCTTTCGTGGGAGCAGCGGGAGATCGTGCTGTTCGGGCGCCGCGTCCTGCAGCCGCGGCTGATCGCCTGGGCCGGTGATCGTGCCTACCGATACTCGGGGCAAACGCTCGAGCAACGACCGTTCACCCCGACGGTGGGCCGGATGCTCGCGAATGTCAGCGCACGCGCCGGCATGACCTTCAACCACGTCCTCGTCAACCGCTACCGGAGCGGCGAGGACAGCATGGGGCTGCACTCCGATGACGAGCCGGAGCTGGGTCCGGACCCGCTGGTGGCCATCGCATCGCTCGGCACGGCGCGGCGACTGGTCGTCAAGCCGCGGCGGAAACAGGATCAGGACCGGCACGAGCTCTCGCTGGGACACGGCGCCCTTCTCGTGATGGGAGGGACATGTCAGCGCCACTACGTCCACGGCGTTCCCCGTCAGGCGGGCATTCACGGGGAGCGCATCAGCCTGACCTTCCGGTACCTTCTCCGAGACCCGTGATCGTGGATGAGACACGCCCCCGTCCGTCTGGCGGCCGCGGCCCGCGCGTGGTAGCGTTTCGGCAACGCAGCCGCGCGACGCCCCCTCGGGGATCGCGGAGCCGGCCCCCGGGAGGACGTGCATGGCAAAGCTGGCGCTGCGAGTCAACGGCGGAAACAGGGAGATCGAGTCGGCTGATCCGGACGTGCCCTTGCTCTACGTGCTCCGCAATGACCTGGGGCTGACGGGCACTCATTTCGGCTGCGGTCTCGCCCAGTGCGGCGCCTGCACCGTCCTCGTGGGTGGGCGCGCGGTCCGCTCGTGCGTCACCTCCGCGCGCTCGGTGGCGGGCCAGGACGTGGTCACCATCGAGGGCCTCGGCTCCCCTGATCGCCCCGATCCCCTCCAGGCCGCCTTCATCGCCGAGCAGGCTGCGCAGTGCGGCTATTGCACGGCCGGCATGGTCATGACCGCGCGCGCCCTCCTCGCGAGGACGCGCCGGCCGAGCGAGCAGCAGGTGAGGCAGGCCCTCGCCGGCAACCTCTGCCGCTGCGGCAGCCACACCCGCGTGATTCGCGCCGTGCTGCGCGCCGCTTCGGCGCCCCCGGGAGGGCGGTGAGGTGGCCGCGCTCAGCATCTCGCGACGAAGCTTCCTGGCCGCCGGCGGAGTCCTTGTCGTCGGGCTCGGGCTCGACGGCGTCGGTCGCGCCCCCGCCCAGACCGTGGCGGGCGCGGATCGCTTCCTCGGCAAGTCGCTCGCCCCGGACGCCGTCGACTCGTTTCTCGCGGTGCACGCCGATGGCTCCGTGACCCTCTTCGTCGGCAAGGTCGACATCGGCACGGGCGGACGCATCGCCATGCGCCAGATCGTGGGCGAGGAGCTCGACGTGCCTCTCGAGCGCATCGCCATGATCGAGGGCGATACCGCGCTCACGCCCAATCAGGGCGCCACCGCGGGCAGCTACGGTATCGCCCGCGGCGGCACCCAGCTCCGCCAGGCCGCGGCCACGGCCCGCCAGGCGCTCCTCGCCCAGGCCGCCCAGCGCCTCGGCCGGCCGGCGGGAGACCTCCAGATCGTCGATGGCGTCGTGCGCGCGAAGGACGGGACCGGGGCGGTCACCTACGGCGAGCTGATCGGCGATCGCGCGTTCAACCTGAAGGTCGACGGCGGGGCGCCGCTGAAAGCCCCGCAGAGCTTCCGATTCATCGGCAAGTCCCTGCCCCGCCCCGACCTGCCGGCGAAGGTGACGGGTCGACACCGCTACCTCCATGACCTGACGCTGCCGAGCATGCTTCACGCCCGGGTGATCCGTCCGCCCGCCCACGGAGCCACGCTTGTCTCGGTGGACGAGTCCTCCGTCGCCGCCATCGGCGGCGCCCGTGTCGTGAGGATCCAGAACTTCCTGGCCGTGGTCGCGGAGCGGGAATGGGACGCGGTGCGGGCGGCGCGCGCGCTCCAGTGCAAGTGGACGGCAGGCACCGGACTGCCCGACTCCACCAAGGAGTTCGACTCGATGCGGGCGAGCCGCGTCGTCCGCGACCAGGAGATCGCCAAGCGCGGTGATCTCTCGGCGTTGAGCGCCCCCGCTCCGGGAATGCGGGCGCTCGCGGCCTCGTATCGCTGGCCCATCCAGACCCACGGCTCTATCGGGCCCTCCTGCGGCGTGGCCGATGTGCGCGCCGATCGCGCCACCGTCTGGAGCTCGTCCCAGAACACCCACGGATTCCAGACGACGTGCGCCCGGCTCCTCGGACTCGAGCGAGATCGCGTGCGCGTGATCTATCTCGACGGCGCGGGCTCGTACGGCCCCAACGGCGCCGATGACGCCGCCGCGGAGGCGGCGCTGCTCTCGAAGGCGCTCGGCAAGCCCGTCCGCGTGCAGTGGACCCGACAGGAGGAGCACGGCCTGGACCCGAAAGGGCCCGCGCAGCTGCTCGAGCTGCGCGCCGCCGTCGATGCCGACGGGGAGGTCGCGGCGTGGGAGACGCAGGCGTGGCTCCCCATCGCCACCGCCAACCTTCCCAACATTCCGCTCCTGTCGCTGGACGCGGCGGGGATCCCGCAGACCCCCGGACGCTCCACCGGGCTGATCTACCAGAACGTGGATCCCCCGTACACGATGCCCAACGTCAATGCCGTCGTGCACTGGATCCCCGACGCCCCCCTCCGCACCTCGGCGATCCGGGCGCCCGGAAAGGTCGCCAACACCTTCGCGGTGGAATCCTTCGTGGACGAGGTCGCCGCGCTGGCCCGCGTGGACCCCGTGGAATTCCGTCTCCGCCGCCTCACCAATCCCCGCGGCCTCGAGGTTCTGCGACGGTTGACGGCGCGCATGGGCTGGCAGCCGCGGCCGTCGCCGCGCCCCGTCGACCCGAAGGCGGCCGTGCTCACCGGCCGCGGCATTGCCTACATCCACTACAAGCACGAGGAGACGCTGGTGGCCATGGGCATGGAGGTGGCCGTCGAGCGCGCCACCGGGCGGATCCGGGTGACGCGGGTGGTGTGCGCCCAGGACTGCGGGCTCATGATCAATCCGGACTGCGTGCAGAGCCAGCTCGAGGGCAACATCATCCAGACGCTCTCCCGCACGCTCCACGAGGAGATCGTGTACGACCGCAACGGCGTGACCACGGTCGACTGGGCCTCGTACCCCATCCTCACCTTTCCCGAGGTGCCGGCCCTCGAGTTCGAGCTGATTCAGCGGCTGGACCAGCCGCCTCTCGGCGTCGGCGAGGCCGCCTCCACGCCGGTGCCCGCGGCGCTCGGGAATGCCGTGTTCGACGCGACGGGTGTGCGGCTTCGCACGGTGCCATTCCGGGCGGACCGGGTGAAGGCCGCCCTGGCCCGGAGCTGACCGGGAATCCCCGTGATCACCTCGGCGGATGTCGTCGTCATCGGCTCCGGCGCCTTCGGCGCCAGCGCGGCCTACCTGCGCGCGACCCCGTCCCTCACCCGGCTCGCCCGGCGCGCGGTGGCCAAGCTCGCGTCGTTCACCGACGAGACGGGCCAGCCGCTCCGCTTCACCCAGAGCGGCGCCCTGAAGATCGCGCGCAACGAGCGCGACGCCGAGCAGCTCTCACGCGAGGTGGCGCGGGGCGCCGCCGCCGGCGTCGAGATCGACTTCGTCTCGATCGCCGAGGCGCAACGGCGGCTGCCCATCCTCGGCGCGCGCGGCATCGCGGCCATCACGTGGAGCCCGACCGACTGCAACGTCGAGCCCTCCGAGCTCCTCATCGGCTACTGCCGGGCCGCCGAGAAGCTCGGGGCCGCGCTCCTCCCGCACACGCCCGCCACGGGCTTCGAGATCGGCGCGGGCGGCGTGGAAGGCGTGCGGACGCCGCACGGGACGATCGGCACACGCGCCGTCCTCGACGCCGCCGGCGGCTGGGCGCGTCTCGTCGCCGCCGGCCTCGGCAGCGCCCTGCCCGTCGTCCCTACCCGCCACCAGCTCTTGATCACCGAGCCCATTGCCGGGGTCGGGCCCGAATTCCCGATCGCCCGCGTGATCGACGCCAACGTCTACGTGCGCCACGAGCGCGGCGGGCTCATGCTCGGCGGCTACGAGCCCGATCCCCTGCAGGTGGACATGGCCGCCCTCCCGCCGGCCTTCGACATCGCCGAGCTGCCGCTCGACATCGAGGTCCTCTGGCGGCTCGCGCGAAGCGTCAGCGAGCAGTTCCCGATCTTCCAGGATCCGACCATCCGCGTCGCCGAGCACCGGCTGCGTGGGCGGCCTCAGCGTCTCCCCCGCCCTCGGGGAGGCGATGGCCGAGTGGATCCTCGACGGGGCGCCGTCGCTCGATCTCACCGAGATCTCAACGGCGCGCTTCGCCGGACGCGAAGCCGACGAGGCCGCGCTGCGCGAGCGATGCCGGCAGGCCTACGCGGCCCACTACCGGGCGGGCAGCGAGACGTCGGCGGCCTCGTGAACCATCTCATCGGCCTCCTGCGCTGCGGTATGCTCACCCGCGGAGGGCACTCATGACCACCATCCCGCTCCGCCCGACCATGCTCGAGGTCGACCTCGACGCGGCCGCCGACAACATCCGCGGGGTGCGACGGCTCGTCGGTCCCGACTACCTGGCCGTGGCCGACCTCACCGAGGGCATCCGGATGCGCCAGCGTGGGATCACCGCGCGGATTCTCGTGTATCCGAACTCGCTGCCCGTGGCCGCCGCCGATGCTCTCGCCCACGGCCTCGTCCCCACCCTCGTGGACCTCGACTCCGCCCGCGCGTACTCGGAGGCGGCGGCCGGCCCGTGCGAGGTCTTCGTCAAGGTCGATGTGGGGCTCGAGCGCCTCGGGGTTCCCACGGAGCAGGCGGTCAAGACGATCCTCGCCATGATGGAGCTGCCCCACCTGCGCCTCGGCGGCATCTGCGCGCATCCCCACGCCGAGGTCGGCGGCGATCCCGCCTACGCCGACTGGCAGCTCGGGCGATTCACGGGCGTGATCGACGAGCTGGAGGCGCGGGGCGTTCCCGTGCCCGTGAGGCTCCTGGCCGCCACGCCCTTCGTGCTGCGCTTCCCGCACACCTATCTCAACGCCGTCGATCCCGGCCGGATGCTGTACGGCATCACCTTCCCCGGGGAGACGCCGCCCGTCCCGCTCCGCCCCGCCTTCCTCGCCCTGACCACGCGCGTGATCGCGCTCAAGGAGCTCTCGCCCCGCGACCGGTTTGCCGAGATGGCGCCCTTCCCGGTGACGGCGCCCATGCGACTCGGAGTGGTACCCATGGGCTCGGCGGACGGCCTCCGCTCGCTTCACGCCGGGCATGTCCTCGTGCGCGGTCAGTCCGCCCCCGTGATCGGCTCGCCGTCGCTCGAGCACACGCGGATCGATCTGACCTCCGTGCCCGCGGCCGCCGTGGGGGACGAGGTCGTGATCATCGGCCGCCAGGGCGGCCTGGAGATCTCGCCCGCCGAGGTCGCGTCCCGTCACGGCCTCGGCCTCCACCACGTGGCCACCACGGTCGGGCCGCGCGTGCCCCGGGTCTATCTCTCCGGCCGCGCCACGGTCTGAAGCGAGGACGTCCCCATGCCCGTCCAGTACGAGAAGCGCGGTCCGATCGGCATCGTCACCCTCAGCCGCCCTGGAGCGCGCAACGCGTGGGGCGCCGACTTCAACGAAGGCATCGCCCGCCACTTCGCAGCCATGGAGGACGACGACGAGATCCGCTGCGCCGTCCTCACCGGTGATGAGGCCGGGGGCGCCTTCTCCGCCGGCGCAAACCTGAAGGACCCGAAGACGCACACCATGGCCTCGGCCGCGGAGTTCATCAAGGGCATCCCGAAGCGGCGGGACCGCGCCTTCGAGATCCTCGGGAACTTCCCCAAGCCGCTCGTGGGCGCCGTCAACGGGTTCGCCGTAGGCATCGGCTGCATCGTGACCTTCTGCTGCGATCTGCTCGTTGCCTCCGAGCGGGCGGAATGGCGTCTGCCTCAGGTGGCGCTGGGCATCCTGCCCGCCTATGGCGGCGCGGCCCGCCTCGCCCGCTGGGTGGGTCGCGGCCACGCCATGCGCCTCACGCTCGGCTTTCCCCTCGACGCCGAGGAGGCGCAGCGGATCGGCCTCGCGCAGTGGCTGGTGCCGCACGCCCGTCTCATGGACAAGACGCTCGAGGTGGCCGGGCACCTCGCGTCATTGCCACCGCTGGCCGCGCGCCTGGGCAAGGAGTCGCTGCTCCGCGGCCTCGACGTTCCCAACCTCGCCGACGCCTCGCTGGTCGATCTCTATCGGTTCGCGACCCTCGAGCTGACGGAGGACAAGGCCGAGGGGCACGCGGCGTGGCGCGAGAAGCGCAAGCCAACATTCCGGGGCCGTTGAGCTTCGGTCTTTCTCCCGCTTTCTAGAAAGGAGTCCATCATGCCTCGCGTCGCTCCCGTCACCGGCAAGTCCGAAGTGCCTGCGGAGCATCACGCCGTCGTCGACGACGTCCTCAAGGTCTTTGGGAACGTGCGGGGGCCCTTCAGCATGCTCCTCCACAGCCCGAAGCTGGCGGAGCGCGTCCTGCCCCTCGTCACCTTCTTTCGCGACGAGAGCATCGTGGACGCCAAGCTCCGGTCGATCGCCATCCTCAGCGCCGTGCGCGAGCGCGAGGCGGCGTACGTCTGGGCGGCACAGGTCGGCGCCGCGCGCCGCAATGGCCTGCGCGAAGAGGTCATCGACCTCCTCCGGGCCAAGGGTGATCCCGCCAAGCTTCCCGCAGAGGAGCGCGACATCGTGACCTACGTTCGCCAGCTCATGCGCACGAACCGGGTCGACCAGGCGGTCTTCGACGCGCTCCAGAAGCGACACGGCACGCAGTGGCTGGTCGAGCTGACGGCGGCCGCCAACTACTTCGCCCTGCTCTCGGCCGTGGTCAACGCATTCGAAGTCGCCGCGCCTCCGGACGGGGACAAGCTGCCGGCCTAGCGCGAGATCCGCGCCGGGCTAGGCGCGGCGGGCTTCGAGGGCGGCGAGTCGCTCCCGGATGTCGATGGCGGTGCGGAGCTCGCGCTCCATCCCGTCGATCCGGGCGTCGACGCGACGGATCTCCGCCACCAGTTCCCCTTTCATGGAGTTCGTCTCGGTCCGCAGGGAGTCGACCTTCGTAGTGAGGCGCGCGTCCACGCCATCGATCTTCTGATCCAGGCGATGAATGTCGCCCCGGATGACGTGCAGCTCCGGCGCTATGAGATCCTGGAACGCCGACTCGATCTGGTCGTAGATTCCCATGCGCTTCATTGGATCAACCTCTTCCGGCACGGTCACTTTCCCGCTTAGGATACACTTATCGATAGGTGGCAGGACAGACTCATCGACGGTCGGGACCGTACGACTTGGCCCAGCGGCGACCTCGGCTACACCATCGGAGGGCAGTGCCGTGACCACCCCGGACAAGAATGATCGATTCGGCCGTCGCGAGCTCCTGCAGCGAGGGGCGCTGGCGGGGCTCGGCGTGAGCCTGGCGCCTCTGCGCGCATCGGCCCAGCCGGCGGCGCGGGCCGGGGCCAAGGTGCAGCGCTACGTGACGCTCGGGCGCACGGGCATGCAGGTGTCCGACATCTCCTTCGGGGGAAGCCAGCTCGGCGCCGGCGAGGGCGACCTCGTCCGGCATGCCCTCGATCGTGGCATCAACTACTTCGACATCGCCGACAGCTATCGTGGGGGCGACTCCGAGACGACCGTGGGAGAGGTTCTGCGCGGCAAGCGCGACCGCGTCTACCTCGCGTCGAAGACCTACGCGAGCCCGGGCGACCACCGGGACTCCATGATGCGCTCCCTCGAGCAGAGCCTGCGGCGCCTCCGCACGGACTACGTCGACGTCTACTTCAACCACGCCGTCAACGACGTCGACAGGCTGAAGAACCCCGAGTGGCACGAGTTCACCGCCCGCGCAAAGCAGCAGGGCAAGATCCGCTTCGTGGGCATGTCGGGCCACGCCGGGCGGCTGATCCAGTGCCTGGACTATGCCCTCGACACCAACGGTGTGGACGTCATCCTCGTCGCCTACAATTTCGGCCAGGATCCGGCCTTCTACCAGGGGCTGACCCGCTCGTTCGACTTCATCGCGCGCCAGGCAGACCTGCCCCGCGTGCTCCAGAAGGCGAAGGCCAAGGGCGTCGGCGTGGTCGCCATGAAGACCCTGATGGGGGCGCGCCTCAACGACATGCGCCCGTTCGAGAAGGGCGGCGCTACCTTCGCCCAGGCGGCCTTCCGCTGGGTGCTCTCGGGCCGCAACGTGGACGCGCTGATCATCTCCATGACGAGCGGAAGCTCGATCGACGAGTACCTCGGGGCCTCGGGCTGGCAATCGGCGGCGAGCGACGATCTTCCGCTCCTCCAGCGGTACGTCAAGGTGAATGGCGCCTCGCAGTGCCGCCATGGATGCCAGGATTGCCTGAGCGCCTGCCCGAACGGGGTGCAGATCGGCGAGGTGCTGCGCACCCGGATGTACGCCGTCGACTACGGGGACATGACGCTGGCGCGGAGCGAGTACGCCTTGCTCTCCCACAACGCCGCCCCCTGCCTGACGTGCGCGGCCCAGCCCTGCCGGAGCGCCTGCAGCCACGGGCTGCCCATCGAGCGCCTGACCGGCCCGACGCACCGCATGCTCAAGAGCTGACCGCGATCGTCGAATTGATGCTATAAACTTTGCCAGGCTCGATCCTGACCGCAGGAGAGTGAGACATGTCCCTCAAGCCCGTATCCCTCGACCACGTCAACATCTTCGTGCGTAACGCCGCGCGCTCGCACCAGTGGTACACGGACATCCTGGGTCTCCACACCCAGGACATCTTCTATCATCCAGGCACCGAGAAGATGCGTGCCGCCTTCCTCGCCTGCGACCCCGACCACGCGCACGACATCGCCCTCTTCGAGGTGGGTGAAGAGGCCGCCTTGCAGGAGAAGGGACAGGTGGGGCTGAATCACGTCGCCTGGCGGATGGCGAGCCTCGACGACCTCGCGGCGATGTACCGAAAGCTGAAGGCCAAGGACGTCCCCATCCACGTCTCGGACCACACGATCTCCATCGGCGTGTACTTCTCCGACCCCGACGGCAACGGCCTCGAGGTCTACTACGAGCTGCCGCGGAGCCAGTGGAACCGTGAGCGTCCGTTCTCGGAACAGGGCGAGAAGGGCCGCTTCCCCGGGCCCTGGGACGAGATGCTCAGCCAGTCCGCGCCAGCGGTGTCGCGGACCTAGCTCAGCTTCCCTCGCGGATGATGTCCTCGAGCCGCGCGCTGGCGCGGTCCCAGTCGAAGCGGCTCGTCACGAAGGCCTGACCCTGGCGGGCGAGCCGCTCCCGCAGGGGAGGCTCGCCGACCATCCGTTCGAGTGCCCGCGCGAGCGCGCCAACATCCCGACGGGGCGCCACCAGCGCCGTCTCGCCGTCCATCGCATAGTCGCGGCATCCGCCATTGTCGAAGGTGACGAGGGCGGCGCCGCAGGCCATCGCCTCCATGGGCGGCATGCCGAGCCCCTCGTCCCAGGACGGGCAGAGATAGATGGGGCAACGGCTGTAGAGCCAGGCCAGCTGCTCCTGGGGCAGGTTCTCGTGGAACTCGTCGTACGGTAGGGCCTCGCGGGGAGACCTGACTCCGAAGCCTACCAGCCGCACCTCGCGATGACGCGCCTTCACGGCCGCGATCGCCTCGAGCCCCTCGCGGACGCCTTTCCACGCGTACTCGTGATGGAGCATGAGCACGCGCAGCGCATCGCCGGAGCGCGCGCCGTCGACGGGATGAAAGAGGGCGCGGTCGACGGGGGTCACGAGCACGTCGGCCTTGGCGCCGAACTTGTCGCGCATGATGTCGGCGAGCCACGTTGAGATGACGACCTTCCGCAACGGCAGGGCATAGGTCGCATCCACCCGCCCCGGGTCGCCGTGGTACAGGCTCTCGTAGTGCTGAATGAAGTAGAGCTTCCGGCCGCAACGATCGGGCGCCTCGACGACCGTCCTCGCCGTCTGCCAGGCCGTGGCGATCAGTGCGTCACCGTCGGGCAGCCGCGCACTATCCCACCCGCTGATCCAGCGAACCGTCGGGCGGAAGCCCGGGATCCACGTGGGGCCTTCGCCGCGAAGATTGCGCCACCAGGCCCGCCAGCCATGCTTGGCGGGCACCATGAGGGCGACCTCGTGCCCACGCCCCGCCAGACGATCGGCATGGGTGAGAATGGCGCGCACGCCGCCGGCGATCCGGATGTGGGGGGCCAGGAACGTGATCTTCACGAACGCTCCAGTCTCACCCCGTCCTCTTAGCCATCGCCGTCATTCTACTCTGGGAAGCCCTGACCGCGAGATCGCCGCGTGGCGCTGCCCACGCACTACCGCTTGACGCTCCCCCGCTCCTGGACCAGAATGACCGCACCCATGTTGATGTTTCTTACGCGCCCCAGACGCGCCTGGTCGGTGGGTGATGGCTGACGTTTCCCGGACCGCGGACGTCGTCATCATCGGCGGTGGCGTCCACGGCGCCAGCGCCGCCTATCACTTCGCGCGCAAGAAGGCCGGGCGCATCCTGCTGATCGAGAAGAAGTTCATCGCCTCGGGCCCCACGGGCCGCTCGACCGCGCTCGTGCGTCAGTTCTACGCGATGGACTTCTTCACGCGCAGCGCGTGCGCGGCCCACAAGATCTTCCGCAACTGGACGGACGTCATCGGCGGCGACGGCGATCCCGGCTTCCAGAAGGTAGGCCTGCTCGCGCTGGCCGGTCCCGAGCGCGCGGAGCACTTGCGGCGCAACGCGCTCCGCGCCAAGGAGCTCGGCGCGGGGCTCGAGCTGATCTCGCCGGCGGAGGTGACGAGGCTGGTGCCCCACATGAACGTGGACGACGTCGCACTGGCCTCTTACGAGATCGATTCGGGCTATGCGGATCCCTCGTCTACCGCCAACGCGCTCGTCAACCGCGCGCGCGAGCTGGGCGCCACCATCGTCCAGTACCGCAGCGTGGACGGGATCCGCGTGGCGGGCGGCAAGGTGGTGGGCGTGACATCGGAAGGCGCCGACATCGACGCGCCGGTGGTCCTCAACTGCGCCGGCCTTTACGCCAACCGGCTGCTGGCGCCGCTCGGCATCGAGGTCTCGATCAAGCCGGAGCGCCACCAGATGTGCTTCTTCCGCCGCCCGCGCGAGTTCGGCGTCCACCCGGCCATCGCGGACAGCCTGTTGATGACCTACATGCGGCCGGAGCACGGCGACCTCACGATCCACGGCAAACTCTCCTACGACGAGGTCGTGGATCCCGACAACTGGAACGAGGGCGCCGACCCCGATCAGATCGTGAAGAACGCCGAGCTCATCGCCCAGCGCTTCCCGGTGATGGAGCACGGCCTCGCGATGGGCGGCTACTCCGGCCTCTACGACGCCACGCCCGATCACCACCCGGTGCTCGGCGCCATCCCGGAGTACGCCGGCCTCTACGTGGACTTCGGCTGGAGCGGCCACGGCTTCAAGCACTCGCCCTTCACCGGCGACCTGATCTCCGACCTCATCCTGCACGGCAAGACGCAGGACTTCGACCTCACCCCCTTCCGCTGGACGCGCTTTCGCGAGAATGACTTGGTGCCCAGCGCCCGCTGGGCCGCAGATCCCCACCCGAAGCATCGGCTCTGATCAGCCTTTCGGGGTCACGAGCAGCCGGCGGGGAGGCAACAGGTGTATCCGCGACTTGACCTGTCGACTCGTCCTACTGGCTGGCCGCGGCCGCTCCGGTGGCGAGCGCCCACCAGGAGTCGAAGAGCCCGAGCGCGCCGACGACGCGGGCCAGCGGCAGGAACAGGATGGTGGGCGGGGACCATGTAGGTCATGAAGGTCGCGATTCCGATGGAGCCCGCGCCGGGGAGCCTGAGGCGCGCGAGGGCATAGCCTACAGGGATCGCGGTGAAGAGCGTGATCAGCACGACGAGGGCCGCAAGGAGCATGGTGTTGACCAGCCAGGTGCCGAAGTACGTGTGCTCGAACAGGAGCCCCCTGCTTGAACGCGGTGATCGCCAGATTACCGGGAAGAGCGCGGCCACCAGGAACGGAGCGATTCCCGCGTACAGGAGCGCGTGCCGCCGGGCCTCCCGGAGGTTCGTGGCCAGGCTGTCTACCGGCGGAGCCGCCGGTGATCGACCATCAGTCAGCGGCCCTGGACGGCCTTGACCGTTTCAGTCATCGGCTGATTGTCGTCTCATTCAATCGAGGTTAGTTGATCAAGCCATAGAGCCTGCCCGCGTTCTCGCAGGTGATCTTGTGGATCATGTCCTTCGGCAGGTGGCCGAACTGCTCCTCGATGTACTTGCCGGACTCGGGCCAGATGCCGTCGGTATGGGGGTAGTCGGAGGCCCACATGATCGTTTCGTCGCCCAGCACCTCGATGCTCTTGTCCCACGTGCCGATCTTGTCGAACTGGAACGTCGCCTTGCACTGGCGCTTCCAGTAGTCGCTCGGCTTCATCGTGAGCCCGATGTCGCGGAAGCGGTCCTCCCACTCGAAGTCCATCCGATCGAGCGCGTAGGGGATCCAGCCGATGCCGCTCTCGCCGAACACGATGCGCAGGTTTGGATAGCGCTCGAGCACGGCCGCCCCGATGATCGCGGCGAGGATGTTGATGAGGTTCATCTGGAACGCGGAGACGCCGGTGAAGAGCGCGGCGCGCTTCGTGAGCCCTTGCGCCTTCTCGCGCACCGCGGGCGGCGTCGACGGGAACGTGTGGAAGTTGAGCGGCAGGTTCACCTCGTTCACGGCCTGCCACAGCGGTTCCCAGACGGGGTCGTACATGGGCTCCATGTCCCATGAGCACGAGAGCTCGAGACCGGCGATGCCGCCGCGCTTCGCGACGCGATAGGTCTCCTCGATCGCCGCCTTGATGTCGCCGTACGGCAGGCACGCCAGCCCGAGCAAGCGACCCGGATACGGCTTGCAGAAGTCCACGAGCCAGTCGTTGTAGATGCGGAACATCTCCTTCGCGGCTTCGTGGTCGTTGAGCCGCGTGGCCGCGCCGAGAATGCCGAAGAGGACTTCCGCGTCGACCCCGTCGAGGTCCTGGTCCTTCACGCGCAGGTGCGGATCGATGACGCGACGCTTGCCAGCCTTGGCGTCGTCGTAGAGCCCCGCGGCGTGCATCTTCTCCACCCGGTAGTTCTGGCCCGGTACGTACTTGGCCCCGCCGGGTCCGACGCCGCACACGAGGCCAAACGACATGCCGTTCTTGCAGGTCCAGTACGGCCCGTCCGGCCCGTCGGCGACGTACGGCATCCGGTCCTTGAGGGCGGCCGACGCGTTCAACGTGAACAGGTCGTTCGGCATCCAGGGCATGTCGATGTGGGAATCTGCGGAGATCCGCGCGTAGCGCATGTCGCTCTCCTCGATGGCGTGTTGGCCCGGTCCGATTATAAGCCTTCGGCGGGCGGTGGGCCTCGCCTCATCATCGCTCAAATGGCCATGGAGACCTGGCCGCCTCGGCGATAAGCGGCGGGATCGAGCACGACGTTGACGCAGGAGACTTCGCCGGAGCCCATGGCCTTCTCGAGGGCGGGACGAAGTTGCTTTGGCTCGGTGACATGCGCGCCTTTGCCGCCCAGCGCCTCCACCATCTGGTCGAAGCGCGTGAAGGGCAGCGAGGTGCCGACGGCGCGCTCGGCGCCGAAGAAGGAGAGCTGCGGGTTTCTGATCTGTCCCCACCCGCCGTCATTGCCGATGACCACGGTCACGGGCAGCTTGAAGCGCACGGCCGTCTCCATCTCCATGCCGTTGAGGCCGAAGGCGCCGTCGCCCGCGATGAGGAGGACCCGTCGCGCAGGATCGAGAAGCTTGGCCGCGATGGCAAACGGCGGCCCCACGCCGAGGCAGCCGAACGGGCCGGGATCGAGCCACTGTCCCGGGCGCTCCAGCTCCACGATCTTCGAGGCGCAGCCGACCACGTCACCGCCGTCGCCGACGACGGTGGTCTGCGCGTCCACGACGGCCGCGATCTCGTGACCGAGGCGGTAGTGGCTGATGGGCACGCTGTCGGAGAGCCTCTCAGCCATCAAGCGGTCCCGGGCCTCCGTCTCCTTCTTCTCGAGCGTCTGCCGCCAGCTCTCGAAGCGCTTGGCAATGCCTTGGGGCAGCGCCTGGCCCGCCTGGCGCAGCGTGAGCCCGATGTGCGAGGCCAGTCCAAGCTCGAGTGGCCGATTCCTGCCGAGCTCGACGGGATCGCAATCCACCATGGCCACCTTGACGCGCTCGCCGAAGGACGGCGGCCGCCCATAGCCCAACCGGAAATCGAGTGGCGTGCCCAGGACGAGGACCAGGTCGGCCTGTCCCAGCGAGAAGCCGCGCGCCTGGGCAAAGGCCAGGGGATGCCGGCCCGGCAGACTCCCCCGCCCCGCGCCGTTCATGAAGACGGGCACACCTGCCGCTTCCGCGAAATCCCGAAGGTCGGCGGCCGCGTCGTCCCAGTACACGCCGCTGCCCGCCATGATCATGGGCCGCTCGGCCTGGGCGAAGAGATCCGCGAGCTTCTGGACGGAGTCAGGGTCGGGCGCGACGGGGCGCCGGTGCACGTAGGCCGTTGGAATCGGGGCCATCCGGTCCTCGACCATGGTCATCAGGAGATCGACGGGGATCTCGACGAAGACCGGTCCCGGGCGGCCGGTGAGGGCGGTGCGAATGGCCGTGGTCAGGACCTCGGGGATCTGGCGCGTCTCCGAGACGGTCCACGCGCCCTTGGTGATGGGCTTGAGGAGATCCACCTGCTCCACTTCCTGGAGGGAGCCGAGCCCGCGGAGGCCGAGCGGCGCCGCGCCTCCGATGAGAAGCAGGGGACTCCGGGCCGAGAACGCATTGGCCACGCCCGTCACGGCATCGGTGACGCCGGGTCCCGCCGTCACGATGGCCACGCCGAGATTCCGCGTCAGCCGCGCGTAGGCGTCGCCCGCGTGCGCCGCCGCCTGCTCGTGGCGCATGTCCACGACCTCCACGCCCTCGGTGACGCAGCCATCGTAGATAGGCAGGATGTGCCCGCCGCAGAGCGTGAAGATGTGACCCACGCCCGCCTGCTTGAGCGTGCGCGCCACCAGGTGCCCGCCGTTCAGATCCGCCATGGATCTCCTCCGCGCGCCCCTACCAGAACTTCTCCCACTTGACGCTCTTGCGGTCCATGCCTTTCTTGACGAGGGCATCGCGCACGGCGTTGATGGTGTCGCCGCCTCCGCAGGCATAGACGACAAGGCGGTCCACGCTGTGCACGAGGCGATCGATCACCTGGGCGGGCTCGCCCGTCTCGCCGCGCCAGCCGCCCGGCGCCTCGCGCACGGCGGGGACATAGGTGAAGCCGGGGTAGCGGCGCGCCAGCGAGCGAAACTCGGCGTCATAGAGCAGCCACGAGGGATCACGCGCCCAGAAGATCAGGATGGCAGGACGGCCGAAGCCCGTCTCGTAGAGATCGGCCAGGATGGAGCGCACGGGGACGATGCCGATCTCCTCGGCGAAGAAGACGGCGCGGCGTGGGTCGGCGCGGTTGAAGACGAAGCCGCCCGTGGGGCCCTTGAACTCGACGGCGTCTCCGACCTTGAGACCACGTAGCCACTGCGAGCCCATCCCGGCGGGCGCGACGTCGACGGACAGGGTGAGCGTGCCCTTGCGCGACGGAGTGGAGAGCATGCTCCACGCGCGCACCGTCTTGGGGCCGAAGGGCACGGAGATCCACTGCCCCGCCTCGAAGGGAAGCTCCGCGGGCTCGACCATGCGGAGATCCACCTCGATGACTTCCGGCCGGGGCCAGCGGATGGCGGTGACCGAGGCCTTGCACTCCTTCGGCTTCGGCGCCACCGTCTAGGACGCCTTGAATTTCGAGACGAGCTCGGCGGCCATCTTCTCGATCTGCTCGGCCTCGGTGGCGGGGTCGCAGATCGCGTCCAGGATGAAGTACGTGCAGCCCGCCTCCGCGAAGCGGCCGAGCTGTTCGAGGCACTGGGCGGGCGTGCCGATGACTCCGTACTTCCGCGCGAGCGGGCCGAAATCCTGCGCATAGCGCTTGGAGAGCTTCTCCACCCACACGCGCTCTGCGCTCTCGTAGTCCTTGCCCATGGTGATGAAGGTCAGGTGCCCGCGCGTGAAGCCTTCGAGCGATCGCCCGGCCGCCGCCGCGGCGGCGGTGATCTTCTCCAGGCTCTGCTTGTAGCGCTCGGGCTGCACGACATAGGAGACCCAGCCGTCGCCCTGGCGCCCCGCGCGCTGAAGCGCGGCATCCGAGCGGCCGCCGATCCAGATGGGCGGCGCGGGCTTCTGCACGGGCTTGGGATCGATGCTCACCCCCTCGAACTGGGTGAAGCGCCCCTTGAAGCTGGCCGGCGAGTCCTTCCAGAGGCGACGGACGACGTCGATCCCCTCGGTCACGCGCGCGCCCCGCTCGTTGTGCGGAATGCCGCAGGCCTCGAACTCCTTGGGATTCTCGCCGCCCACGCCGACTCCGAAGATCAGTCGCCCACCCGACAGCACGTCGAGGGTCGACGTGATCTTGGCCGCGATCGTGGGATGGCGAAGAGCGAGCAGGTAGACGCCCACGCCCAGCTTGACGCGACTGGTGATGCCGGCATACGAGGCGAGCAGGGTCAGTGACTCGTAGAGCGGATTGTGGAATGAGACGTGATCGCCGGTGAAGATGGAGTCGAAGCCGAGGGCCTCGACCCTGCGGGCAATGGCGAACTGCTCCTGGGGCGGGTGCGGCGCGAGAAAGCATCCGAAGCGGATCTGGGTCACGCGTTACCTCGGGAAGGCGTCCTTGACCCCGCCGTCCACGGTGATGGTGCAGCCCGTGGTCTTGGCGGAGCGGTCGGAGGCGAGGAACAGGATGGCCTCCGCCACGTCCTCGGGCAGGATGGGCGCGGCCAGGATATTGCGCTTCCGGTAGAAATCCTCGAGCTGCTCCACCGTGATGCCCTGGGCGCGCGCGCGCTCGCGGCGGATCTCTGCGGACCAGAGCTTGGAGTCCCTGAAGACGGCGTCGGGATTCACGATGTTGGAGCGGATGCCGTGAGGGCCGCCCTCGAGCGCGAGCACCTTGGCGAGCTGGGCTTCGGAGGCCTTGGCCGCCGAGTAGGCCGCGAAGTCCTTGCCCGGCGACATGACGTTCTTGGTCGCCACGAAGACGAAGGCGCCGCCGAGTCCCTGGGCCTTGAAGAGCCGCATGCTTTCCCTGGCCACGAGGAAGTGACCCGTCGAGTTCACGGCGAAGGAGCGGTCCCACTCGGCCAGGCTCATCTCGTCCACGGGCGCGGAATGGGCGATCCCCGCGTTCGAGACCACGATGTCCACGCCGCCGTAGGCGAGCACCGCCTCCTCGAAGCCGGCGCGCACGGACGACTCGCTGGCCACGTCCATGCCGATGCCGACGGCCCGTCCGCCGCCGACCGCCGCGATCACCTCGTCGGACACCTTGCGCGCCCCCGCCTCGTCGAGGTCGGCCACGACCACGTGCGCGCCTTCCGCGGCCAGACGCAGCGCCGCGGCCCGGCCGATGCCCGAGGCGCCGCCCGTGACGAGGACGATGCGGCGGGAGAGCTCCTTCTCGGGCGGGGCCTGGGCCAGCTTGTAGAGCTCGAGCGGCCAGTACTCGACGTCGAACGCGTCCCGGGCGGAGAGCGACACGTAGCCCCCGAAGGAGGTGGCGGCGCCGAGGACCGAGATGGTGTGGTGATAGATGTCGCTCACGATGCCGGCCGTGCGCCGGTCCTTCCCCGTGGTGAACATCCCGAGACCGGCGACGGTGATCACGCGCGGGAAGGGATCGGTGAGAGCGGCTCTCGCCGTATTGTGGGCATCGACATAGGCGGTGTAGTCGACGACGAAGCGATCGATCGCCGCCTTGATGGCATCCTTGACGACCGTGGGATCGTGGGCATCGGCGACGGGGACGAAGCAGGGCAACCGCTTCGTATAGATCGTGTGATCGGGGGCACCACGCTGAGGGCCACGCGCCGCCGCTCCTCGAGAGGCAACGCCGGCACCGTCGCTCCACCGAAGCGGACCCGGCTCCGGGCCTTGTGGGCAATGGCCTCCTCGGCACGGCTGATGAGCTCCACGGTGGCCACGTACGCTTCCTCGACGGTGGCGCCCCAGCAGATGGTCCCGTGCTTCTCGAGCAGGATGGCCTTGGCCTTCGAATGCCGCTCGAAGGTCTCCGCGACTTCTCTCGAGATGAGAAAACCGGGGCGACGGTAGGGCAGCGCGATCACCTCGCCGCCGTAGACTTCCCGGAGAACGTCGGCCGCGCGGTCGTTGTTGGTGAGCGACACGATGGCATCGGCATGCGTGTGGATGACGGCGGCGGCGGGCAGGAAGCCGTGGAGCAAGGTTTCGATGGAGGGGCGCGGGCTCGACGGCTCCTGCAGGGTATGGGCCAGATAGTCCACCATCTCCTGGTCGCCCATGTCCTTCCGCTCGAGCAACGCCAGGACATCGTCCATGCGCACGCCGGGGAAATGCTTGCGCTCGATGCTCTTGAGGTCGGAGCCGGAGCCCTTCACCCGCAGCACCCGCACCTCCCGACCGCGGTGGTCGCGCTCGACCTGCTTGATGGAGGTGTTGCCGCCGCCCCAGACGACGAGCGAGGTCTCCGCGCCGATGAGGCGCGAGGCATAAACGAGGAGGTCGAGGCCGTCGAGTTTTTTCGCCGCCGCAGCGTCCCAGCGCGAGTTCATGGCGACACCATACCCGAATCAGTGGGGTCAGGTCTCACATTATGACATTTGCGGCGTTGCGCCTTATGCTCGTCCAGATGTTGGATTGTGAGACCTGACCCCTTGAGCGAGCTCATACCACGCGAGGCGCGGGCCTACTACGACAAGGGTCGCGAGGCCGAACGCCTCTTCGGCGGCCACGGCGTCATCGAGCTCGCGCGCACCCAGGAGATCATTCTCCGCCACCTCTCGCCTCCGCCGGGCACCGTCCTCGACGTGGGCGGCGGCTCCGGGGTCTACGCCTGCTGGCTCGCCTCCCTGGGCTACCGCGTCCATCTGATCGATGCCATGCCGCTCCATGTCGAACAGGCGGAAGCGGCCTCCGTGCGCCAGCCCGAAGCCCCCCTCGCCT
>WNGL01004006.1_pt1 | contig 26232 bp, 30 predicted proteins | sample 5400591 | NCBI WGS metagenome assembly WNGL01 (sample SAMN13153377, study PRJNA577476) | soil metagenome | isolation source: 80 cm soil or saprolite under Garry oak tree replicate 1 | place: USA:California | collected 2016-06-15 | reverse complement strand
TCTCGGGAGTCAGCGGGACATTGTCACACGCTACCGTAGTATCTGTAATGGTCAACGCGGTTTCAAAGCCTGACTTTTCCATCGGCCCCAGCGGAGTCAACATCGGTCTGGCACAGGGCGCCTCAACGTTTCAGCCCATTACGCTGACCAGCCTGGGAGGATTCACTGGCACAGTGAGCCTAACTGATTCCGTCTCATCCTCAGGTCTTGCCCTAGGCTTGAGCGCAACAAGTGTCACCCTCACCTCCGGTGGAACTGCAAATTCTACCCTGACAATATCGACCACATCTTCCACGCCACCCGGCTCCTACACTATCATCATCACAGGATCCAGTGGGTCGATATCTCACGCAGTCACAGTTTCAGTCACCGTCTTCTCGAATCAACCTGACTTCACTATCGCCGCTAATCCGTCATTCCTCACCGTTCCGGCCGGAACACCAGCTACCTCAACCATAAACACGGGAGCCGTCAATGGGTTCAACAGCAACGTAGTCCTTACCGTAGCAACATCCAATGGTCTTACTGGGTCAATCAGTCCGACTAGCATAGGACCAAACGGGCAAGCTACTCTAACGATTACCGCTCCCGTTGTAGGCAACTACACCGCAACGGTGACTGGGACCAGCGGTTCTCTGTCCCATTCGACAACTGTGTTCGTAACCGTGACCTCCAACGCGCCTGACTTCACTATTACCGCCAATCCAACGACCCTCACTATAGTTCCGGGTGCATCGGGGCTCTCTTCTATCAGTCTGCACGGCGTGAACGGGTTCAACAACACAGTGTTCCTATCAGTTTCAGCTTCGAGCATGCTGATCGCCACAATCAGTCCGACGAGCACAGGTCCATTCGGCACCGCGACCCTAACAGTTACCTCCAACACGGCGGGTTCCTACATGGCACAGGTCACAGGAACGAGTGGAATACTATCTCACACGACTATAGTCACAGTCATTGTTACTAGTTCTGGTGTGGGAGTCGTGTGTATTGTTCCATCAGGGACAACTCCCTGTCCGTCCAGCCCAGCTTCCATAACTGGAACTCAGGGAAGCCAGCTGCGGGTTTCAGTCTTCATTCAGGGCTCAGGTGCCCTTAACGGATTCGACATCACGCTACTAGCAGATCATACTATCTTACGACCAGCAGGGATAGACCTAACAGGCACGATTCTACCGGCACCAACAACAATCATCTTGGAATGTCTCGGCGGCGTCATCATTCATGGCAACGTTTGCTCGGGAAGCGCTGACACTCTTGAGCTAGCTGCGGTAGGCGCTCCCTCCCAGGTTACGTTTCCGCCTACTACAGGTCTTCTGTTCACCGCAATCTACAACGTGACGGGAACAACATCGGGCACTCCCATAGGATACCAGACCGGTTGCACCTCCTCTAGCGTCTCTGGGACAACCACCTGCGTCGTAATCGCGAATGGTTCCACGAGTCCTGTTCCCGAGAACGTGCAGACCGCCATTTTCTCGACCAACACGACACCTGATTTTGTCATGACTGCGAGCCCGAGCGCTATAACAATCACAGCAGGATCCTCAGGAACTTCCATCGTCAGTGTCACAAGCAGCAACGGTTTCTCGGGCACAGTTAGTCTAAACACCTCGGTCGTAACGGGAAATCTTAGCATAGGCATCAACCCAGCCACTGTGACGATCGGGGCGGGTCAGACTGCCACTTCGACAATTACAATTTCGGCCCTCACATCTACTCCTCCGGGAACCTACTCAATCTCTATCGCGGGGCTCAGCGGCTCACTGTTTCACTCAGTCGCGATCTCCGTCGCAGTCAACCCTTCACCAATGCCCGACTTTTCCCTTACCGCTAGTCCAAGTACCATCAGCGTTGCACTAGGAACTTCAGCAACCTCCACTGCGACCCTAACCAGTCTCAACAATTTCACGGGCACCATAGCCCTATCCGTTTCAGTTCCGGCAGGGCTGACGGTAAGTCTAGCCCAGGCGACCATCACTCTCACATCCGGAGGGACCGGTACTTCTGTTCTTACGGTATCAACCTCGTCCTCCACACCACTTGGCACCTATACGGTGATCTTGACAGGGTCAAGTGGCTCAATCTCTCATAGCACTAGCATAACAGTGACGGTCACAGGTTCATCATCAGGAGACTTTACGATCTCCGAGAATCCAACCTTCCAAGCCATCCCTGTCGGTTCGGAGAGGCAAACAATCATCACTGTGACCAGTATCAACGGCTTTTCAGGTAGTGTCAATCTAGTCATCACTCCATCTTCAACGGCTTTCGCGTGCTGGTTTACGACGCTTACGAACACGGCCACTGTCTTCGTCCCCGCCGGTAGTTTTGCTAACCAGTTCCCGACGTGTGGTGCAGGGACGCCTGCAGGCGCATACAACGCGACGATATCAGGCACTAGCGGCTCGTTAAGCCACGCCGTGATTCTCGACGTCACCGTTACGGACTACACTATGTCTGCATCGTCCGTCTCGTTCGCCGCGGGCTCCTCAGGCACAAGCACCATCACGTTGACGAGCCTATTTGGACTATCTGGGCCCATAAGCCTGAGCGTCTCGACACCTTCAGCACTCACAGGCACATGCCCTTCAAGCGTCACGCTCTCATCAGGGGGAACATCCGCCGCATCCTGCACATTCTCTTCAACGACTCCAGGCACATACGGCGCCACGATAACAGGGACTTTCGTCTGCAGCGATTGCTACTTCAACGGCAAGGACGTTCACTCGACGAATATTACAGTGACCGTTTCTGGCACTGGAGTGCCTGACTTTTCCATCTCGGCCGCTCCCACTAGCCTGACGATCTCGCCTGGCGCTTCCGGTACCTCAACAATTACAGTAACTTCGGTCAACGGATTCTCCGGAACTGTCTCACTCACCCTTACCCACTCTAGCGGAATTGGAGCCGTCATAAATCCAACCAGCATTACAGGCTCAGGGACAGCGACTCTTACCATCGGTGCTAACATGACCGGGACTTTCTCTGTACATGTAACCGGGTCCAGTGGAACACTGTCCCACTCGGTCAGCGTCTCCGTCGCTGTAGCCAGCATCGGGGTTATTTGCGTGATTCCGTCCGGCAACACTTCCTGTTCTATCAGTCCAGCTTCCCTGACTGGACCTGTGGGGTCCCAAGTTAGGATCTCAGTATTCATTCAAGGCTCAGGCGGCCTGGACGGCTTCGACGTAACGCTCGTGGCGGATCATACGATTCTTCGTCCGGTCGCCGTTGACCTCGCTGGGACTGTATTGATTGGGACCCCGACGATTATTGATGAATGTCTGCAAGGCATCCTAGTAAGTGGATCGGTTTGTTCAACCGTAGATACGATCGACACCCTTCATCTCGTAGCGACGTCGGCTCTTGGCTCGGGGATAACCACTACACCGACAACTGGTCTACTGTTCACTGCCATTTACAATATCACAGGGACCACTCCTGGAATTACCCTCGGATTCCAGATCGGCTGCACCAACACGAGTGTAAGCGGCGGGGTATGCGCCATCACCTTAGCGAGCCTCAATGGCTTCAGCGGAACCCTTGCCTTGAGCACATTGGTCTCACCGTTTGGACTTACGGCAACTCTCAGTAGCGGATTTGTTTCCATCAGCTCGGGAAGCTCAGCAACTACGGCTCTAACTGTATGCACAACAGCATCTACACCATCAGGATCCTATGCTGTCACAGTTACAGCGACAAGCGGATCAATATCCCACGCAACAACCGTAGCAGTGACTGTCGTTGCAGCTGCCGACTTTACCATCACAGCAACTCCAACCAGTCAGACGATAAGGAAAGGCTCATCCGCGGTCTTTAGCATAACCATCACTGGCACTAACGGCTTCAACGGAACAGTCCACCTCGCCACAATAACTTCTCCGATAGTCAGGAATGGTCCTACTATTTCTCTGCCATCGATAATGGGCCCCTACTCAAACTCAACTCTCACCGTGTCAACGTTACACTCCACCCCAGTTGGCACTTACACGATTACCGTGACAGCGACGAGCGGATCGATAACCCACGCGGTCACAATCACGGTGGTAGTGACAAGATAATCCAGCAAGTCCGAAGTTTGTCTCCCTCTTGTTTTCCTAGAACCTTCGTGGCGTTACTTTTAGATTGACGCTCGGAGAATGTCTCCTTCCGCCGATTCGGTTCGCTTGTGAGACGCCTAGGTCGCACCCGTTAGAATCGAAAGGATTCCGGTCGTGAAGAAGATGGGCCCGAACGTTAGAAGGACAATTCCGGCAATCATGTCGAGTAGCCATCTCGGTACTCGCATTAGATAGTCGTAAGAGACTGCTGGCAACGGGCGGGATGTCTACGGGAAGAAACGATAACACCGAGAAATCATGTCGTCCCTCGGTAAAGTCAACGACCCTGAGAGCTCAAAGCCCTGGGTACTGCTGGTTGATTCTAGCATGCCACGGGGAGACATGTTAACCCATAGCCATACTAATGGATCCTGTCTTACCCAAGGCTTAACCAGGCAGTTTGTGCAAGGATAGGGCATCTGATGGGGAAATTCTTGAATAAGTTACCAGTAGTCTTTACATCCATTCTACTTCTAGTAGGGAGTGTTCTTGGTGCCGCAGCTATTTCGGTTCCTGCTCATGCGGCATCCACGGGCGTCGTCTGTATGATTGCCAACGGCGCTTCAAGTTGTCCTTCGTCTCCTGCATCAATCACTGGAACGGTTGGATCGCAACTCCGAGTTTTAGTTTTCCTGCAAAACTCTAGCGGCATTAACGGGTTCGACGTCTCAATTCTCGCAGACCATACGATTCTTCGTCCCGTATCCATTGACCTCACAGGTAGTATCCTCCAAGGGATCCCTACTGTTATTGTGGAGTGTTTGTCAGGGATCTTGGCAAGTGGCTCGTCTTGCGCGAACACTGATACGATTGACACCATTGAACTCGCTGCAACTTCAGCTCTCGGATCAGGGATAACTTCGACCCCAACCACTGGCCTCTTGTTCACCGCACTATACAACGTAACTCAGAAGACTATCGGGACTAGTCTAGGCTTCCAGGCCGGTTGCTCAAGCACGAGCGTAGGCCCCAACGTCTGCGTTACCCTCGCTAACGGCACCCCGACTCCGGTACCGGAGACGATTGAGACAGCCTTCGTCTCCACGAGTGCTGCGCCAAACTTTCTGATCTCTGCAAATCCTAGTAGTCTCACAATCGTTGAAGGCTCGTCCGCGGCATCAACTATCACATTAACGAGTATCAACGGACTGAATGGGACAGTATCGCTGTCTACTCTCAGCCCACCCCTCTGCGCTCAGCCTGGATGCAGTAGCTGGACACTTAGCCCGACAAGCGTGATCCTCAGTTCGGAGAGAGTGGGCACAGCCACGCTTTCGATTTTCGCCGGAACAGCCTTTCCAGGTCCCGGAAATTCGTTGAGCCTTCCGATTAACGGAACCATCAATGGTTTGTCCCACTCTATCAGCGTAGTCTTTAGAACGGTAGCTCCTTCCGTTCCTGACTTTACCATCCAAGCAAGTCCAACTATCCTAAGTGTTTCCCAAGGCTTCACCGGGCCCTCACTGCTCACCCTCGGAAGCATTCAAGGATTCAACGGAACAATGACCCTTGACGCTTCCGGCTCTCCTACTGGCCTCATCTTGAGTCTGACTCAGACGAGCGTAATGCTCTCGTCAGGAGGAACCGGAACCTCGGAGCTGTCAGTGTCAACCTTGTCAACAACACCAGTTGGATCATACTCGGTAGCAGTGACCGGTTCTGCAGGCTCAATTTCGCACACACTCGCCATCACAGTGACAGTTACGAGTTCTACCTCTTCGGGAGACTTTACCATCACGGACAGTGCCACTTTCATCTCGATTCCTGTCGCCTCTGAGCAACAGACGATGGTGACTGTAACCAGCCTCAGTGGTTTCTCAGGTATTGTGATGCTGGTCGCGAAGCCCTCTTCGACTGCTTTTGCGTGCTGGTTCACCACGTTGACTAATACTTCGACGATCTTCGTTCCGGCCGGGGGAGTCGCCAACGAGTATCCAACTTGCGGTGCCGGTCGTCCCGCGGGAGCTTATACTCTCACGATAACCGGGACTAGCGGCTCACTCAGTAATTCTGTGAGGCTTGCGGTGAACATTACGGACTTTAATATTGCCGGTCCCACGTCGATCGCCTTCAACGCCGGCTCTTCGGATGTTGAAGGTCTAACATTTTCCAGCCTCGCCGGTTTCGCGGGCAGCATAAATCTCAGCGCGGCATCTCCAGCCGCTCTCTCCGCGTCATGCCCTACGAGCATGACTCTGGCCTCAGGCGGCACCTCGACACTGATCTGTTCGTTAGCTTCTTCCACTCCGGGCACGTACAATGCCACGTTCACGGGAACTTTCCTCTGTAGCGGCTGCGACTACAATGGGAAGGACATCAATACCCTATCAACGATCGTGACAGTCTTCGGCACTGGGACGCCAGACTTTGCCATCAGCGCGAATCCTTCCAGCCTTGCCCTCGTCAAGGGCTCCTCTGCCGCCTTCACGATAACTATCAACGGCACGAACGGTTTCAACGGGACCATCAGTCTCAGCACGACAATATTTCCCCTCGTGAAGAACGGACCAAAGATATCGTTGCCGACCATGGTCGGCCAATACTCTAACTCGACGCTCACAGTGTCCACAACCCGATCTACGCCCGTCGGAACCTACAGGATAACAGTGACAGCGACAAGCGGTTCGATAACACACGAACTCACCATAATGGTAACAGTCACGCACTAGACCTTCGGCCCAATCATCAACCTCCCCCTTTCTTGTCATTTCACACTTCGATGGTCTTTCAAAACTCACGACGGACCGCGGAAATTCTCTGAAAGACAGACTAGACTCTAGGCCGCTCCTGTGAGGAAAGATATGACTCCGCTCGTGAAGAAGATTAGTCCGAATGTGAGAAGGACGATTCCGGCGATTATGTCGAGTAGCCATCTGGGTACTCTCATTAGGTAGTCGTAGGAGACTGCTGAGACAGCGATCAGGACGATGATGCTTACGGCTGCGCCGATGAGTGTCCATTGGATGTTGAACGCCCCTGCGGCTGCTAGAACGAGGCTTGCTTCGAAGCCTTCAGTGAGAGTAATAGTCAGGACAGGCAGTGAGTTGGGAACGGAGAACCGGATTGGTTGAGCCGAGTCAGTTGTCCCTTCGCGCTTCAGGTCTTTGTCAATGACTTCTTTTCCCATTCGAGCCATTTTTTCTCTGAATGACTTGTGTCTAATTCTGTATTTGACGAATCCGCGCAGGAACCTGCTTGAGAAATAGAACAGGACTATTGCGGTTGCAAAATCAATAACGATCGCGGGGAGAAGGAGGAAGATCCGCCATACGACAAGGAAGGTGATGATAGAGCCTAGTCCTCCAGCGATGACTCCGAAGAGGATGTTATTCCTGCCCAGTTGTTTTATCGTGGCAAGGGAGAGAATAGCAACCTCGCTTCCTTCCACTAGTATGGCTTTGAAAGCGAGAAGAAAGGATCCAATTATGACTACTGTGGGGTCTGTCATTTTTGTCTCGATCCGTTTGTTCAGAGGACGCTGACGGCTCGACTCGAAATGGCATATCTTTAGCGTTTCTCCGCCTGGATACGTACATTTCGGTTCGTTGTCAATCTCAAGGTTAAAGCCTCGTTTCTATTATCGAATTCAAAGCCATTGTCGAATGTGTCTCCTGCCAAGCTGAAGATTGCAGTGGACTTGGACGGGGTCTTGGCCGAGTCTATGCTTGTATGGTGTGATCGAGCCAACAGAGAGTTCGGCACACATCTGAGCATGAAGGATCTTGACAGTTGGTCTTGGTGGAAAAGATTTCCAATCTCGAAAGACGATTTCTACAGAATACTGGACGAATCATGGGACGATTGGCGAGAGATTCCTCCGACAGAACCGGGAATTGCCGAGAAGGTTGCACGGATCGAGAAGTTTGGCGAGCTTGACATCGTTACTGGTCGTAGTAAGAGGACCGTAGAGGCCGCTAGAAGCTGGGTCGACAGCCAGAAAGTTCGATACCGGAGTTTTGTCAGAGTCTTAGGCTGGAGAGACAAAGTTCTCCTAGATTATGACGTGTACATTGATGATGCTCCTGACCTCATGCCCCTGATCTCACATAGCCCAACTGCATGGGGAGTGCTCTACGAGAGGCCCTGGAACCGGACCGTGGGAGATATGCCGAAAGTTCTGAAGGCTAAGAGCTGGCGGCAAGTGCCCGCGCTCTTGAAGCGGGTTCAATCAGGTAAGAGTTAGACTGATAGATCTTGGAGAGACCAGACTATTATACGGGACGCTTCCAGCGTAAAATTCCGTGTCTAGACTTTGAAAGGCGACTTCCAGATCCCTCCAGAGTTCTACTACACGAAAGAGCACGAATGGGTCCGCGTCGAAGGAACTGATTGTCGAATTGGCGTCACTGACTATGCGCAAAACTCGCTGCACGAAATCGTATACGTTGACCTTAACTTTCTGATGCCCCTGAGCTAGTTAACAATAGCCCGTACGAGAAGGGATGGATTACGCTGATCAGGCCAGACGACCTGAAGAAGGACCTTCCCTCACTGATGAAGCCCGAAGCCTACAGGGACTTCCTCAAAACGATTACCGAGAAAAAGTAGCTCCATCGTAGAGCATATGTCGGCTGTTGTGTCTTTGGAATTCTACCGCTCATACGCTTCCCTAGGTTTGGACACACTTTTCGTCACCTAGGAGGTTTATCTCTCAGAAGCGTAATGGGATAGTTCCTCCAATATCGTGAATCGAGTAGTGCAAGAAGCATTCACCCTCCTCTCACCACCCTTGAAGGGTCTGCTGCAAGAGGCCGGAATCCGTACTCCTACTCCTCCTCAAGCAGAAGCGATTCCCTTCATCATGGGGGGCGAGAACGTCTTGGTCATTGCCCCCACAGGATCGGGCAAGACAGAGGCTGCTCTCCTACCTCTCATAGACAAGATGGTCCAAGACCAGAATCGCCAAGGAATCTCGCTCCTCTACATCACTCCTCTAAGAGCGCTGAACCGAGACCTGCTCAAGCGACTGCAAATCTGGTCAGCCAAACTGGGTTTCACGGTAGAGGTCAGACATGGCGACACCCCTGCTGCTGATCGCAGGAGAATGGCGGCGAGACCGCCCGACCTCCTGATAACCACTCCAGAAACGTTGCAAGCCGTCCTTCCTGGAAAGAGAATGAGACAACACCTTCGGCACGTCAAGGCCGTAGTGGTGGATGAGGTTCACGAACTAGCTGGAAATCGTCGGGGCGTCCAGCTGACAGTTGGGCTAGAGAGACTGAGAGAAGTTCGGCCCGACGGCTTCCAACGGATAGGCCTCTCCGCAACCGTTGGGAATCCCGAAGAGATTTCCCGATTTCTCGGTGGCTCTGAACCTGTAAGGATTGTTCAGATTCCTCTCAGTAAGGATACTAGGTACAAGATTGAGTATCCTACTCCCGGCGAGGAGGATCAAGAACTCGCACGACGCCTATATACCGCCCCAGAAGCTGCCGCACGGCTGGCACTAGTGTCTGATCTTGTTGATGCACATGATTCGACTCTGATCTTTGTCAACAGCCGGGTCAACGCGGAGATGTTGGGCTCAAAGTTCAACATGATGGACCAGAACATAATGGTTCACCACGGCTCACTTCCCAAAGAAGAACGGGTCCGAGCCGAAGAAGCATTCAAGGCCCGCGAGATCAAAGGACTAGTCTGCACAAGCACTCTTGAGCTGGGCATCGACATCGGATCCGTCGATCTCGTTGTCCAGTACATGTCTCCACGACAGGTCAACAGTCTTGTTCAGCGAGTAGGAAGATCCGGGCACAGTCTGACTAGGACTTCGCAGGGAGTTCTAGTATCCGTTTCAACAGAGGATCTATTGGAGTCGATAGGAGTCATCGAACTTGCCAAGGAAGGCCGGCTCGAACCGACGATCATTCACCATAGAGCCCTAGATGTCCTGGCACATCAGATCGCCGGCCTATTGATGGACTCAGAAGGCAGCGTCCCTCTCGGCCACGTCAAAGAAGTTCTGAGGAGAGCGTTTCCCTATTCTAAGCTTGAAGAGGCTGAGCTGGAGAAGGTTGTCGAGTTCATGCGGAAAATGGGGCATCTCAAACGAGACGATCAGACGCTCTACCGGACATCTCGGACTAGGATGTACTACTACGAGAACTTGAGCATGATTCCGGATGAGCGACGATATCAGGTGGTTGATCTGACTAACCAGCAGTCGGTTGGAATTCTCGGCGAAGAGTTCATGCTCACGATGGCTCATGTCGGCTTGAACTTTATCGTCAAGGGACGTGTCTGGCAGATGAAACAGATCACCGATGACGGGAAGGTATACGTTCTGCCCATCAACGATCCCACTGCTGCCATTCCGGGATGGGACGGACAGATACTTCCGGTTCCTGGTGAGCTCGCTGTGCGAGTGGGAGAGTACCGGAAACAGGTCGATAAATTATTGGACGAGCATAAGTCTCGTGCCTCCGTTGTTGAGAAGTTCTCACGAATATGGCCAGGGGACCCGTACGGAGTACGAAGGGTCATCGAAGAGATAGAGACTCACAGAGCGACTGGCGCACCCGTCCCCACCAATGAGAGAGTTCTGATCGAAGGGTTTGATCGTTACATCATAATTCACACTCACTTCGGAGACGTTCTCAATTTCACCCTAGGCGAGGTGATCGAGGAGTTCTTCCGACGCCAAGGACTCGTGCGAATGTGGTGGTGGGACTCCTATCGCATACTCTATGAGATGACTGCGGACACTGCAGACCTGGACCTCGAGAATCTCTTCCTCAAACAGGTCTTCGGGGTCGACGAGCCGGTACTAGGAGGGGCTTGTCACGGAGTTCTGCACCGACACTTCCCATGGGAGCTGCAGATGAAACAGATCGCTGAGAGGTTTGGGGCACTGAGCCGCGGCCGTCTTATGTATGGCGGTGCAATGAAAGAGCTACAGGTCCGGTTCCGGCTAACTCCGATCTACGACGAGACAATTCGCGAAGCTCAAGTCGAACGGGCAGATTTTGAAGGAGTCAAGAAGATCTTCAAGCAGATAAAAGAAGGAAATATGGACGTTAGATTCTTCCGATCCAAAGACAAGCCTACACCACTTGCCTACCATCTCCTGTATCGTCACGTGGACATTCCCGAGCTTATCGCTCCAGAGAATGTTGCAGCCGACAATATGGCCAGGTTGCGTATTTCGATCGAAGGCCGAGCCATTGACCTACTCTGCTTCGACTGCGCGAACCTCACAACTGAAATCACCATCGCGAGCCTTTCCGATCATCCTTCTTGTCAGAATTGTGGATCTGCTCTATTGGCTCCCGTCTTCTGGTCTAGCGCATACGTGACTAGCGTTCTTCGAAAGAAACGGACTAAGCAGTCACTGGACGAGAGTGAGCAGAAGGCTTTGACGAGAGCGCGCCGTTCTGCCGACCTCGTGATTGCTTATGGTAGGAGAGCTGTCATCGCTCAGTCTGTTTACGGGATTGGTCCTCAGACCGCCAGCAGGGTCTTGTCCAAAATGCATGAGAGTGATGATGAGTTCTACAAGGATCTGTTAGAGGCCAAGCTGCAATTCATAACGACCAGGCCCTACTGGAATAACTGAGGGCTGTCTGACCGGGCGGTTTGTCTCCGTGGGGCGGATGGGCGAGACTTTTTCGATTCTTGTCTGAACCGGAATTCGACCTTCGAGTCTGATTGATGGTCATTCTCCAACTTTCGCTTGATGACTCTCTTCAGTCCTCGGTCAATCTCATAACCCCAACTATTTCGCCCCAATTCTTGTGCAACTTTCATAGTCGTGCCCGATCCCAAGAAAGGATCCAAAACAGTCTCACCGTGAAAACTGAAGAGTTTGATCAGACGTTTTGGGATCTCCTCTGGGAATGCCGCAATTCCCTTCTCCAGTCTGGGCCCTAGCGGGAGGACATTGGTGATGTTCCATACTGTCAGGTGCCATTCGTGATCGTTATAGTCGTGTAGAGAAATCTTCGATTTCTCCAGCGTCTTCGAAGGCAGTTCTCGGACGTATGAATAGTCGAACCTGCCCTTTTGGAAAATCAGAATGCTCTCCTGAATATTGTCGGGATAGTAGTACATCGGATAAGGATGCTGAACAACGACGCCGCTTCTACGACTTATTCGCACGTAGCCCTTGGGTTTGACCCATACTATGCGATCCCGGTACCGAAACCCGGCTTGCAGCATGAGCCTGGTGACATCAGCCACGACGGGATACTTCTGACCCTTTACGAGCATATCGTCAGTGACGAAGCAGGCGATCCTGCCGGGTGCAATAACGCGATAGAGATCAAGGCTGAGATCCCGAATCAACACGAGAAATTCATCGTAGTCGCTGAACAGGCCCGGATAGTCGAACGGCGCATTGTAGTAGGGCGGACTGGTGATAGTGAGCTCAATGGATTCGTTAGGAATCTCCTTCATCACCCGACAGTCCCCAAACACGACGCGGTGGACCGTGCCCATTCGATCAGCTCAGCGTCAGCCGGAGTCCAGTTTGAGCTTAAAGCTTCACGGACTGCGCATTGCTTTCGACTGAGTCGAGACCCCGTCTAGCGTTGTTTTAGGTTGGACACTCATGTATCTTTCAATTGGCGACGAACGCATCTGATGAAGCGGAGGCCAGTTGCCAGAAACACAGAGCAGGACTCGGCTTTCCGGAGATATTTGCTGTCTCATCGACGTGTATGAACATAGGAAAGCGTTTTCTACGAGGTGTAATTGTCTGAACGCAAGAGACCGGTTGTGGCTTCTTTTTCCGATAACCTTTACACAAGAGAGAGGCTCATTCAATCACGTTCAACACCATTCAAGTAATCATCACTCACGACGATATCGTTTGTGTAAACGAGAGAATCGCCAACATCCTTCGAGTGAGAGTGTCGGAGGGAAGAAAATGCTATGCGTTTTGGGTGTGATCCTTCTATTCTTATCTTTGTCTCTTGCTACTCTCGATGTCAACTCTACCTCTAGGAAGCCAATTACAAAAGCAGGCGGTCAGGCTTCTGTCACTGGAGGTCCTTCTTTCAGCTATGCATCGCAGTGGGGCTCGTATGGCGGACCCATAATGCCCAATGGCGTTGCAGTGGACTTCTCAGGAAACGTGTACATCGCCGATGCGAAGAGCTACGTGATTGTCAAGCTGTCAAGCAGTGGATCATTCGTCACCTCGTGGGGATCCTACGGTACCGGCCCTGGACAATTCAGCAACCCTGAAGGCGTGGCTTTAGACGGTTCGGGAAATGTGTACGTCTCGGATTCCGTCAACAACAATATTCAGAAGTTCACGAACGCTGGGAGTTTCATTGCCTCGTGGAACACTTGGAACAAGACAAGCATCCTCAAGCATCCCTTCGGGCTCGCCGTCAACGCTACAGGTTTCCTATACGCGGTCGATCAAGGAGACCAGCGCGTCCAAATTTATAGAAACAATGGAACCTACGTGGCATCATTTGGCGGTCTAGGATCGAACCTAGCTGGCAAGTTTCAGAGCCCCTTCGGTGTGGCCGTGGGGCCAACGTTCGTGTATGTGAGTGACAGCTCATTTCAGTCAGGTAATATTACGGAACTCACTAGGTCAGGCGGTTTTGTCTGCACATGGGGAGGAAGTTCCCTATTTCAACCAGCAATGGTGGCCACAGACAATGCCTCCAACGTATACGTGACTGACAATTTCGGGAATGACGTTGTGAAGTTTAGCGCGTGTAATAACAAGGCCCAGTGGATTTCGGGGTCCACAGGCGCTTCGACAGGACAGTTTGATGGTCCCGTCGGGGTTGCGGTCGACGGTCAGATGAACGTGTACGTCGGAGACTCGAACAACTTCAGGATTCAGAGGCTGTCCGCCAGTTCAGGAAGCTATCTTTCGAGTATGCTATATCCAAGGCCCAGTATGTTTGCCAGTCCCTATGACGCGGCAGTCGATGGTTCAGGGCACATCTACGTCGTGGATGAAGGAAACAATAGAGTTCAGATGTTCTCTCTGACTGGAACATATCTCATGGCTTGGGGAACGACTGGGTCGGGAAACGGCCAGCTTGACGGTCCAACTGGAATCGCAGTCGACCATAACGGGAATATTTATGTTGCTGACTTTTCCAATAATCGAGTCGAAAAGTTCCTTTCAAACGGAACCTTCATCAAAGCTTGGGGAACATTCGGAACAGGAAACGGGCAATTCTACGGTCCGTTCGGCATCGCGATCGATAGTTCAAACAATGTTTACGTCACAGATTACTCAAACAACAGGGTTCAAAAATTCGACAGCTCAGGAAATTCCATCATACAGTGGGGGTCCTCCGGGGCCGCCAATGGACAGTTCAGCGGCCCGACGGGGGTCGCCGTGGATGGCCTAAACAATGTATATGTGGTGGACTCGTCCAACAATCGTATTGAGAAGTTCACGAGTTCCGGCGGATTTCTGACAGCTTGGGGAAGCTCAGGTTCGGGAAATGGCCAATTCAGTATACCCGGCCATCTGTCTCCGGATTCGACTGGAGACGTCTACGTCTCAGATACGTACAATGACCGGGTCCAAGAGTTCACCAGCAGTGGCACGTTTCTCACGTCTTTCGGAACCGTTGGCTCAGGAAATGGCCAGTTCGTGGATCCCGAGGGCCTGACTATTGACGCTTCAGGCAGCGTGTACGTGATAGATACTGGAAATTCTTCGGGAATCAGCAACAATCGCGTTGAAGTCTTCACGTCCACCGCCCCCTCCTCGCAGGGCTCCATGGGAGGCGGGCGGCCTCCGTTGCACATGTAAAAACAGGCGATTCGCAGTTAACATGCTGAGTCGCCAGCCCGGAGCGGAATACTCCGATCAGGAAAACGCGTCGGCTCGACCGTAGCGCGGAAAGGCTGACAATATCAAATCGCATTTTTGTTCTCAACCCATTTGAGGAGTGCTAACAGAGCGAAGCGTGATGGAGCTTTGTTTTCCTTGATGTAACGAGAAAAGAAAGGGGATGGGGAGGGTTGTCCTCCCGTGTATCGGTTCTTGTCTACGCAGATGCTAGGTCGACGATCAGCTGGTCCACTATGGGAGTGCCGATGCCTGAGGCTAGGTCGTAGCCTGTGGTTGCTGAGTATCCGACGGTCGAGCCGGTGAGTGTGTCGTTGCCGAAAGTTATGTCGTGGAAGTCTGTCGCGTAGCGGGCGCTGTGGTAGATGCTGTAGAGCGTTGGGTTTAGGTTGCCGCCTATTGGACCTTTACCTAGGTTGGCACGGGCCTGGTTGGCGAGGGCAACGATGCCTGCCCATTGTGGAGAACCAGCGCTGGTACCTCCAACTATGAACCGTCCTGGGAACCCTCCTGTTATGGCGCTGTTGACTACCAAGACTCCGCCGTCAACGGCTGCGTTGTAGTCGACATCGGGGCCTCTAGCTGTTAGACCTAGTCCCGCTTGGTATGATGGCACACCAAAGAGGAGACTCGGTGCGCCGCCCGTCGCAGCGCCGAACGAAGGCTCATTCCAGACTTGTTCACCGCCGTAGCCATCAGCGACGCAGTTGGGTGGCGATCCATAACGAGAGCCAATCACACAGGGGCCGTGATAAGCGCTGAGTCCTGAAGTGCATGAGAACGGCGTGGAAGTCGGACACGGTTCAAGTGTTCCGGTTGCGTTGTAGGGCAGTCCCATACTTCCAGTTACACCAGTATTGTATGGGCTGGATTCTGGGAAGTTTGCCTGGGCTGTGCCGGTACCGAAGTCTGCGCCAGTGTCTCCCGCTGAAGCAAGGAACGTGTCGCCGACAGCTACTCCGTTCGCATAGTTAGTCTGTGCCTGGCTTACCTGGCCGTTGTTCCCGATTAGGAAGACTTCCGGAATGCCGAAGCTCTGGGAGAAGACAGCTCCCGGAAACGCGGCGATAGCCGAAGCCTCGGCAGAATTGATAGCATTGCCAGAGGACGTCGAGGCCACGTCAAGGACGATGTTTGCCCCAGGAGCCATAGCGTGGGAGTATTCCACATCAAGGGTTGTCTCGACCGACCAGCCTATCTGGTCATGGATGTCATGTTGCGAGTTGAAGGTCACTGTTGGACATGTAGATGTGTCGAAGGGGGTCGGAGAATTGCCGCAGAATATCGTAAATGACGCTGGGGCGGGGATTCCGAAGACCGTGTCAAACGTTGCAAGGTCGCTGGCGATGCCGGGGCTTCCGAAAGCGTCGACTATGACGATCGTCTGTCCTGTTCCGTCAAGGGTAGCGGTGGACGGGTACTCGTATGCTTTCTTGACAAACGCCGGTGAGTAGCAGACGATGTTACCAAGGGAGGCACTTGTGCATAAGGGAAGGCCTTGTGGCATAGTCGTCAAAGGTCCGAGTTGAACGAATTGAATGCTTGGTGAATAGTCGAAATTGAAGATGCTTGATACAGGGCCAATGCCCATGGGAGTAATCATTAGGGCAGCAATTGCTAGGATTGATATTGCTAGTATTTTCTTCATGCTCAGGGCTTAAACTCCACTATCAATATAAGTTCTTGGCTTCTCGAAGATAGACACGGATACCTGTGAGCTGAAATCCCTAGCCCCAGCTATTATTCCCGAATTCTGAAGCAACTCTAGTTGTTCTGCCCAAAACCGGACGAGGATGATCTCATCATGAAAGCAGAAAGACTCTTCCGGCCGTTTCGGAATCTTTTCTAGGGGCGAAGTCCTTGGACAAAGATGTTCTACTGTTCTCGGTTTGTAATCGGAATCGGGTCTTGTATGAGGTGATACGTGAACAGTGTTTAGCTTATCGCTGAGCAGGATTGTGAATTGGGAGGAATCTCGAGGATGACCGCTTCTTGATCGACAAATACTACGTCACTAGATATCGACATTGATTGTCCATTGACGAGGATGCAAGCCGTTTCGCCTGGCTGTACGGGGTTGCCGACTATTTGACTGTAGTCCAATGATTTTCCCCAGACTGCGAGAAACTCGTACAGTGTGAAATTGCGAGGAGTATTGGATTCTATATGAATGGTGCCCGAGCTGTCCCTTGTGAGAAGAGGTGATGCTCCATTTACGCCGTACCGGTCGAGGGAGTGGTCCCTCCATAGGTCATGGTCGATTCCTATGTTGGCTGGGAGGGTTTCCGATGCGCCGCGTATCAGTATTGAGAGCGTTGGATGGATGTGCATTCGAATCATGTTCACATTTACAACATATGCTGCCGCAACGGAAACAAGTATGACACATATGGCAATGAGAGAGTAGAACAGGATTCTTCTCGGCCTGCGAATTCTCGCATTCCTCGTCGATTCGGTTTCAGGTCTTCCATGGAGAAGAGCTGGGGCGCGCTTCGGGTGGACCTTTCGGTAGTGACGTATGAGATTTTTCCTTCTAACGGGTTCTCCGCAGACGGGACAGATGTCAACTTCTGACAAATACTAGTCCTCTGATCGGGAGTGAGTGGACGAGAGGCCGGGTTTGGAATGCCCGATTATATGCATTTTTTTGGGGTCCACTATCTCGTCCTACCTATCCCAGGCGATGTAGGGATGGATGAGACTGCATCGACTCCATCCCCCATACGATTCTAGAATGTCTGGGTAAATCCGATGGTATCGGGGTGTTGCTCTTGCTGTCTGAGCCTTGACGTTACCACAAGGGTTAAAACCGCTACTTCGATAGGCGGTTCCGAAAATATCCATGAAGACACAGATTATTTTTTCTGTCATTCTCGTCTCAGTGCTTTCTCTTGCCCCAATCTTCACAGGAGCCATTTACACAGGCTCGGATGCAACTCCAGCCCCCGATGGTGTTCTCGCGGACAATGCGATAATAGTACTCAGAGACCAACCCTTGGCCAGCTATGATGGCCACGTTCAAGGCTACGCTAGGACGATGCCGATGCCTGGCCACAAGCTCGATCTCGGCTCAGCCGCCTCCCAGTCCTACTCTTCTTACTTGGCTAATGGTCGAGGACTCGCAAAGGGCTGGCTCAAGAACAACGCTCCTGAGGTCCAGGTCATCGATGAGTACTCGGTCATCCTTGACGCTATCGCAGTACAGCTCAATGGTCATGACATGAATCACCTGCTCAACGCTCCCGGAGCCAACTTTGTGGTCCCAGACTACCTCTTCCACTTGGAGATGAACAGGTCCCCCACGCTTATCGGGGCGCCTGTCCTCTGGAACGCTGTCGGCGGCCAAAGCAATGCTGGGGCCGGAGTCAAGATAGGGATTATTGACACCGGAATCGACCAGACCCACCCATTCCTAACGGACAATTCGCTACCAGCCCTCGCAGGATTTCCAAAATGTGACGCTATCGATTCCGCTGTAGGCATTGTCGACACTCAATGCAATTTTGTCAGCAACAAGGTCATAGTTGCAAAGGTCTTCGAGACCCGAACCAACTTCGACGGCCACGCAGCCCAAGAACATGGCACACACGTATCGGGAATAGCAGCGGGAGTCGCTAACACATGCGCTCCGTTTGTACCTGCTTGCAATCTGAGCGGTATCGCACCCAAGGCTTATCTTGGCAACTACAATGTGTTCCCAGGCAATGTTATCAGTGCTTCCAGTCATGACATTGCAAAGGCAGTCGAAGCCGCAGTCTCTGACGGAATGGATGTGCTCAATCTAAGCCTTGGTGGAACAGCGAAACCTAGCGACGTATTGGTCAACGCGGTGAACTCTGCAGTCGATGCAGGAGTCGTCGTCGCCATCGCTGCAGGCAACGCTGGTCCGGGAGCCGGAACAGTCGAGTCGCCTGGATTAGCTGACAAGGTCATTACCGTAGGTGCCTCTACCAATCCACACTTCATCGGCATCCCCGTCACAGTAACCAGTATCGGCACATTTGGAGCTGCAATAGGCCAATTCGCAAACTTTGTTCCAGCTGTAACAACGACTTACGTGAAGACCAGCCCCACCAACGGATGCACCGCGATAAGCGGAAATCTCACTGGTGAGATTGCCCTCATCGCTAGAGGGACTTGCAGCTTTAGTACCAAGATACGAAACGCGCAGAGCGCTGGAGCAATGGGCGTAATCGTCTATAACAGCCAACAGGGCGATCCGATTGCAATGGCTCAGGATGGGACTCCGAATCAGCCCACCATTCCAGCAGTCATGGTCTCGCGGCCGAACGGGTTAGCTATGGCCGCTATCGCTCCGTCTTCGGTAACCGTTGACGGAACTACTCCACAAGAATTCTTCACTGACGGTCCTAGCGCAGACATTCTTGCATCGTTCTCCTCGATTGGGCCACCTCTTCTGCAAGGACCAGGCGTAGGTGCTGGACAGCCGCAAGACAAGATCAAGCCAGATGTCGTTGCTCCCGGTGTTAACGTCTACTCTTCAATTCCAAGCTTCGGCTGTGCGAGTCCACCTTGCTTTGCATTCTTCCAGGGAACTAGCATGGCTACGCCCCACGTTGCAGGTTCAGCCGCCTTGCTAGTACAGCTACATCCAGACTGGTCTCCAGAACAGATCAAGTCAGCTCTCGTCAACACTGCCCATCGACCCGTGAAAAGTTTCAGTAGCGGTGCTTCACTCAACAACCCAATGGTCAGAGGCGGCGGCAGAATCGATCTAGCAGCTGCCTCACAAGTCACAGCCACACTCGAGGCTAGTCCCTCCACTGTAGGTACTGGCGATGGTCAAGCTAGCTTCAGCTTCGGCGAGCTACCTTCGTCAGGGATTACTCGAAGCTTCGACATAACGGTCACATCCGTCTCAACGTCTACAGTGACGTATTCCATCTCGGTGCTAGCCGCATCCTCTGGTCCAACCATCAATCCATCAGTCACATCTCTAACTGTTGTTGCGGGTGGGACCGGAACGGTCACAGTCTCCCTTACGCTTTCAGCGAGCTTGGCCAACGGCGACTACTTCGGAGACATACAGCTGACAGGCGGAACGGTCCCGTTGAGCGTTCCTTACTGGATTAGGGCTGACCCGCCAGGTTCGCCCGCACACCATGGCATGATCCCCGCTTAGGTCTCACCATTCTCTTCCCGCTTTTTCTTTTTCATTCTCCCAGTCCACTCTCAGTTTCTTGGAGCGTGCTGGATAGTTGGTTGTCGAAATTTGTGTCTCGAACGATGAAGACCCATGATAATTCAAGTTCATATCGGGCAGTCAGCATCATCGAGTCAGTGATGTGAATGGCTGAGATACATACGCTGGTAGTGGGCCAGTTACAGACTAACTGCTACCTAATCACGTCGAGAAGCGAAGCTATCATTGTCGACCCAGGCGACGAGCCGGAGAGAATCCTGAAGTTCATCAAAGATATCCACACCCTACCGACCCGCATTGTTGCGACCCATACCCACTTTGATCATGTGCTCGGTGTTGACGGAGTCCGGAAGTCGACCAAGGTTCCATTCCTGATCCATTCAGATGATCTGCCAATGTTGCAGTCGATGCAGTCGCGTGTGCGCCAGTTTATGGGATTCGAGGTTCCGCCGCCACCTAAGGTTGATGGTTACGTGAAAGACGATGATCTTCTAAGAGTGGGGGACGAGACGATTCGCGTTATCCACACTCCCGGCCATTCGCCGGGCAGTATTAGCCTGTTGGGCGACAGATTCGTCTTGACAGGTGATGCCCTCTTCAACCAGTCTATCGGTCGGACTGATCTTCCGGGAGGAGACCTCGAGACCCTCATACGATCCATCAGAAATCGGCTCTTCAAGCTGGACGACGACACAACCGTCTATCCGGGCCACGGGCGCGAGACTACGATTGGTGACGAGAAGCTTGCAAATCCATTCGTAGGAAAGGCCGCGAGGTTGCAGGTAGGGTAATCATCATAGCGGTCCCTACGGTACCTCTCGGCACCGAAACACCCTTGTCCAGCCTAGGCTCAATTATCAAGGACTCCTTGAGCAAAGCCAGCTCGCACACCAGAGAGGTCTATGGAAAGAATCCCCTGACGGCCAGCGAGCTGATCGAGATGGCCAATAGCAGAGTTCTGACTCTTGCAGCCACGGTAAGGCCGGACGGCCGACCCCACCTATCACCCTCAGACTTCGTGACTGTCGAAGGAATCTTCTATCTTGGCGTGGACGAGGCGACCGCTCGTTATCGGAACTTGAAACAGAATCGTGCTGCAACCGTGATGCTGGTCGACGGCTCGAAGCGCCAGGCAATACTGGAAGGAAACGCCAAGTTTCTCGACCTGAAGAGCGGAACCGCAAAACGGGTCCTGGAGGCTCAGAAGAAAAAGTACGGCTGGGTCACAGATGCACTAGCAGAGTTCCAAATAGTCAAAGCGTTCACGTGGAAGGCAAAATAGCCCCCAGGGCGAAATATTCCACGAGAACAATAAATCGTTCAGAATCAGCCCTGTTCACTGATCTGGGAGGGTGTTCCATAACTTCCCGAGTTTACGCCGGGATGATGCCGTCATTACGCTAATTGAAAATTGTGGATGCGGCTGTTCTGCGCGAAAAATCGAAGATTTCGCTTGAAAACGTTTCAGACAGCGAGCAGCCTCCTTCTAGAATTTAGAAAATAAAAAATTCCCGCGACACAAAAACAGCCCTTTTTCATAACTCTCTGGGATTTGTTATCTTTTCTTTTCTACTAACTATTTCTCGACCCCCCCGGGGGTACGTCTAAACAAAAAAAGTCCTTCACACTTTATCGAATCCTGCCCCATAACCCGGTAAGAAGGAGCCCAGATCCCAGATCCACAATGCCAGGCCACAACAATCCTATACCTTGAGGCGTTCAAATACCAGCGCGTCCATTATGATCTTATGGTCATGAACAAGACGGATGAGGAGTGGAAGAAGCAGCTGGACCCTCAACAGTACCGAGTATTGAGGAAGAAGGCGACCGAACCAGCCTTCACAGGAAAGTATCTTCACAACAAGGACAAGGGAGTATACGTCTGCGCCGCTTGCGGATCCGAACTCTTCTCATCGGACACAAAGTACGATTCAGGCTCCGGCTGGCCCAGCTTCTGGACAGCGTTGGCCAAGGACAATATCGTAGAGGTTCCGGACAGGACACTCGGAATGGAACGGGTTGAGATTCTATGCAAGAACTGCGGCAGCCATCTAGGTCATGTCTTTGACGATGGGCCCCAGCCGACGGGAATGCGCTACTGCGTAAACTCGCTATCTCTAGACTTCAAGAAGAAAGACACGAAGTAACCTGGCAATCGTAGCTCCGCTTCCTTCTGCGTAATCGTGTGGCCGCTCGGCTCGATCCATGAATTGGTCTATTGTCCGCTCGTCGACTCAGACTCGCCCGAATGCTCAGAGTGACTATACTCGAAGCCAATGTCCGACACGCCTGAAGCGCTCTCAGTGGACGCGCTGAATAGAGAACTGTCTGATGGCAGCTGCCAAGATGGTAGCGTTGGTTCTGGAGTAGGCTGAGGCTTCGTCTCGCTCTGAGCGGTTAGAACGGTTGCAGACTTGGTCTTTCTTCCCATCTTCACATATAGGACAATGATCTTGTATGACTCGCTGCACGTCTTGCACCGGCCAACCTGGACTGTACGTTTCAGTTTCATCGTGTGATTCTTGCAGACTGGACAGTCAACGAACCGGCTTCTGGAAATAGACTCGTCTTGTTTGATAGTCTTCATCTATCCTACGCGTGCCCACTATTCTCAATGAACATAGTCGTTCTGTAACCGTTCTTCCGACAACCTCGACCTAGAAGAGCTACGCTGACTCCCATCATTCAGAAACTCTGTTTGGAAAAAGTCCCTTCGAGCCGACCTGGCGTATAGCCAGGGAAAACAACGGCATGCTTCTCATCGTGTGGGGCCAAGTCGCCGAGAGACATGATTCTCGTTACGATTTTTCCGCCAGTTGGGTTTTGACACCCTTAATAGGCAGTCAGGGCAGAACCCATTTTCAGCGATAGAAAGGGTCGAAAGTTTGAGTTCGACAGCGAATCCATATTTTGACCGTGCAAAATCCCAGACCAGCCTACAGGAAAAGATCGAACTGGCCATCCCGGGATTTCACGGATACAAGGAGAAGGAGCTGAGACGAGAATCCGACAAGCTCATCAGAAACCAGATCTACCAGAAACTCTCAGACGCCGAATCCCAGGCCAAAGACACCTACCGCTCCCTAGTCAATCAAGGAGCAAACGACTCCTGGGACGACACCGACCACTTGCTCGCCCGACTCGACAGAGTAATGGAACGGATCAACCACTCAGAATACGGCTACGCCGGCTTCTTCGACGTAACCAAAGTCAAGGAACCCGACCTGGACCGGATGATGAACTACGACATGCAACTCATTCAAATGGCTGACAACGTCACCACTGCCATTCAAGCGATCAAAGACTCAGTGGACAACAACAGGCTACCGGATGCCAAAGGCAAGGTCGGCGACGCGATGAAGGCTGTTGACGCCTTGGAAAATGCGTATAACGGGCGGAAGCAGATAATTGTAGGAGTTCAGTAAGAGATGCCGCAAGTAATAGAATGGACTAACGCCGGACCCGACGATGTCGTCTGGCGATACCCGGTTGAGCAGATAATAACCGGCGCCCAACTCGTGGTCCACGAGTACGAGGCTGCAGTCTTCCTCCGTGACGGAAAAGCCTATGATGTCTTTCCACCCGGACGGCACACCCTCACAACCCTCAATCTCCCGCTCATCTCCAAAGCCTATGGCATATTCTTCGGGGGAAAAAACCCGTTCACAGCCATCGTCATCTACGTCTCGACCAAACAGTTCGCAGGAAAATGGGGCGCAAAGGCCCAGACCACCGAGCTCGCACCCTTGATGGTCCATGGAACAGCATGGTTCCGAATCAAGGATCCAAACCTCTTCGTAAACGAGGTCGTGGGAGGGCAGGGCGCTTACAATACCGGACAGGTTGACGATTTCATCAGAGGCTTCATCAACGAGCGCGTCATCGACGTAATCTCGAAATACGATCTCGCCACCGCATTCACACAATTAGACAAGGCCTCGACCGATGTCAAGGTCAACATCAACGACGCACTCAGCCGGCTTGGAACAGACCTTGTCGACTTCAAATTCGAAGGCATCGACACGTCCGACCAGTTCCGAGACCGCCTCTTCTGGATCAAACAACGAGCAGCAACCTCAGACGTGCTACGCATGGAGACAGCTAAGGACATCGGCGCGAGCCTGGGCGCCTCACAAGGGGGAGGCGCAGGCCTAGGGGCTGGAATGGTCCTCATTCCACAGGTAATGGGTGCGCAGATGCAACAGCCCATGATGCAACCACAAGCGCAGGTCGCTTTCGTCGCCTGTCCAAAATGCGGAAACCAGGTTCAACAAGGCGCAAGATTCTGCCCCAACTGCGGCAACACAATGACACCGCCCCAAGCAGCAACCTCCCCATGCCCCAACTGCGGCAAACCTGTTACAGTAGGAGCTAAGTTCTGTCCCGAGTGTGGACAGAAAATATGATCAACAAGCTCGACGGCGCCTTCGTAGTGCCCGGCGAGAGGCTGGGCGTTGTAGAAGAATTCGACCCGGGACGGGGAACGGTAGAGTTAGGCGGCATAGTCTACTCCTCACAAACAGGCGTAGCATCCATAGACCCCAAAAGACACATTGTCAGCGTAAAAACTACGACGGGTCCCGTAGTCGTCCCGGAGGAAGGCTCCACAATCATAGGAATAGTCGAGAAGGTCCAAGAGAAGATGGCGATAGTCCAACTGGTCGTCGTCGACGGGAGGAAGATGGAACTCCCCTTCACTGGTATGCTCCACGTCTCCAACTCCAGCCCACGCTTCGAAAGGTCAATGTTTGATGTCACCAAACCCAACGACGTCATCAAGGCGAAGGTCATAGACACGAGCCAGCGCATTCCGAAGCTGACCACAGTCGGACGAGATCTAGGGGTCATCAAAGGATACTGTTCGAAGTGCGGAAACGAACTTGTCCTCTCAGGCCACATACTGCGATGTAGTGTCTGCAGAAACGTTGAAAGACGGCGTCTGGCGGAGGATTTCCCTTCAGAAGCGAGTGCTATCAGTTGAAAATCAACGTTCTGAAGAGAACAAAGGGCCTGTTGAAGATAGAGGTCGAAGGAGAGGGCCATACCTTTGGAAATCTTATGCAGGAGACCCTGCTCGAAGATAAGACCGTGGACTGGGCAGGCTACGACCAGCCCCATCCACTATTCAGACAATCAATTATCACAGTAAGAGTCAAAGGCGAGGCCCAGCCCGAGAAGGCTCTAGAACGGGCTTCAAAGAAGATTCGAGCTGACACGGAAGAATTCGTCGAAAAGTTCAGCTCGGCAATCAAGAACGAGAACTAGAAGGAACAGGCCCAACTGCCCACAGGGCTCCTCTTCGACTTCGACGGCACACTATACGGCGACTGGAGGCTCTGGATAGCGATCATAGAAGAAACACTCTCCGACTACCAGATCACAATCACCTCGCATGATGCCCTAGAAATGGCTCGCAGAATGATCGAGAACGGAGAGAATCCGAACACCACCATAAGAATCAGCAGCATCGCAGCAGCGCTAGCGAGAGATAGAGGAGTCAACCTCCCAGAGGAGGAGGTTAGAACAAAGTTCTTCGAAAGACTGGATGCTCACATGGACCAGACAGGACCTGACGAAAAAACAGTCAAATTGTTGAGAGAGTTCACACGCCACGGACTCCGAATGGGAATAGTCACTTTTGTGAGGAAACCGCGAATTCAACGACGGCTCGACGTCTGGAAGCTGAAGGATTATTTCCCATCCGTGATAACACCCGACGACTTAACCGAAGTCAAACCATCACCCCGGCCATTCCTCAAGGCAATGGAGGAGCTGCACGTTCAACCCGAAGAATGCTTCGTCGTAGGAGACGAGCCAGTTGACATGATAGGTGGAAAAAAGGCTGGAGCAAAGACAATAGGCCTCCCCCAGGGATTCTTCACAGGACAGGAACTGGAAAAAGCAGGAGCTGATCGAATACTAGACTCAATAGAGCTACTGCCAATCATGGTCTACAAATAGCCAGTCTCTTCGCGCCGTAATGGCAAGGAATATGCTGATGATCGGTCCGGGAAGAGAAGAGAATCTCACAAGAATTTTGACGAGCAAAGGCCTTGCTCAATTCGGCGACGCTCTATTGAACTTCGCATATTCTCTTGCTCTAACAGAAAAGATTGGCAGACCAAGAGGGACGAGAGTTCCAGACAAAGTGCTTGCAGAAGCCGCAGTGAAAGCTGGGCTGAGAAAGCATCTAC
>WNGL01001785.1_pt1 | contig 26285 bp, 28 predicted proteins | sample 5400591 | NCBI WGS metagenome assembly WNGL01 (sample SAMN13153377, study PRJNA577476) | soil metagenome | isolation source: 80 cm soil or saprolite under Garry oak tree replicate 1 | place: USA:California | collected 2016-06-15 | reverse complement strand
ATTTGTTTTCACGACCGACTACAGCCCGGGCGACTTCGCCACGCTGCTTCAATCCGGCGGCATCCAGCTGCTCGACTTGCAGACGCTCACCGCGTTGCGCAACGACGAATCGGTTATCCGCTGGGGACTGAGCCGCATGGCGCGTTATCAAAAATTAAGCGACGAGTTGATCGTGCCGAATCTCGACCAGGACATTTCCTTCTTTTACGATCCGGCCACCAAGAAATTGCGAAAACGGTTCGAGATGTATCCCGAAGCTCTACAAGCAACTGTCAAATTCGCTAACGACCTCGAACGAACCCACACGGAGCTGCTCAAGCGAATCCAATCCGAACGGCAACGAAATCGTTAACATGAAGCCAACACTCCGAATCTTCGCACTTCTCTTGTCTATCTTGGACGCGAGTTTCGCATCGGCCACCGATTATCCGGCGCCGACGGAAGGCGATTACACCATTCGCGATTTCAAATTCGCTTCAGGCGAAATATTGCCGGAGTTGCGTCTTCATTATCGAACGCTGGGAAAACCAGAGAAAGACGCGCAGGGCAAAACGACAAATGCCGTACTGATCATGCACGGTACCACCGGCAGCGGCGCACAATTTGTCCCGCGACCGGAATTTGCGGATGAGCTTTTCGGGAAGGACCAGCCGCTCGATGCGACGAAGTTTTTCATCATTCTGCCGGACGCAATCGGGCACGGTAAATCGAGCAAGCCAAGCGACGGCATGCACGCGAAATTCCCGCGCTACGGATACATCGACATGGTGGAAGCGCAGTATCGCCTGGTGACCGATGGACTGGGCGTGAACCACGCGCGGCTTGTGATGGGGACTTCGATGGGAGGCATGCACACCTGGTTATGGGGCGAGTTGCATCCCGATTTCATGGATGCGCTCATGCCACTGGCGAGTTTGCCAACGCAAATTTCCGGACGCAACCGGGCCTGGCGTCGCATCATAATCGACGCGATCCGCAACGATCCTGACTGGCACAGTGGCGATTACGAGAAGCAGCCACCGAGCCTGCGCACCGCCGCGGAGATGCTGTGGTTCATGAGCAGCAATCCGGTTCTGCGACAAAAAGAAGCGCCGACACTGGCGAAAACGGACGAGGTTCTTGACAAGTTTATCGATGGAATCGTGAAAGCCGATGACGCAAATGATGTGCTCTATGCGCTCGAAGCTTCACGCGATTACGATCCCGGCCCAAACCTGGAAAAAATCCGTGCGCCGCTTCTCGCCATCAATTCCGCCGACGACCTGATCAATCCACCGGAGCTTGGAATTCTCGAGCGCGAAATCAAGCGCGTGCCGAGCGGCCGCGCGATCGTGATACCATTGAGCGACCAAACGCGCGGCCACGGCAGCCACACGATGGCGGCGTTGTGGAAAGATCAGCTACTGCGCATGCTTAAGGAAACGGAAAGATAATCGGTCGGCTCAATCTCCGTAGTAGTACGCTCCGCCATAATAACTGTAATACGGATAGTACGGATAATAATCCGGCCCGTAATAAGTGTTGTAGCGGGACTCCGGTGTGTAAGAAGTCTCAGCGTAATACCCTTCAGCGCATCCACCGAGTGAAAGGGCAAAGACGCCCGCGCCTAGCAGCGAGAGCGTGGCTGCGGCCACATCGTGACGTGTATTCGTAATTGCTCTCACCAAAAGCTCCCTTCATTCATTTAATGCAATTTCTCAAAGAAACAAAGCCAAAACAAAAATTGCCCGCCTCAACGTCGAAGTGGAGAGATTTCAGCCGATTGCGAATCCCCGCCCCTGGAGCGGCTTGAGCGCATCGGTGTGCAGTTGTGTGCACCAATGCGCCCAATCAAGGGCGCGTCGCAAACTAATACCCGTAGCTGCTGTAATAACGCGGGCCGTAACTGTCGGAGTAACGGACGCCCGAGCGCACGATCGTGCGGCTATAGGTCGGACCGTAATAGTCGTAGTCGGGCGTGTAATACGAGGTCGGGTAATAATAACCGCTATCATACGCGGTTACATATGGACCCTCCGCACATCCGCCCAGAAAAGTTGCGACGACGCCTGCGCAGAGCAGCGAGAGCAAAAGCCTTCGTTTGCGGGGCCTTGCTTCACAGTTTGTTATTGTTTTCATCAGATGATTCCCTTTCCTTGAATTCTGAATTCCCCTTTTTCTTTCGAGACCGACGCTTCGCTTCGGCTGAGAGCGAGTTGCGGAGAATACGGACCATACTGATCAGTCCGTTCCCGCTTTCACAACTACCCCAGTCGGAACATCACGTTGCCCCGATGCGACCTGTTCGTATAACAAGTCTCATTATAGGAATCGTGCCGTGTCCCTCATTCGGTCGTGAGTCGCGCAGTGGGCATGGGTTTCCCAGCTTGTGGGACTGGCAAGCATCTGTTGCTTGTCGGCGTACATCGCACAGGCGCATTGCCTGTCGGGCCACACAGCCCGGATGGCTCTGCCCCCAGCCGCGCAGCCAAAAGAGAGTCGCGCCCAAACGCTTCTGAACCCACGAACCTTGTTCGAGCGAGGGCGCCAAGCAATGCATGCGAGGCCGCATACGTTCCCCGGAATGACGTGAAACGCGCGATCCTCGAAACTTCAAGCGCAAATTAAGATCGACAATGCACGATCGCGTTCTTTGAATCGAGGCAATGAGTCGCGCATTTTTTTGTCTTCTCGGTTTTTTCACGTTGAAAGTCTCATCTTTAATCTTTGCCCAAGGACAACCCGTGGCGCAGTCGACGGAATTCGATGTTTTGATTAAAAACGGGACCATTTACGATGGCACCGGCGCCGAACCGAAACACGCTGATGTTGCGATTCGTGGCGACCGAATTGCAGGTGTCGGCGATTTTAAAACGGCGAAAGCGAAGACAATGATCGACGCAAACGGACTCGCCGTCGCGCCGGGGTTCATCAACATGCTCTCATGGTCAGTCGCGTCATTGATTCAGGATGGGCGCTCGCAGAGCGAAATCCGGCAGGGCGTTACGACCGAGATCATGGGCGAAGGCGAGTCGATGGGTCCGGTGAACGATCGCGTGCGCGAGCACATGCTGCGCCAGCAAGGAGACATCAAATACGAGATCAAATGGAACACGCTCGCGGAGTATCTGCGTTATCTCGAAAGCCGCGGGGTTTCCTGCAACGTCGCCTCATTCATCGGCGCAACCACGATCCGTGAGAACGTGGTCGGCTTCGAAGATAAAGCGCCGACGCCGGAACAACTCGAGCAAATGCGCCAGCTCGTGCGCAAAGAAATGGAAGCGGGCGCGCTGGGGATTGGCTCTTCTCTGATTTATCCGCCGGCCTTTTACGCGAAGACTGAGGAATTAATCCAGCTCTGCAAAGTCGCGGCGAAATACCAGCGCAAATACATCTCGCACATGCGCAGCGAGGGAAACCGACTCCTCGAAGCGCTGGATGAATTGATCCGGATCAGCCGGGAAGCAGGTATTCCCGCAGAGGTTTATCACATCAAAGCCGCCGGCAAACAAAACTGGGGCAAGCTCGACAATCTGCTTTCGCGAATTGAAGCCGCGCAAAAAGAAGGACTGAAGATCACGGCGAACATGTACACGTACACAGCGGCCGGCACGGGTCTGGACGCTTGTCTGCCGCCGTGGACCGAAGACGGCGGCTATCCCGCGTTGTTCAAGCGGCTGCGCGATCCCGCCACGCGCGAAAAAATTGCCGCAGAAGTGGGCAAAGACAGTGATGAGTGGGAAAATCTTTATGTTGGCGCAGGTTCGCCCGACAGAATTTTGCTTGTCGGATTCAAATCCGAAAAACTAAAACCGCTCACGGGAAAATCGCTCGCCGAGATAGCGAAGATGCGCGGGAAGGATCCGATCACGACGATTATGGATTTAATCTTGGAGGATCAATCGCGCATCGAAAGTATTTATTTTCTGATGTCGGAAGAGAACGTGAAGAAAGAACTGGCGAAGCCATGGATTTCGTTCGGTTCGGATGAAGCGTCGCAAGCGCCACAGGGCGTCTTCCTGAAATCGAACCCGCATCCACGCGCCTACGGAAATTTCGCGCGCGTCCTCGGCAAATATGTGCGGGATGAGAAAGTGATCCCAATGGCTGAAGCGGTGCGACGGCTAAGCGGGTTGCCAGCCACTAATCTTGGTCTCGATCATCGCGGTTTTATAAAAGAGGGAATGTTCGCGGATGTGGTCGTATTCGATCCTGCGACGATCTCCGATCTCGCGACATTCGAAAAACCGCATCAATATGCCGTTGGCGTGAAACAGGTTCTCGTTAACGGCGTGCAAGTCATCAAGGATGGCGAGCACACGGGTGCCAAGCCTGGTCGCGCGTTGTGGGGTCCGGGGAAAGTGCGATAGGATCGACGCGTCGGTTGAAAATGGAGCGCGCGGGGTGGAGGTTTACTTGCGATGGATCCAAACCGCAGCATTAAACTGCGCTGGCTGCACGGCACGCTCTATGATGTGACATCTGAGCTGGCGCGTTTGCAGTTTTCGCGGATCGGCGCGCACACATGGCAACCGGCTATCAACGCCTATCGCTGCGACAAATGCATTCGTGTCTGTGTCGATCTTGCCGGAGTTGAACGTTCACGCATCGATCTCACGATCGAGCCAGAACGTCTTATTCTTCGAGGGGTCCGCGACGTTCCCGAGCCGACGAACGCAGAGGGACGCGCCGTGCAATTGCTCGCCATGGAGATTGATTATGGGCCGTTCGAGCGCGAGGTGCGTTTGCCGGCATTAGTGGATATTGAAAAAGTACATGCCGAGCAGCGCAACGGTCTTCTCTGGATTTCGCTGCCGTTAAAATCATGAATGAAGAACCGCTAATCGCCTTGCAACAAGGCACCAATGCGAAATCAGCGCCACCGGATTCACCTGCAATGGGAGATGCCGCCGCGAGATCGTCGCCCCAAGTTCCCGACGTGCTCTCCATTCTGCCCCTGCGCAGCTTCGTCGTTTTTCCGGGGACGATCCTTCCGCTGACCGTTGGCCGCGCCGCATCGATCAAGCTGCTCGACGAAACGCTGCCGCAAACAAAGATCATCGGTTTACTGACCCAGCGCGACGAGACCAAGGAAGATCCGCAACCACAAGATCTCTATCCAGTCGGCACGGCGGCGATCGTTTTGAAACTTTTACGCCAATCGGATAATCACGTTGTCATTGTGGTGCAAGGTCTTCGCCGCTTTGCACTGCGGAAGATTATCGCCACGGCTCCATACCTGCGGGCCGAAGTCGAGCTGCTCAATTCCAGACTGCCACCCAGCACCAAGGAATGGGAAGCGACTTTCCGGAACTTGCGCGATTCGGCTGCGAAACTTCTCGAGCTCACTCCCGATGTGCCCGAGCAGGCACGCGCGGCCGTGCTCAGTATCGAGGACCCCGAACAACTGGCCGATTTTCTCGCGCCGAATTTGAACGTCGAAACAGCGCAAAAACAGGCGATTCTCGAGGAACTCGACGTTGAAAAACGGCTGGCCACCGTTCAGACCAGTATTTCAGCGCAACTGGAGATCGCGCAGATTCAGCAGAAGCTGCAGCAGGACGTGCAGTCGCAATTTTCCGAGGCGCAGCGACGCGCCTATCTGCGCGAACAGATGAAAGCCATCCAGCGCGAGCTTGGCGAAGAGACCGGCGCGACTGATCAGATCGAGCGATTGCGCAAGCGGCTGAAGGAGGCAAAACCTCCGGAAGAGGTGGTCGCGCAAGCCGATCGGGAGCTGCGGCGTCTCGATGTTATTCCGCCGGCCAGCCCGGAATATTCAGTGATCGTCAGTTATGTCGAAACGATCGCGGAGCTGCCGTGGTCCAAGCTCAGTGAGGACAATCTCGATCTAAATCAAGCGCAGCAAATCCTCGATCGCGATCATTACGATCTTGAAAAAGTAAAACGGCGACTGATCGAATATCTCGCTGTCCGCAAATTAAATCCGCAGGGACATGGACCGATTCTTTGTTTTCTCGGGCCGCCTGGTGTCGGCAAGACAAGCCTCGGCCAGTCGATCGCTGATGCGCTCGGTCGGAAGTTTGTGCGAATGAGTTTGGGCGGTATTCGGGATGAAGCGGAGATTCGCGGACACCGCCGCACCTATATCGCTTCAATGCCGGGCCGCATTATTCAAGAGCTGCGCCGCGCCGGCACTAGCAATCCCGTGATGATGCTCGATGAGATCGACAAAATCGGCGCCGATTTCCGAGGCGATCCCGCGAGCGCGCTGCTCGAGGTTCTCGATCCGCGCCAGAATCATGCATTTTCCGATCGCTACCTCGATGTGCCGTTCGATTTGTCGCAGGTGCTCTTCATTGCAACCGCGAATTATATGGATGCTGTCCCGGAACCGTTGCGCGACCGGATGGAAGTGATTTCGCTGCCCGGGTATACTGAGCGAGAGAAGCTGGAGATTGCAAAAAGATATTTAGTTCGGCGGCAGCTCGAGGAAAACGGTCTCAAGCCAGAGCAATGCGCGTGGCAGGACGAAGCCTTCCGTCGGATTATTAACGATTACACGCACGAGGCCGGCGTTCGCGAATTGGAACGGCAAATCGGCGCGGTCTGCCGAGCTGTGGCGGCGCAGGTCGCGCGCGGAAAAGCTGAAAGCGTCACGATTACGCCGGAACGGGTGGCCGAACTACTGGGGCCAGCCAAGTACGTTCGCGAGACGAAACTCAAAACAAGTCAGCCAGGCGTCGTCACCGGCCTGGCTTATACGCCTGCCGGCGGCGAAGTGCTGCATATCGAGGCGATGCGTTATCCAGGCAAAGGCAACATCACGCTCACCGGTCACATCGGTGAAGTAATGAAAGAATCGGTGCAGGCAGCACTCAGTCTCGTGCGCAGCCGTGACGGCCAACTAGGCGCGAATGCAGAGGATTTTCGAAAGATCGACATTCACGTGCACGTTCCGGCCGGCGCTGTGCCGAAGGACGGACCATCGGCAGGAATCGCCATGTTTACCGCGCTCGCCTCGCTTTTCAGCAACAGGCCGGTTCGTTCCGATGTTGCTATGACCGGCGAAATCACTTTGCGCGGGCTCGTCCTGCCAATCGGCGGCCTCAAGGAAAAGAGCCTGGCCGCGATGCGTGCTGGTATTTCGACCGTAATCATTCCCAAGCTCAACGAAAAAGATCTCGTCGATGTTCCCGAAGAGGCGAAACAAAAGCTCAAATTCGTCCCAGTCGAAAACGTCGATGAAGTCCTAGCCGCCGCGCTGGAGAAAAAGGGCGCTGCATCTGCGTCAGAATCGAAAGCGGCCTAGGTCCGCCAGGATACCTTCGCTTGCGGGAGCGGCATAGAGAACACCGGCGCTCTGAGTTGAGAAGCGCTGTAGAGTGATCGGTGCTCGCAACGCTACGACCTCACCGGGTCAAACTGTAGGAGAAGCGACTCGCTGCGCGGAATCACCACGCTTCGGTCTCGGCTCGCTGCTCGATCTGTTCCAAGCTTGGCTGTGCGCGACGAATCCAATCGCGCGCCTCATTGACGTCATTCTCGTTGACCGGGATCGCCCGCGGAATTTCCTCCCCTCGCGCAACCAGCGCCCCCTCGAACTTCACGGGTTTAGCGCGTTTGACCGGGAACTTCCAATGATGCCCGAAACGGTAAAGTGCATAAAACATCGTCTTCGCTTCCACAGCACTTACGCCACTGCAGCGCATCGCGTTGTAAAACATCCGGTCGCAGTCTTGCCACGGGCGCTTGTGTTGCTCATAGGAAACGTCGTGCAACACGGAAGCGTCCCGATATTTTCCTTCAAATGGTCCGCCCATTAGCGACCAGAGCGACCGCGGGATTGAGGCGCCGTTCACTGTCGATCCGGCCGGCGCGACCCAGACGATTCCGTGCGGATCGGTGTAGCGCAACTCGCTTAGCAGCGTCATTGTCAGTCCATCCGGATTCCACCGCGTCACTGGGTTACCGGTGTAGTACCCCCATTTGGGCCCGTCTGAGGCGGGTTGCTCCGCGCCGGAGAGTCGAGCTGGCTTTTTACCCGACACGCACGCGCTCAAAACTGCCACGACGCTAACGAGCGCCAAAGACTGAATGCTTTTCCAATCTCCCATCGGTCCCAACCTTCAACCTCCTGCTTCGATCTTCAATCGGCAATTGCCACTGAAGCAGGCACTGTTTCGCGTTTCTGTTTTCGCGGTTTTGATCCGTTAGGCGTGATCGGTTCGCCTGCGGTCTGTTTTCGATATGGCTGGAGATAAAACATCATGAACACGCCGATCACCACGAGCAGCGAGCCGATCCATTTCAATAGCCAGCCAGGGTCGCGCAAAATCTGCACGGTGCTTTGCCCGAGATTTTCCGGATTCCACGACGCCTGCGAAATTTTGTAAGTGAGTCCTGTCCACGTCCGCCACCACGCACCGGGAAAACTAAACGGATTATTCATCCAGCACGAACCAGTGGCAGTCTCTCCGTCGGCAGTAACGACGCGCAGCGTACTCTTAAAGCTGGCAGGACTCTCGCTCCCTTCATTGCGTTTCACGTCGAAATCGAGCAACTCGAGCCCAACCGGTAACCCAATAACTTTCCAGCCATAAGCGATCATCGTCGCGTTAGGCGAAGTCGGTAGTGTGATTTGCCAGCCGGCCGGTACCCATTGCTCAAACTTTTCGCTGTTTTGTTCGAGACGAACCCGAACGCCATCCGGCAAATCTGCGGCCATCGAAGTCTTTTCCGCCTTAATCGGAGTGAAATCGACCCATTGCTTTGCGTGCGGCATCAGCTTGTCGATCTTCAACTGCCAATCGGCCCAACCGGTCGGGAGCGGTTTGTTCATGTCGATGTTGCCAGATGATTTGCCATTCTTTCGCGACACAAGTTCGTAAGTAATCGCGCCATCGTTCGCGATGAAAAGGGTGAGATGATTTGGCGCTTCCGCGCCAACGGGCGGCATCGCGGGTGGCCCTCCGGTCGTGTTGAATTCCGTGCCAGCACCGTGTGGATTCGGAGCCGTCTCCGCAGCGGGCGCAGCTTTGCCGTGAATCGTGATGAGCACCACGGGATTGTTCGGCTGGTCGCTCAGCGAACTCGGTCTACCACCCTGAATCCGGAAATCAGGCCAGTAATTGTCGATCTTGAGTTTGAGTTCCGTTCCCTCGATCCCGACCTCGCGTCCGAGATTTTCCGCCACATCAAAGCTGGCTTCTTTGTCGCCTAGCGAAATTACGACTCGTCCTTTGTTTCCGTTCTGCGGTTGATCGAGCCGGACTTTCGCGCCTGTGCTTGCACCTTTGGCGACGCGGCCGATTTGTTCACCCGGAGCTTTGGTGAACGCGAAAATCGATTCCTCAAGCTCGATCGCTTCACTTCTGCTCGCTTGCCCGGCCGTAGACTCGCGAAGACGGGTGCTCGAAGACGCCGATGGTACGATTCCGCGTTTGAGCTCGATGTTAGCGAGTCCCATCGAGAAACTTCCATGCTGCGGGTCGTCAACCAGCAGCCAGCTTTCGAGATGTTGGTTCATCATGGCGGTCGAAATTGTGAAATGCAGCGCAGGGACGCCGCCATCAGCAACTGGTTTCGGATTCAGTTTTCCTTCAATCGCCGGCGCGTAATCTACGATCTGCAAACGCGCGCCAGACGCGAGGGTGCCAAGATAGCGCGGACGCTGCGGCGTCGGCGGATGATGCAAAAATTCCGCGGGAAATCCTTTGATGATTCCATCAACGTCATGCACGCGAAGCTGATGTTCATCGACCACCAAGCGATTGGTGGGGGCCTCGCCTTTGAAAAGCGTGATGCTTCCTTCGATCCCCGAAATTCGGCCGATGAGCGAGCCGGTCAGCAACGTTATGATGCCGAGATGCGTGATGAGAAATGCCGTGTGATGTTTGCGCCACGGCCAGCGTGAGAGCGCGGATGCGGTCAGATTAGCGGCGAGCAACACCAGCCAGAGATTGAACCAGGGCGCACCGTAAACGTAGGCGCGCGCTACCTTTGCGTCGAAACTCGATTCGTAAATCGTGCCGGCGATTGCGGCGATGATCAGCACCGCGAGCAAAACGACCGCGAGCTTGAGCGACGCAAAAAATTCGAAGACCCGATTGCGCTGCCAGGCCGGTTGCTCGGATGCATTGGAATTCGCCATGCGAAGATCTACATCTTCCGCGAGGATGGGCGCGCATTCAACTGGGGGTGGATCAGCCGCTCCGTCGGGCGATGCTAAATTAAATACGGCTTCGCCGCGTGGATTAGCATCGAGCAAGGGACTGCTCGATCCACCTAGGCTGCGAAGCCGCGTAGTTGTTCGCTCAAATGCGAGAGACGCTTACCGCGTCCACGCCTTCCAACGCTTGCGGATCGGCTTTGCGTAGCGGTCGACGTCGATTTTTTTCAGTCGCTTCACGCCATCTTTCATCGCTTCGGTCGAGCTTTCATATTTTTCTCTGGCTGATTTGAACAACGGCCAGAGAAAAGGCAGCGAAAGAAGACTCCAGTTCAGATTTGCCAGCGGCGACTTCATCTCAATTTCTGTCTTTTGCTCGCTAGTCGAGGCGTAGCGAATCGCCAACCCAATCGCGATTCCCAGGCCCAGTGCGCCGAGAATGGTCGGCACGGGATTTTCGCGCACGAAATACTCCGTGCGTTCCCGAGCCCGGCCCGCTTTCTCCTTCGTCTCATCCCACGTATGGCTCATCGTCGTGGAAATTTTCTTTGTTGCTCGACGAAACTGCTCACGCCCACTCGAGCCAATTTCTTCTTCGCCCGACTGGAGTTGCGTCGGAAGCGGTTCGTCCCTCGTAAGATCATTTTCGTTCGGATTAATCATACAAATGAATCGTAAATGGCGGTTTAGTTGCGTCTCTCAAATTGCTACGCTTTCACGTCCGCTGGCGCGCCAATTCGCGAATCAGTGTAATGCGATACTGCAGGGGGCAACCGACGGAATGAGGGAAAAACCGAGGAAAAATACCGACCCGATCACGGGCGAACCGGGCGCGCACCCAGTTGGCACCGGTGTGGGAGCAGCCGGCGGAGCTATAACTGGTGCCGCCCTCGGCGCGGCGATCGGCGGACCAATAGGCGCCGCAGTTGGGACAGTGGTCGGCGGCGTCGCTGCGGCGTATGGTGCACATGGAGTGGCAGAAGCTATGAATCCAACAACTGAAGAAGAAAAATACTGGCGGGAACACCACGAAAAGCAGCCCTTCGTGAAAGCGGGCTATACTTACGCACATTACGCGCCGGCGTATCGCACCGGTTACCAAGGGTTTCACAAATATCCAGGGAAGGCGTACGAAGAAATCGAAAGCGATCTGGCGCTCAACTACGAGCGAAATAAAGCCGAATCGGCGCTTCCCTGGGACCATGCTCGGCACGCCGTGCACGCGGCCTGGGCCAAGATCAGCCATGATATAGGGCCGCGTGATCCCGATCGCGGGATCCGCAGCGGAATTTAATTGGCTCTAGCGGCGGTCTACGACCGTTGGCCGAGAAAATATGCGGCGCTCATCCGTCTTCGCAAAGCTACGACGTGGCAGGCAGAGCGCCGTTACAGAAGCCGCTGATAAGCGCGGAGGATTTCATCACTTGCGACGACGAAAATCGCTTTGTCGATTTTGTCGTCGGCCGCGAGGAATTCGCGGGTTGTTTCAACGGCAATCCGCGTTGCTTCCCGAATCGGATAACCATAGGCGCCGCAACTGATCGCCGGGAAGGCAATCGTCTTAATTCGGTTTTCAACGGCGAGCAGCAATGAATTGCGATAGCAATTCGTCAAAATCTGCGGCTCGCCGCGCTTACCGCCGGTCCAAAACGGGCCGACTGTGTGAATGACATAACGCGCTGGTAGTTTATATCCGCGAGTGATCTTCGCTTCGCCGGGCTGACACCCGCCGAGTGCTCGACATTCTGCGAGCAATTCGGGTCCAGCGGCGCGATGAATCGCGCCATCGACTCCACCGCCGCCGAGAAGGGTCGTGTTCGCGGCATTGACGATGGCATCAACATGGAGGGTCGTAATATCGCCGCGGACGATGTCGATGTTCACGGTATTATCGTCGCAAGGTGGATCGGCCGCTCTGCCGGGCGATGCTAAAATAAATGCGGCTTCGCCCCCACTGTAGCATCGGGCAAGGGACTGCTCGATCCACCATCGCGAGCTGGGATTGGTGCGCATTCACGGCGCGAGGCGTTCAATCAACCATGCGCCGTCAGCCTGTAGCCGGTAACGAAAACGATCATGCAAACGATTCGGGCGTCCCTGCCAGAATTCCATCACCTCGGGTTTCAGTCGATATCCGCCCCAATGTGGCGGCAACGGAATGGGTTTACCGCCGAAACGTTCTGTCATCTCTGCCATGCGCGCGTCCAATACGCGGCGTCCATCGAGCACCTCACTTTGACGCGAGGCCCACGCGCTCAGTTGGCTGCCGAGCGGGCGCGAATGAAAGTAAGTTTGCGATTCCTCGCGCGAAGTCTTTTCCGCTTTCCCGCTAATGCGAACTTGCCGATCCAGTTCGATCCAGTAAAACGCCAGCGCCGCATAGGGATTGGCTTCGAGCTGTTTTCCTTTTTCGCTTTCGTAGTTGGTAAAAAAGACGAAACCATCCTGGTCGAAACCTTTCAACAAAACAATCCGCACTGATGATTTGCCGTCGTGACCGGCGGTGGCCAGGCTCATCGCGTTGACATCCCGAATCCCGGCCTCGATCGCGGCCGTGAACCAGTTTGCAAATTGTTTGATCGGATCGGGATCGAGATCGCTTCGACGCAAGCCCTGGGCGGCGTGCTCGTAGCGCGAAGCGGCAGGATCTCGTGGCGTCTGCTCCATAAGAAGAACCTTCGCGCACCATATTGCCCTGCAAGGAAATTGTCGATCCGATTGGAGCTGTAGCCGGGGCCGCTGACCCCGGCAACACGCAAGCTATGATGCGGGGACTTTTAGGGATTGTTCAAGACTACTTGCGGCGCAGATCGGTTCGCTTCAATCTGGGCCGCGCTCACCTTCTGGATTTGCTCTGCCTCCTCTTTGAGCTGCGCAGTGATCGTTGCTTCAAGTTTGCCAATCTTTGCTTGGAAGTCCCTTCGCTGCTGCGCGATTGTCACTTGCTGCTTTGCAACCGTCGATGCTAATTCCTCCACTTTGCGGTGCTCTTTCAGGAACTCGCTTAGCAGCATCGCGTTTACCGCTTCGTAGCGCACGGTGTTGACTTTGCCCTCCCGTCGCGCACCACCAAATCAGGATTGCTAAAGAGCGCATCAAAACCGATGGCCGTGTTGCCGCTGCCTTCCGTGTTGTTTAAAAGGCCGGCCGCTCCAACGGCCGTGTTGACGAAGCCGGTGTGTTGTTAAAGAGCGTATTAGCGCCATTAGCCGTGTTCTCGGTGCCGGTCGTGTTGTGGTAGAGCGCCGCAAAACCAGTGGCCGTGCTGCCGTTGGCGGTGTTGCGATAGAGCGCAGCGTAACCATTGGCTGTGTTGTTGCTGCCGCTAATGTTGTTAGCGAGCGAATAAGCGCCTGTGGCACTATTGAAAAACCCGCTGGTGTTGCTAAAGAGTGATAAAACGCCAGTGGCGGTGTTGAAGCCGCCGTTGATATCGTTAGTCAGGGCGCGAAGACCCGTCGCCGTATTTTGGTTGCCGGCAGTGAGGTGGTTAAGCGCCTCGAAACCAGTGCCGGTGTTCCAGACACCAGTGGTGCGGCTGACGAGCACCCCAATACCTTCGCCATTGTTAGAGCCGGGTAAGGAACCGTCCGTGTCGGGACCCACCCCTTGCGCTTTTGACAAAAATCCGATGCAGGCAATGAGGATCAGATTTTGGTTTTTCCCCGGGCGGGTTGACCCTGCCCGCCTCAGGCGGGACGTCTGAAAAGGGGAAGAAAGCTTCGGGAGAAAAGCTTCCTGCCCTTATCCCCAATCCAGATTTATTTTTAATGACCGCCGCGTCGAGTTTTAAACGCATCTCGTCAGCCTGGCGAGATTAAAACTCAAATAACGCGGAGCGAATAGGGAATCTGATTCCCTAGTTGTAAATCTGCGTCATCAGCGGAATCCGCGGTCAGCTTTTCTTTAAACACCAAAGGAAAGAAATCGCGTGACGAAGCGGCTCACAGCGCTCTGGCTACAGGATGAAACGACACTCGCGCGAGCAGGCGTCGCCATCTGACGCAGCTTTTCGATAACTTTCGGAACGACTTCAACGACGCGATCGATCTGCGCGTCGGTGTTGAAGCGACCGAAAGAAAAGCGCAAACTGCGCCGCGCACCATTCGCGTCCGAGTTCATCGCACGCAGCACGTGCGAAGCTTCCTGCGAACCCGTGCGGCAGGCTGACCCGGCCGAGCAACAAATGCGATATCGATCCAATAAAAGAAGCGCTGCTGGAGACTCGATTCCTTCAAATGAGAAACTCGATGTGTTTGGGACGCGGGCGGCACCGGCGCCGTTAACCGATGCTCCACTCACCGTTTCCAGGATCGCTTTTTCAAAACGGTCGCGCATGGAACGAACGGGCGCTTTTTCCTCTGAGAGATATTCGACAGCGCGCTCGGCGGCTTTCCCCAAGCCGGCAATCGCCGCAACGTTTTCTGTTCCGCCCCGGCGCCCGTCTTCCTGACCTCCGCCAGCAATCAAGGGGTGAAAGCGCGTTCGCCGATTGACATAAAGCGCGCCGACGCCTTTTGGCCCATAAAATTTGTGCGCCGAGAGGGAAAGGAAATTGATCGCCGTATCGTGCATGCGAACCGGGATTTTTCCGGTCGCTTGCACCGCGTCAGTGTGAAACAGAACGCCTTTCTCGCGACATATCTCAGCGATTTTCTCAACCGGAAATAACACGCCGGTTTCGTTATTTGCCCACATCATCGAAACGAATGCCGTTTCCGGGCGAATCGTTGCCTCCAGTTCGGCAAGATCGACGTTGCCATGTCGATCCACGCCCAGAAATGTCACCTCGCACCCGCGTTTCGCGAGGTCCTGGCAGGGGCGCAGCACTGCGCTGTGTTCGACGGCGCTCGTGACGACATGTTTGCCGCGCGGGTCGAACTGCAGCGCGGAGTTGATTACCGTATTGTTCGATTCTGTCCCGCCGCTGGTAAAAACAATTTCCGAGGGTTCACATCCCAACAACGCCGCCAGCCGCTCCCGCGCAAGATCGACGGCTTTTCGAGCTTTGGCGGCAAACGCGTAACCGCTGGAAGGGTTGCCGTAATACTTCGTCAAAAACGGCAGCATCTCCTCGATCACTGCGGGGTCGAGCTGCGTCGTGGCGTTATTATCGAGGTAGATGATTTCGTCGTCCACGGGTAAACCTAAAATCGTCTTTGCAATCCGCCAAATGTTCGCCATGCAAACATTGCGACAAACTGCGCGGCCTGCACAGCTTTTTGTTGTGGCGCTCGCCGCGGCGAGCCAGCGTCGGTACGGCAAGTTGGAAACTTGTCCCACTGCAGTTAATCTCTCGCGCATGACTTCAATTTGGGAACTGGCAAACCCACAATTGCGCGACCTTGCTGTTTACCAACCGGGAAAACCGATCGAGGAAACGGCGCGCGAACTCGATGTCGATCCAGGCGCCATCACCAAGCTGGCCTCAAACGAGAATCCGCTTGGCCCCTCCCCAAAGGCAATTCAAGCGACGCGCTCTGCAGCGGAGAACGCGCACCTATATCCGGATGGCGGCGGATTTTACTTGTGCAAAGCAATTGCGGCCAGACTCAGTCTCGCTCCGAAGAATATTATTTCGGGCAATGGCTCGAACGAAGTGATCGAATTTCTCGGCCACGCGTTTCTCAATCTCCACGATGACGTGATCACCTCTGAGTATGCCTTTATCGTGTACAAATTGATCGCGACCTCTTTCGGCGCGCAGACAATTGAAACGCCGAGCCCGGATTTTCAGCAGAACCTCGATGCAATGCTGGACGCAATAACGCCGAAAACCCGGCTTATTTTTGTCCCCAATCCCAACAATCCAACCGGCACCTTGATTTCGCAGCGCAAGATTGACCGTTTCATGTCGCGTGTTCCGGAAAATATTATAGTCGTTTTCGATGAAGCCTATTTTGAGTTTCTCGATAATCCGCCAGACACGCTGCGATTTGTTCGCGAAGGCAGGAACATCGTCGTCCTGCGCACCTTTTCCAAAATTCACGGACTCGCCGGTCTGCGCATCGGCTACGGCGTCGCGCGGGCCGACTTGATCGAAGTGCTTCAGAAGACCAGACAACCATTTAATGTGAACAGTATCGCCCACGCTGGCGCGCTCGCGGCCCTGAACGATGATGCGCATGAGCGCGAGACGAAACGTGTCGTCGATGAAGGCCGCAGTTATCTCCAGGAACAATTTGGCGAGATGAAGGTCCGGTTTGTGCCCGGCGTCGCGAATTTCGTGATGGTAAATGTCGGCGACGGTTCCGCGGTCTTCGAAAGGCTGCTGGCGCGGAAAGTCATCGTGCGACCGCTTAAGGGCTACAATTTACCTGAGTGGGTCCGCATTTCGGTGGGCACAATGGAGCAAAACAAGAAATGCATCGCCGCGTTGAAAGATGTTCTCAAGTAGCACAGGCTTGCAGCCTGCCCCGCAGACAAGATGTCTCTGCCCCTAAATCTCGGGCTCACCTGGATTGCAGCGAACCTCTATGACTGTCGCTGACACAATCGCCGCCATCTCAACACCCGCCGGTGAAGGCGCAATCGCGCTTGTCCGCATTTCGGGCGTGAACGCGATCGAGGTTGCCGAGAAGATTTTTCGCGGCAAAGAAAATCCGTCGCGATTCGGATCGCATGTTCAGCATTTCGGCGAGATCGTCGATGGCGAAGGCCGGTTGACCGACCAGGTGATGCTCTCGATCCATCGCGCGCCGGCCAGTTACACCGGCGAAGATTTGGCCGAGATCAGTTGCCACGGCGGAACACTGGTGACGGCGAAGGTTCTTGAAGTGTGTTTGCGCGCCGGCGCGCGCGCGGCCCGGCCGGGTGAATTTACCGAGCGCGCATTTCTCAACGGGAAAATGGACCTGACACAGGCTGAGGCGGTGATCGATCTGATCCGCGCCAAAACCGATCTGTCGCTTCGTTCCGCCACCGAGCAGCTCGAAGGCGGGCTCGGCGAGAAGATCAGGAAAATTCGCGATGAATTTGTTTCACTGCTCGCGCACATCGACGCATCGATCGATTTTCCGGAGGAAGGGATTTCACCCGATAAAGGAGAAACGTTGTGCGCGCGACTCGGTTCTGTTCGCGAGGAAATCGCCGCGCTGCTCGCCACTGCTGATCAAGGGCGCATTTTGCGCGAAGGCGTGCGGGTGGTGATTTACGGAGCGACGAATGCTGGCAAATCGAGTTTACTCAATCGGCTTCTCGGCTATGACCGAGTGATCGTGAGCGAGACGCACGGCACCACGCGCGATACCATCGAAGAGACGGCCAATCTGGATGGTCTGCCAATCCGTTTACTTGATACTGCCGGCCTGCGAGCTTCCGCAACCGAACTCGAGCGTGAAGGAATTGTGCGCACCGAAAGATCGCTGCAACTGGCTGACTTGCGTCTGCACATTGCAGATCGCAACGCGCCCAAGCCTTCGCATTTCGATGAACGGCTGGGCGACTCCAATGAAATTGTAGTTTTGAACAAAAGCGATCTGCCTGAAGACAGTGACTGGAAAAATTTTCGTGCTTTGCGGGTTTCGTGCATGACGGGAGAAGCCCTGCCAGAACTGCAAAAGGAAATTCTGGCGCGCATAACCAAACAAAATCTGAGGCCGGAGAGCACAGTCGCGATTAATGCCCGGCATCGCAATTGCCTGCGCCGCGCGTTGGAATCGTGCGATCGCGCGGGAGCAGCACTGGGCCAGAGGTTGTCGCCGGAATATGTTGCGGTCGATCTTAACGAGGCATTGCGAGCGGTTGGAGAGGTAATTGGCGCGGTCGACGTCGAACAAATTCTCGATTCGGTCTTCGGACAATTTTGCATCGGCAAATGAAAGCATCGCGGAAGATAGGCATCCTGCCTGTCCCGGCGCATGGGCTTCCAGCCTGCGCAGAGCCATACTGGAAGCGTGGCTCGCCACACAGCCAGGATGGCTATGTTCCAATCAAGACCGGCAAATGAAGAATGCTTACGAGCGATTCGGCAGGCCGCTCCTGTTTTCGCTCGATCCCGAGGCCGCACATCATCTTGCGATCGCGCTTTTGCGTGGCGCGTCCCATGTCGATATTGCCCTGCGCCCGCTGAATTGTTTTCAGCCGCCATCGAAACCAAAAACAGTTTTTGGGGTAAACTTTCCGAATCCAATCGGACTCGCGGCTGGATTGGACAAGAACGGTGTCGCCCTGCCTGCATGGGCAGCGCTGGGTTTCGGGTTCATCGAAATCGGCACGGTGACCGCCAAAGCGCAGCCGGGAAACCCAAAGCCGCGCATCTTCCGTTTTCCCGAGCAACAGGCGCTCATCAACAGTCTCGGTTTTAACAACGACGGCGCCGAGATCATCGCGGAACGACTGCGCAAGCTGCGCGACGGTGGACGATGGCCCGGCAACTGCCGGGTCGGGATCAATATTGGGAAATCGAAGGTCACGCCGCTGGAAGGAGCAACAGATGATTACCTATACTCCTTCCGATTGCTTCGTGAGTTTGCCGATTACGTCGCGTTGAATGTCAGCTCGCCAAATACTCCTGGGTTACGTGAGCTCCAGCGACCGGCGGCGCTTTCCCAGTTGCTTCGGGCGATTCGCGATGAGAACCCAAGCGCCAAACCGCTGCTGGTCAAAATCTCTCCGGACCTGTTGGCCACCGAGCTGGAAGAGATCATCGCGACCTGTGAACAAAATAACGTTGCGGGAATTATCGCGACTAACACAACGCTCGATCATTCATCAATTCCGCCGACCCTTAATCAGGAGGGCGGTTTGAGCGGGGCGCCGTTGCAGGAAAAATCGACCGCACTGGTACGCAGCATCGCTGCAAGATCGACAATTCCAGTCATCGCTTCCGGTGGAATTTCGGACGCGGAATCCGCTCGCAAAAAATTTGATGCGGGCGCGCAACTCCTTCAGGTTTACACTGGCTTCGTTTATCGCGGGCCGCGACTTCTACGGGAAATCATGGAATCTGTGTTGCAGGACACGAAATGAAACTGTCCCATAAACTCCTCAAATTTACCGAGCCACTGACTTACCAACGTGGCTGGCGCAGAGCGCAACGCTCCATTTTTCGCGTCCCGCTTCGGCCCTTGCTGGCCAGCATCGATCAAGAACGTCTGCGCGAAATCCAGCAGCGTTATGCGAATTCGCAAGCGGGCTATGCCAAGTACGCGAATGTCGAGCCATGGTTGCGATTGAATCGGGAACGCGTGCAAGATTTGAAACTCCATCGCTCAATGCCTAAACGCGTGCTCGATCTCGGTTGCGGCGGCGGATTTTTCTTATTCATCCTAAAAAAACTTGGCCATTCTGTACTCGGTCTCGACGTCGGGCACATCGCTCTGTTTACCGAATTGCTCGCGCTTTTCGGTGTTCCACGTGTGCTTTGGAAGATTAGCGCGTTCGAGCCGTTGCCCGATTTCGGTCACGAGTTCGACTGGATCACTGCGTTCTCGGTCAATTTTAATCTCTACCACCCGTCGAAACGACGCTGGGGATCAGCGGAGTGGGATTTTTTCCTGCGCGACCTGGAGCGGCACCTCGTCCCGGGCGGCAAAGTTTTTTTTGGTCTCAACCCCCTTTTCGATGGGGACTATTACACGCCCGAACTGCGCGATTTCTTCCTGAGCCGGGGCGCAAACGTCGAACGCGAACGAATCTTTTTTAAAAATGGGCTGCATTTGTAGGTCATGGCCCGCACCGTCGCGCTGAAGCGTTGTAGCGGCGCTGCATCGCCGTCTTTCCCCGGAGCGCCTCGATTCAGTTGAGGTCGAGACACCACTCGAGTTAACCTTCTTCCCTCGAAAGCGAGTGGGAACTTGACTGCTTAAAGCAGTCAAGTTTCGCGGGCAATTTGCTTCTCCGTGTTTATGAGATGATTTCTACGGAGTTAGTGACGGTTCCGGCGTAAATTCGTGTGGCCAGTGACCGTGATGCGAGCGGCGATGTCGCTCTTCAATTTGTTTCAATTTTTGGCGCTGTTCGTCCGTGAGGTTTGCAGCCATTTGCTGGTGCGCCTCGGTCATGATCTCGTGGACACGCCGGCCAGTATCACGCCGCACTTGCTGGAGTTGCGCGGCCGTTTTATCGATTATTGGCGATATTTTGGCGACCTGTTCTGGCGTCAAATGCAGCTCCGTGCGGAGCCGGTCTCGCATTCTTATAGCCATCAGACCGGGCTGATGAAACTCAAAGAAAAGATGACGCGCATGTACCCCACCAAGAAAAGCACCCGTCATTCCACCAGCGATGAAGACGAGTATGAAGCCGGCAATTAATTTCCACTGCAATGCGCGGTTCATGGTGAAAATTCATCCTGAATCGCCGAATCTGCGATGGCGAATTCATTTGTGAGGGATTCTCCGATTTTCCGGCTTTGGCTGGCTTCGCGGACCGCCGCAATCGTCGATACAACGATTATAGCCGCCGAGAGCAAGGCGATCCGGCGAAGCAGAGGCGTCAAGCCGTTGGGCGTCTGCGCACTTGCGCGCCAGAGCGCGACCACTCGCGTATCGAATCCAAACGGCATCGCGACCGGAACCTCTTCGGGCGCCTGCGCGGCCGATCGCAGCAACCGATCGATTTCGTGATCTTTCATAACTTCTCTCTTGCCGAAATTTTGGCTAACTGACCTTTCATTTTTTGTCGCGCTCGAAACGCCCGCACTTTAATGAGCGCCGCGCTCCAGCCGGTGATTTTACGAATCTCTTCAACGGAACGCCCTTGCAAATATAGCAAATCGATCGCCAGCCGCTCGACCGGTTTGAGCGCCGCAAGAAGATGTTCGACCAATTGACGTGAAGCAAAGCGCTGGTCCGGAGCGAGCTCGTCGGAGGAGGTTGCGAGATTCTCCACTACGGCTTGCTCCTCCTCGCTCAAATCGGCGTGACGAAGTTCAGGCCGCACTCTCTCCGACTCGATTTGATTGAGGCAGGTGTTGACCGCAATGCGCGAGACCCAGTGTTCCAGCGGCACCTTGCCGGAAAATTGAGACAATTTTTGAAAAACCTTCATGAAAATCATTTGGCAAAGATCCTCCTCCGCCGTTCGGCGCGGACGGTGCGCGCGGACCACTTTGACCACGAGCGGATATAGCCGCCGAACCAATGCGCGAGCCGCCTCATCATCATGCTGGAGCGCAGCGTCAACCAGCGCGCTTGCATCAGAATCATCCATGTAGTCGAAAGCGCATCCACACCATTAGCAATGACCGGCAGGAGCGCGTTGCGGTTACAATTTTGCCACAAGGAGCGGCGGTTTCCCAGCCGACGGGACGATTTAGTCTCCTGCGCACCAAAGCGGGTGCGGCGGCAACGCGAAATCGCTTTTCCCTGGCAGCTGGAAAAATTGTAACCGGCCAGATTGATGGTCGGTCATTAGCTACAGAAGCGCAAAAAGCGCGCAGCAAAACAGCAAACTGAAACATAAACTATGAAACGAAACGTATTAACACTTGTGGCCGCCGGTGCGATCGCGCTTGGCGGCTTTGTGGTAGTGCAAGCACAACCTGGTCCTGGCGGCGGTGGCTGCTGGCATGGACATGGCTTTGGCCTCCAGAGAATAACCGAGAAGTTGAACCTGACGTCCGACCAACAGACCAAGGTTCAGCCAATTATCGATGGGGCCAAGCCGCAAATCGCCGCCATTCATCAGGAGGCGATGCAGAAAATGAAAACTGTAATGGACAGCACGGTGTCGCAGATTCGGCCGCTGCTCACACCTGATCAGCAGAAGAAGCTCGATGACATTCAGAAGGCCCATCAAGACATGATGAACGCCCACAAAGAGCTTCACGACGCAATACAGGAATAACTTCGATTGTTCAGAGCGGTAGGGACGGCGGCGATCAGGAAGGGTCGCCGCCGCTTTTTTTTGCAAACAAATGCGTGGGACTTGTGCAGCCGACACCGCTGCCTTTACAGAATAGAAACGACATCCAGATAGTGGCAGAAAGGTGCCCCCCGCGAAGTCGGCAGGCGCGTCGCCCGCCGCGGTGATTCCCGTGCTTGCCTCAGCCCTGTTTTTTCGACAAGGAAAACAGGAACGAGATCACGCCCAATGCGACTAAGACTGCCGCGACGGTGAAACCCGCCGTGGAAATTTCCGCCCGCGAATGAAAATCGCTCTTGAGCTGGGCCGCCATGCCGATCAGAAAGAAAAGCAGCGCCATGTAAATGAAAATTACGCTCAGCGCTTTTTTTGTTTCGGATGGCATTTTCATCGAAGCTGAGCAATCAGATATAATTGCGAGACAAGATTCAAGCGTCTTATTTACTCTATGGTGCACGCTCTGCCAAGAGCCGAGGCGGCCGATAGGTAAACGCCTCTAGAACGTCTTTCATTTCGTTGACATCAAATTAAGCTGAGCAAATGAGGAAACTCATTCGATGGGTCTCGACTTTAGGGCTTCTCCTTGCCGCACACGTACTCGATGCCCAAATCGACCGCATCACCGGAAAGAGTTTCGCGACGCGGTCGGAAGTGCTGGCGCGACATGGAATGGTTTGCACGAGCGTGCCGGCCGCGACGCAGATCGGCTTCGACATTTTGAAGCGCGGCGGCAGCGCTGTAGATGCGGCGATCGCCGCGAACGCCACGCTCGGCTTGATGGAGCCAGTCTCGAATGGCATCGGCGGCGACCTGTTCGCAATCGTTTACAGCGCGAAAGAGAACAGACTTTACGGGATCAACGGAAGCGGGCGTTCGCCGCTGGGTTTGAGTTACGAGCAGATGAAGGCGGAACTAGTGAAGCTGCACCGCGAGACCATTCCTCCGATAGGCATGCTGCCGATCAGTGTGCCGGGAACGGTGGACGCCTGGGCAGAGCTGCACAAGAAATTCGGCAAACTGAAATTGAGCGATGATCTCGCCCCGGCGATTCGCTGCGCCGAGGAAGGCTTCCCCGTCACCGAACTGATCGCATATTACTGGTCCCTCGGTCCGCGCATTTATAAAGGGCTTCCCGGCGCATTTCTCGAAACGTACACACTCGACGGCAAAGGCCGCACCCCTGCGAAAGGCGACATCTTCAAGAATCCGGCGCTCGCGAAAACCCTCAAGTTAATCGGCGAAAAAGGCCGCGACCCTTTTTACAAAGGCGAGATCGCGGACAAGATCGACAATTTCATGCGGGCCAATGGCGGTTTTCTCCGGAAAACCGACTTCGAGAAGCATACATCGACGTGGGTCGAGCCGGTCTCGACCAACTATCGCGGCTACGACGTGTTCGAGCTGCCGCCGAACGGTCAGGGCGTCGCCGCGCTGCAAATCTTGAACATTCTCGAGGGGTTCGACCTGCGTGCGATGGGCCGCAATTCCCCAGACACATTGCACACGATGATCGAAGCGAAAAAACTCGTCTGGGCTGATCGCGCGAAGTTTTATGCCGACCCGGCTTTCGCGAAAATTCCTGTCGCGCAGTTGACCTCGAAACAGTACGCGGCCGAGCGCCGGAAGCTCATCGATCCGCAACACGCGGCCAAAAAGGTCGAAGCGGGAAATCCAGCGCTGGATCAGGGCGACACAATTTATCTCTGCACCGCCGATGACGAAGGCAACATGGTCAGTCTCATCCAAAGCAACTATCGTGGCATGGGCAGCGGCATCGTCGTGCCCGGGCTTGGGTTCATGTTTCAGGATCGCGGCGAACTTTTCTCGATGGATTCCAATCACGTGAATGTTTACGCGCCGGGCAAACGTCCGTTTCACACCATCATTCCTGGATTCGTCATGAAAGACGGCAAACCGTGGGAGGCATTTGGCGTCATGGGCGGCGGCATGCAACCACAGGGTCACGTCCAAGTGCTCACCAACCAGATCGATTTCGGTTTGAACGTGCAGGAAGCCGGAGATGCTTCGCGCTGGCAACACGAAGGCGACAACGAACCGACCGGCGAAAAGCTGTCTGAATCAGGCGGCTACGTTGAAGTCGAAAGCGGAATACCCTACGAAAGCGTGCGCGAATTAAAGAAACGCGGACACGATGTGCGGATCGACGTCGGCGGTTACGGCGGTTACCAAGCCATCAAAGTTGAGATGCACGACGGTCAACGCGTTTACGTCGGCTCAAGCGAATCACGCAAAGACGGACAAGCCGCAGGATACTGAAAGTCTCATCTCCGATTAGCGGTCGCGGACGCGACTCCGGGTAGCGCACGCGTCTCGCGTGCTGGCGACGGTGTCTCGCCGCCGCGAACTTTTTCTAAAGTACCCCATTCAGGGAGCGTCGAAACAATGCGATGCCAATAGAGCCGCTGCAATATAATGAAAGATTGTTTTGGCGGGGACGCCAAAACCAGCACGCGAGACGCGTGCGCTACCCGGATCGCAAACCTCCACTTGCCTAATTCTTCGGTGCTTTGAGCTCGGCGAGTTTTTCCTGAGCGCGAGTCACATCGGATTTTTGTGCGCTGCCGAGACGAAGGAGCTTTTGCTGCCGACGTAGATTTGCTTCCGCTGCGTCGAGCTCCGCGCGCTCGCGTTTTTGCGCAGCGATTTGCGCGGCTTCAGTTAATTGCGCCACGGCTGCTTTCGCAGTTTCCAGCTCGGCTTTGGTGCCTTCGCCGGCCGCGAGTTGAGATTCCTGCGCGGCAAGGTCGTTTTTCGCCCGCGCGAGCTGCACATTTGCAAAGTCGGACTCGAGCCGGGCAACTTTCAACGCGCGTTGCTCGACTTCCACCTTCGCGAGAACGCCGATTTTGTAGAGGCGCTCCGCGCCGGACGCGTTTTTCTTTGCCCGATCCAATTGTTTTTCCAATTGGGCAACGTCGCCATCCGGCGCCTCTGTCGTCGGCAATGGCTGATCCGTGAGGTTTTGCTTCAACACCGGTGGCTCGATGTCGAACGAATCGGGTTCTTCGGATTTGCTCCCTGGCGATTGATCCGCAGCCAGCGTAGCCATAACCGTTGCGATCACGGTGACCGGCAGCGCGAAAATGCGGGTCATTCGACAAGCTTATCATGAAAGTTCACGCTTTCGCGAGCTTTGAGGCAGAATTTTCCCATTTATGCGATAGGTCTGCGGTCCGGAGAAAGCCTTCTAATTTGTGCGATGGTTTTTAGCTCTAATTATCGTTGCGAAACTGCTTGCGGCGCAGGGTTACTCACTTCAAACCGTGCGCTTACCTTCTGGATTTGCGCAGCCTGCTCTTTGAGCTGAGCGGTGAGAACATCTATCCCTTTCTGTTGCTGCCCCACACTTGCCTTTAGCTCTGCGATGGTCGCTTCTTGCTCCTGCGCCTTGCGGCTATGCTCGCTCATCCTGCGTTCTTGTTCTTCAACCTTGTGGTGCTCTTTTAGAAACTCATTGAGTAGCATCGCGTTCACCGCCTCGTAGCGCGTGAATGGAGCCGCGGGGACGCCAACCGCCCCTACCCTCTGCGATCGCGTTACGAATTATTTGTTCGAGACTGTTTGCGGCGCTGCCTTAGTCACTTCAAGCCGGGCGCCCACTTTCTGGATTTGCGCTGCCTGCTCTTCAAGACGCGCGGTGAGGTGCGCAACGGTCGCTCGAAGATCGTTCTTCAATTCCGCTTCCTGTTCCTGTACCTTGCGGGCCTGTTCCTCAACTTTGAGGTGGTCTTTGCGGAATTCATTCAGCATGGCTTGGGGCTGGGCGCCCTGACCAGGTAACCCGGTCTTGATTCCAATGGCATCGACGGCGACCGTCCCCAACTTTCCATCGTCATCAACAAGCACGAAATGGGGGTTGGCGGCAGCAGAAACGCCCCGGTTCTGAATGCCTTGGATAAAGGTGTCATACGGAAAACCCAGGATCGTGGGCTGGCCTATGCGGATGAACGCGATTTCATCACTAGGACCGGAGACGCCTGAGCCGATATAGATGTTACCGCCAAAGCTTCAGAGGTTAGTTTTCTTGTTAGGCCGAGCGTTGAAAATTCTGGCCCACTGGTCAAGACAATTCGCCACAAGCGCGAATCGCCGTTATCGTCAAAGGCGTACTTTGACGTCGGGCATGCGCCCAAAGATTAATCAAACCGGAGAAAGTATCTTCCCGATTTATGCTGCTTGGGAAATTCACCCGGTCATGAAAATAGAGTTGAGCAACTAAGCCCTAGGGACCCGGCTTGCGTTTACTGATTGGTGAGAACGATTTGCGGCGCAGGTTTGCTCGCTTCAAGTCCGCCACGGGACGGACTCGCTGTGGCGAGCTGGGCACTCACTTTTTGGATTTGGG